>Ga0070728_10006938_pt1 | contig 10531 bp, 8 predicted proteins | sample tdDd471_FD_66723 | JGI IMG/M metagenome (GOLD analysis project Ga0070728, IMG submission 66723) | Marine sediment microbial communities from the Atlantic coast under amendment with organic carbon and nitrate - tdDd47.1 | ecosystem: Environmental > Aquatic > Marine > Coastal > Sediment | place...
GTCGCCTCCGGGGCGATTTGTCTCGATGGCGCAGAAGTGTCCGTTCCCGGCGATATGCTGGCCCCAGAGCGACGCAATATCGGCATGATGTTCCAGGACTTTGCCCTGTTTCCACATCTTTCCGTATCAGACAATATCGCTTTCGGCCTCCGCCGTTTCAGCCCGGCGGAAAAGAAACAACGGGTTGATGAACTTCTCGATCTGGTCGGTCTTTCAAAAGCCGCAGGGACCTTTCCTCACGAGCTTTCGGGCGGCCAGCAGCAACGCGTCGCCCTGGCCCGCGCCATGGCCCCTCGCCCGACCATTTTGCTAATGGACGAGCCCTTTTCCGCCATCGACCCCGAACTCCGCGAACAACTGGCCGGGGAGATCAGAACCATGCTACGGCGTGACGGCATGACGGCCATCTTGGTGACCCACGACCAAATGGAAGCCTTCGCCATGGCCGATCGCATAGCCGTCTTCGGCGAAGGCTGCCTGATGCAGTTCGACACCGCCTACAATCTCTATCACCAGCCAACCAACCGCTACGTCGCCGACTTCATCGGTCAAGGAACCATGATCCCCGGCACCATTCTCGATGCACAGCACATTGAAACGGAACTGGGGGTCATCAAAGGGGATGTCATAAATGATGGCGATGAGGGAGCTTGCGTAGATGTCCTAGTCCGGCCTGACGACATTATTCACGACGACGATAGCGACATGAAGCTCCCCATCGTCCATAAGACCTTCCGTGGCGCTTCATTCCTTTATTCTCTTAAAACACCGGATCGGCACATCGTCTACTGTCTGGTTCAAAGCCATCATAATCATGCGGTCGGAGAACATATCGGCATACGCATGGAGATGGACCACCTAACGGTCTTTCCGAACCCTAATGGACATCCAGAAAATGGACGCTGAACAGGTTGCCGGGGTCCGTCCAGGCGCGAACCGGCCTTAAGCCCGCCTGCTCGGCCAGAGAGCGGAATTCATCGAGGTTGTACTTATAAGAATTTTCCGTATGGATGGTTTCGCCACGGACAAAGTCGAATGAGCTTTCACCGATCCTGACCTTTTGATCGGTCAAACTCTCCAAGTGCATCTCGACCCGTCCCGCACCGGGATTATAAAAGGCCATATGCTCGAACGCCTCAACCTCAAAATCAGCTGACAATTCTCCGTTGATCCGGGTCAGTAGATTTTTGTTAAACGCCGCGGTGACACCTTCCCCATCGTTATAGGCCGCATGGAGCATCTCCCGATCTTTCTTCAGATCGACCCCTATCAACACACCGCCGCCCAGCCCGACGGCCAAGCCCAGGTCACGCAAGAAGGTCACAGCCTCGGCAGGCTCGAAATTGCCGATGGATGAGCCGGGAAAAAAGGCGACCCGTCTCAAATGCGTAGGAGATCCGGGCAGATCGAGATCGTCGGTAAAGTCGATACAGACCGCATGAACATCGAGCCAGGGAAAATCGGCACAGAGACGCCGACAAGCATCAAGCAGATAGTCCCTTGAAATATCGAGCGGCATGTAGGCGCTGGGCCGCAAGGTATCGAGCATCAGACGCACCTTGTCACAAGACCCACTGCCCGGTTCGATGAGATAACAGTACTGACCGACGGTCGCGACAATATCATCCAGGTTATCGCGCAGGATTTTCACTTCCGTGCGGGTCGGATAATATTCCGCCAAACGACAGATGGAATCGAATAGCTGCGACCCGGCCCGGTCGTAAAAAAACTTGGGCGGAATGGCCTTGCACTCTCGGCCCAGACCGTTAATCACCTCACCAAAGAAATCGGCTGGTTTGGGATGGCAGTCGAGAAACCGCACATTGCCCTTGGCGCTGAAGCCTGCAATCGTATCCATCAGCCGTCCTCCGCCAGTCTGAACCCACTGAACTGCCAACGGTCCTTGGGGTAGAAGAAATTTCGGTACGTGGGGCGAATATGATCCTTGGGCGTGGCGCAAGACCCGCCCCGCAGGACGAACTGGCTGCACATGAACTTGCCGTTGTATTCACCAAGCGATCCGCCCAAGGGTTTGAACCCCGGATAGGGGGCATAAGGACTGGACGTCCATTCCCAAACGTCGCCATAGAGGCCATTCAACAAACCTTTGCTCTCCGGTCCCACCGGATGAAATAGGCCATCACCCTGAAAAGTCCCTTCGATGGGTTGATCGCACGCCGCCACTTCCCACTCGGCTTCGTTGGGCAGACGTTTTCCAGCCCAGCGGGCAAAAGCATCGGCCTCGAAAAAACTCACATGAACAACTGGGGCGTTGCGATCAACCGCCCTCAAGCCGCAGAGGGTCATCTGCCCCCATGCGCCATCCTCAAGCTTTTCCCAATAAAACGGCGCCTGCCAACCTTGATCGCACACCGTCGCCCAGGCCTCCGAGAGCCAGAGGTCAGAGCGCCCATAACCGCCGTCTTCCATGAAAGCGATAAATTCGCCGTTGGTCACAGGGCGGGAGGCCAAGCGGTAGGGTTCTAGCCAAACTTTATGGACCGGCGTTTCGTTGTCGTAGAAATAGCCATCCTCTAAAGCACCGCTATGACCGATTTCAACGAGACCGCCCTCGAGGTCCCGCCAGTCCATGGGCGTTGCGACGGCAGACGGCAATTCGACATCACGATAGACCGGACGCAAGGGATTGTTGGCGAAGACATGCTTGAGGTCGGTGAGCATCAGTTCCTGATGCTGCTGTTCGTGATTGAGCCCCACCTGGGCCAAGAACTCGATGGTTTCCCGGTCGGGGTGTTCGACCTGCCCCAACAACCTCTCCATGGCTTCGTTCACATGGGCTCGGTAGGCGAAAATCTCCTTAACCGTTGGGCGGTTCAAAAAGCCCCGTTCGGGACGGGGGTGGAAGGTGCCGACAGTTTCATAATAGGAATTGAACAGATGGGCGAAGCGAGGATGAAATGCTTCGTAGTCGGCCAGATAAGAGCGCAGGATAAAGGTCTCGAAAAACCAAGTGACGTGGGCGATATGCCACTTGACCGGGCTGACGTCGGGCATGGTCTGGATATTGAAATCGTCGGGCTCCAGCGGATCACACAGCGCCTCGGTCCGCGCCCTGACCTCGCGGTACGCTTCAACCACACCCTCGCAGACTTCGAACCTGGGTTTCATCCCCTTGGGCCTCCCGTTTTCGCCCGGTGCTGGCTTGTCGTTGATTTAGACTTTTGGTTGCACCGTCTCCAAATCAAGGTTTTCAAGGATTTTGGGGGAACAAAAAGCCCCGCCGGATTGCTCCGGCGGGGCTTGATTGGTTCTTCACAACCCTAGGGCGGTGCAGTAATGCCTGCAGATAGAAATACTTTCCACAACATGGACATGTCACTCCTTTTTCAAGGGTTAAACCATGCCAATGCGCGCTAAGAATTTGGGAGTTAAACAGAAATACGGTTTCCGTAGGAAACACCCCGTTCCTAAACGTCACTTTGACAGCGTCCGGCAGGTTCCTGACTCACGGCTTTCGTCACTCACCCGATCACCAGAATTTGCCCGATTCTTGGCTCAAATGGGTGGACGCTCGCCGCTTACAGTTGCGGGGGCAGTCACGGCATTGGCCCCTTTTGGGTCGTCCGCACCGTGTTCCCTTTTAATCTCCGAAGCTAAGCCTTCGAAGAACCAGTCGCAAAAGCAAAATAGCCTGTTTCCACGCATGGCGCAATCCGAGAGGGTTAGTCGAGCAGTTTGTCGCTGTGCCTTATTTTCTGTTGGCGCTTTTATCCCTGGGGTTGTTTAATGGAGGGAACAAAGCATGACAAAAAAAATGCCACGATGGCAGCCGCAGGGAATATCAGGGCCAAACATAAAGAAAGGCCCACGCTTCTAACTCCACAAAAAATGCGGCGCCACCGAAAGAAAACGGAGGCTGAGAATGAAGGACTCTGCGGAGGACGAGAAACGGCTCGTCATTCTTTTCTGCGACGACGACGTCCGGGCAGCCGAGACCAAAACATTTCTTGAGGGTTTCGGCTATCAGGTCATGAGGTCAGCCGCCGCCGACGGTGTGGCAGGCGGCGTCTTCATGCTCAAACCGGTCGCACTACTGGTTGATGTTGAGCAACCGACAGCCATCGAGAAAAACCTGGAAACCCTGCAACGTCTGAAGAACGACGGGCGGATGGCGGCCCCAGTCGCCTTTATCGGTGATGGCGGCGATTTCAGCCTGCGTCTTAAGACCGTACGAGTCGATTGCGCCGCCTTTCTCGAGCGCCCCGCCAGCCCGATGAAAATCGTCGATACCATCGACGTGCTGACCCGCAACCAGGACGACGACCCCTACCGCATTCTGATTATCGACGACCAGAAATCCACCTCGGACCTTTTCGCCAAGCTCCTGAGGCATAGCGGTTTCGAAGTGAAGACACTGAGCAACGCAATAAAGATCACCCAGTATCTCGACCGCTTTGCCCCCGAGTTGATCCTTCTCGATTTGCATATGCCCGATTGCGACGGGCAAGAATTAGCCGCTTTGATACGCCAGAACCCAACTTTCCATGGCGTACCCATTGTTTTTCTCTCTTCCGAAGAAGACGTGGAGCTCCAGATTGCCGCCATGGGTTCGGGCGGGGATGATTTCTTATCGAAAAACATCGACCCCGACCATTTGGTCCGCCGCATCCAAATTCGGGCCGCCCGGTTCCGCGCCTTGCAGGACATGATCAAAAAGGATGGCCTGACCGGGCTGTTCAACCACACGACAACCAAGGAGCAGCTCGCTTTGGACGTTGCCGAGGCCAACAAAAGCGGCACCCCTTTATCCCTCGCCATGATCGACGTGGACCATTTCAAGAAGGTCAACGATACCTATGGGCATCTAGTCGGCGATATGGTGATCAAAAGCCTAGCCGGACACCTGAAACTCAACATGCCCAAAATGACCCATATAGGCCGCGTCGGCGGCGAAGAGTTCGCCGTCATTATGCAAGGCATTTCGGCCAAAGGAACAGCGAGCATCATGGATGGCGTAAGGGCGAAATACACCGAGATCATCCATCGCACACCAGATAATCAAGAATTTTCCGCGACCCTCAGTTGCGGCGTCGCCGAACTCAAACCCGGCATGTCGGCCACCCAATTCAACGACCTCGCCGACAAGGCCCTCTACGAAGCCAAAAACAGCGGCCGGAATAGGGTGATGACCGCTGGGGGGTGAGGACGGCCATCTTTCGCCAATAGCGAAAGACCCTTGACAGAATATTCGCCAATAGCGAAAATGCGCCATGGGGCAACCGGAACCTTACAGCTATCGCTTTACCCGTTCAGCGCTGCGACAGTTGCGTCGGTGCCCCAAGGCCGAAGCAATCAACCAATGGATCGCCAAGGCGGCTAAAGAGCCTTTCCGGCCCGACAACAATGTGAAACCACTGACCGGCGTTTCCAACGGATACCGCCAACGCTTCGGCGACTGGCGAGTTTCCTACCTTGTCGATCAGCAAGGCCGGTTGATTGAAGTTTTTGAAATTGCGCCAAGAGGAGGCGCTTACAAATGACCATCACGATCAAACCCGTCTCAGAAACCGCCAACACGGTAGTTTTGGCAAAAACCGACTTTGAAGAGCTTCTAGACGCGTTAGAAGACGCTGAAGCCCGCGCTGCCCTGACCAATTCCCGTGACGAGGAAACCTTCCCCGCCGAGGTCGCCGATCAACTGGTGGGGGGTATCCCCCCTCTCCGGGTCTTCCGCACCTACCGGGGCCTGACCCTCAGCGCCCTCGCTGAGCGGGCGGGCGTTTCCGTTTCCTACCTCAGCGAAATCGAAAGCGGCAAAAAACCGGGCTCGGCTAAAACCCTCAAAGCCGTCGCCGAGGTGTTGGGGTTAGAGGTAGACGATTTGATTTGAGAGAAGGGGGGCAGAAATGACTGGGCACGCTGCCCACGATATTCGGAATACGTTAAACGCACAGACGACAAATAACTAGCGAAAAACTGCTATCGAAACAAACTATCGACCCCAAGTTCTTTCTGAATAAAAATCCTAGATAGAGCTCTCAAGATATCTGCCGCAACATACAGTCTTCTGAGTTCATGCGCATTGTCTGGGTCGGTTGAGAACGGCTTATTAGCGTGCGCTACGGCCACCCGGCACGCCCTGTAGAGATAGTCGTGAGCGTTTTCAGTGCCGCGAATTTTCTCAAACTGATCAATGTTACTTGCGTAATTTTTGTTTTCCACGACTAAAGGATAATTTTCCTTAAACCACTTTTTTGCATCAGACTTTCCTTTGTGTTTGAGCTCTATGATTTTGTAGAAAGAAAGTACTGCTGTTGAAACTTGAAAATTTTGCTGAGCATTTCGACCCTCTCTGTATATTGCCAGAGCTTTCCTAGCATCTTCTGAATTAGGAAAGTCACCACGCAGAAACCAATCATAAGCGGTAGTAAAAGCTAAGTCGCGTCTAGGCACTGGAACAGGGACCGGATTTCCAGACCATCCATCCTGAAGAACCGCGAACTGGTCATCTATCCAAGTTAAATGGCTCAAGAACCGATTAAATAAGGTTTTGGCATCAACAACAGAAATTTTTTGCCCATGCAAATCTATATGGATAGACGTTGTGTGCTCTCTTGTTTTCGGCAGCAAGACAATTTTGTGTCCTTCAAAGTTAACTACTGTTTCCTTATCCGGCCAAGTTACTTGGTTTTCAACAGCAATATTTAAAAACCTTGAAGACGGTGTAAGCCCAAGATATTGGGCACGTTTTTCTTTCTGTAGCTCCAATTCCTCAATTTCTAAATCGGCATCTGTTGGCACAAAATCATAAGGAACATCACTCTTATTGAGGTCATGTAAACGCCGAAAAAATGGTGGCAAGAAAACAACCTCAGAAACAACAGAAGTATACAATTCACATGGGTTGTATGTTTTTTCTTTTCCCTCTGAAAGTAGAGACGCAGCCATTTTCCCAACAAAGTATGCAGTATTAACAGCATTACCTATCTGATAGATGATCGTCGCACGACCATAACCGTTATTATATACTTCGCTACCTGAAATTCGGACTTCCAATAAGCTACCTAGAGCCCATTTAGTATCTAATAGTTTTTCCAAAGATTTTCCAAAATTAGAACCACCAAAGAACGAGGCTTTCTCACCACCAACAGGCCTCAGATCAAACAAAATCTTTGATGTGACACCAGCAAGCCCTGGCTTATTTGGGATTAAAGACAATAGTCCTGCGATAACTTGATTCGCTGATAATTGTTCTGCATTCTTCCCCCTTCCTCTAGGCAAAAGACCACACCCCCGAAGAGACTGAAACCGCTGAACCAAATCTGACTGGGACCGCCTTTGAAGCTCTGTAGTAGCCGCCTCTTCTGACAGAAAACTCTCAAGCTGTTTTGCAATCATAGATGTCTTTCACATAAAATATCACTAATTCATTTTATGAATTTAAATCATATATTTAAAAAATCAAAGAAAAGCCCCGCCAGCGTAAGCCAGCGGGGCTTTTGTTATTCTGTCAGCGCCAGGAACCTACGGTTCCTAGGCCACCCTTTTCCGGTCCAATCGAAGATTGGGGAAAAGGGTTCCTTCGCCTAAGCTCCGGAGCCTCACAAAGCTAGAGGAGTAAAGCTCCTAAGCTTTCTGGGCTAGCCAATAATTCCGTTCAGCGTGGCGCTCGGGCGCATGGCGGCAGAGACTTTATCCGCCGGGGCGTGGTAGTAGCCGCCGATGTCGACCGGTGCGCCTTGGGCGGCCAGGAGTTCCTCGTTGATTTTGGCTTCGTTGGCGGCCAACTGTTCGGCGATTGGGGCGAAGTGGGCCTTGAGGTCTGCATCTTCGTCCTGAGCGGCCAGAGCCTGGGCCCAGTAGAGCGCGATGTAGAAGTGGCTGCCCCGGTTGTCGTGTTCGTTAACCTTGCGGCTTGGGCTTTTGTTTTCGTCCAGCAGCTTTTCGGTGGCCAGATCGAGGGTCTTGCCCAAGAGCGCGGCGGACTTATTGCCGGTCCGGTTGGCGAGGTGTTCAAACGAAGCACCGAGGGCGCAGAACTCGCCCAGGCTGTCCCACCGCAGGTGGCCTTCTTCCATCATCTGTTGGACGTGCTTGGGCGCGGAACCGCCAGCGCCGGTTTCAAACAGGCCGCCGCCGTTCATCAACGGCACGATGGAAAGCATCTTGGCCGAGGTGCCCACTTCGAGGATCGGGAACAGATCGGTCAGGTAGTCGCGCAGCACGTTGCCGGTCACCGAAATGGTGTCTTCACCCTTGGTCAGGCGCTCGCAAGAGAAGGTGGCGGCGTCGGCCGGGCTCATAATTTTAATGTCCAGACCCGCGGTGTCGTGGTCGGGCAGATACTTGTTAACCTTGGCGATCAGTTGAGCATCATGAGCCCGCTTTTCGTCGAGCCAGAAAACCGCCGGTGCGCCGGTGGCCTTGGCCCGCGTCACGGCGAGCTTGACCCAATCCTGGATCGGCGCGTCCTTGACGAAGCACATGCGCCAGATATCGCCTTCTTCGACGGCATGCTCATGGATCACGTCGCCATCGGCGTCGGTGACCTTGATCGCGCCGTTGCCGGGCGCGGTGAAGGTGGTCGGGTGAGAGCCGTATTCCTCGGCTTTCTGAGCCATCAGGCCGACGTTGGGCACGCTCCCCATGGTCGACGGGTCGAACGCACCGTTCTTCTTGCAGTATTCGACCACTGCATCGTAGACGCCCGCATAAGAGCTGTCGGGAATAACGCATTTGGTGTCGTGTTCGGCTCCATCCGGTCCCCAGCCCTTGCCGCCGCCGCGAATGACCACCGGCATGGAAGCATCGATAATCACATCGGAAGGCACATGAAGGTTGGTGATGCCCTTATCGGAATTGACCATATACATATCGGGCTGCGCATCGAGGCAGGCCTTGATATCGGCTTCGATGGCGGCCTTCTTGTCGGCGGGCAGGTTGGCGATTTTGGAAACCACGTCGCCGAAGCCATTGTTGGAATCAACGCCCAACTCGGCAAAGGTGGCGGCGTGCTTGTCGAATACGTCTTTAAAGTAGACCTCGACCGCATGACCGAAGATCACCGGGTCGGAGACCTTCATCATGGTCGCCTTCATGTGCAGCGAGAAAAGAATACCCTGGCTTTTGCAATCGGCAATCTGGTCAGCGAGGAAAGCGCGCAGGGCCTTGGCGCTCAGGAAGGTCGCATCGACCACTTCACCAGCCTGCAGCGCGAGGCCGTCTTTCAGTATCTTGGAAGAACCATCCGCGCCGATGAATTCGATCTTGGCGGTGGTCGCCTTTTCCATGGTGATGGATTTTTCGTTAGAGGCGAAATCGTTTTGTCCCATGGTCGCAACGTGGGTCTTGCTGGTGGTTTCCCACTTGCCCATGCGGTGCGGGTTCTTCTTGGCGAATGCCTTGACGGCGGCCGGAGCGCGGCGATCCGAGTTACCTTCGCGCAGCACCGGGTTAACGGCCGAGCCCTTGATCTTGTCGTAGATCACCTTGGCGGCTTCTTCGTCGGCGTTCTTCGGGTTTTCCGGATAGTCGGGAATGTCATAACCCTGGCTCTGCAGTTCTTTGATGGCCGCATGCATCTGGGGCACCGAGGCAGAGATGTTGGGCAACTTAATGACATTGGCTTCAGGCTTCTTGACCAGATCGCCCAGCTCGGCCAGATCGTCGCTTTGTTTCTGCGCGTCGGTCAGACGGTCGGGGAATTGCGAGAGAATGCGCCCAGCGAGTGAGATGTCCTTGGTGCCCACCGAAATGCCCGCCGGTTTGGCGAAGGCTTGAATGATCGGCAGGAAGGAACCACTGGCCAGTTCCGGCGCTTCGTCCACCTTCGTGTAAATGATGTCAGACATACTTCTCTCGCTCCAAAAACAGTGAAACAGGTTCGCCGCCCACCAAAATAAAGACGACCGCCTTTTTTATAGAGACTCACCCCCCAAAGCCAAGGATTGCTTTGGTATTACCAGTGGATAGATTTGCATGATGATTCCAATCTGCGAAGGGTTGCAACAAGCGAACTGCTGGGGGATGATCAACGCCAAGAACAACCAGCGGACACCGGAAATCATGATCGACCGCAAACACATCGGACTGGAACTGCCACCCCACACGGCGGAAGTCGAGAAAGGCCGGTTGAAGTTCTTCGCCAAGGCGACCGGCCAGACCGACCCGGTCTACACCGACGAGGACGCGGCTATCGCGGCGGGATACCCCTCTCTCCCCGCCCCACCGACCTTTCTTTTCTGCCTTGATATGGAGGTGCCAAATCCTTTTGAAATGCTCGACCGGTTGGGTGTTGAGTTGGGCAAAATCCTGCATGGCGAGCAAACATTCACCTATCACAGGACGGTTTGCGCCGGCGATAAGATCACCTACCGATCAAGGGTCGCCGATATCTTCGACAAGAAAGACGGCGCGCTGGAATTCATCATCAAAGAAACCGCCGTTACCGACGAAGACGACAGAAAGGTCGCGGATTTGAAAAGCGTGATCGTGGTGAGGAACACATGACCCCGGTAACTTTCGAGAGCGTCTCGGCGGGAGATACCCTGCCCGAACTGGTCACCGAGCC
>Ga0070728_10006939_pt1 | contig 10530 bp, 10 predicted proteins | sample tdDd471_FD_66723 | JGI IMG/M metagenome (GOLD analysis project Ga0070728, IMG submission 66723) | Marine sediment microbial communities from the Atlantic coast under amendment with organic carbon and nitrate - tdDd47.1 | ecosystem: Environmental > Aquatic > Marine > Coastal > Sediment | place...
CTGGTCATGTTTTTCCCGTTGCCAAGGTCGAAGCATCCGAGCCTATTATCGATAATGAGACGCTAGACGTTGATGGCCATCTGCCCGATGATGACGACGCAATGCTTGAGCTTATTACAGAAGATGACACACTTACTTTTGAGGATAGTCTAGTCGAAGAAATTTCAACTGGAGATGACATTGACGATTTGGAAGAGGGTGCAGATGATGAAGCCGAAGACGACCCCAATGCCCCCAAACAAATGAGTATGTTTTAGGAATCTGCTATGAAAACATTTCGCCGTACACCCTTTGTACTTGCATTATTGACAATCATTGTGTGTTTGGGTTTACTGCTAACCAGTTACACACCGTTCAATCCCACTCATCGCCGTTACTCCAGCGAGACGGTATTAACAATGGGAGATAGCAACGACATCGGCGACAGTGGCGAAAATGTCCTGAGTAAAGACTTAGGATTACCAAGAAATGATGAGCAAATCCCACAACTAATTATCTGCAATACGACACCTAAAAATCTACCCAAAAATGCGAAATGTATCTTCAATTCCGACGAAATAGAAAATTATCGCCAACCTGATTTTGTCTCTGACGAAATTATCGCAGAATCGAAAAATGCAAAACGTCTGTTAATCAGCTATGAGCGCGATTACCAACAAATTCAAGAAATTGCGATTGCATCTAAAGCATTAAAGCGTCCATTATGGTTATATGTTCGGCACAATACAGAGGTTGCTCCTGAATATCATGCTATAGTCGAATCCACAGGTGGACGTATTGTTTATTATTTTGCAACAGATGGCTATGCAAACCTAATTGATCTCATCCTCACTCGTATACTGGCTGGTGCATTGGGTATGATGGTTATAGTTATGCTCTGGGAGATGGTCGCTGGCATTTTTGCATTTAGTTTGCCAACAATGCACCAACCTAAATCATCTGTGGTTGTTCATGAACACAAAACATCACGAAAAGCTCGCCACGCGGTTGATGATTATGAACAATTTGTGCGGTCTGCAAAAGATAATGCCCGAAATACATTGGATGACTAATCATGCCGATTACGGACGATGATAAAAAATGGATGCGGATGGCTTTAACAGAAGCAGAACGCGCCCTCGATTATGATGATGTGCCAATTGGGGCGATTGCAGTACGCGGTGATGAGATTATCGGACGCGGCTATAATCGTCGTGAAGCCGACCAAGACCCAACCGCCCATGCAGAGATGATCGCTATGCGTCAAGCATCTAGTGTGGTCGGGTATTGGCGATTAGAAGAAGTCACCCTATATTGCACCTTAGAGCCGTGTACGATGTGTGCTGGTGCGATGGTATTAGCACGATTACCACGCCTCGTCTATGCTACAACTGATCCCAAAGCAGGCGCGGCAGGTAGTATCATGGACATCACCCGCCACCATTTGCTTAATCATCAAGTACAAGTAGAACATGGGATTTTTGCAGATGAAGCATCTGAGCAAATCCGCAGTTTTTTTCGTAAGCTACGTGCACAAGGTCAGAAGTAAATTACGATAACGGCAGAGAAACGATGACCTTTGTACCTTGATCGATTTGACTCTTAACCGTAATTTCACCCTGATGCGCCTGAATGACCTTCCTAGCGATCGTCAATCCTAATCCTGTACCGCGAGTTGTGCGAGCTTTATCAATCCGATACAAGGGCTCGAATATATTCTCTAATTCATCAGTAGCAATACCAATACCATTATCAATGATTTCGATCTGAACTTGATTATCCGACACCATCAATTGAACAGTTATTTCTCCATCTTCATCGCTATATTGGATAGCATTATCGATCAAGTTCACGAATACGAGCTTGATTCGTTCAAAATCTGCTTTAATACTCATATCAAAGGACACTTGTGATTTAAACATAATCTGCTTTTTTAGCATCTCATCTTTAACCGAATGAATACAATCTTGTATCAAGCGATTCAAATTTATATCTTCGGTTTGAAGTTGAACGTTACTTTCTAGCCGTACCATTATTAACATATCATCGATCATGCTATTGATCTGAAACGATTGTGTCTTGATCTGTTCTATATGAGGCAGTGCTTTATCATTATCAAGCAGGTGAGTGAGTAAGAAGGTTTTTGTATTGATAATAGAAAGTGGTGTCTTGAATTCATGAGCAACATTTGTGATAAAGGTTTCTAACAGGTGAATGCGTTCTCGCTCAAGCTGTAAGATATTGCGCTGTTTTTCAATTTGTTTATGGATCGTAATGTCTTCTTGTACCATCACGTAATGCGTCGTTACATCATCATTATCTTTGACAGCAGAAATCGAGACCAGTATATTTAAGACAGAACCGCTCTTATTGAGAGTCTGCCATTCTCCACGCCATATACCATCCTTTAATAACACCTGCCAAATCGTTTGATAAGAGCCAGAAGACCCAAGTTTTTGAATCAGATATTCGAGACTCACACCTAATATTTCATCGTGCGAATAATCTAATAATCTCTCAAAAGATGAATTAACATATTCAATTATCCCATCGGCATTAAGCAAAGCAATACTACTTGAGCTATGTTCAATCGCCTGTAAGAACTTTTGAACTTTAGCTTGTACGATCTTACTTTTTGCAAGGTAGCCAATAGTTGAGCCATAAAGTTGCAATAATTCAGGATGATAGGGTTCAATAGGATTTCTGTTAATCAAATTATCAGTAGTCATCAGCCCAACAAATTCCCGCCCATCCAACAATGGGACAGCAATATGCCAACCATGCCCAATCACCTGTGACTGAGAATCTAATAACTCAGCTTCTGTGTTAACAACAACTTGTTTTGTACCATGATAAAATCCAAACATAATTTCGCCCGCGAATTTAAATGATTCGCCCCGTTCATCGCGGATACGACCCTGTTCATCTACACCAAATGTACCCAGCATCCATTCACGTTTTTCATCAACAAACCATAAACTCAAACGATCAAACCCTAGGCGATCCATACCTAATTCAATTCCTAATCGACACAATTCATCAAACGATTCGGTACGATCTAACTCGATACTGACCTCGTTTAATATTTTAAGTTTATTTTGAAAGTCGATTGTCGCTTGCTCACGCAGTTGTAATTGGTCAACCAAGAGTCGCAGATCAAGATAATCGGCTTCGATCTTCTCAAGTTCTCTAACACGTTGTTCCAACATTTGCAGTTTATTTGGGTTTGGCGGTGTCATATTAAAAGTTATCATAGTTCCTATTCATATTTGTTCAAATCTAGATTGACACAAATTATTATAAGAATAGTAAATCTTTCTCAAAATAAGTATTGGAATTAGGAATAAGTAGCCTATTCAAACAACATTTACCGAACATTAGCAGATTACAGATAAAATAATCGCTCATGTTCGGTTGAGGAACTGATTTTCGTTCAGTGGAATACTGACAACTACGATTTATCTGATTTTGCTTTTGATGATTTACCACCAAACTGCCGTCCAATGAAAATTAAGATGGATGCAGTTACAGTAGCAAGTACAAGATTAAATATAACCAAAGAAACACCGCCATCAGGCGTACCGACATTTACAAAAAGTAACAATATGCCGCCAATTCCTGCACCAGCGATCCCTAAAATTAAATCTTGGATAAATGGTTTATCTTGCGAGCCCATGATGCGACGTGCAAACGCACCAGCTATTGCACCAACAATAATCCAGCCAACGCAGATAAACGGGGATGACACCAACCATTGAATCGCACCCATGATGAAACGCTCCTATTTAATTTGATAAGGCATTATAACATGGTGCGGTAAGTTATCGAAAATGGTGTTCATTTTTTAGAGGTTTTATCGTATACTATTGATCTGCTATGGAGAGGTGCCAGAGTGGATGAATGGGACTGTCTCGAAAACAGTTGTACCCTCCGGGGTACCGTGGGTTCGAATCCCACCTTCTCCGAAAAAATAATCCTGCCAATCGGTGGGATTTTTTGTTTCCTGCTTATTGTTGTGCTTGCTCCACTAACCCTTGCAACATAGCCAAATGATCAATGTCTTGCGTGTGGGGTTGTTCTTTGATTTCTTCTAATTTTCTGAGCACAAATTGTAAAATTGTCTCGCTTAAATATTGTTTATCGGTCATAACAAATCATCCTATGTGATTAAACCTATGTATCATAACGTATCACACAGAAGAAATGTTCCAGAATCCCTAAGATTTAATCAAGATTTAACCGACCCATAAAAAAAGAGCAGGTGCTTATCACACCCACTCTTTAAATTTTATCTTACGGATAGTACAGAACTTATTGTCCCATTAACATACCAGCAGGCATAATCATTGCGTTTTCAGGCAATTCTACAGCAACTGGTGTGTTGAAATCATTCAGTCCTAGCCATAGATAGAAGCTGAATGCCGCAGAGTCCATGGTGGGGTCACCCATCATTTCACCATCAAGAGCAAAGTCCATGCTCATTTCCATACCGTAGTTATAGGAATCTTCCAAACCAATGTATTGGGTAAAGTAGATTTCTATGTCTTGCAACATGGTTAGGATCATATCAGTGCCTTCTTCATCCATACCCATTTCGCCATACATGGATTCAAGCATACCAGACAGTTCGTCTGATGTTAACAATGCACCATAATTGATGACCATTTCGAAGACAGCAACAGGAGTACCTTCTAAATCTTCATCTTCAAGGCGTGTGATTGTAATGGCTTCTTGTAAGGTTTCGTTAGAAAATCCGGATAAGCCACTTGTCATTGCGCCGCCACCCATTGAGGACAAATCAACTTCATCCATCATGGATTCAAATGCGCCATTGAGATCAATACCAGCCCAACCCATTCCACTGGGGTCTTCACCTAATGCCTCTTCAAGTGAAGCAACATCCAAAGCATAAACACCATCTTTCATGACGATATTTAATGGAATTTCGGTTGCGCCACCAGTCATCATAGCAACCATTTGTGGCAATGTGATTTGAATACTTGCTTCACCTTCAAATGCGGAGAACAATGAATCTAACATTGCTGGCATTTGGTCCATAGCGGCAGCAGGATCACCCATAGCCATATCTTGGTATTGTTTAAGGGCTTCGGTATCAAGACTCAATATACCACTACCATCAATACCAAAATTCATCTCACCCATCCCAGCCATTTGCTCACCTTCCAAAAGCATATCAAATGCCATGGATAGATCAAATGCAAATGAGTTGACTGTTGACATAACTTCTTCACTTTGAAGCATGATCTGGCAATCATCAGCTTCCAAGAACAAACAGTAGTCTATCCCCTCATTGAGTGACTGCGCGTTCACACTAGCGAAGGGAACAATTGACAATATTAGTGTAAGTAAAATGACCAATCTCTTGTACATCATCTCTCCTTAAGGAAGTTGTTTTTATTCTATTGTATTATACGTGAAAAAATCATAAAAGTTCCCCCAATATCTGGGGGGATGAAGACTTGACGAGAATTTTTATAAGTTTAATATACTTTGACACACTCTACACACTCTAAAAATAGGAATATGATGAAAACAATAACAGTATATGGAAGTGCCAAAGTTCGTCCCGGGGATGCTGATTATGATACATCAGTAATCGTTGGACGCAAATTAGCAGAAGCAGGTTATGCCGTCATGACAGGCGGTTATTACGGTGTAATGGAAGCCATCAGCAAGGGGGCAAACGAAGCAGGCGGGCATGTCATCGGGGTAACGACAGATCAAATCGGCAAACAATATAATATGGAACCCAATGCGTATGTTAATGAAGTTGTCAATTATTTAGAATTACGGGATCGCCTTCTTTATATGGTACAAAAAGCCGACGGCTATCTTGCTATGCCCGGTGGTGTAGGCACATTACATGAAATTGCCGAAACATGGGAACTTATGAGGATTAACGGTGTACCCAAACGCCCATTTGTCTGTTATGGGACACTGTGGGAAACCGTTATCAATGCCTTACAAAGTAGTCCTTACCTCGGCACAGGCTATGAAGGAATGCTCTCGATTGCACACTCACCAGATCAAGTTGTTACAGATCTGATAGTGTAAGTTTGCTGGTATCAATTACGTCAAATAGCTACTGTAGCAGATATAACAAAAGGGTTGCGTCATGGATGAAACAAGTTTAAAGCAATTCCGTCAACAAAAAGATGAGCATTATAAAGTAAGTCCACAATCACCACTTACACCAGAACAACAGCAGACATTTACAGGGCTGAATTACTATCCCTATAATGAAGCGCTTAATTTGACTGTCGAGGTCAAACCATTTTCCGAAAAGCAAGATATACAAATGCAAACAAGTTCAGGCGAAACAAAATGGTATCGTCGTTATGGAGAATTCACATTTGAGGTTGACGGCGAGTCTGTCCGCCTTACAATCTACCAAGCACCGCATGGGTTCTTCTTGCCGTTTGTCGATGCTGGCGCAGGTACAGAGACCTATCCATCAGGACGCTATCTCGATCCCGAACATATCTCAGGCGATACATTCCATATCGACCTCAACCGCGTCTACAATCCGATGTGTGCTTATGGAGATGGTTGGTCATGCCCCATTACCCCAGCCGAAAACCGCATCAAAGTACACATCAAAGCAGGTGAAAAAATCCCCGATCAAGCATGGGCACACTAATCACAAAACCATAAAGTCACTGAGTCAGTCAGTGGCTTTTCATTTATTGCACCCCTAAGCAAATACAAGTATCCCATCTTCTCCAATCACCATTGGGTTATTATAATTAACATACTTAAAGTTTAGAGTTATAAAAGTAAGAGGGTGTTATGATACGTAACAAGTCGATATTTTCTCTAATGCTGATTATTTTCATCTGGCTATTCTATGCACCAGTAGGGATAGGAATTGTTTTTGCACAGGAGACAGCAGATGATCCAGTAACGGCAGAGGCTTTCAATGATCGGGGAATTACCTATTACGATATTAGGGATTATGAACAAGCCATTATTGATTATGATCAGGCACTGGAACTAAATCCGGAATATGCTATAGCGTATAGCAATCGTGGAGTTGCCTATAATGCACTAGGTAATTATAAACAAGCCATTGCTGATCAGGATCAGGCACTAATATTAGACCCAGAATTTGTAGATGCCTATGTTAATCGTGGGGTAACCTACCATGCGATGGGGGATTATAAACAAGCCATTGCTGATTACGATCAAGCCCTAACATTAGCTCCAGACGATATAGAAGCCTACTATAATCGTGGAACTGCCTATGCTTTATTTGGTGACTTTGAACAAGCTCTTGCCGATTTCGATCAGGCATTAGAACTAGACCCAGAATTTGCAGAAACTTATTATAATCGTGGGGTTGTCTTCGTTATGTTTGGCGATTATGAACAAGCTCTTGCCGATTTCGATCAAGCACTAGAACTAGATCCAGAACATGTGGGTGCCTACAACAATCGTGGCACTATTTATAGTGAAATAGATAACTTTGAACAGGCTCTTGCCGATTACGATCAAGCACTCGAACTAGATCCAGAGTTTGCAGAAACTTACTTTAATCGTGGAGTTGTTTATAATGTATTAGGTAACTTTGAACAAGCTCTTGCCGATTACGATCAGGCATTAGAACTAGATCCAAAATTTACAGATGCCTACTATAATCGTGGCACTATTTACGGTAGATTGGGCAATTATGAACAATCTATTTCTGATTACGATCAAGCACTGGTATTAAATCCAGAATTTGCTGAAGCCTATAACAATCGAGGGATTGCATACTATTTATTAGGAGATACTGAAGCCGCTCTTTCAGATTGGAATCAAGCAGAAGCTTTGGGTTACGATTTAGACCCACTGATTCAAGACACTCGTGATGATCTACAAGTGGGTAATTAGGGTTAGGTTATTTAGCTCTTTAGAATACTCATTCCAGTAACAACCTAGAAAACCAAAAGACGAGCCTTTGCCCGTCAATCGACTGATCTTACTCATGAAAATACTGTGGAGGTATTAGTAGGAGTAAGGTCTAGTTTTCAGGCGGAGATATAGATTGTTGGTCGCCTGTGATTGTAGTATGCGAGCAAATCGTAATCCCTCTATTATTCAATTGTAAACCTCCTGTAAGCAGTCTGTAAACAAGCTGTGAAGTCTGCAACGTATTTGCCCCTCATCGACTTCGTAATCTGTCAGGTACAATATGGACTGAGAAAAACAGTCGAGGAGTTATCGTGTGATGCAACGTTTCATTCTACTATTGATTTGTATGCTAATGGCACTCTTACCCGTTACCGCTCAGGATGATCCACCATTTGATACCGAGAGTTCGGTACAAACACTAAAGGTTTGGATTCCTGCACCACTGATTTCAGATACCAATAGTGAAGCATACAAACAGTTACTGGCACACACAGCCTTATTTTCAACTGACCCAAATCTTAGTGTCGAATATCGCATCAAATCTGTTGGCACAACGGGTGGCATCATGTCGACGATTCGATCCGGTAGCATTGTTGCACCCGGTGCATTACCCGACATTGCGCTCATTCGCTATTCTGATTTAATATCCGCACAAGCGACAACACTTTTACAATCACTTGAAAATCTTTTCTCTTCAACATTACTGAATGATCTCAATAGCTCATTAAAATTAGGGCAAGTCCCACTTAATGAAACAATCGAACTCTTTGGTTTACCTTATTTTGTGGATGTACAACACACTGTAACGAATCAACAACCCACTGACGATAGCACTGTTCATCTAAATTTTGATACTGTATTGCTGGGAGATTCATTACTGTTACCTGCCGCCCGCAATAATGGTTTAAATCAGATCGTTTACTTGCAATATTTAGCCGCTGGTGGTGTTCCTCCACGTAATGGTGAAATGACCATTAATCAAAATGCGCTTCAAATAGTGCTTGAATTTTATGAAACCGCGATAAACACAAACCTCATAACACCTAGCATATTGGACTATATGACACCATCAGCATATCGCACCGAGTTCATAAACACCACTGAGGGCACGAACTACGGTATCTTTAGTTCATCAGAATACCTATCTATGTTGCAACAAGAATCCAATCTCTACCCTGCTACCATTCCAACAAACACTGGGGATGGCATCACAATACTAAATGGTTGGGTATGGGTCATGGTAACACCTGATCCACGTCAACAAGATTTGTCTATCCGCTTTCTCAATTGGCTAATGCAACCCGAATTTCATGCAAAATTATCAAACGAACTCAATCAATTACCAGCACAACAATCTGCACTGCTCGATAGTCTACCGAATCGTGTTGACTCAGCATTTATTGAAGAATTGTTGAGCAAAGCAATCTTACCCTTGCCCGAAAGCGAAGGAGGAACAGTACCTCGTGCAATCCAAGAGGCACTGATTCGCGTAGTTAATGAGGAAGCAACAGCCGAAGAAGCGACCATACAGGTGGTGCAACAGTTTGAAACCGACTAGTCTGTCAGAGACTTTTGATAGAAGCGATGCGTTCTATAGATTTCATTGCCGAGGCTGGTGCTAATAGAAATAAGTTGGTTGATCTCTAAAATCCAACCAGAATCTAAATATTCGTACTGTGACGGGAGCATCGCTTTCATTAAAGCCAAAAACATCGCAAGATCAATCCCTTTGTCACGATGTTCTTTTTTGACACCCATCAACGGCATTCGTACACTTTTGATCGATTTACGGATTTTCCAATGCCAGCCAACTTGAGCTAATGTAAATAGTTCAGGCACACCGGGGCGCGGATAAGCTTTATATAAGGCTTCGTTAAAATTGGGAACCGATAAGGCAAAAGCAACAGGCTCACCATCAATCTCTGCAAAAAACGCTAGCTCTGGTTCAACCAACATTCCCAAATCATTAATCAGAGCATCCAATTCTTCCTCGTTCATCGGGACAAAGCCCCAATTTGTTTCCCATGCCTCATTATAAATATCACGAAAAACAGCAAACTCTTCTTTTTTGCGACGCATATCAAGATTACGTATCGTGACCCTGCTACGCTTGGTCGAGCGTTTGACAATTTTTTCAAGCCGGTTAAGTGTGTCGTGTTTCTCAATCAACGGTCGATCAAGATACATACTGTACACATCCATAACCTTCTCAAATCCAGCATTTTCGACTAATTCTTGATAATACGGTGGATTATACGGCATCAGAATCATCGGCTGTGTAAAATTATCAATGAGCAAACCACATTCTTCGTTGGTCGTAAAACTAGCAGGACCGCGTATTGCATCTGCACCTTGTGCTTTCACCCAGTCGCTTGCTGTTTTCAGTAATCCTTCTGCGACAGAGGCATCATTAATCGTCTCGAACATACCAAAAAAACCGATATTCTCATTATGATAGCGGTTATGTTCATGGTTAATCAGTGCAACAATCGTGCCAACCAATTCGCCATTTTGCCATGCCCCAAAAAATTCACCTGTCATATATTTCCACGCAGGATGCTTCGACTTATCGAGTAACTGACGACGAATCGATGTTAGAGGTGGTACCCAGTTAGGGTCATCCGCATAATGTTTCCA
>Ga0070728_10006943_pt1 | contig 10525 bp, 8 predicted proteins | sample tdDd471_FD_66723 | JGI IMG/M metagenome (GOLD analysis project Ga0070728, IMG submission 66723) | Marine sediment microbial communities from the Atlantic coast under amendment with organic carbon and nitrate - tdDd47.1 | ecosystem: Environmental > Aquatic > Marine > Coastal > Sediment | place...
TCGAGCCCGGCCGCGAGATCATCGACCTCCGCCACGTGGGGCACCACAACTGCTGCGAGCCTGGGCCGCCAACCGCCGGCGGCAAGGGAGGCCGCGGCCACCGAACGGGCGCCCGAAACCACTCCCCCGACGGCCAGCGGATGCTGCTTCTGATTGAGAGCCTCGACCAGAGTGGCGAGGTCAGGGAGAGGGTACCGGTTGGTCACACCATCTTCAGCAGATGGCCCATCTTGCTTTTCTTGGCCTCGAGATAGGCGCGGTTGGTGTCGTTAGGTGGGATTTCGAGAGCGACGCGCTCGACGATCTCCAGACCATATCCGCGCAGCGCGGTGTACTTTGCCGGGTTGTTCGTCATCAGCCTCAGGCGCCGGGCGCCGAGGTCGAAGAGGATCTGAGCGCCGGTGCCGTAGTCGCGGGGATCCGCCTTGAACCCGAGGTGGAGATTCGCCTCCACCGTGTCTTCACCCTGATCCTGGAGTTCGTAGGCGCGAAGCTTGTTGAACAGGCCGATACCGCGTCCTTCCTGGAGCAGGTAGAGCAGCACACCTTTGCCTTCGATGGCGATTCGTTCCAGGGCCGCGTCGAGCTGAACGCCGCAATCGCAGCGCGCCGAACCGAAGACATCGCCGGTGAGGCACTGGGAGTGAACCCGGACGAGGGTCGGTTCTTCGGGGTCGATCTCGCCCATGACCAGGGCCACGTGCTCTTCGCCATTGACCTTGTTGCGGTAGGCGTGGATCCGGAAAGCTCCGAACTCGGTGGGCAGCTCGGGGCCCGCCACCTGTTCGACGAGTTTCTCGTTCTTCATTCGGTAGGCGATGAGATCGGCCACGGTGGTCAGACCCAGACCGTGCTCGCGGGCAAACTCCGCCAGTCGCGGCAGCCTGGCCATCTGGCCGTCGTCATCCATGACCTCGCACAGCACGGCGGCCGGTGTGAGACCCGCCATCCGCGCCATGTCGACCCCGGCTTCGGTGTGACCGGCGCGTTTAAGAACCCCACCGCGGCGGGCGCGCAAAGGGAACATGTGGCCGGGCCGCCGGAGGTCCTCGGGGCCCGAGGTCGGGTCGGCCAGGACTCGAACGGTCTCGGCGCGATCGTGCGCGGAGATGCCGGTGGTGGTGTTCTTGGTGGCTTCGACGCTGACCGTGAATGCGGTCTCGTGCGCCGAGGTGTTGTTTTCGACCATGAGCGGGAGTTCGAGTTCGTCGCAGCGCTCCGCAGTCATGGCGACACAGATCAGACCGCGTCCGAACCGCGCCATGAAGTTGATGGCCTCAGGGGTCACCACATCGGCGGCGAAGATGAGATCCCCTTCGTTTTCGCGGTCCTCATCATCGACCACGAGAATCTGTTCGCCACGGCCGATCCGCGCAATCGCCTCTTCGGGTGGAATAAAGACATCGCCCGCGATTTTTTGGAATTCGTCAGTCACTTCGATCTCCTCGTCACCGTCGCTGAGGTGGTGATCATTGGGTAATCGCTCCGGCGGGCGCTCGGCAGCGCACCGTGACACCGGACGCGAAGTTCGAATGGTAGCCCGAAGGCGGTTGGGCTGCAAGTTTTAGGACAAATTATGAATCTTGAATGATGAATTGCGCTCATCGCCCGACCCCTTCCAACGGTCATGCTCAATGGTCGAGAGCCATCGTGGTGTTTGCGTCCCGCCCTCAGGAAGACATGGAGAAGCGGAGCGCCACGGTAGGATGTTGGCATGATTCGCGTGACCACTGGTCTGGATATCCTCGCCGCTGACCCGTCCGTCATCAAGGGGCGTCAATGGGCTTTGCTCGCCAACCACGCTGCGGTTACCCGAGAGTTCGACCCTGCGAGGGGTGTACTTGCGGCCGCTTCCGGGCCACCGACGAGGATCTTCGCCCCCGAACACGGGCTCGATGGTGTGGCCCAGGACATGGAGACCGTGGGGGATGAGCGTGATGGTCTGACGGGCGCCCCGGTGCGGTCGCTCTACGGAAACACGGCCGCGACCCTGCGTCCGCGGTCCGAGGATCTCCAGAATATCGATGTGCTGGTGGTCGATCTGCCGGACATCGGCAGCCGGTACTACACCTTTGCCGCCACCATGGACGCCGTCATGGCCGGCTGTGAGGCGGATGGAGTCGAGTTGCTGGTTCTGGACCGACCCAATCCCATCGGCGGTGTGTCCCGCGAGGGCGGACCCGTGACCCCCGGCTGCGAGTCTTTTGTGTCCCAGATTCCGACCCCCATCCGACACGGACTGACCTTGGGCGAGATCGCCCTCCTGCTTCAGCGTGAGCGCTATGGAAACCTCGACCTCGGGGTCGTCAGCTGCCGTGACTGGCTGCGGGGCGCGTGGTGGGACGAAACCGGGCTGCCGTGGGTTCCGCCGAGCCCCAATATGCCGATCCTCGAGACGGCGGCCATCTATCCGGGGATGTGTCTCGTCGAAGCGACAAATCTCTCCGAGGGGCGCGGTACGACGCGTCCATTCCACCTCATCGGGGCGCCGTGGGCTGATGCCGAGGCCGTCACCGCAGAGCTTCGCGCCCTCGATCTTCCGGGAGTCGCCTTTCGTGCCGCGCGATTCCGCCCCCAGTTCGGGAAACATGCATCCCGGGTCTGTTCCGGCGTCGAGATCCATGTGACGGATCGAGGCGCCCTCGAGCCGGTCGCGTTGGGTCTTCAGCTGCTCAGAGTCTTCCACGATCTCAACCGGGGAGATTTTGCCTGGCGAGCCGAACCCTACGAATTTGTCAGCGAGGTGCCCGCCCTCGATCTGCTCACCGGATCACCGGCGGCGCGACGCTGCATCGAGGATGGAGCGCCGTTTGAGCCCCTTTTCGCCGAATGGCGAGAATGGATTGCGACCTTCGAGGAAACCCTCGAGGGAATTTTGCTTTACCACCGGTAGGACACTGTTTCCATCAAAAGGCCGCAACCATCGCTGATTCACCGCAAAGACCGCCATGAACGCCAAGTCCATCGCAATGACATCGCATTTTTGACCCATCGCACCATCGCAGAATTTGATCGACTATTACGTGTGTGAGGCGAGTTCGGACTTCGCTTCCGATGGCAAAACCACTGTCACCCTGAGCGAACGAGTCCGACGAGTGAGTCGAAGGGTCCCCACCGGGTTGGACGCGCGCTGCTTTCCCCATCGTCTCTCTGATCTTCGGGGGATTCTTCGACTCGCTACGCTCGCTCCCAAAGAACAAACCTGTTTGTTTTCTGCGAATGTTCTCTATTGAGTGATTGACCTGCGTCCTCATCGATCAGATTGAGCGTGCTCCTGACCGGGTGACTTCGAGCTATCGGCACCCGTGTTTTGAAACACGAAGGTCACCAAGATCCACAAAGAAACCACAAAGTCTCTCTTGACTCATCGCAGGTTCGCCCGACCCTTCAAGATGGGTGGAGCCCGGGTCAATATGGCAATGCTTCGTGGAACCTTCGTGGCCCTTTGTGTCCTTTGTGTTTCAAATGCGCGCGCCGCGGGTCTGTAGGAAATGGAATATCACTACTCTTGGCAGGTGGTTTTCCTGTCAGTCCGCTCCGCATTCGAACATCGATCTGCCTGGCCGCCGATATTTGCCGGATCGATCCCAGTTCTTTCCCTGGGTAGGCGCCGCCCGCGGCGTGGCGGTGCTCAGAATGACATGAAGTGGCTGTCCACGTGATGCAATGAGCAAGCGCAACTTCGCGGCATGGCGATGCAGAAATGGCAAGAAGTGGGTTCTCAATGGAGGCTCGATCCTTGGCCTGGTCAAGAAAGACACTGCGCCTCTGCGTTGAAACTACGATGCCTCCGGAGCTCTCTCCGGGTCTTCGATCTACCGGCGGTGGGAACCTCTGCCCATCCGGGCCGGCATGTCTCGCAGTCGGATGACTTCTTCGACGATGCGGGCGGCGGTACGGTCGACATCTTCTTTGGTGGTGAACCGTCCGAGGCTGAGCCTGAGTGAAGCGCCCGCGAGTTCTTCACTGACACCCATGGCGCGGAGTACGGGTGATGGTTCGGGGTGAGCCGAGGTGCACGCGGAACCTGTGTTGAGGGCGAGATCCGGCAGCGATGCGAGCAGGGCGTTGACATCGATCCCCGCGATGGAGAGGTTGCTGGTGTTGGGTAGCCGGTTGTGTCCATCGCCGTTTTGCCACGATCCGTCCAGGGCGTCGAGAATCGAGGATTCGAGTCGGTCGCGGAGCAGAGCCGTCCGCGCGCGCTCCACATCGCCCGCACTCGTTGCGATCTCGAGGGCCGTCGCCATCCCAATCGCACCCGGGACGTTGGGAGTTCCGGAACGCAGACCGCCCTCCTGCCCGCCGCCATGGATCACAGGCGTGAGCTTGATTGGAGGTCGACGGTGACGGATCCAGAGCGCTCCCACGCCCTTCGGACCATAAAATTTGTGCGCCGATGCGGTGAGGAGATCGACGCCGAGTTGAGCGACATCCACCGGAATCTTGCCGATCGCCTGGGCGGCGTCGCAGTGGACAAGGGCGCCACACGAGTGGGCCAGATCAGCTGCATCGGTCAGCGGTTGGATGGTGCCCGTTTCATTGTTGGCGAGCATCAGTGAGACCAGGACAGTGTCATCACGAAGGACTGATTCGAGTTCACCGAGGTTGATGCGACCGGCATCGTCGACCCCGATCAAGGTGATCTCCCAGCCACGTTTCGCCAACGCCGCCAAGGGTTCCAGGACGGATGCGTGCTCGGTAGGTTGGCTGATGATGTGTCGGCCGCGACCCACCAGCGCTTCGGCGGCGCCCATGAGCGCGAGGTTGTTGCCCTCGGTTGCGCCGGCGGTGAAGACCACTTCGCTCGCCGCATGTCCGCCGAGCAATCGGTCCACCGTGGTGCGGGCCCGCTCGAGCTCGGAGGCCGCATCGCGGCCGGGGCGGTGGTTGCGGGTCGTCGAGTTGGCGTAGCGCTCGGTCATGAACGGCAGCATCGCCTCGACCACCCGCGGATCGCACGGGGTGGTGGCGTTGTGATCGAGATAGATGACGCGTTCGGCCATTGCGGCGATCATCTTACTCGTGTTCGGCCGACAGCGACGCTACTATTGATCCATGACCTCCACAACCAGCTGCGATCTCGGCCACGGGGTCCGGGTCATGCCGGGCGGTGGCGGCGGGCTCGTCGTGCTGAGCTCGGACATCGATCTCGGTTGGAGGCCGCGAGAGAATGGTCGCCCCGGGGCCGCAGTGATGTGGGAAGGATCAGGCTTCGAAGTTGTGGAGCACGAGCCCTGGCGTCGCGGGGCCCGCTGGATCCTGGAACCGTGGACGGGCGACGGCATCATGCGGGTGGTGACACCCCTCGACGGGGCGACGGTGGAGGCCGCAGCTCTGGCGGCGCGAAAGGCGGCCCAGGCCGGCAAACTCTGGCCCTGGCTTTGGTTCGGGGCGCCGATTCTTGGGTTCGCCCCAGCCTCCCGACAGCGCCGGTGGCGTGACGATTTTGCATTTCCGGCAACCCTTGCCACGTCACTTTCCGCGTTCCTCGAGATAGCCGTGGGCGCCATGTGCGTCATCGAGCTCTTCGCGTCCGCGTTCGGAGAGGAGGCGCTCTTCCCTTGGATTCCGAGGCCGGTGGTTTTTCTCGGTCTGATCATTTTCATCGAGGGCGCCGTTCGCCTGGCGCAGATCACTTCCGACCCCGGTCCCGTGGGATCACTCTTCGGGCTGCCGATCTCGATCCTCGATGGCCGTGAAAAACCGCAGATCGAGCCGATCCCGGCGCCAAGGGTGGAGGCTTTCGACGCCGCAGCCGGGATACTCGAACTGATATCGACGATTCACCGGAGGGACTGGGAAGAACCGGGGGTCCTTCCGTATCGAGGGGAACTCTTCATTCTGGCAGGGACCGAGAAATTCGGACAGAGCTGGGCTTATGAATTCCACCGCGTCGAGGACACGGCTGATGTCCCGGGAACACGGCTTCGACTCGTGCCTCCCCGGTCCAGGATGGAAGGTCGCTCCTTTTCCGATCGACGAGGCGCCGTCGAGACGGTGCTACTCACAGTCGCTGCAACCATCGCGCCGAGGCGATATCAGGAACGGTGGGCCACCGAACTCGGTGTGCGGCCGTTCTGGTTCACCCTGATGGGCGCCTCGGCCGAGCTTCTCGGGGGCCTCGTCAATCTGGGTGCGCCTGGGAATCAGCCGGCGCTGATAGTGCTGCTCAACCTCTTTTTCTGCGGCGAAGCCGTGGTGCGGTTCTCATCGCTTGTCTTCAAGGGCCGGCCCCTCGGCAGCGTACTCGGTCTGCCGCTGGCCACCATCCTGGAGGGGGTCCTTCCGGAGAGTGGACGGTCGGTGTGATTGCCATCCGAGGGCGGGAAAACCCTTCCCCGATAACATGCTAAGCTCCGCGTATGCGGGGACGTATCACTCTTCCCGGTGCTCTTGTCTGTTTGTGTCTCGCACTTGGCTGCGGGACCGATGAGGGCGTCTTGGCCGAGGTCGGAGACAACACGGTCGAGCTTGTTGTGTTTCAGGAACACCTCGTGGCGGCGACTGGAGAGGCGTGGCAGGGAGCGACCGATTCGGTGGCTTCTCGCCTGCTCGACCAGTTCATCGACCAGGAGGTCGTTGTTGCGGCGGCCAGCCACGGTGGTGAAGTCGTTGTCCCCGTCGAGCCCGGTGCACGGTCGGCCCGGGTCAGGCTGCTGCTCGACGACCTTTGCGGACCGCCGGCACCGTCGTCGAATGAAATCGTCGAAGCTGAGATTGCCGCCGCGCAGGCTGTATCGCGCCCTGCTCGAGCCTCTGTACGCCAGATGCTCCTCGATACCCAGGAGGCTGCCGAGGCTGCCCGGCAACGGCTCGATGAGGGGATGGATTTTGTTGAGCTGTCGCGAATGGTCAGCCGCGCACCCAACGCCGATGGCGGCGGTGAGCTCGGGTTTCTCACCCAGGGAGGTCTGTCGGAAAACCTCGACGAGGTGATCTTCGCGCTCTCCGCGGGTGAGATTTCCGCGCCGGTGCCCGGTCCGTCGGGTTACCATATCTTCCAGGTTCTCGAAGTGGTGGCGGCCGGGCCGCCGCCCCGCGAGGAGATCGAGCCCGAGGTTTTTCGCCGGCTCGGAGAGATTGCGGCGCGGGAACACGCCGCCGGATGCGTGCAAGGGCTCGCCAACGAGGTCGGCGTGAACGTGATCCAGAATCGGTTGTGGTTCAACTATCAGGGCCGATATGCAGAGGAGATTCATGCGAGTTAAATCGATTGTTGTTGTGGCCGTCCTCGGCTTCATGATTTCGTCGGGCATCGCGTCCGCCGAGCGGGAGACGCTGGAGACCATTCTGGTCCGAGTCAACGATCGCATCGTGACCGTCAACGATTTCAAGATTCGTCTGCGGCAGGAACTGGCCCAGGTCAATCCCATGCCCACGGGCAAGGACCTTCGTGACTACACCAACGGTCTCTTCCAAACCATGGTCGACGAGATGCTCCTGCTCGAACGGGCAGAGGATCGTCGGATCCAGGTGGATGACAAATCGGTGGATGCAGCCATCGACGGATTGCGGGAACAGAACGATCTCTTGGATGATACGGCCTGGGCGGAGGCACTCGAGAGCTCCGGGATGGAGATCGACGATCTGCGTGAGAGGTACCGCCAAACCATCCTTCTGTCGCGGACGGTTCAGTCCGAAATCCGTCCCACCGAAATCACCGAGGAGGAGGTCCGGATCAAATACGAGGAGGAGATGGATCTGTACAAAGTTCCGTCCAAGGTCGAACTCGAACAGCTCTTTTTTCCCATCGCGGAAGATGGATCCGATCAGGCCGAGGTCCTCAGGGTCGCCCGGGGTCTCGTCACGCGGGTTTCCGAGGGTTCGGATCTTCAGGCCGAGGCGACCCTCGCCGGAGTCGAGGTCCAGGAGCTCGGGTCGATCCCCCTCGCAGACCTCAGGGGTGACCTGCGCGCCGCCCTCGATGGAGTTGATGACGGCGGTTTCACCGAGCCTCTCGTGACCGCCGGTGGAGTCCAGGTGATCCACCTCGTTCAGAGGATCTCCGAAGGCTATCAGCCCTTTGACGAAGTCGAAGATGACATCAAGAGACGGATGGGGAATGCCTCCTATCAGGAGCAATCGCGAGGGCTCGTCGAACGTCTCCGGGAGGAATACCTGGTGACGATCGACCAGAAGCAGCTCGATTTCATCCTCGACGTTGTCGAGACCCTTTGATTCCGAATTCCAGCGGGAGTAACGGCGTGCCATCAGACAGCCAGAGGACGTGGATCAGGGACCTGCAACCCGGGACCGAGATCGAGGAGAGTTTCGTCGTTCGCTCCAAGGATGTGCGCCAACGGCGCGGAGGAGGGCCCTTCCTGGCGGGGACCCTCGGCGACAGGACAGGCGAGGTTGCAGCGTTGGTCTGGGAGAATGTGGAACAGCTCGGCAAGATCCTCGAAGTAGGATCGGTGGTGAAGGTCAAGGGCCAGGTTCAGCGGTACAACAACCGACTCCAGGTCGTCATCCGTCGGGCGGCAACCGTACCTGTGGATCACATCGACGAGAGTCTCTATGTGCGGTCGTCATCGGTGGATGTGGATCTTCTCTGGCAACGGCTCACAGCCCTCATTGAAGGTGTCGAGAATGAACATCTGAGGCAGCTCCTGTTTCGGGTGATCTCCGATCCCGAGGTGGCCGACCGGATTCGTATCTCGCCGGCGGCGCGTGGGATGCACCACGCATTCCGTTCAGGTCTGCTCGAACACACCGTGTCCATGGCGTCCATGGGTCTCGATCTGGCACGCCACTACTCGCTCAACGCCGACCTGGTGGTCGCGGGTTGCGTGCTCCACGATCTCGGCAAGATCTGGGAGCTCGATATTTCTTCATCCATCGAGTACACCGACGAAGGCCGGTTGTTGGGTCATCTGACCATGGAAGTGCTCTTTGTCGATCGACTCATCTCTGAGATGAGCGACTTCCCTGGTGAGACCCGCCGTCAGTTACTGCACATCCTGCTCGCCCACCACGGTCGCTACGAATACGGTTCGCCTCGGCGTCCGAAGACTCCCGAAGCCTTGCTGGTCCATGCGGTCGACAACCTCGATTCCAAGATGGCCGGAATGATGGAAGCGATCAACGCCGACGGAGATCCCGAAGCGGCGTGGTCGCCCTATTCGAAGATCCTCGATCGCTTCGTCTACCGCCGCAGGATCGACGAGGGGTGAGGAGTGACGGGTGAGTAGTTAGGGGTGAGGGGTAAGAAGTTAAGAGGGTTGGATCACCTCGAACCGCCTACTCCTCACTCCTAACTCCTAACCTCTCCGTCACAACGCCTTGATCGCGCTCACAACCTCGCCGTCATTGGGAAACCTGCCCTCTTTTCGTTTCGAGAAGACGAGCTTTCCGTCGACTTCGACTTCGAATACTCCGTCCTTGCCCTTGATGAGGCGTGTGTCCGCTCCGAACTCACTCGTGAACTCGGCCGCCAGACCGGCGGCGCGTGGTTGGTAGTTTCAAACGACGCAATACTCGATGGTGATGTCCATTAGGGCTCCTGCAGGGACAGCGCCGGGGTCACCAATACCGTTCCACGTAGATGGAACCCGGCGTTTTCCTCTTGTGTTCGGCGAATCCGTTTTCAGATAGCAGCTCGACCATGTCATCGATCATGGCCGGATTTCCGCACAGAAAGATCCGAGAATTTTCCGGGGTCGGTTTCTCATTCCACTCCCGTGCGAGTTCCCCGCTTTGCCACAGATCGAGCACGTAGCCGGCTCGACCGGTCCATGGGACGGGCTCCTCGGCCGGACGGGAGATGATGGGAAGATAGGTTAATTCCTTGCTGAGCTGTTCCATGGCGACGAGCTCGGCGTGGTAGCCCAGATCCCATGAGTGTCTTGCGCCGAGCAACACCGCGAACCGCCGTCCGTTCGCGGCTGCGAGTTCGCTGCGGAGCATGCTCATGTAGGGGGCGAGTCCGGTGCCGGTCGCAACCATGATGACGTCTTTGTCGGTGGGCGCCAGATCCAAGGTGAAGGTCCCCGTGATTTTCGGCCCGAGCCAGACCCGTCCTCCCGGTTGGAGATTGAACAGGCGAGGACTCAATGCGCCCGAGTGAACCAGGGTGACATAGAACTCGAGGTACTGGCGCGCCTGTGACGATGACGCAATGGAATAGGCCCGGCGAATGAGTTTCCCTGGTTTGGTGGGTTCATCCTCGGTGTCGGCGTTGATCGATCGATCTGCTTCGGGCGGGAGGCCGAGAACCGCAAACTGCCCCGGTGCGAACTCGGGAAGATCCCATCCGTCAGGGACGACTCGGATCACCATCAGACCGGGTGCGACTTCGATCCTGGTGGTGATCACCGCGTTGAGTTCGGGTGTGGACATGAACGGAGCTTCCTCTCGGGGTGTGATCATAGCACCTGGAAAGGGATGAACATCGCCGGTGTCACGGGCATTCCGCGGCGAATCGCGCGCGGTCGAAGTACACTCCCCGTCATGGTGGGTGTCGAGACCGTTTTCGGGTCGCCGTGGGTGTTCCTCGCCGTCTGCCTCGTGCTCGTGGCGGCCG
>Ga0070728_10006946_pt1 | contig 10519 bp, 8 predicted proteins | sample tdDd471_FD_66723 | JGI IMG/M metagenome (GOLD analysis project Ga0070728, IMG submission 66723) | Marine sediment microbial communities from the Atlantic coast under amendment with organic carbon and nitrate - tdDd47.1 | ecosystem: Environmental > Aquatic > Marine > Coastal > Sediment | place...
TTCTTTTACGAGCGCGTGTCCGATCTCGGCAATGGCTGTATTGCGCTCTTCCAGAGAAAATGATGTTCCCGTCATATAGATCGCGACGATGAGGGGGGCTTGTGCGGGTGGCCATATGACGGCAATGATGCCCCGCGAACCATTGTTTCCGGCGCCGGTTTTATCCGCGATTTCCCAGTTTTGGGGCAGGCTGGCGCGCAACAATGCGTCAGCGACTTTGTCGTTGCGCATCCAGCCTGTGAGCCTGTCACGGGATGCTGGTGACAAAGCCTCTCCCAGCAGAAGCGTTGTCAGCGACGTCATCGCGGCTCTTGGTGTTGTTGTGTCTCGCGCGTCACCGGGGTGTGCTTCGTTCAGCGCCGTTTCCCATCTGTCCAGCCGGGTTGTCTTGTCGCCGATCGATTGCATATAGGCGGTAAACCCTGTGGGACCTCCCAGGGCCTTCAAGACGAAATTGCCGGCTGTGTTGTCGCTAAGTGTGATTGTGGCCTCGCACAATTGTGACAGGGACAGTCCGGGTGGGCCGATATGATTTGCTGTTACTGGTGAGTAAGTGACGATGTCTTCGCTGTGAACAATGAGCCGCCGATCAAGATGTTCTTCACCCTTGTCCATTTTTGACAGGAGGCCCGCACAGGCGAACGGCTTAAACGTGCTTGAGAGCGGGAACCTTTCATCTGCCTTGTAGTACCAGTGGCGGTCCAGTCCGGTATCGTGAATGGCGATGCCGAGCTGACCATTGCTGCGATGTTCAATTTTGCGGACGGTCTCAAGAAGCGTGTCTTGCGAAGCTGTGCGCGCATGTATTGTTGTGCACCCGGCTGCTGCGAAGAGGGAGAGCAGAATAATTTTTATCCAGTCCGGGCGCATTTGGCTTGTCATCTTGTGGTGAGGGCAGTGGATGTTGAAGCCCTTCTTTTACACCATGGCAATATGGCCGGGATGTGACCTGACACGGGCCAGCCAGCCTTTGATGTGTGGGTAGGTTTCAAGGGAGAACCCTCCTTCGTGCGCCACATGCGTGTAGGCATAAAGGGCGATGTCGGCGATGGAATATTGCGTGCCCGCAAAAAAATCGGCGCGGTTCAGATGGCGCTCCATCACATCAAGGGCCTGATAGCCGCGCTGGTGCCATTGGGGGAACAGGTCGCGCTTTTCCTCCTCCCCGCCGGGTTTGATCGATTTCCAAAAACGCGCAACGGCAATGTAGGGTTCGTGACTATATTGTTCAAAGAACATCCATTGCAGCGTTTGTGCTTTCGTCTGTTTGTCCTCGGACAGAAGTTTTGTCCCCTCTGCAAGATAGAAGAGCTGGGCATTTGATTCAGCCAGGAAGGTGCCGTTATCAAGTTCCAGTGTCGGGACGCGACCGTTTGGGTTCTTTGCCAGAAACTCTTCTGTGCGGCTTTCTCCGTTCAGAATGTCGATGTTGACAAGCTCCAGAGACATTGCCAATTGGGCGGCGCAAAGCCGAACCTTGTAGCAGTTGCCGCTGTCGGCCATGTGATAGAGACGCATATTGTTCCTCTTGAGTTTTCTCAGAACCCGGCATCGCGCATGGCGCGCCCGAGTTTTTTTGCGGCGCGGTCAATATCTGTTTCCAGTACACCCGCATACCCCAGATAGAGGCCGTGCTTTTTCGGCTCGTTGAGGTAGTAGCTTGAGAGTGCCGTCGCGAAGACCTTGGCCGCGGTCACTGTCTGTACGGCTTTTGCGTCATCATCGCCCTTGTTCAGGTAAGCTGCCAACTGCATGCCGCCTTCAAGCTTGGGGACGGTGAACATCTCGCCGGTTTCGCGGTCCAGCGCATCGATCAGGTGTTGTTGCCGCCCCGCGTAGAGTGTGCGCATGCGTCGAATGTGTGCGGTGAAGTGGCCATCATCCATAAAGTCGGCAAGGGCTGCCTGAATTGCCGGTGGAGGGCTTTGACCTGTCATACGGATCGCGGCTGTGAAAGCGTCGATGAGACTGTCCGGCACGACGAGATAGCCGACCCGGAGGGCGGGGAAGAGTGTTTTTGCAAACGTGCCCATGTAGATGACCCCGCCCGTTCCGTCGAGGCCCTGAAGGGCTGCGAGCGGGCGACCGGTATAGCGGTACTCGCTGTCGTAATCATCTTCGAGGATCCAGGCACCGGTTTCTTTGGCTCGCTCCAGCAGAGCGAGGCGGCGTGGCAGGCTCATCGTGACACCCAGGGGGAACTGGTAGGAAGGTGAGACGTAAATCAGTTTGGGAGCGGGTGTGCCTGTCGGGAGGGCTTCTGTGTTGATGCCTTCTTCGTCTACCGGTACAGGGATCAGGTTGGCGCCGGCACTTGTCAGCGCGCCGCGCGCGCCGAGGTAGCCGGGATCCTCGACCCAGACCGGATCACCGGGATCGATCACCATTCGTGCTGCCAGATCCAGTGCTGCCTGTGCACCAGCGGTGACAATCACGTTCTGCGGTCCGCAGACCACGCCGCGTGCCGCCCCAAGATAGGCGGCGATCGCTTCGCGCAGAGCGGGGAAGCCGGGGCCGAACTGATAATCATAGAGGCGTGATTGGGGTTGCCGGGCCCGACGGGCCAGTAGTCGCGCCCATGTATCACGCGGGAAAGAATCCATTGCGGGCAGGCCATGCTGGAAAGGCAGGGCCGCCAGCTTCTCGTAGAAGGGGCTTGCCCGACGGATGGCGATGGTTGTTTCACCACGTTTGGAAAGGGTACGGCGCGGGTCCTGGGCGCGACCTGCCGTTTCACTGCGCCCAACTTCCAGTACCGTTTCCGGTGGCAGGGCGGCGACTTCCGTTCCCGCACCGGTTTTTGAGAGAACGTAACCTTCCGCCGCCAGTTGCTCGTAGGCGGCGACGACTGTGTTGCGGCCCAGTGAGAGATCGTTGGCGAGGGCGCGACTGGAGGGCAAGCGCTGACCTGCGGTCAGACGCCCGTCCAGTATGGCAAGCCTCAGGCTTTCGTAGAGTTGCCATTGCAGCGGGCGGTCCGCGTTTCGATCCAGGTTGATCGGTTCAACAAGAGCGATGGATTGGGGCATGGCCGGTCGTGTCCTGATTGCCGTTTAGCAAGTGGCACCAAATCTAATCACAAATTGGCGCTTATAAAGGGTCCATTTGTTTCAGAAGGTGGGGCCAATTGATTGTGTTGGAAGGAGCCAACCATGTTGGAAATGAGAGAAAACTGCGAAAAATGCGCTGTGCCGACGCCGAAGGACGGATACGCGCATATTTGCAGCTTTGAGTGTACTTTTTGTCCCCATTGCTCGGAAGACATGGATCGGACCTGCCCGAATTGCGGTGGTGAACTTGTGCAGCGGCCCAAGAGGTTGCTCGATGTCTGAGCATTACCGGACGCGGAAACCGTTTCGGGCACGGCGGGCACCGGCACGGGCGCATTATGATGAGGCGATTGTGCACGGGATCCTGGATGAAGGGTTGGTGGCGCATATTGCCTATGTTGCGCATGACGAAGAGGCTGCGCGACCTGTGGTGATCCCGGTCTATTATGCGCGCCGTGGCGACGAATTTCTTTTTCACGCCTCGACCAAGAGCGGGCTGGGACTGGCGGTAAGGCAAGGGGTTTCCATGTGCGCCACGGTGACGTTGCTTGATGGCATCATCTATGCTCGTTCCGGGTTTCACCATTCCATGAATTATCGCAGCGTTGTGTTGCACGGTGTGCCTGTGCTTCTTGCCGGTGATGAGAAGCTTGAGGCGCTGGACTTTATGGTGGATCGGCTTGTGTCCGGACGCTCTGCGCAGGTGCGACCGATGAATGTGAAGGAAATCAAGGCGACATGCGTGGTTGCGCTGCGTCTTGAGCAGGTTGTCGCGAAGGTGAATGCGGCCGAGGCACCAAATGAGGAACCGGAAGATCTGGATTGGCCGGTTTGGGCAGGCATTGTCCCCGTTCACACCGTCGCAGGGGTGGCGCAGCAGCACGCGCCATGTCTGAGTGAGGCCGGTCGTCCCCGCAATCTTGTCGAGTGAAAGAGACCTGTTCATCTGAAGGAATGTTGTCATGCTACAGATTGTTATTGTGACTGGATTTGCGGTTGCTGCCCTTATAAATTTTCTGCCCGTTTCGGGTGTGTTGGGAACAGCGCAACTGATGAAGCTTTATGACATATCGCTTGAAGGGCGCGATCTGGCTATTTTGATGCGACACCGGGCTGTGTTGTTCGGCGTTGTGGGCGGGGTGCTTGTCGCCGCGATCTTTTTGCCCGGACTGCGCGTCGCCGCGCTTCTCGTCGGGATGTTGAGTATGACGAGCTTTATCGTCCTCCAATGGCTGGAGGGAGGATCAAATACAGCCTTGTCGCGTGTTGTTGTCGCTGATTATGTCGGCATTGCGTTTCTGGCAGCGGCGGGGATTGCCATGTACCTTAAAGAAGGAAATGCTTGATGTACGTGCCGGATCATTTTCTGCCGCCCGATGATGAGGCGATGTTTGCGCTCATCAAGGATCAGGCTTTTGGTGCGTTGATTACGCCGGACCTGCAGGTGACACATATTCCCTTTCAGCTGGAGGCACGCGCCGGGGGACCCGTGCTGGTTGGCCATGTTGCCCGCGCCAACCCGCATTGGCAGGTGTTTGATGGTTGCCAGCAGGCTGTCGTGATTTTCCAGGGTCCCCATGGCTATATCTCGCCCGGTTGGGGTGCGGCGGCGGAGAGTTGTGAAACACTGGTGCCGACGTGGAACTATGCTGTCGTGCATGCAAAGGGATGCCCGCGCGTGATCGAAGGCGAACAGGCCGCGCGTGACCTGCTGACACAGATGACCCGGGTACATGAAACGGGGCGGCCGACACCCTGGGTGGTTGATGATCTGGCGCCTGGTCTGATGGAGCGATTGCTGCGTGCGCTGGTTGTTTTTGAAATGCCTGTTGTTGCGCTGGAAGGAAAATGGAAGCTCAGTCAGAACCGTTCGGCGGCTGATCGTGCGGCTTTTGTTCGTATGCTTCAAGATGAAGGGCGGGACGATCTGGCGCAGGTGATGGCGGACTGAAAACGGCAGGCCGCAATTGAGAAATAGGACGATCCCGCATAGGCTGGCTTTTCACGCACGCAATGCGAGGCTTTACCTGTGACCCTTCTCAATACCCAAGCAATGTTTCAAGGTGCCGGTCGTTTTCTGTCCGGTCTTGTTGTGGTTTCATGCCTGAGCCTGACGGCTTGTGAGGAGGCGATCCCTCCACAGGCGGAGGTCATCAGGTCAATCAAACCTTATTATGTGGTTGAGCCGACGGGCGGTGATGTCAGGCGTTATTCCGGGAGCATTGCGGCGGCCAAAACCTCTACATTGAGTTTTGCGGTTGCGGGCACGGTTGAGAATGTCTCCGTATCGCAAGGTGATCATGTCTTGCAAGGGGATGAACTGGCAGCGCTCGACCGGGCACCTTTCACGCTTGATGTCCAGGCAGCGCAATCACAGCTGGCAGCCGCCCAGGCGGATTTTGACAATAAGAAACTTGATCTGGCCCGGCAGCGCCAATTGTATGAGCGCGGGTGGGTTGCCAAAGCAGCGCTCGATCAGGCGACGGCCATCGCTGAGGCTGCGGAGGGTGAACTCAATCTCGCACGATCCCGGCTTGGGCACGCTGAGCGGGATCTGGCCAACACGACGCTGATCGCACCTTTCGATGGTGTTGTGGCCCGGCGGGATGTGGATGCGTTCGCGGAAGTGGCGAAAGGGCAAACCGTCTTCCAGCTTGATTCCGAAGGTGCTTTTGAAGTGACCCTGTCTGTGCCGGATGCCATTGTCGGTCGTCTGGCAGTGGGGTCTGCGGTTACGGTCAATGTCTTCACGCTGCCCGAGTGTGGATGCACAGGCCGGATTGTGGAGATCGGGGCGGTCGCCGGGGCTGCAAATGCTGTCACGGTCAAAGCAGCCATTCTGGAGAACGGGCGAGGGCTGTTTCCCGGTATGGCGGCCGAGGTCAGTGTGGTGCTGGCCGGGGGCAACGGGACCGAAGGCTATCTGGTGCCGCTTGTCTCCATTGCGCCCGGTGATGACAATCTGACGGGCTATGTTTTTCGTTTTGACCCTGAGACGGGCACGGTTTCCAAAATCGGGGTTCAGACAGAAGGTGTCATCAGTGGCAATCTTGTGGGGATTACCCGTGGTGTTTCGGCAGGCGATATTGTCGCCGCTGCAGGGGTGAGTTTTTTACGTGATGGTCAGCGCGTGAAGCTTATTGGCCAATAGGTTTTGGAAACCAAATTTTGGAAGCCAAGTTTTCAGCCGGACAGGACCAGGGTGTTTTCATGAACCTTGCCAAACTCGCTCTCGATAATTCGCGCGCGACTATTATCTGCATTGTCGCCATCATCACTTTAGGGATGACGACTTATCTGAACTATCCAAGTTCGGAAGATCCAACCATCACGATCCGTGAAGTGGCTATCAGCGCTGCCTATCCGGGCATGCCTGCAACGCGGGTTGAGGAATTGCTTGCCAAACCGCTGGAAGCCGCGATGCGGGAGATTGCAGCGATTGATGAGATCAAGTCGGTATCGAAAACCGGTTCTGTGCGTCTCAGCCTGATTATTCGCGACGAGGTTGCAGATCTGGAACCTGTTTTCATCGATATTCGTAACAAGGCGAATGATATTCGTGGAGACCTGCCGGAAGGGACGAGCGGTCCCTTTGTGTTCGATGAGGAAGGCTTGACAGCGATTGCAACGATCGCGCTTTGGGCGGATGGCTTTTCCCTGTCAGAAATGCGTGATGTGGCGCATGACGTTCGGGATCGTCTTTATACGCTTGATGGTGTGCGCAAGATCGAAATTCACGGCGAGCAGGACGAGCGGATCTATCTGGAAGCCAAACCCAGCCAGCTTGCGCAACTGGGCGTTTCTCCGCAGGAGATTTCAAGCGAGCTGGTTTCACAGAACATTATCAAGCCTGGTGGCGAGATTGTTGCTGACGGGCGCACCATTTTGCTGGAGCCGTCTGGAAACCTTTTGTCTGTTGAGGATGTTACGGATGTTTTTGTCCGTATCCCGGACACGGACCGGGTGCTGCGACTTGCCGAGATTTTTGACATCCGGCGGGACTATGTCGATCCGCCCTCCAATCCTGTTTTCTTCAACAACAGACCGACAATCATTCTCTCGCTCTCCACGGTGGAAGGGACAAACAATGTGGCCTTTGGCGAGGCGTTGACCGCGCTTCTGGCCGGGATCGAAAGCGATCTGCCTATCGGCTATGTCCTGGATTATGCGACCTATCAGCCGGAGCTGATTTCAGCAGCGGTTGATGGGGCGACTTCCAATGTCTATCAGACGCTTGTGATTGTTCTCGCTGTTGTCATGGTGTTTCTCGGGCTGCGCACCGGCCTGATTGTCGGCTTTTTCGTACCGCTTACCATGTTGCTGGGCATTATCGCGATGTCCTTGCTGGGCGTTGACCTTCAACGCATGTCAATTGCGGCGATGATTATCGCGCTTGGCCTGCTGGTCGATAATGGCATTGTGGTTGCCGAAGACATACGTGTTCGGTTGGGACAGGGGGGGGAACGCCGGTTGGCTGCGGTTGAAGCCAGTCGCACTCTTGCCCTTCCTCTGCTTGTGTCGTCCCTCACGACGATTTGTGCTTTTCTCCCCATGCTGCTGGTACAAGGCGGGGCGGGTGAGTATGTGCGCTCGCTTGCGCAGGTTGTCACCATTCTGTTGTTGGGCTCATGGTTGTTGTCGATGACCGTTACTCCTGCCATGTGCGTCTGGTTTATGAAGGTTGCGCCCCGTGCAGAGGGCGTGGCGGGCGAGCGCCCCTTGTATGAGGGGCCTGTTTACGGGTTTTATCGCCGGTTGCTGGGGCTTATTCTGTTGCACCGGTTGCCTGTCCTCGCCCTTTTTATTGCGCTTTTTGGCTTGTCCATCTTTGGATTGAGCACGGTACGAACCGAATTTTTTCCGCTGGGAGACAGAAACCAGTTTCTGATCTATCTCGATTTCGAGGCCGGGACGGATGTGCGGGAAACGCAGAGTGATTTACGGCAGCTGACGGAGTGGCTTGCCGATGCCGGGCAAAATCCCGAGATCACAAGTCATGTTGCCTATGTCGGGTATGGCGGGCCACGTTTTTTCCTCGCGCTTTCACCGGTTGACCCTGACCCTCACCGTGCCTTTGTGGTGGTGAACACGTTGGATGTCGATGATGTTGACCGGGTGATTGAGCGGGTCAATCTTTTTATGAACGATCGTTTGCCGGCCGCGCGTGCGATGGCAAAGAAAATGTGGTTCGGTTCGACTGAGCCGGGTGTTGTGCAGGTTCGGCTGGTCGGGCCGAGTGTGGATGTGCTGGCGGCGGCGGCGGACAGGCTTGTGGATGCTCTCTACGCCATTCCCGGTGCAGTTGGTATTGAGCAGGATTGGGAGAATAAAATCCTGAAACTGTCGGTCAATGTGGATCAAACCCGTGCCCGGCGTGCAGGCGTGACGTCCAGCGATGTTGCGACGGCACTCAACACGATTTTCTCCGGTACAGCGGTTAGTGATTTTCGGGAAGGGGACAAGATTATCCCGATTGTTTTGCGCGGTGATGAGAGCGTTCGCTTCTCGCTTTCGGGGTTGCAGAGCGTGCAGGTGTTTTCTGCATCGACACAGCGTTTTGTTTCTCTTGGTCAGGTGGCAACGATAGATGGTGAGTGGCTTTACGGACGGATCAAGCGACGCGATCAGGAACGCACCTTGACGGTGGAAGGGCGACACAGCAGCCTGTCGGCCCCCGCGTTGCTCGCACGATTGCAGCCTGCAATTGATGCGCTCGATCTGCCTGCCGGGCACCGCGTTGAAATTGGGGGGGAGGTTGAAGATCAGGGGGAGGCCAATGAGCGTCTCTTTTCACTCCTGCCTATATCACTGGCCGGCATTGTTGTTCTTCTGGTGGGGCAGTTCAATTCCTTCCGCAAGGGAGGAATTGTCCTGGCGACGCTTCCGCTGACGCTTGTCGGCGGGACGCTGGGGCTTTTGGTGATGAATGCGGCCTATGGTTTTATGGCGCTTCTGGGATTTTTCAGTCTGGCCGGTATTTTGATCAACAATGGGATTGTCCTGATTGACCGGATAGAGATTGAAGAAAAGGCAGGGCGTGACCCGCTGGACGCGGTTGTGACCGCCTGTCTGGCGCGTGCACGGCCGATTTTGATGACCACGCTGACAACAGTTCTCGGGCTTGTGCCGCTTATTCTGTTTGGCGGGGCATTGTTTTACGGGATGGCGAGCGTGATTGCCTTTGGTTTGATTGTGGCGACAGTGTTCACGCTGGGTTTTGTCCCGGCGCTTTATACGCTGCTTTTTGCCATTGATACGAATGACACGCGGCAGGTGGTCCTGCATGCCCCTGCAAAACACGGCGCTCATATATAGGTCGGGCATAAGTGGAGATTTTCCCAGAGGCCGCAGATTTCCTGCGAAAAATGGCAGTTGAGCTGTTGCGCTGACAGGGTTGCGGGCGTAGGTTGGCGCCGTTTTGGCATTCCCGCCACTTTAACTGGCAATGGCTCCAGGAGGTCGTTATGGGCTTTATTTCTGACGCACTGAACCGCATTCAACCATCCGCTACGATTGCGGCGACCCAGAAAGCGCGAGACCTTAAAGCTCAGGGACGTGATGTGATCGGTCTTGGGGCCGGGGAACCGGATTTTGATACGCCGGACAATATCAAGGAAGCAGCGATTGAGGCGATCCGTCGCGGCGAGACGAAATATACAGCCGTGGACGGGATCCCTGAGCTGAAGCAGGCAATCTGCGCGAAGTTCAAGCGGGAGAACGGGCTTGAGTACAAGCCCGAGCAGGCGTTTGTGGCACCGGGCGGCAAGCCGATCATTTTCAATGCCATGGTTGCAACGCTCAATCCCGGTGATGAAGTGATTATTCCTGCTCCCTATTGGGTGAGCTATCCGGATATTGTGCTGTTGGCCGGGGGGAAACCTGTTTTCGTTGAGACGACGCTTGAAAACAATTTCAAACTGACGCCTGACGCGCTGGAAGCGGCCATTACGCCGAAGACCAAATGGTTCTTTTTCAACTCACCCTCAAACCCGTCCGGGGCGGCTTATACTGAACAGGAATTGCGGGCATTGACGGATGTGCTGGTACGGCATGAACATGTCTGGGTCCTGACGGATGACATGTATGAGCACCTTGTTTACGACGGGTTCAAGTTTACCTCGCCTGCGCAGGTTGAGCCCAAGCTCTATAACCGTACATTGACGATGAACGGTGTTTCAAAAGCCTATTCAATGACGGGGTGGCGAATTGGTTATTGTGCAGCGCCGGTTGAACTGATCAAGGCGATGACGAAGGTGCAGAGCCAGTCCACATCAAACCCCACGAGCATCAGTCAATGGGCAGCGGTTGAAGCGTTGAACGGGACACAGGATTTTATCCCGAAGAATGCGGCGATCTTCAAAGAGCGGCGCGATCTGGTTGTGTCTATGCTCAATCAGGCCAAGGGAATCCAGTGCCCGACGCCAGAAGGGGCTTTTTACGTCTATCCGTCGTGTGCGGGCTGTATCGGC
>Ga0070728_10006947_pt1 | contig 10517 bp, 10 predicted proteins | sample tdDd471_FD_66723 | JGI IMG/M metagenome (GOLD analysis project Ga0070728, IMG submission 66723) | Marine sediment microbial communities from the Atlantic coast under amendment with organic carbon and nitrate - tdDd47.1 | ecosystem: Environmental > Aquatic > Marine > Coastal > Sediment | place...
TCCGCAATCATGTCACTAAAATATTTCATTGGGATCAAGCTGAAAGATCCTGTCCAACTCATCACTGTCTGCAGAATCCACTGCTTCGGTTTCCTCACGAAGCTGCTGCTTGACTTCTTCGTCAGTTTTTTCCTGAAGTACGATTTCAACACGCCGGTTTCTGGCACGATTTTCCGGTGTATCATTGGGCACCAGTGGCCGCGTATCCGCATAACCGGTGATTGTAAATCGGCTTTCGCTGATCTGACCCTCATCGAATAGCCCGTGGGCAACTTCAAGCGCCCGTGCCGCAGACAGGTACCAGTTGGAGGGAAATTCCGGCGTTTTTATCGGCACATCATCGGTGTGTCCTTCAACGGCAATATGCCCCTCAATGTCCTGAAGAATACCGACCAGTTTTTCCAAAACGGGAAGAAAATCGAACTCAAGCTGTGCCGAACCGGATGCGAACGCGCCCTTTTCCTGCACACGTATGACAATTTTTCGGCCTTTGGTTTCGATTTCGACCATATCCTTGGCCACTTCCTCTTCGAGCTTTTCAGCAATCTCAATGGCCTGAGACTCAACGTTCTCCTCCATCTGCTGAATTTTCTGTGCGACAAACTCACTGATCCGCGCCTGCTTCTGATCCGCATCCTGTTGTCCGTCGGGACATGCCTCGGCAACCGCTTTTTCTACTTCGGATTCGCAAAGCACCTCCAGCGTTTGCTGATCCGCATCCACGGTATGCTGCATCACCATCTGCAATGGCGTCGGATCGGGTTTACCCGGCGAAAACTCCTGCGCAATGATACTTGTACCTTTGGGGATGGAATTCACATCCACCTGATTCTGTACACCAAATGCCTGTCGCATGGAGCCCGCCAGACGCTTGAATTTCAGTACATCCATTTCGGCAAAGGACAGCAGTAGAACGAAAAAGCACATCAGCAAGGACATCAAGTCCGCAAAGGTGCCCATCCAGGGGGGCAAGCCCGGCACACATTCTTCGCATTGATGTTCTTCTTCGTCACTCATTCTAAATCATCCGGAACAACTAAAAGGTGTGTATCTTGATTACGAGGGGCCAGGGTCGTGGGCGTCAGGCTTCTTCTGTCTCGCGACTGCCTTCCGGGAGATAGGTACGCAACATGCCCTCGATCACCCTGGGGTTTTGCCCTGCCTGTATTGCCAGCACAGCATCAATGGCCATGGACTTGATCATTTCCTCTTCCGCCATGCGCAACTTGAGCTTATCGGCAAAAGGAATGGCCACCATATTGGCCAGCATGGCACCGTAAAGTGTCGTCAACAGCGCAACCGCCATGGCCGGACCGATTGATTTCGGGTCATCCATATTGGAAAGCATCGCCACCAGACCAATGAGGGTGCCGATCATCCCCATTGCAGGACCAATATCGCCGAGAGCGCCCCACACACCAGCACCGGTTTTATGTCGCTCAAGGGCCATATTCTTGTCTTTGACCAATACGGTCTTGACCACATCGGCATCATGCCCGTCAATGAGCAGACTGATGCCTTTCTGAAGAAAGTCGTTTGGAATCTCTTTGCCCTCCAGCGATAGTAACCCTCCCTTTCGCGCGGCATCCGCCAATTCAACCACTGACGTAATCAATTCCTCCGGTGTGTCGAGCTTAAAAGTGAAGGCTTTGGCAACGGTTTTTCCCGCCCCAAGAAACTGGCCAAGCGAATATTTCATCAAACACACCAGAACAGAACCCACCAGGACGATGAGCACTGAGGGGACGTCGACAAACATCCCAAGTGATCCACCCAGCATCATCGCAAAAACGACAATGCCGAAACCACCCAATAGACCAATGAGGGTTGCTAAATCCACTGATAACTCCTAAGAATCCATTTTGATGCGTTGCTTGAAACAACGGTGTTAACACGCAATTGAAGGTGCCAATGGTCAAAAAAATGAATTAAATGATGCATTCGAAAGTGTCTTGTTCACTCTATTAACTGAGTTTTCGTTATGTACATACGCAGACAGAGAACGTACTATTTGCCAAAATTTTTACTGCGCAAAATGATCGGTTAGCCACTCACACTTGATCCACAATAATTTACAAACAGTGTAGCCGGATTTGATAAAAGTTCATGCTTTTTTGGCATGACAGCCAGCGGTCCGGACATTATGTATGATTATTGTTCAGCTCATGACCAATTAATGAGGCATCCATGCCAAAAAGCACAAGCAAACCACTACAGGACTTTGAAAAATCACTGGAACAACTGGAGGCCATCGTTTCGAAAATGGAACAGGGCGAGCTTTCTCTTGAAAAGTCCCTGGAAGCCTTCGAGGAAGGAGTCAAGCTGACTCGAACCTGCCAGGACACGCTCAAAAAGGCAGAGCAACGGGTACACACGCTGATACAGGAAGGCGACACCCTGAGCGAGCGCCCACTGCAAAACGAAGACTGAACCCGATACGCATGAGCCCTACGGAATTACCCAATCCTCCAGCCTTTTTTAAGCGGGACAGAATCAAAGTCGACCAGTCGCTTGAATCCTTGCTTTTGGACTATACAGAAGCGGATTCAGTTCTTGCGGACGCCATGCGTTACAGCACCCTGCTGGGTGGAAAACGAATTCGCCCGGTCCTGGTGATGTCTACCGCACGTGCATTTGGCGCGTCCGAAGCAATCGCCCTGATCGCTGGCTGTGCCGTTGAACTGATGCATGCCTACTCGTTGATTCACGACGACCTGCCGGCTATGGATGATGATGATCTGCGCCGGGGGCAACCCACCTGTCATAAGGCGTTTAATGAAGCGACAGCGATTCTGGCTGGCGATGCCTTGCAGACACTGGCCTTCGAAGTTCTGGCCGGCAAACTGCCCAAGCCCGGAATCCCGCCCTGTCAACAACTCCAAATGATTGCAGAGCTGACGCGCGCCAGCGGTGCAAAAGGCATGGTGGCCGGACAATCCATCGACCTGCTCGCGGTAGGCCAGAACCTTGACCTGGCGCAGCTGGAAGCCATGCACTCTCGCAAGACAGGAGCCCTGATAACAGCCAGCGTGGTGCTTGGCGCGCTGTGCTGCCCAAATCCTCCTTCCGAAGTCGATCTGGCAGCGCTGCGTCGTTATTCCCATGCGATCGGGCTTGCGTTCCAGATTCAGGATGACATTCTCGATATCACCGGCAATACCGAAGCGCTGGGCAAACGCCAGGGCGCGGACGAGCAACTTAACAAGCCAACCTATCCGTCCCTGCTTGGCCTTGATGGTGCCCGGTCAAAACTGGAACAGGTACATGCCGATGCCCTGACAGCGCTTGCGCAGCTGGACAACCTGGATGTCAGTGAATTAGTCCAGATCGCTGACTACATTGTCCATCGAACCCGATAAATGCCGGGCACCGAAAAGCACCCTGAAGGAACTATTTCAATGACATTCTGCTATAATGCCGCCCTTTAACCTCTACCGTCTGATCTTCTGATGCCCGAACAAGCCATCTTTCATGAAATTCCTCAGCAGCGTCCCAACACGCCAATGCTGGATAAAATCGATGCTCCCCATCAGCTCAGACTTTTGTCGGAAGAGCAGCTATCACAACTGAGTTACGAGCTGCGCGCATTCCTGCTATACAGTGTCGGACAGTCAGGCGGGCATTTCGGCGCCGGGCTTGGCGTTGTCGAACTGACCATCGCATTGCATTACGTATTCAATACGCCTGAAGACCGGCTGGTTTGGGACGTAGGCCATCAGGCATACCCGCACAAGATTCTGACTGGCCGACGGGAACAGATGACACGAATCCGGCAGGCAGAGGGCCCCGCCGCTTTCCCCGCCAGAGACGAGAGCGAATACGATACATTTGGTGTCGGCCATTCCAGCACCTCTATCAGCGCGGCGCTAGGCATGGCCCTTTCAGCCCGACTGAAAGGGGAATCAAGACGGGCCATTGCCGTGATTGGAGATGGCGCACTGACCGCGGGCATGGCTTTTGAAGCGATGAGCCATGCCGGAGATATCGCTCCGGACATGCTGGTTGTGCTGAACGACAATGACATGTCGATCTCCAACAATGTTGGCGGCCTGAAAAACCATCTCGCACGGATTCTGTCCGGTCGAACCTATAACCAGATGCGCGATAATGGCAAAAAGGTGCTCAGCAACACGCCGGGATTGATGGAACTGGCGAGACGCACGGAAGAGCATGTTAAGGGCCTGATGGCGCCGGGGACATTATTCGAGGAACTGGGCTTCAACTATATTGGCCCTATCGATGGTCACGACCTGCCCATATTGCTGCGTACGCTGGACAACATGAAAGAGCTGAAAGGCCCCCAGTTTCTGCATGTCGTCACTAAAAAGGGCAAAGGCTTTGCGCCTGCAGAAGCCGATCCCATCGGTTACCATGCGATCAACAAAATCGAACCCAAACCTCCCGTACAGCCCGCTCGCAACGAATCTGCTCCGCTCGCGGCCCAGCCAAAATACTCGAATGTCTTCGGACAGTGGATCTGCGATATGGCGGAACAGGACCAAACCCTGATCGGCATTACGCCAGCCATGAGAGAAGGCTCTGATCTGATTCGTTTTTCCGAGCGCTTTCCGGATCGCTACCTGGATGTCGCCATTGCCGAACAACATGCGGTGACGTTGGCGGCAGGCCTTGCCTGCGAAGGCATGAAACCGGTGGTCGCGATCTACTCCACCTTCCTGCAGCGAGCGTATGATCAGCTGATTCACGATGTTGCAGTGCAGAACCTGGATGTGCTCTTTGCCATTGATCGGGCCGGACTGGTGGGAGAAGACGGCCCCACTCATGCTGGGAGCTTCGACCTGTCCTTCATGCGCTGCATTCCAAATCTGGTCATCATGGCGCCTGCCGACGAAAATGAACTCAGACAAATGTTATACACCGGGCACCGGCATACCGGTCCGGCAGCAGTCCGCTATCCACGCGGTAAAGGTCCGGGTGTTGCAATTGAGCACACGATGACCGCTCTTGAAATTGGCCGCGCCCGAACTCTGAAAACGGGAAAACACATCGCCATCCTTTCTTTTGGCGCATTACTGGAACCCGCAAAAGAAGCGGCACATGCTCTGAACGCAACGATCGTGGACATGCGCTTCGTCAAGCCTCTGGATACCGAATGCATCGAAACACTGGCACTGTCGCACGACTTGCTGGTAACCGTTGAAGAGAATGTCATTGCCGGCGGAGCAGGCAGCGGCGTTGCCGAACATCTTAGCCAATGCGCCATCGGTACGCCGATCTTGCATCTGGGTTTGCCGGATCGCTTTGTTGCCCACGGAAAACCCAAGGACCTGCTGAAAGAGTGCGGTCTTTCAGCCTCGGGAATCCGACAACAAATCGAAGTCTATTTGAAGCTGCACATGCAGGAGAAAGGTATCGGGAATGTTTCCTGATGCCGAATCTGACCCGACACAAGCACGGACCGACTGATTGCCACAGTCTTTAATCTTTAATCAGGCTTTAAGCTCAGGGGGAACATCATCGTCCTGATGACTTTCAGCCCCCTGCTGCCCCAACCAATGCCCCAGTTTACTGGCTTTGGTGGTTAGATAGGCTTCATTATGAGGGTTTCTGCCCACTTCGATCGGCAAGCGCTCCACAACATCAACACCACCCGACTTCAGGGCTTGCACCTTCCGTGGATTGTTGGTCATTAATCTGAGCGATGAAATCCCCAAGTGGGCCAGCATGTCATAGCAAATCGTGTAGTCTCTCAAGTCCGCAGCGAAACCCAGACGCTCATTGGCTTCGACCGTATCGGCACCCTGATCTTGAAGGTTGTAGGCACGAATTTTGTTCAGCAAACCAATACCTCGACCTTCCTGCCTCAGGTACAGCAATACGCCACGGCCAGCCTCGGCAATCGTCGCCAGTGCCTGCTCCAATTGATACCCACAGTCGCAACGCATACTGAACAATGCATCACCGGTCAGGCATTCAGAATGGGTACGTGCCAGCACTGGTTCGCCATTGCTCACATCGCCCAAAGTCAGCACGATATGCTCCTGCCCCGACCCGGTCTCTTCAAAGCCGTGCATATCAAATACTGCAAATGGCGTCGGCAATCGACAAGTCTCTACGAAACGAACCGTCACAAAAATACCCCACAGACCCAAAAAAGGCGTGCATTGTAGCACATAATATTTTGATTAGGACGGATCAAAACCCTGCTCTCAAAGCTAATGGCGCCTGGCATAGAGCCTAACCCTATAAACACTTTTGGATTAGTCCAAAGGTGTCTATCCAGAAAACCATCGCCAGCGGATTAACAGGTATACTTGAAAGCAACACAGGGAAAAATTCATCGCCTAAAACGCAAACGCGTTTCAGGAATGCATGAAGATCCCGTTCACAAAACAAGTGAGGTGTGTCATGAAACGACTTTATTATCTGACGCCAACCATCACGAGCGCCGAAGCCATTTCCGAAGACCTCCATGATGAGGGCGTAACCGACTGGAATTTTCACATCCTGAGCAAGGACGAGGCGGGGCTGTATAATCACCATCTTCACTCTGCGAACATGCTCCAACGCACGGACCTGGTTCGCTATATAGAGCGCGGCCTGATTGTCGGCATTCTGATGGGCGCCTGCTTCGCTATCCCGTTATACTTTCTGGAGGAGTTCACATTTCAGGTCTGGCTCGTGATTACGACGTTTTGCCTGCTGTTTGGCGCCTGGTGTGGCGGGATCGGAGGTATTACCCGCCAGAACTATAAAATTGAACGCTTCCAGCCAGATATCGATTCGGGAAAACACCTGCTAATGATCGATGTCCATCCTTACGATGAAGACGTTATCAAGCGGATCATGGCGATCCGTCATCCGGAAGCAAGGCTGCAAGGACAGGATTCGACCCATACAAACCCGTTTTCGGCGCCACTGGGTACAACACACTAAACCAGGCTCGCGCATTTAACCGGCACTGAAGGTCATATTTCGCATACTTCAGTGCCAATATACAGCGCTGTCCGGGGTTCGTCTTCGTTGGCTGAGCCTGTGATAACCATCATCGCTTCCTGTTTTGTTCTTCTATAGAATATTGCCTTTTTATGGACCCTTCCTCTGCCGCATGTCATTTCGTCCCGAATCACTGAACCCGGATCAGGCCTTCGAATTAGCGGCCCAATTACTTAAATCAGGCAATCTTCAGAATGCATTAGCGCTGCTACAGCAGGTATTGCAAAAAGCTCCCGGTCATGAACCCGCAGCTCTGGCGCTAGCCAGACTTTACTATCAACACCAGCAGCCGGCCCCGGCAAAAAAAATTCTCGAAAACGCGATCGGTCATGGCGCAGACAGTTTTGAACTGCTCTATTTCACCGGAGCATTGCAGCATCTTACAACCGACTACTCGAATGCCGTACGCACCCTTAAGCGGGCCATCAAAAAGAATAAACGCTCTCACGAGGCATACAATGTGCTGGGCTCCAGCTTCGTTGAACTACAACAACTGGATGACGCGTTCAATGCGTTTAAAAAAGCCATCAAAATTGCTCCCAGGCACGCCGATGCCTATAACAATATTGCCTGGGTTTACCGCTCTCTGGGCAAAAAACAGGAGGCGATTGATCATTTCCAGACGGCCTTCCAACTTAACCCAAACGCCACTGAGGCACTCAGCGGTTTGATTCTGCTAAAACGCTATCAGAAGCATTCACCCGAGCTGGATCAGGCCGACGCGCTACTCCAGTCGGATTTGGAATCAGGCACGGCAATGGAACTTGAATTCGCTCTGGGCAAAGCCTATGAAGACCTGGGCAATTACACCAAAGCCTTTTATTTTTTTGAACAGGGAAACCGTCGCTATCGGGAATCCAGCACTTACCAAATCACACAGGATATTGAACTGTTCAAACAACTCAGGGACACCTGGCACTCTCCACCCGAAAACACACAACCCGCCGAAACCCCGGGGCAAACGCCGATTTTCATTGTCGGTATGCCCAGATCATCGACTTCATTGGTGGAGCAGATTCTGGCCAGTCATTCGAAAGTATTTGGCGCAGGAGAACTTCCCTTTCTCGAATCGATGCTGCTATCCGGGTCAAAATTGGACTGGAAAGCGGAGAAAACCGATCAATACAAAAAAGACTATCTGGAGAAGCTTCGTTCGCGGAATTCCGAACACCCGTATGTGACCGACAAAATGCCGCAAAACTTCCGGTTCATCGGCGCCATCCTGACACTTTTCCCGAATGCGAAAATCATCCACTGCCAACGACATCCGCTTGATACCTGTCTGTCGCTGTACAAGCACCACTTTCCGATGACCAGTCACCCGTATGCCTACGATCAGGAAACGCTCGCGGACTATTACCGTCTATACAGTAATCTGATGCAACACTGGCACACGCTTGCGCCGGGCAAAATTTATAAACTCAAGTACGAATCGCTGGTCAATAATCTGGAAGAAGAGGTGAAAAACCTGCTGAACTATCTGGAACTGCCCTTTGAGCCAGACTGCCTTAACTTTCATAAAACCGATCGCGTGGTTCGAACCGCCAGTTCCGAGCAGGTTCGTCGAGGCCTCTATCAATCAGGTAAGAACCAGTGGAAAAATTACGAGGCATCGCTGGCACCGCTGAGAAGCCGACTGACAGATTTGATCGTGGATAGCTAACCGCCTGTCATATTCATAAACCGAACCACTGCTGGCTCATCACTGTGATCAAAATAGTGACGTTCCGGCTTGAGATCCATCGCCTTGACGATACTGTCCTCTAGCGCTTGTGGCCCGGCACCGCTTCGCAATATCGAACGCAGATCCAGCGAATGCTCATTTCCCAGACACAAAAGCAAGCGCCCTTCTGCGGTGACCCTGACCCGATTGCAATCACCGCAGAAATTATGGCTATGAGGTGATATGAATCCGACACGCGTCTCAGATCCGGCAACGTGATGGTAACGGGACGGGCCGGCTGAACTGGATTTAGTCGGTGCCTCAATGAGCGTATAAGACTGTGCCAGGCGATTTTTCAGCTCATCACTGGAAAAGAACGCCTCTCTGCGGCTGTGTTCGTCAATTTGTCCGAGAGGCATTTCTTCGATAAAACTGATGTCCAACTTCCGGGAGATCGCGAAATCCACCAGATCTTCAATTTCATCATCGTTCCGCCCTTTCATAATCACGGCATTAAGCTTGATTCGGTCGAAGCCGGCGGCACATGCGGCATCAATGCCGGCCAATACCTTTTTGAGATCTCCGGTTCGAGTCAATTCACGAAACCGCTCAGACTTTAAACTGTCCAGACTGATATTAAGACGGCGAACACCGGCAGCACGAAGGTCACAGGCATAACGATTCAGTTGCGCGCCATTGGTGGTCATAACCAGCTCTTCTAATCCGCTAATGGCCGCCACCTTCTGACAAAGAGACACCACATTACTGCGCACAAGTGGTTCTCCACCCGTGAGCCGTATCTTCTTTACCCCAAGGGAGACAAATGCTTCGGCGAGCATTTGCATTTCTTCAAGACTGAGGACCTCGCTTCGGGGCACGAAGGTCATATCTTCACTCATACAATAAACACAGCGAAAATCACAGCGATCGGTCACTGACATCCGCACGTAGGTAACACGACGCCCAAAGCCGTCTACCAGACCGGAGTAGCTGACATCCGACATGCTTACCTCCCCGCCATCAACTGATTATACAATTGTGGATTCCGCTCGGAAGTGGCCACTGCGCCCTCCGGTTTTTTCAAGCAGACGCACAGACTCTATCACCATACCTTTATCAACCGCTTTACACATATTATAAAGGGTGAGACAGGCAACGCTAACGGCTGTTAACGCTTCCATCTCGACCCCCGTCTTGGCATCAAGCTTACATCGACTCGAAATATGAACACGGCCATAGCCATCCTTTTCATCCGGCATGGCTTTCAAATCGATCTTGACCGAACTCAGATTCAGACTATGGCATAAGGGAATGAGTTCCGAACATTTTTTGGCTGCCATAATGCCGGCAATGCGACAGGTGGCAAATACATCTCCTTTTTTGTGCCGCCCCTCCGTGATCATCGCCAGCGTCTGCGGCAACATGCGGACATAACCTTCAGCAACCGCGATTCGTTCGGTTACATCCTTATCTGCCACGTCGACCATATGTGCCGCACCGGTGGCATCCAGATGAGTCAAACTTTCAGTCATGGCTGCTCAGCTCCAAGCTTATAGGTTGAATGACATATCATGTCACGTGTACCGGGGCGGTTGCCAGCCTCGAATACCACATACCCCATGTGCACCAGACTCTACCGCCAAAGCAGTATCCTTCGGCTCAACCCCCCCCAACGCAAACACCGGCAGTGACGTAGATCGGGCAAGCTCTTTGAACGCAGACCAGCCAATACCTGCTTTGCCCGGATGTGAGCGTGTCGCGTTCACCGGTGACAGGGTTATCAGGTCCGCTCCCAGCCTCTCAGCATGCCCGATCTCCGATTCATCGTGACAGGAAACCCCCAGCCAGAGATTGCCAATTGCCGGGCGACAACCCAGCAGTTTGGCCTGATCGGCAG
>Ga0070728_10006952_pt1 | contig 10510 bp, 10 predicted proteins | sample tdDd471_FD_66723 | JGI IMG/M metagenome (GOLD analysis project Ga0070728, IMG submission 66723) | Marine sediment microbial communities from the Atlantic coast under amendment with organic carbon and nitrate - tdDd47.1 | ecosystem: Environmental > Aquatic > Marine > Coastal > Sediment | place...
GCCATGGCGGGAACCGTGAAAAGCGCCGTTACCCCATCCATGCCCGCCGTGACAAGGGTCAAGCGCCCCGACCGGCGGTCAAAGCGGCATTCCCGACAGTTTTGCCACCAGTTCAGGAAGTTTGCGCGCGCCGAATTTCTCCAGCAACCGGGCCCGGTGCGTTTCCACCGTCCGGTACGACAGCTCCAGTTCCGCCCCGACCTCCTTGGCCGATAGCCCCCGGCAGGTCAGGATCGCGACCTCGCGCTCGCGCGGGGTCAGCCGCACCATCGGCCGCTCGTCGGAGATGTCGGCAAACGACCAGATCCCATGCCGAAATGGATCCTCGGGCGTCAGCGACTGGCCCCGGACGCGGCACCAGAACAGGTCGCCGTCGGCCCGCCGCATGATGCGTTCGTCATGGTACTCGCCGGTCCGGCGCATCACCGCCAACCCGCGCGCGCCGATCCGCTCGAACTCGGCTTCCGAGGGATAGAAATCGCGCAACGGCCGGTTCACGTATTCCGCCGCACCGCCGCCAAAGGTGCGCACGAAGCGCAGGTTGGCGCGCCGGATCACCCGGTTCTCCAACTCGGCCAGCCCGATCGGGGCATTGAAAAACGCGATATCACCGGGGCTGTCGTTCATGCGGGGCCACTGTGCCGGGTATTAATACGGAATTGAAGGGGGCATGGGCGCGGCGCTACTGTTTGGCGCGAATGTGATGGGAGGACGACCATGGTCTATATCGCGGGCTGGGGACATACGAAGTTCGGAAAACTTACCGATCAGGGGCTCGAGGATCTGATTGCCGAGGCCGGCGGCCAGGCGCTGGCCGATGCCGGAATCGCCGGATCCGACGTGGACGGCATCTGGATGGGGCACTTCAACGCGGGCATGGTGCCCGATGGATTTCCCGCCTCGCTGGCGATGGGGATCGACCCCGGCCTGCGCTACAAGCCCGCGACGCGGCTTGAGAACGCCTGCGCCTCGGGCTCGGCGGCCGTCTTTGCCGCGCGTCAGGCGATCCTCGCGGGCGAGGCCAGGGTCGCGCTGGTGATCGGGGTGGAAAAGATGACCCACTTGCCCGGCGCCGATGTGACCGCCGCGCTGGGCCATGCCTCTTACCAGAAGGAAGAGGCCGGAATTTCCTTTCCCGGCATCTTCGCGCAATTCGCCCAGGCCTATTTCGACAAATACGGCGACCATTCCCGGGCGCTGGCCCGGATCGCCGCCAAGAACCACGGTAATTCGGTCAACAACCCGCTGGCGCAACTGCAGAAACCGATGGACGAGGAGTTCTGCGCCACCGTCTCGGACCGGAACCCGGTGATCGCCGCGCCGTTGAAAAAGACCGACTGCTCGCTGGTGTCCGACGGCGCCGCCGCCATCGTGCTGGTTGCCGAAGAGGTGTTGGGCAGCGTGTCCAAGGCGGTCAGGATGCGCAGCATCGCGCAGGTGAACGACCTGCTGCCGATGTCGCGGCGCGACCTGCTGGCCTTCGAGGGGCCGCGCAAGGCGATCCATTCCGCCTATGCAAGGGCCGGGATCACCGTCGACGACATCGACGTGGCCGAGGTGCACGATTGCTTCACCATCGCCGAACTGCTGATCTACGAGGCGATGGGGCTGGCCGCCCATGGTCATGCCGCCGACCTGCTCGAGGGCGGGGTGGTGCATGCCGGCGGACGGCTGCCGGTGAACCTCTCCGGCGGCCTCAAGGCCAAGGGGCACCCGGTCGGCGCCACCGGCGTTTCGATGCATGCGCTGATCGCCCGGCAGGTTCTGGGCCAGGCCGATGCGATGCAGCATCCCGGCGCCGAGCTCGGGCTGGTGTTCAACATGGGTGGCTCCGGCGTGGCCAACTACGCCTCCATCCTCGAAGGCGTGAAATCATGAACCTCGGGAATTGGCTGCAACGGCAGGCGCAGTTGAACCCGGATCACCCGGCGCTGTTCTCGGGCAGGGATCAGGTGGCCGATTACGCCGGATTCCATGATGGCGCCGCGCGCCTGGCCGGCTGGCTGGCCGCGCAGGGTATCGCCCCCGGCGACCGGGTCGGGATCTTCATGAAGAACTGCCCCGACTACCTGATCGCGCAATACGGCATCTGGTACGCCGGCGCCGTCGTGGTGCCGATCAATGCCAAGCTCCACGGGCGTGAGGCGGCCTATATCCTCGAGAACTCGGAAACCGCACTCTGCTTCACCTCGCCCGGCCTGACCGAGGCGCTGAAGGAGGCCGAAGCGCCGGGCCGGTTCATCGACATCACCGGACCCGAATACGCCGCCGCGCTGGCGCAGCCGCCGATTGCCGCGCCGGCGCCGCGCGCGTCGGACGACCTGGCCTGGCTTTTCTACACCTCCGGCACCACCGGGCGGCCCAAGGGGGTGCGGATCAGCCACCGGATGCTGGTGGACATGTCGCTGGCTTATCCGGTCGACGTGGATTTCGCCAGCGCCGAGGATGCAATACTCTACGCCGCGCCGATGAGCCATGGCGCGGGGATCTACAACATGGTGCATGTGCTGGTCGGAGCGCGCCATGTCTGCCCGGTTTCCGGCGGCTTCGACCCGGCGGAAATCTTCGAATTGTCGCGCCATTTCGGCAATGTGCAGATGTTTGCGGCACCCACCATGGTGCACCGCATGACCGCCGCCGCAAAGGCCGCGGGCGAGACCGGCGAGGGGCTGCGCACCGTGGTCTATGGCGGCGGGCCGATGTATCTGGCCGACATCACCGAGGCGGTTGAACACTTCGGCCCGGTTTTCGTACAGATCTACGGTCAGGGCGAATGCCCGATGGGGATTGCCGCGCTGCCGCGCGATCTGGTCGCCGACCGCTCCCATCCCCGCTGGCGCGAACGGCTGCTCAGCGTCGGGCGCGCGCAATCCCCGGTCGAGGTGCGAATCGGCGACGCGCAGGGCAACCCGCTGCCCGCTGGCGAGCATGGCGAGATCATGGTGCGCGGCGACGTGGTGATGCCGGGCTACTGGCGCAACGAGGAGGCCACCGCCAAGACGCTGGTGAACGGCTGGCTGATGACCGGCGACATGGGGTTCATGGATGACGACGGCTTCGTCACCATGCAGGACCGCTCCAAGGACATGATCATCACCGGCGGCTCCAACGTCTATCCGCGCGAGGTCGAGGAGGTACTGCTGACCCATCCGGAAGTGCGAGAGGTCTCGGTGGTGGGCCGCGCCCATCCCGACTGGGGCGAAGAGGTGGTCGCTTTTGTCGTGGGCAAGGTGGCGCAGGCCGAGCTTGACGCGCTCTGCAACGAGAACATCGCCCGGTTCAAACGGCCCAAAGCGTATGTTTCCATCGCCGAACTGCCCAAGAACAACTATGGCAAGATCCTCAAGACCGAGCTGCGAAAGATGCTGGAGGAGAGCCAATGACGGACCTTGCCGGAAAGACGGCCCTGATCACCGGGTCGGTGCAGGGCATTGGCCTTGCGATTGCCGAGGTGCTGGCCAGGGCCGGGGCGCGCATCGCGGTGCACGGGATCGCGGGCGACGCCCAGATCGACGAGGTCTGCTCCCACCTGCGCAACCTCGGCGCGCCGCAGGCGGAGTTCTTTGACGGCGACCTGCGCAACCCCGACCGCATCGCGGATCTGATGGCGGCGGTTACCGCCTGGGGCGGGCCGGACATCCTGGTCAACAACGCCGGTATCCAGCACACCGCGCCCCTGGCCGAGATGCCGCGCGAGGTCTGGGACAGCGTGCTGGCGATCAACCTCAGCGCCGCCTTCGACACCATGCGCGCGGCCCTGCCGGGCATGGCGACGCGCGGCTATGGCCGGGTCATCAACATCGCCAGCGTGCACGGGCTGGTCGCCAGCAAGGAAAAGGCGCCCTATGTGGCGGCCAAGTTCGGGCTGGTCGGCCTCAGCCGTGTCGCGGCGCTGGAATATGCCGCCCGGGGCGAGCGGGCCAAGGGCGGGGTGACGGTGAATTGCATCTGTCCCGGGTGGACCGAGACCGCGATTATCGAACCCCAGGTCGAGGCGCGGGCGGCGCAGTTTGGCGGCGACCGCGATGCCGGCATCGCCGATCTTCTGTCCGAGAAACAACCGAGCCGACGTCTGTCCGACCCGTCCGAGATCGGTGAACTGGCGCTCTGGCTGTGCAACCCGGTGGCCCATAACGTCACCGGAACCGCGATCCCGGTCGATGGCGGCTGGACCGCGCAGTAGCGCGGTTCAGAACCGGCGGATGCGCCCGGGCAGGGTGGTGCGCGCGTCGAACTGGATGTTCTGCGCACGCAAGACCCCTTTGCCGGTATCGCGGACCGGGTCTGCGGTGATCCGCGCAAGGGCGTCTTCGGCGCAGGCGTCCCAGGGCTGTTCCGGCAACGCCTCGAAGCGGGCATAGAACTTGCGCTCGGCCAGCAGCGGTTTCTGCCAGGCCGCGCCCGGCAGCCCCTTGCCGCCGCTGTTGGCGATCTCGCGCCGGTGGCGGTTGGACTGGCGCAAAGCGGTACGGTTGGCGTATTTCAGATGCGGCAGGTAAACCCCAGCAGGTAGGCTCAGCGGGTAGCTCTCCAGCACCTTACGGCGCAGCCCGACTCCGTGCCGCAGCAGCGGCAGCCCCTTTCGCACCGCCCAGGCCTTGCTGTAGAGGCCCGAGAACAGCGCGCCGGAGCGCGTGGACAGCGCCGATGCCCCCTTGTCCAGCGGCGGATCGTCCGGACGTTCGACGACGTTCAGACCCAGCGCAAAGACCACGTCGCGCTCCTGCACCGCCAGCAGGTCGGCGAAGCTGGCGAAGATCTCCGGGTCGAGGCAGATCAGTTCGTCGGCATCGGTGCGGATCACCCAGTCATAGACCGCGCCGAGCCCGGCCTGAAACCCGTTCAGCACCCGGTCGCGCATGCCGTCGAACCCGTCGAGCCGGTCGCGCGGCACGGTCAGGATGTTGGCGCCGGGGCACAGCGCGGGCAGCGCCCGGTCGGCGCCATGGGACACGATGAAAAGGTTCTCCGCCCCCAGGTGGCGGGCGAAATGGTCGTACCACTGGGACAGCGCCCAGTGATCGCGGTAAACCATGGTGATCGCGCAGATCTTCATCCGCGCATCTTGCGGGGGGCCATGCGCAGGGACAAGCGAAACCCGCCCGGAGCCCGAACGGAAAAAGGCCGGCCCGCAGGGGACCGGCCAGTTCTGTACCGCAGGCCGCGCTGGGCCGGTGCGGACGGGGAAGGAGGATCAGATCGCCAGGTATTCGGCCCGCAGTTCCGCGTTTTCCAGCACCTCCGAGGCGGTGCCGTCAAAGACGATGGTGCCGGTGTCGAGGATCACGGCGCGGTCGGCCAGTTCCAGCGCCCGCACCGCGTTCTGTTCGACGATGATCGTGGTCATGCCCTGCTCCTTGATCAGCATCAGCGTCTTTTCGATCTCGTCGACGATCACCGGCGCCAGCCCCTCATAGGGTTCGTCCAGAAGCAGCACCTTGAGGTCGCGCGCCAGCGCCCGGGCGATGGCCAGCATCTGTTGTTCGCCCCCAGAAAGCGTCACCCCCTCCTGCTTGCGGCGCTCGCCCAGGCGCGGGAACAGCTCGTACAGGCGGTCGATCGACCAGCCGACAGGGGGGGCGATCTGGGCCAGTTGCAGGTTCTCCTCGACCGTCAGGCCGGGGATGATGCGCCGATCCTCGGGCACCAGACCCAGGCCGACGCTGGCCGCTTCGTGGGAGCTCATCTTGTGCAGCGGCTGGTGATCCAGCCAGATCTCGCCGTGGGTCACCTGCGGGCTTCCGATGCGGGCGATGGCGCGCAGCGTCGAGGTCTTGCCGGCGCCGTTGCGGCCCAGCAGCGCCAGGATCTCGCCCTCGTGCACGTTGAAGTTGATGCCCTGCACGATGTAGCTCTCGCCGTAATAGGCATGCATGTCCCAGACCGAGAGGAACGCCGGCGCGGTTTCGGCCTGGTTGGCGTGTTTGGAAAAGTCCGGTTTGACCTTCATCTGAATTTCTCCTTACGCCGACTCGCCCAGGTACGCTTCGCGCACCTTGGGGTTGCCCTTGATGTTCTGCGGATCGTCCTCGACCAGCGGGGTGCCCTGCGCCAGCACGGTGATCCGGTCGGCAAGGCTGAACACCACGTGCATGTCGTGTTCGATGATGGCGATGGTGATGTCGCGGTCCTGCTTGATCTGCTTGAGCAGGTCGATGGTGTTGTTGGTATCGGCCCGCGCCATGCCGGCGGTGGGCTCGTCCAGCAGCAGCAGGCGCGGCTCCTGGCTCAGGCACATGCCGATTTCCAGCCGCCGCTTGTCGCCGCGCGACATCGAGGCGGCGTGCATGCCCCGCTTGTCGGCCATGTTCATGTCCTCCAGAACATGCTCGGCCTGTTCGATGATCTCGCGCTCGTTGGCGACGGATTCAAAGGCGTGCATGCGAAAGGCTCCGTCGCGCCTGGCGAAGATCGGGATCAGCATGTTTTCCATCACCGTCAGGTCGCCGAAGATCTCGGGCGTCTGGAACACGCGGGAAATGCCCATCTGGTTGATCTCGTAGGGCGAGCGGCCCAGCACCGACTGGCCGTCGAACATGACGCTGCCGGTGTCCGGGATCAGCTTGCCGACGAGGCAGTTCAGCAGCGTGGACTTGCCCGCCCCGTTGGGGCCGATGATGGCGTGCACGGTGTTCTCGCGCACGCTCAGGTTCACCTCGCTCAGCGCCTTGAGGCCGCCGAAGTTCTTGTTGACGTTCTTGACTTCGAGAATGCCCATATCAGCGTCCTTTTCACTCGGCCACGTGGGGTTTTTCTTCGGGGCGATGTTCGGAATCTTCTGGTTTGGCCTTGGTGCCGCGCCGTTTCAGAAGCCGCGACAGCCGTTGGCCGCCCTCGACCAGCCCGCCAGGCAGGAAGATCACCACCAGCATGAACAACAGGCCCAGCGTCAGGTGCCAGCCCTTGCCGATGAAGGGGTGGACGATGAACACCATGAAATCCTCGATCCCGTCCGGCAGCAGGGCGAACCATTCGTGCAGGACGGTGTCGTTGATCTTCGAGAAGATGTTCTCGAAATACTTGATGAAGCCGGCGCCAAGGATCGGCCCGATCAGCGTGCCGGTGCCACCGAGGATGGTCATCAGCACGACCTCGCCCGAGGCGGTCCACTGCATCCGTTCGGCGCCTGCCAGCGGGTCCATCGCCGCCATCAGGCCACCGGCGAGGCCCGCGTACATGCCCGAGATGACGAAGGCCGCCAGGGTATAGGGACGCGTGTTGAGGCCGGTGTAGTTCATCCGCTGCTGGTTCGATTTCACCGCTCGCAGCATCATCCCGAAGGGCGAGCGGAAGATGCGGATCGCCAGGTAGAACACGACCATCATGATCACCGCGCAGAGGTAGTAGCCGGCGTTGAAGTCAAAGCTCCAGGCGCCCACGTCCAGCGTGTAGGTCGACCGCATGGACAGGCCGAACAGATGCGGCAGGTCGGGCAGGCTGTCGCGGTGGAACCACTGCGGGTCGTCGGCATAGACCTGCAGGCCTGTTTCCCCGTTGGTCAGGTTGAACTTGGGGTTCGACAGCACCGAATAGGCCAGCGCAAAGGACATCTGCGCGAAAGCCAGCGTCAGGATCGAGAAGTAGATGCCCGAGCGCCGCAGGCTGACAAAGCCGATGAACAGCGAGAAGATCGCGGCAACCACGACGCTGAGGCCGATGGCCGGCAGCACGTTGTACGAAAACAGCTTGAAGATCCAGACCGCCGAATAGCTGCCCACCCCGAGAAAGGCCGCGTGGCCGAAGGAGAGGTAGCCGGTCAGCCCGAACAGGATGTTATAGCCGATGGCGAAGATGCCAAAGATGATGAACCGCTGCATCAGGTCCGGATAGCCCGCGTTGAACTGCGCCATGGCGCTGTCGGTCGGGAACGGGTTCAGGATGAAGGGCGCGCAGAGCGTCAGCACCGCGACCACGATCAGAAGCGTGGCGTCTTTCTTGTCGAGTCCGAGCATGAATTAGTCCTCCATCACGCCTTTGCGGCCCATCAGGCCCCGCGGACGGGTCAGCAGAATGATGATCGCGACGAGGTAGATGATGATCTGGTTGATGCCCGGGATCGTCGTCGTCGCCCAGGTGGTCGAGGCGAAGCTTTCAAGGATGCCCAGGAGGAAGCCGGCGAGCACGGCGCCCGGAAGCGAACCCATGCCGCCGACAACCACAACCACGAAACTCAGCACCAGAAAATCCATGCCCATGTGGTAGTTGGGCGGGTTGAGCGGGCCGTACATCACCCCGGCCAGACCTGCCACGCTGGCGGCGACACCGAACATGATGGTGAACCGGCGGTCGATGTTGATGCCCAACAGGCCCACCGTCTCGCGGTCGGCCATGCCGGCGCGCACCACCATCCCGAAGGTGGTGAACTGAAGAAAGGAGAAGATGCCGCCGATGATCGCCACCGAGAAGAAGAAATAGACCAGCCGCCAGATCGGGTAGATGATCGCGTTGGCCTGAAAGCCGACCGCCACGCCCAGATCGACCGAGCCACGCAGCATGTCGGGTTCCGGGGTCTGGATCGGATTGGCGCCGAAGAAGTACTTGACCACTTCCTGCAGCACGATGGCGAGACCGAAAGTGACGAGGATCTGGTCGGCGTGGGGGCGTTTGTAGAAATGCTTGATCAGCCCGCGCTCCATGGCGTAGCCGACGAACAGCATCACCGGGATCGCAAACAGGATGGCCAGCGGCACCGACCAGTCGATGATCGAGCTGCCCAGATCAGGGCCAAACCAGGATTCGACATAAGGCGTCTTGACCTTCAGCGGGTTGCCCAGGAAATCCTTCTGGGTCTCGTCGATGGTCTCGAAACTCAGGTTCAGGATACGCTGCAGTGTCACGGCGCAGAAGGCGCCGATCATGAACAGCGCGCCATGCGCGAAGTTCACCACGCCAAGCGTGCCGAAGATGAGTGTCAGACCCAGCGCGATCAGCGCATAGGCCGAGCCTTTGTCGAGCCCGTTTAGAATTTGCAGCAGGAGTGCGTCCATGGTCCCCACCGTGATTTTGGGTTGGCAACAACGCGCCGAAGCGGACCTTGCGGACCGCCGGCATGTTCAACCGAATTCCCGGATAAAAAAAGAGCGGTCCGGGCCAAAGCATGGCCCGGACCGGCCGTGATCAGGCGCCCGGGTTGCAGGTGCCCAGGTTGCCGCCGGCGAACATCGGGTGATCCGGCGGATAGGTCACTTGCGCCGCCGGGGTCACCTCGACAACTTCCAGCAGGTCGAACTCGGAGGTCGGGTTTTCCTTCCCGCGCACCACGAGCACGTCCTTGAAGCACTGGTGATCGTCGGCACGGTAGAGCGTCTTGCCGTTGCCCAGACCGTCGAACTCGAAGCCTTCGAGCGCCTCGACCACACCGCAGGGGTTGAAGGTCCCGGCCCGCTGGCAGGCATCGGCATAGAGCAGCGTCTGGCAATACACCGTGTGCGCCGCCTGGCTTGGCGGGAAGCCGTACTTGGTGCCGAACGACTTGACGAAGGCCTTGGAGGCATCGTCCTGCAGCGACCAGTGCCAGTTGGTCGAGCCGTGAATGCCCTTCACGTTCTCGCCCGCACCCTTGGCCATCAGGCGCGAATAGAGCGGCACGACAATCTCGAAGTTCTTGCCGTTGACCATCTTCTCACGCAGGCCGAACTGCACCGCGTTGGTCAGCGAGTTGACCATGTTCCCGCCGTAGTGGTTCAGCACCAGCACGTCGGCGCCCGAGTTCAGCACCGGCGCGATGTAGGACGAGAAGTCGGTCGCGGCGAGCGGGGTTTTCACCGTGTTCACGGTTTCCCAGCCCAGCGCCTCGGTTGCGGCCACGATCGATTCCTCCTGGGTCCAGCCCCAGGTGTAATCGGCGGTCAGGTGATAGGCCTTGCGGTCGGCGCCGTAGAGGTTCTTGAGCACCGGCGCCAGTGCGGCGCCCGACATGTAGGCGTTGAAGAAATGGCGGAAGCCATTGGCCTTCTTGTCCTTGCCGGTGGTGTCGTTGGAGTGGGTCAGACCCGCCATGAAAATCACGCCGGCCTCCTGGCAGAGGCCCTGTACCGCGACGGCCACGCCCGAGGACGAACCGCCGGTGATCATGATGGCGCCGTCCTTTTCGATCATCGACTTGGCCGATGCGCGGGCGGCGTCCGATTTGGTCTGGGTGTCGCCGGTGACGAAATCGACCTTCTTGCCCAGGATGCCGTTGCCCTGCAGCGCCTTGGACGAGAACGTGTTCATCATGCCGCCGTCGCCGCCGCCGTTCAGGTGCTCGACCGCCAGTTCATAGGCGCGCAGCTCGTCCGCGCCCTCGTCGGCATAGGGGCCGGTCTGGGGCACGTTGAAGCCCAGCGTGACCGAACCGCCGGTGGGCTCGTTCATGTAGGCGGCAGCAGACGACGCCGTGAAGATCGTCGGCAGCGCAACGCCGGCACCGGCGATCGCGCCGGTTTTCAGCACGCCGCGACGTGTGACATCATTCTTGGACATAAATATCCTCCCATTTCGTGGATCGCGCCGCAGAGCTCCTCACTCC
>Ga0070728_10006953_pt1 | contig 10509 bp, 11 predicted proteins | sample tdDd471_FD_66723 | JGI IMG/M metagenome (GOLD analysis project Ga0070728, IMG submission 66723) | Marine sediment microbial communities from the Atlantic coast under amendment with organic carbon and nitrate - tdDd47.1 | ecosystem: Environmental > Aquatic > Marine > Coastal > Sediment | place...
TGGGTCGGAGTATCTTAGAATTAGGTGGCAATAATGGGATTATCGTCACAGAAGATGCCGATCTTGAGATGGCAACCCGTGGCATTTTGTTTGGCTCGGTGGGTACGGCTGGACAACGGTGTACGTCAACGCGTCGGATTATCGCGCACAAGTCGATTGTTGATGATTTGACGAATCGCTTGGTGAAGGGGTATCGGTCAGTGTCGATTGGTGATCCGATGCAAGATGGTGTCTTGATGGGGCCGTTGGTCAGTGAACGCTCGGTTGATGCGATGATGGCGGCGATTGAAACGGCAAAGGCTGATGGTGGTGAGGTGTTGGTCGGTGGCGGAAAATTGCCTGATCTTGGGGCAAATTATGTTCAGCCGACGATTATTAAAATGCCGAAGCAAACATCGCTTGTGTGTGATGAGACCTTCGCGCCAATTCTGTATATCATGGCATACGACACACTCGAAGAAGCGATTGCGATCCATAACGATGTACCCCAAGGGTTATCGAGTGCCATTTTCACCAATAATCTGCAGACATCGGAACGGTTCTTGTCGGTGGCTGGCTCGGATTGTGGGATTGCGAATGTCAACATCGGCACCAGTGGCGCAGAAATCGGTGGTGCATTTGGTGGCGAAAAAGAAACCGGTGGCGGACGTGAATCAGGGTCGGATGCGTGGAAGGGGTATATGCGCCGTCAGACAAATACCATCAATTATTCGACGGAACTCCCACTCGCGCAGGGTGTTCGGTTTGATGTCGATTAGCATATCAATAAAAGACCGCCTCAGTAGATGGGGCGGTTTAACTTCATTTGTTCCTCAAATTTTAATTTCCTCGATTGGTCTTATCCGTTCTTCCGCCTAAAGTTGGATTACATATTAAAGTTTCGATTTTAGACTGGAAAATATATGAGGCATTTCTGTCTCGATTCATTTAATGATCATGAGGAAATACTATGAACAATAAACTACATGTTGTGGGTTATGATGACTTGCTTGATTTACAATCCAATGTTGTGGGGGCAGTCCTGAGTAAAGATGACCCGATGTATGATGCGGTACGCCTAGCTTGGAATCTAGCTGTTGATCAACATCCGATGGTAATTGTTGTTGCAACACAAGTCAGCGACATCCTGTTTGCGGTACGCTTTGCTAATGACATTGGTTTGTCGGTTGCTGTTCAATCAACTGGGCATGGCGTGATTCTACCTGCTAATGATTGCTTGTTGATTATCACCAGTAAGATGAATACGGTTACCATCGATGCGGATTCACAAACGGCTTGGGTTGGATGTGGCGCACAATGGAGCAAAGTACTCGAATTTGCACAAATGGATGGGCTTGCCCCATTGTTAGGGTCTGCACCGCATGTTGGTGTGGTCGGTTATACGCTTGGCGGCGGGATGGGCTGGTTGGCTCGTCACTATGGTTTGGCAATAGATAGTGTCTTAGCATTTGAAGTTGTCACACCTGATGGACAATTGATTTATGTTAGTAATGTTGAAAACGAAGATATATTCTGGGGATTGCGTGGCGGTGGTGGTAACTTTGGTATCGTGACTGCTATGAATATCCAACTATATCCTGTGACCACTGTGTACGGCGGCAATCTCTACTATCCTATTGCCGATGCAAAAGCTGTGATAGCACGTTACCGTGAATGGATTAAGACTGCACCAACCGAATTGACATCAGCTTTCACCTTGATGAACTATCCGCCAATCCCAGAAATGCCAGACTTTTTACGCGGACAATCATATATTCAGGTGCGCGGATGTTACTGCGGTGATGTTGAAGATGGTATGGCGCTTTTAGCATTCTGGCGGGAATGGCGAACACCTGTAGTGGATGATTTTAAAGAGATGTCATTTAGTGAGGTCGGAAAAATCAGCAACGATCCAGTTGATCCTTTACCCGGATTGAGTAGTGGTGCATGGCTAGCAGACCTATCAGACGAGACCATCGACATTATTACCAACGCTGTTGTGCCACAAGATGCACCACCTGTTTTGACATTTTTAGAGGTTCGTCATGCTGGAGGGAATATCATCGGCAATCAGGTAGATACCACTGCCTATAGCCATCGTCACGAAACACTCAGTATGCAGATGATTGCAGTTACGCCTGATAGCGATAGTCGTCGGCATGCCGAATCTTATATTGCTGATGTTAAACATGAACTAGGACATCACCTGACAGGCAATGTATATATGAACTTCCTTGAAGGTGAAGAAGCCCGACAATCAGCACGCAAAGCCTTTAACACGCTATCCTACGAGAAACTACAATCCCTAAAAGCTAAGATTGACCCCAATAACCAATTCCGCCATAGCTTTGACATTACCAGCCACTAACCCCAACATCCATTACGATCATCATCTTAGAGGAGAATTTCGTTCTCCTCTACTACATTTTGGATTATATTTTCGGTAAAGGTGGGCATGCAGTGAATGGAACTATTCGACTGTGTCTATTTAATAACTCACCTTACGCAGCGATTCGAATAGACCTTAACTCAGTTAATTTTTGAAATGCGGTTTTCAATGCACTTAAGTAGAGTTTTGCCTTGAGTGCAAAATGATTGGTTATTGTAGAGACTTTCAGCATTTCCAATTTGATAAAAGCACACATAGACGCAAACAGATGATTGCTTTGTGTAACCCGCGTTTTTGTTGGTGACTTTGATAATGAGGCATTCTGTTTGAGCGATTTATGATAAGTCTCCACGTTCCATCGTCTTTGATAAATTGTGGTCATCTCATCGTTAGTCAGTTTGAGATCACTGGCAACCAAATACAAGGTACCGACACTGCCATCTCCGTTTGTGAAGACTTGTTTGACCATCAGAAGAGGGAAATCAACCCCCTCGAGATAAATCGTGGTCACGGTATCTGCTTTGGGTTCCAGTTCATCAATCCTCACATAACGACCCTGTTTTTTATCTTCTAAACTCAACGCCACTTTGCGATTGGTCTTAATTGGCATAATGAAGTCATGCTTCAGATCATGCTTAACAAACATCATATTCTTAGCAGAGGCGTACCACACATCCGCTAAAACATAGCGAAATGGAATCTCATTGGCAACCGCTTGGCGTAATAACTCTTGGAATACCTCATTTTTGGTGATCGGTGAGCGACGTTTCTCTTTGTTGGTTTTCTTGTCGATGTAGAATTCGGTTTTCTCAATGAGATGATAACCGACGGGTAACGATACATCATTGACTTGATACAACACGCTTACGAAGTTAATCCCCTTAATAGTCATTCCTTTGCTATGATCATAATGCCAACAGATGATCTCGTTTTCATCCGTGAAAGGCTTCTCCGAGATACTGTCATCTATTATCAAATCACCATCCACGCTTTGTATTTGTCGAATAAATGGTTTGACCACTTTCCAGAATTCTTTGCCACTTCGAGGTGGACTGCCTAGAAATCGTTGAATACGGTCATGACTGATCTCACCATCCAGTAAGCGCGATAATCCCGTTCCCGTTGTCAGTCCGAAAGAACTGATCAGATAATCTGTATAAATATCGAGTAATTCTTTATCATCCATAATGATAGTTTACTTCAATTTGATATACTTTGTGCGTAACGTGAGTTAATAAACCTGAGTTTTGTTTAACATTGACGATGGCTTTAAGTTGTACTTTTGATTTCATTCAGGCAAGTTTCAACGTTTTTGGGGATTGGTCTATGGTTATTGGTAACTACAAATACATGTTTTGACCAAAAACGAAGAACCAAAAACAAAAAACATTGCGTTAATTTGTATAAAATCAACTGCTCATATTTCAAATCGTCTTATCCAAAACTGACGTTAATAACCAATTCCCATAGCACTCAGATGTTTCAACGTCCCGCTCTTGTTTGAATATCGATTGATGGCGTTTGATTAATTCAACTCAATACTTGAGCCGTTCTTGATTTTGAGGGATAGTTCTCACGGGAATCTCTTTTCGCCATAGACGATTATTTATTGTGGGGGATGGCTTGCCCAATCTTGTAAGACTTGCTCAAGTTCTTCTTGGGTATCCACAAATAGGACAAATCCATCGGTGGTTGGTAAGGTTTTATCATCCTGTAACTGTAGAATGGTGAGACCTTCAGCCGGCATCCCGATCACAACTGCCCGACCTGACAAGCGATGTTGATTTTTCTTCCCAAATGAGCGCACATGCCCTAATAACCCAGAGGGTAAATCTGGACGTGTACTGCCTCGCAGATCAATCACACTATCAATTGGATGATCATCCCCTGTCATTGAAAATGTAGAAGCACGTACGGCGTGATGATAGGATTTCCAATTCCAATCTCCTTCCACCACATAGCGCATTGCATATTTAGTTTCATCCATCCACTCAAACCGAAACGGCATTCATCTCTCCATTCATCACAAATATCGCCTTATTATAACCTGAGTTTATTCATCATCTATAGAAAGTTCAAAGGTGGTTGGTTATTCGTTGTTCGTTTTCAGTATTTGTGGCGTATACGATCAAATGATAAAAAGTAATGAGAAATGAGTTATGAGCAGTAAACCACAAACCGAATAATATTCACAAAATCGCCTCTGTATCTTCCTGAAAATAGGTGCGTTTATGGTAGGGAACAGGTATGCCTGCTTACAAAACCTCGTAAATATAACACCTGTCATCAATTTTGAACCGATTTTACATTTGTTACGTATATAGAAGTAAGAATGAATAGTTGATTAAGGAGAATATCAACATGGGTAAGGAAAAACGTAAGGTCGAATGGGCATTTGATTTTGATGATGTTGGTAATCGAGTTGGACAATTCTTCAATGATGTAATCGGCAGTGATATTGAGTTGGAAACCGCAGAACTTGATGTACCACTTGATGGTGCAACCTCGGCATCAGTCAACGTTAATTTTTCGGTTGGGCGTGCCAATGTAGTAGCACTCGCTCATGATTCAGATAATGCTTTTGAAGCCGAAATCACTTATGTCGGTGAATATGTGTTTGATGTTAAAGGCACTGACAAAAAGGAAATTTCACTCCGCCAAAAAGGATCATTCCCACGTGGCTTTGGTCGCATCTTCGGCAATGCAGAAGACTTAGTTTGGAATATTGCCCTCAGCCAAAACATCCCGTATAGTCTAAAATTAAACGGTGGTGTCGGTGAGACAGACATTGACCTAACCAACTTGACAGTCACGAAACTGCGGATGGAAACAGGGGTCGGAAAAGTAACCCTCACCATGCCGATTCAAGATGAACCAATTGAAGCCAGTATTAATGGTGGTGTCGGTAAAACAGATGTGATTGTACCAGCAGGAGTCGCAGGGAAATTAGACATTGAAGGTGGTGTTGGGGCAGTTGATGTGGTTGTTGCACCCCACGCGGCAATCCGTGTTAAAGCCAATGCTGGCTTAGGTGGTATCAATCTACCGAAAGAGTTTAAACAAACCAAAGGGACTGGTAACTTCATTGGTATGAGTGGCGTTTGGGAAACCCCTAACTTCGAAGATTCGGATCAGCAGATTGTCATTCATTATGATGGTGGTGTCGGTAGCTTCCGCCTCAAGACATTTGAGGTCGTCTAAAGCGACGCTTTACCCACATATTTGACAACTTGCGTGTTCAGGTGATCATAATCAGTATGGGTGCGATTGGTCAATGCGATGATCTTGCGCCCATATTCCCCTACAAAAAATCCACCAACATAATGGAGCATCGGTAAACGGGGCGTAATTAACATGATGCCTTGAGCTTCTTGATACCGATTGCGTCCTGTCAAAAGACGTTTATTCACCTCATGACCGCGGCGGGGCAAAAGTGGATAGTCTTTAATTTCTACGATGTGTTCCCATTCAATCTGATGTACGCTCCCGATAAACGGATGCAGGGTAATACCGTGTTCGTCAACTGATACGGTTGGGGTCGTCGTCAGATACAAAATAAGCGGTGCGATCAATGTAAACGTGACAATCGCAGATAAGTAAAATAAGGCAGCTGGGGGATAGATAATCGCAATTGTCACCTGTAACGGAACAGTCAGCAAGATAACCCACATGAGGATAAACGCAAGCCACTGGGTTAGGCGATAAACTCTTTGATTAGGATGTGTATAGTGTGTCGTTTTCATATTTAACCTGAGTTTTGTTTAAGCGTATTGGAGAATGAAATGGGATTTTTCATCAATAAAACATGTTTCCAAAGCCATTAGCTTCTAGCTATTAGCTTAAAAAGCTTTGTAAAAGCTAGAAGCTATTGGTTAAAAGCTAATTGTAAACTGGTAAATAGAGCAAAACCCAAAATATATATTATATCCATCATTATCCAAAACTGACGTTATTAGTTTGTTTCTTCTGATGATTGCGTGGTTTCCGTCATATGCGCGACGGATGCCGTTACCAATTGCTTTAAAACATCCATATCAATATCCGCTAATTTGTTAATATACAAACACGATTTGCCTGTTTTATGTTTGCCGAGTTTGCTCATTAAGTCGTCGTATTCCGCGAACCCTGCCATGATATACAGTGACATGTTCTGCTTGCGAGGAGAAAATCCTACCAGAAACCAATCCCCTTCGCGTCCACTTTCGTATTTATAGTGATAATTCCCATAGCCAACGATACTCTCGCCCCACATTTTGGGTTCTTCACCGACAACCTCCGTCATCAGATCAAGGATTTTGAACGCATCAGCTTTCCGTTTTGGATTTTCGACACGTTCTAAAAACTGAACCACATCACCATCATTCCGTTGCGTTTTTAAATCAGACATGATAATTTCCTCTCGTTGTATCTCTATTACTATAGCATAACTATACTCAGAGTCGGCTGATCTTGTCCCCTCATTGTAAAGCGGGAGAGGATTTAGGGGTGGGGAGGAACTACGTACTCAGTTCATCGGGTTTGACACGTCGGAAACCCTCACCATAAGCGGTCTGCCCCATACCGATCACCATAAACGCATCAGGGTCAACTAGACTGACTGCGTCCTTAAGTTCACGCGCCTGTGCCCGTCCAATGGTGACATAAAGCATCGTCCGTGTATTACCCGTATATTGCCCTGTAATCGTCCAACTGGTGACACCACGTTCTAGCTCGTCAAATATCACTTTAGCAATTTCATCCGGTTTGTTGGTGACAATCATCGCTGTGCGAATCACGCTTGGTCCTTCTAGCACATAATCCGTCGCTAACCCACTCACAAACAGCGCGACCATCGCATAGAGCGCCGCTTCCCAACCAAATATCAAACCAGCGACCACCACCATCGAGACATCGGTATACAAAAATGTCGTGCTCATCGGCAGTCCAAGCCGACGTTGCAGAATCAGTGCGAGTGTCGATGTTCCGCCAAAGGTTGCCCCAGCCCGAAACACCATCCCACCGCTAATCCCGCCGACAATCCCACCAAACAAGGCATTGAGAATACGATCACTACTCACACCATTGGGAGGCACATATGGTGTTAACATATCCAACATGATCGAATAAAGCGCGATCACCAAAACACTCCGCATCACCACCCGCGCCCCATTAGGTAGCATATAATACGCCATAATTTGGATTGGAATATTGAGTACAAAGACCATCACACCGACAGGCGTATCCAATAGATGATTCAAGATGATAGCAACACCTGTCACCCCCGTTGGCACAATATTGAGAGGTTGCATGAAGACAAGCACCGCTAATGACCCGATAAATACCCCGATCACAATTAACATGTACCGCATCACAAACTTGCGAACCTGAGTAATCATTATCACATCTCCTAAACTCATCTATCACACAAGGCGAGATAGTTTACAGTAGACTCTCTCACAATCATAGATGCGACACTCAAAACCCGAAAAACACCTGATAGAGGCAATCTTAACGCTTTAAACTATTACATTGTCATGTTGCCAATGACTACGTTTAACAGAATGAGAATGCCTTCGATCACGCAGGTTCTAAGCAACCAACGGCGAATGTTAGCTCTACCAAAACGCTTGGGATAATATTCGATACTGCCAATCACAAAAGCCAGCCAGATACCGCCTCCAATGAACAACCAAATATTATAGAGAACCGACATATTATAGGCTTGATGAATTGCCCCTTCAATATTTTGCACAACCCAAATCGCCCCAATATTAAACATTGGCTCTTGCAAGGTTAGTAATACCGCTCCTCCTAAGACAATCGTCGCCACGAGAAGCAAGCCATCTATTACCCTGACGCGCAAAGGAACTTTTATTTTTCGGTCAGCTGGAATAGTCATAATACCCTTTTTGATAAGTTAGCTTACTGAAAATTCTTAGATAGTTGTCCGAAAAATGGACTAATGCCCTGTACTCTGATACCGTCCCAACCCAATCCGCCAGACAGTGCACGCTAGGACACCTGGATAATAACTGATAAATGCAAAGGGTAAAATCCATGAAAAGACAAATTGTAGTAGCGGTGAATATATACTGAACGGAATCTGCTATATTTCGGTTCTCGTTGTATTGTTTTTATCGAGTTATGCCGTATTATCAACCCAATAGAACAAGGTTGATAATCCACGCGCACATAACAAGATCAATGGGGGCAAAATCAACAACAAATATCGGTCATATTGATTGAATGCCAACACCGTATGTAAGCCTATATACGCGATGATAAACAGCAAAAGAAAAGTGTCAATCCCACATGAAGCATCACGCCGTAGCATATGCCATCCCCCACCGATAAACAGCATCAGGATTGCGCCGAATGTCCACCACGGTTGACCGATAAGCCATGCTCCTAGATATGCCCATTCTGCAAGACGGGGTAAATATTGGGATGCGTCTACTAAGATGCTATCAGGCGTATTATTGATTGTACCCAGTACAAAAATGCTGGTTTCGGGACGCGCTGTATCCCAAAGGAAGAGGAGCAGAAGGAGAAGAATCACCCCGCCCAAGAATTTTACTACTCTTGCTGAGATGAAACTTGTACTACGATTAACATACACCCCCAGCGCAAAGACGAGTGGCAAGACAAATACAGCTTGTTGCTTACTCCAAAATGCCAATCCCAGCGCAATCCCTGCCCATCCCCATCTACCTCGTACCATCAACCAAATAGCCATCATCAGCCAGAACAACAAACTCATATCCGTGAAGGCCGTTGCACCAAACTGCAATAGATAAGGAGAGGTCGCTGTGAGTAAACCCGATAAGAGCGTGACGGTTTTATCATGATAGAGGTCTTGAGCAAGGCGCATCATCACAGCAACGAGCAAAATCGCTAAAAAGACATTGGGTAAACGTCCCGCAAATTCTCCCATATGCGGATCAAGATGAAGTACACCATTGGCATCGGTTGTATTGCCAACCAATATCATCGACAACGCACTTGTATAAATCGATAACGGTGGTTTATCCAGTGAGCCAGCTAACATCCAATCACCATTAACAGCGGCATGTCGCGCAAAGGTCATGAAATAGGCTTCATCAGGATGAAAACGAATATCTTGCACCAGTTGATGCGTCTGCAACAGTGTTGCAATCAGAATGATAAGGAGTTTTGAGCGCATCATAAATAACGTCAGTTTTAGATAATTATGGATAGAGTATATGTTTTGGATTTTACTCTATTTACCAGTCTACAGTGAGCTTTTAGCCACTAGCTTCTTGCTTTTACAAGGCTTTTTAAGCTAACAGCTAGATGTCGCTGGTCACAACATCGTGAAAGAGTCTAACAGAGTAACCTTTACAACATCGTGAAAGTTGTTAAATAGCATACCTTTACAACATCGTGAAAGTCAAAGGTTATTGTAAGCTATCTGTCAAGGAGGCAGATAGCGATGAATGAATAAAAATGGCGTTCAGATAGAGAAATGGATAATGAGGGCTGTTTTTCGGGAGGCAATACTCACCGCTATGTGATTGGTAAAGTGGTCAGACTATGTTTAATGGTTGGTACACAAGTCATCTTTATCACGATACGACATCCCAAAAGCAATGCGATTGTTGAACGCTTTCATCGCACCTATGATCGCCATGTTTGGCATCGCTATTATCTGGATGACCCCCAAGTGGTGAATCAATATGCGACTGATTTCTTTGATACCTATTACCACAGGTCAAGTCCATTTTATCCGCAAAGTTGAATCCGATAGCTGTATTCCCATTCTGAATCATCGCTGGCTGGTATCCGATGAATTAATCAATACAGGTGTCTGGGCAACCATCCATTTTCTCACTGCACAATCCCATGCTAATCTCATTATTTACGATCAACCACCTGATACGCTTCATCGTCGCCATTTAGCACGGTATCGTTTCCCGCTATCTCAATCCGTTGTTCCCTTGCGTTCCGATTTTGTGACCCATTCTCAACCACAGATTCCGTCTTTATCTATCCGAAGTATCTTGCATCTTATTCGGGAGACTTTCACGATGTGATGAGGGCTATTTTTATGTTAATCTGCAATTTTACTTTCACGATGTCGTGGGGTACGACAGCTAACGGCTAATAATGGCTTTGGAAACATATTTTATTGATGAAAAAAT
>Ga0070728_10006955_pt1 | contig 10508 bp, 4 predicted proteins | sample tdDd471_FD_66723 | JGI IMG/M metagenome (GOLD analysis project Ga0070728, IMG submission 66723) | Marine sediment microbial communities from the Atlantic coast under amendment with organic carbon and nitrate - tdDd47.1 | ecosystem: Environmental > Aquatic > Marine > Coastal > Sediment | place...
GCTTTTATAGAGGGTTTGCAAGTCTTGTTCCAATTCAGATGGGTGGCTATAAACTTGTGTAGACATCTGATTTTCTGGTAAGCGTGCGAGTATCAAGTTGACAAACTGCCGCCATGGCTCTTTGGGATTACGGAGAAGCATTTGTTTACCGACATCACCTAATTGTTCAGCAATCTCTGTGATTTGTTTGTGGAAAAGATCCGGTATTGTTTGCGAAAAACGGGACACGCTTAGATTTTTTGCCAGATTGGTGAGATGTTCCTGCAAAATAGAGAGTGCATTTGATCGCAGCTTATTGAGCGTCTGGCGTGTTGTCTCGGCTGTAATTAGGGGATGACCATCCCGATCACCACCGACCCATGTTCCAAAAGTAATATGGGGTAACTGATCGGGATTTTCTAACAATTTAAGATCATAACCAGCTTCCTGCCATGACTGATAGAGCCGTTGATCAACTAGATTTATTACCTGCGGGAATACTTGCCGAAAATAGTACAGAACATTTCGTACTTCAGAATCAACATCAGGCTTGTCGAGGTATATTTCACCTGTTCGCCATAGACGCTCTAAAGCAGTTTTGATTGAATCACGAATCGTCCGTCGCTCCCTTGGTGTCCACATTTGATTCTCGAGTTGTACCATCAGCACATAAATATTCCGATGTTGTTCAAGCACGGTATACCGTTTTGCTTCGGTCGGATGTGCGGTAAGAACAGGCTCAATGTGAATTTTTGCTAGTGTGGATGCGATTTCTGCTTCATTAAGACCATGGTTTTTCAACGTATTTAAGTTTTGTCCCCATAATCCCGAAAAACCATTAATGGCATCCTGTTTTTCAAGCTCCCTACGGTATTGCACAACTCCATTTTCTTCAACTACTCCCAATAACTGGAATGCAATGGAGTACGCTTGTGTTAATTTGAATGTCTCAATTTTATTTGTGATTATGTCCTTGTCCTGCCACGGCAGAGCATCAGCAATAGCACTCTCACCAATTTCCTCTAAAACTTCATGAAAACATTCGATAACAAAATGAATATCATGATCCACTTTGTCAAAATTACTTGTTTTGGAACTTGACAAGAACATGTGTTACTCCGTATTGACCTGTTGGTTAATTACATTCGGCTAACTTGTTTGAAATAGGAGATGCAGATCCCTCCGACCTGCTTCATCTGACAAGGGATCTGTAAATTTTATAACTCAATTTCTGCGCGAACAACGTCCACTTCTTGTATCAATTTAAAGCCGATTCCTTCCGCCAGATTTAACATGGCTTTGTTTTCAACTAGGATGTGCCCAACGATACGCGAGATATTCTCTGTACGTCCAATATCAATCAACCGTTGCAGGATTTCACTCCCAAGCCCCTGGCCTTGGAATTTGTCGCTAACAATAATACCAAATTCTGCATCATTAAAACCATATGATTTAGTTAGTCGTCCAACAGCGGCAATTTCTTTATCACCTCCGCGTGAATTTTCATGCTCAGCAACCAGTACCATTTCACGATCATAGTCGATAAAAACAATCTTTGACAAACGTTCATGGGATGTCCGTTGACGCAGGCTCATTGGCGTAAAATAACGTAATTGCACCGTTCGTTCAGATAAGGTTTCATGGAATTTAATCATGAGTGGTTCATCTTCAGGGCGAATCGGACGAATCAGATAGGCGTCATTTGTTTGAGATGTCCATTGGTCAATATATTGGATTGGATAGGGGCGAATCGCTAATTCTGGTAATTCTGCTTCTGTCATGTCACTAGGGTGTAAAACGACTCGTGCATCCAACGATAACAATTGTTTGGGTGAAGCCAATAGTGGATTTATGTCAATCTCTTTAATCCATCTCTGTTCAACGACTAATTGACTGAAGCGTACCATCAATTTTTGCAATGCTTCTAAATCTACTGATTCGCGCCCACGCACACCCTTGAGCGCCTCGTATATTTTGGTCTGTTCGATCATACGGCGCGCAAGCGTTGTTGTAAGTGGAGGTAGTGCCAGTGACCGATCTTTGAAGACTTCCACCAAAGATCCCCCTGTACCAAATAGCAAGACAGGACCAAATTGAGGGTCAATACTGCTCCCAATAATCAGCTCATATCCATCGAGTTTGATCATCGGTTGAATACTGACTCCAAGGAAATCACTATCGCTGTGGGCTTTGCGTAGACCATCGTAGATGCGTTCATAAGCTGACCGAACTTCGCTTTCGTTATTGAGATTTAACTGAACCCCACCTACATCTGTCTTATGTGTGATGGTTTCCGAGTGGAGCTTAAGTACCACAGGATACCCCATCTTTTCAGCGTGTTTTACAGCATCGTCAGGATTGTCAGCAATTTCCATTGGGATTGTGGGGATCCCGTAGGCGGCAAGCACTTTTTTGGATTCCTGTTCCGTCAAAATAATACGATTCTGTTCACGTGCATTCTTAATAATAGATTCCACGGTATCACGATCTGGCGCAGTAAATCCATCTTCATCGGTATCAGTAGGCAGTTCTGGAGTTTCGTACAAGGCACGCAAATTATAACTATATTTCCACATATAATTGAATACACGCGCCGCTGTATCGGGGTAGTCAAAGGTGGGGATATTCGCACGGTTCAAAATCCGTACCCCTGCCTGAACATCCGCTCCACCCATCCAACTTGCCAAAATTGGTTTATTCGCAACTTTGGCATAAGGGCGGAGAAATTCTGCTGTTTGTGTGGGGTCAGTCATATCCTGAGGCGTTAGGATGACTAGCATACCATCAGCATTGTCATCATTCGCAGCAACTTCCAGTGATTTTGCATATCGTTCAGGATCAGCATCTCCTAGAATATCAATCGGATTATTATGGCTCCACGCAGATGGCAAGAAAGTGTTAAATTCTTGCGTGCTGGAATCCGATATTTTTGCCAATTCACCCCCACCCATTATAAGAGTATCCGTTGCCAATACACCTGGGCCACCTGCATTGGTAATAATTGCTAGTCGATTGCCCTTTGGTTCGGGTTGTTTTGCCAATACTTCTGCCATGTAGAAAATATCGGAAATACTGTTAACCCTCAATATGCCTGACCGACGAAATGCAGCATCTAATACTTCGTCACTACCCGTCAAGGAACCTGTATGTGAAGCCGCCGCTGTTGCAGCCTCTGCTGTACGTCCGGCTTTGATAATAATGATCGGCTTCTTGAGTGCAACTTCACGTGCTGCTGATAAAAATGCGCGAGCATTGCCGATACTCTCCATGTAGATCACAATACTTGTCGTTTGCGGATCATCACCCAGATAATAAATTAAATCACCCCAGCCTACATCTAGCATTGATCCAATTGAAATAAATGAACTAAACCCAACATTTTCTTCAAAACTCCAATCTAGAACAGCTGTACAAATCGCACCACTCTGACTAATGAAACCAACATTACCCGGACGCGCCATACCACCTGCAAATGTTGCATTCAGTCCATACATAGGTAACATGACACCGAGGCAGTTAGGTCCGATAATCCGCATTTTCCCACGTGCTTTTTCTAGAATCTGACGTTCTAACTCGGCACCTTCTTTACCAATTTCTTTGAAGCCAGCCGAAATAATGATCGCCGCAGGAATACCTTTCTCGATACATTCATCAATAATCGAGGGCACAATCTTAGCTGGCGTCACTACCACAGCCAGATCAATCGACACTGGGATATCAGATACACTCTTATATGCCTGTATACCTAATACATTGGGGCGTTTGGGATTTACAGGAAAAATTGTGCCACCGAATGGTGTTGTAATCAAATTTCGCAGAATTGTCCGACCGACACTTCCCTCTTTTTCAGTTGCACCAATAACTGCAACATTTTCCGGTTTGAATATTGCATTTAGCGATGGTGTTGTATTTGCCATTTGTTCCTCACATTCACGTTAAAGTAATCTATTTTGACTCAAATCATTTCACTTTTCAACACTAACCCTTAGGCTTAGGCATCCTCGTATTGTTTTCTTCACGCCCATTTGGCAGTTCTTAAACAATTAAACACTTTTGTTAATGCGAATTGCTTTGGAATGAAAGTTTAAAATTAAGGAATGTCGTCAGCTACAGCAATTCCAAGGTCGTAGAAGCATAATGAATACCTGCTACGATGTCTTCGATATTTTAAGTAATCAAGATGACACTAAAACTGATCGAAACTCAAATTCTATATCTGGTGTACTGAATCATAGTCAATATCGTCACTAAAAATAAGGTTCCCTTGAATTTGCGTGCTTAAGACTGATCTTAGTCATATTGTATTTTCTCCTTATGATTTTCATACTAACATTTAAGCACAAGCAGAAGTTCAAATCTCCCTATAAGATCGCTTTAACTTCTGGACGAATTTATCTAAGACTTTTGGCTGATATAAATCGTCGGAAGGTATGGCATAATCAAAATTAAGAATGATTAGTGGGGCATATTGATAAGGACTATAGAATGACTATTCGGATACTACTTGTAGATGATCATGGGGTAGTACGTCAAGGATTACGGATGTATCTACGTAGTGAACCAGATTTCGAGATTGTAGGTGAAGCTTCTAACGGTCAGCAAGCCGTAGATATGGTTGCTGAGTTTAAACCGGATGTTGTATTGATGGATCTGCTAATGCCCGGTATGAATGGTGTGGATGCAACCTTGGTGATACGCAGAGATTTTCCTGATACCGAAGTTATTGCATTGACGAGTGTATTAGAAGATCAGGCAGTTATCGGGGCGATACGCGCTGGAGCAATTGGTTATTTACTTAAAGATACAGACGGTCCTGAATTGATTCGGGCGATTCATGCTGCCTCAAACGGTCAAGTACAGCTATCTCCTGCGGCGGCGGCACGTTTGATGCGAGAAGTTCGTGCTCCAGACTCACCGGAAAAATTGACAGATCGTGAAACAGACGTATTACGTCTGCTGGCTCAAGGGTTAGCCAATAAAGAGATCGCACAGATGTTGAACATAGGTGATAAAACGGTGAAAACACATATCAGTAACATTTTTGGAAAATTGGGAGTTGTCAGTCGTACACAAGCGGCTTTATTTGCTGTGAGCATCGGACTAGCAAAGCTTCCCGAAAATTAAGTAGTTAGCCATTCACCTACAATTCGTAGATTAATATTTAACACAGGTGCTAATAATTGATATAATTGGCAATGTGTCTTGATAAAGGTCACGATTGCCTGACATTGCTCGTCATTAAGATTACTTATAACAAAACGTACTTCCACGTGGTCTAGTTCTATGAATCGAGCAGAGATCGTTAAACCATTTTGGTTAATGCCGATTGAATGTATTGCATCCTGACAAACAAAAGTACAATCTGTTGCGAGTGCGGCTAAAAGCATCTCTTGCGCACGGCTGGATTGTAAAGCAATGTCACGAGCAAGAGATGATCCCACCACAAAGTGCGTATCTCCTAAACTGACAATCGCCTGATGTTGCGCTCCAAATAACTTTACAATTACACGGGATTGTTTCGTACTCATAAAACACCTAGCTGATGAGATAAATGTTATGCATAGTGTCGCACATCTGCGAGTACGATTCATGTTCCAAAGGGTTGATTATCAGCATCCGACTTTTGGGGTATACATTTATGGTAGTGGGATTTTCATCGTAAGATGAGTACCCTCATTGGGCTTACTCTCAATTGAAATAATGCCACCGAGTTGCGAGATCCTTTCACGTATAGATTTTAATCCTAAATGACCGGGGAAATCATGATCTGCTATAAATCCTACGCCGTTATCAATCACCTCACATGACAAGCCATCATCAATTTTGTGCATCCGCAAGATAACCTGACTTGCGCTAGCATGTTTGATGATATTATGCAGTGCTTCGCGCAGAACCCGATATAAACTCTCTTTTTCGCTTAGGGGGAGGTTCGGTTCTTCACCCAAGTCCAATTTTACATTGATTTGATGTCGTGCCTGTAATGATGCTCCCTGTTTCGCTAAAGCAATTACAAGCCCTTCGGTTTCAAGAGATTCTGGACGCAATTCAAAGATGAGTGCGCGCATTTCTGCTAAACCTGCCTGAGCCAATGTAAGAATATAATCGACTGATTCGCGGGTAAGTTCTATATTGCTATCTAAGTAGCGTTGGGCTGTTTGCGCCCCTAGACCAATCCCATATAACGCCTGTGATACCGAATCATGCAATTCGCGAGCAAGATGAGTCCGTTCTTCAAGAGCAGCTAACTGCTGTGCTTGTTCTGCGAGACGTTCTGCTCGCTCTCTAGCAGTATTCATTTCTTGTTGCAGACGAATACGCTCGACGGCTGCCGAAATCAGTTCACCAAGGGCAATCATCACACGTTTTTCTCGGTCAGTGTATTGTTTGGGTATCGAATGGTCGACTCCAAATGAGCCTAGCAAGTTTCCATGCCATACCAAACCAAAACGCAAATTAGATAAAGTTCCATGACTTAGCATAGTCGCTTTTGTGACATCATCGAGTTCTGGATGCTCAGGGATATTTTCATAAATGCCTAAGCCAGAACGAGGATGCGTTTTAAGAAATGGTAAATCCGAAATAGGGATACGCATACCCTGATACATGAATCGATCACCAGTGGTAGCAACTGTCTCAATATAATTCGCCTTGTGATAATTGAAGTTCTCGAAAATATAAAGATAATGATCGCCATCATCAAAGTCAATATGACGTACAGCTTCGAGAATCTCTTGAAAGCTATTTGCCGCGTTAATCGCTTGGCTCGCACGGAAAAGTTCTTCGCGTTCTTGTAAAGCATCCTGTTCCGCTTGTCGGAATCGAAAACGCTCTAATGCCGCCGCAGTCAGATCAGCGATTGCCACCATGAGACGAATTTCATGGGGAGAAAAGAAATAGGATTCATAAGAAGCGATTGAGAAGAGTCCTTGAACTTTCGCACCGCGAATGAGCGTGGTACTTGCAATCGAATGTAATCCAAAAAAACGGGCAGATTCTGTAGCCGGATGAACTCCCCATTCTGGACTATTTACATCATTGGCAACCTGCACTTCATTTGGCTCTATAGTCATTAATCCCTCTACCAACACATGGGGTAAATGCGCGTTTGTCGGTAATTTAGGGTCTGTCGATGCTAAACATTCTAAATAAGTGGCGCGGCTTCGATCATAATGTTCCCATGCAAAAATCGCGACATCTATCGGATCAGGGAATAACAGTTTTATAGCACGCAATACCTGTTCCATATCTGTTGCTTGATTGATCGCTTTGCTGACTTGATATAAACGCGACATTTCTTTACGAGCAGATTGTTCAGCGAGGAAGGCATTATGTTGCGCTTCTACCGCGGTTGCTAATTCTTGTTGGGTATGAATCCGGATCACTGCACCCAAAACCAAATCACTAATAGCGAGGGTTAGGCGTTTTTCACTTTCAGAAAATTGTCGGGGAGTGGTACTCTCAAAGCTCAGTACGCCATACCAGCGATCATCGCGCTTTAAGTTAATCAATAAAAGGGCGTGAATATTGAGTAATTCCCAATTTTCGCGAGTTATTGGGTCAATAAGTGGATGATCATTGATATTTTCAATAGCAATTTGACTTAGATTTGCAGTGTGCAAGGCAATTGGATATTGGCTGAGTTGAAGGCGATCACCGACGTTTTGAACCTGTCCATCCAGATGATGTATTCCGGCAGTCAGTTCAAAGTAGCTAGCCTCACGATAATCCATATGCTCCCATAAAAAGAGAATAACCTTTTCAATAGGATGTGCTAGGGGTATAAGTGCCGCAACAACTTGCTGGAATGTATTTGCCGCTTGGATTGCTTCTGATACTTTATAGAGTAGGCTCAATTCTTCACGGGCATCTTGCTCTGCAATCAAGGCTATTTTTTGGGCTTCGACAGCTGTAGAGGTCTCGTGCATTAAGCGAATACGTTCCACTGCCGCAATCACTAAATCACCTATTGCTAGGGTAAGACGGCGTTCATGTTCGGCGAATGAGCGTGTCTCTGTGTAATTAAAAATCAATAACCCCCATAAGCGTTTGCCCGTCTGTAAAGGTACAATCAAAATAGCCCGTGTTGGCAAATCACGATAGATGGTTAGAGATCCTTCATCAAAACGAGGGTCTTCAAAGATATTTTCAGAAAACCAAATGTTGTCATGCCGAAGTTTTTCAATCATAGGGATTTTGGGGATCCGATCTTTAAGCAAAGCCCCAACTTCGTCCGATACATTTCCGACAGCCATTGTATCCATGTAAGATGCACGCTCATAATCCATATACTCGAAGAAATTAAGTAGGATACCATTTGCTTCTGGTTGTAGCTTCGCAACGGACTCAATAATGTCTTGATAATTCATTGCCGCATTGATTTCCCCAGCGAGTTGATAAAGTAAGCTGGTTTGATCATTTGTCTGCGCGATTTCTTGCTGAATTTGAATTCTTACTACAGCCGCCAATACAAGGTCAGCAATCCCCATTGCCAAACGTTGCTCATATTCGCTAAATTGGCGTGGATGTCCGTATTTAAAGAAAAGCGCACCTATAGAATGTCCTTCATGTTGAAAGGGGACACGAACATAAGCTTGCGTTCCTACGAGTAGATAATTTTGGCGGGAGGTTTCATCAATTCTAGAATCGGTCTGTACATTTTCAACGACGATGAGTTTTTGATCGCGTGTTTCATATGAAAATGGAAAATCAGTTATCATAAAGCGGTGACCAATCCTCGGTCCGAGATCCTCTCTAAGGCTTGCTGCGGCAGCAATTTCGATATAACTAGCGCGTTCATAGTCAAAGTGTTCCCATAAATTAAGATAAACACCCTGACAATCGGGCAAGATCGGCGCGACAGCCTCTAATACGGCTTGATACGTTAGTGCCGCATTGATTGCTTCTGCTAAATGCAAGAGGTCTGTTACCAATTCATCTCCAGATTTTTGTATTATGTGACTTTGTGCCATCATCCTATTACCTTGCTCTAATGCTTAGCCTAGGTTTATTATCCCGATAAAGACGGACTTTTGCCTCCGTCTAAAGTCGTAATCAAGCGGAGTATGCTAATCAATTGCGCTGAATTATACAGGGGATGAGGGTTGTTTTCATTAGTTTCGGTTACGCTACTAAAGAAAACAAAAAGGAACGCTCAAATGCGTCCCCTAATTGATAATACTGGATATAATGCTACTTCTTGAAGTCCATCGTTTGAATACAGAAGCTACCATCGGTGGCAAAGTAAGTGTACGTCCCGCTAAACCGTCCAGCTTGAATTTCGCTAAAACTGAGCATAACACCTGAATTATCCTCATTAAATTCCATATATGCCCATTGTGTGCTGTAGGGGATTACATCCACTTGATAACTATCTGTTCCACTATCGATAGTGAAGGAGGTATCGCTTGCGGTAATCGTTGCTTGAGTAAAGCTAGGGACTAACGCTTGTTGATCTGTCGAACATTCCATACCGGGTAATGCTGACCATGTAAGCTCATAGTCGCCAGAATCAGGCGCAACAAGTTCTCCAATTGGCTCAGAATCACCGGATGAACCCTCATTAGAATATGATGTTGTTGGTCTTGTCGATGGTGGCATGAAATTGCCTTGATTTTCGGATGCTGTTTCCAGTTTTAAGACACCCTTCGCATAACAGGACTTAGAATGATCCTCACTTGATGCCTGCCACACGACATTGAAATCATCCATAAAACGACGTGCCAGCGTAATATTAAGATTACTCTGATTGCTCCCATAGGCTGAAAATTCACCGCGTAGTCCGTCACCACTCAGGGCAAATGTCTCTCCCGCAACGATCAATGACAACTTATCAAAACTAGTTGGTTTTACTTCGGCAGTTGTGTAATCTGGTTTATAATCAGCATCGCAGTAACTATCGGCCGGCAACCAAGTCATCGTATATTGACCTGCTTTGATTGGATCAAATGGTAATTCTTCTTCTGGAACAGGTGTTGACTCTACATCATCTATAGAATCATCCTCATCAACTGTTTGAATCTGTGGCATTTTTGCACTACAGCCAAACAGTTGCCCCGGAGCATATAAGGTGTAGTGAACGACTGTTGTAACCGTACAAGTTCCAGCAGTGGTGGTTGTCACAACATCTATATGTGAATCATCAATTACACTCAACATTTTTTGCTGGCTACTATTATCATAGCTATCAAGGTATATATCTGAGACGTAGGTATTATCATTTCCTGACCAGCGATAGGAACTGTTGTCTAATATGACAATCCCTTGAGTGTGAGCATAGCATAGTTGCGCTTGTTGATTGGGATCATCAGGATCGTAAGTCGTATAAACTCCACCGCCGTTATCCCCATTGTATTCTGAGCAATCACCAGAAGTACCTCCATCACCATATTGACGTGTCCAAATACCTTCTATGAGCTTACGTCGGCTATCTGGAATTCCATTAGAACCTTTGGGATTCTTAGTGCTGACACAAGTTGGACACTTTCTCGGTTTAGGTATCTTGGATAGCATCGGGACAATCAGATCATCAT
>Ga0070728_10006957_pt1 | contig 10506 bp, 9 predicted proteins | sample tdDd471_FD_66723 | JGI IMG/M metagenome (GOLD analysis project Ga0070728, IMG submission 66723) | Marine sediment microbial communities from the Atlantic coast under amendment with organic carbon and nitrate - tdDd47.1 | ecosystem: Environmental > Aquatic > Marine > Coastal > Sediment | place...
GATCATGAAAGAGACGGGCAAAAGGACTTCCGCAAATCTCATCATGATCATGCCCGTAGAGGTACTCGGCGCCAGCGTTGCAATCCGTGATCTCCAACGACTCCGGGTCCACCACAAAGACCGGTGTGGTGATGGTGTTGAATATGGCAAAATACCTGTTTTCCGTGTGCTGCAACTCTTCCACAAGAAGGCGGACAGGGGTGATGTCGTGGCACACCTCCATGGCAGCCGTGATCCGGCCTGTTTCGTCGTGAATGGGAAAGGTCTTCACAAACCAGTAGGAGGAGGTCCCATCCTTGTTGATCCCCATCTCGTAGCTGGAGTGTGGCTCTCCGTCCCGAAACGTTTTTTCCACCGGGCAATTGGGACAGGGACTGGTGCGCCCCTTGTAGGCATGGTAACAAAAGTCTCCTTCACCGGGCGCAAAGGTCTCACGGAACTCGCTGTTGTACTCGATCAGCCTTAAATCCCGATCCTGAACCGTGATGATGCACGGCACCAGGTCAAACAAGCGCCGGAACTCCTCCTTTTGGCACCCCAGCTCCCGGTTTCGCGCCAGAAGCTCCTCTCCCATGGCGTGAATGGCTGAAAAGATGGGCCGCAACTCGGAGGAGACATGGTCAGGGGCCCTCACCTTCTCATCGGTGAGGCCCATAATTTCCTGTCGCAACGTCCGAAGGGGCCGCCAGAGTCCCAACGCCAGAACCCCATAGAGTATCAGGGGTGCTGCCCCCAGAACCACCGCCACCCAGAACCAGTGCCGAGACGCCGCCAGAACGCCGGCAATCACGGCCACTTCCAGAAGAACGAACAGCCCCACGTAAAGCCCCGAAACCCGTTTGAGCATGGTGCCTCCAACTGTAAGATGCATGCCGGCGGCGAGGTGAGCCACCTCGAAAGCTGATTGCGACTGTGAAGACCGATTGAGGTGATTCACACAGCTTCATGTGTTCTCTACTTGTAACCATTCGGTTCCTAAAAAGCAGCCTCCGGCGGCAAGGTGTGCCACCTTGAAAGCAGATTGCGGATGCGCGTTGCCCCTCGTTCCTCGGGTCAAACCACATCCGCCTTTGAATCGAGAGTTTCCAGGGCTTATATATAAAGACCCGTTTGTTAAACCCACTCTTTCAGATCGGCAAAAGCTGAATAGTTACCTCTACTTTTTGTTTTCTGAGTAGCACTTAGCCCGAAGGGTGAAAAAAATGAGAAGAGAACTGTGAATGACATGTTATGCTTTTGCAATGCCCCAACCACCCACAGTAACTATCTGTAATCAAGCAATATTACTACAAATCAACAGCTTTCTCATGAAATATTCGGATTAGTCACACCAACGGCATTCCAGAGGTCTCGTAGGATGGGCAAAGCGGAGCGTGCCCATCAATCACCACCCACCCAACAACTGTTGATATCCATTACATATGGTACATCAACACCTCTCTTGTCATGGTCGGTCGCCACCGACCTGATGGGCACGGCACTACCTTTGCCCATCCTACAGGGGTTTCGTGTCTTCAAATGCAGAATGGCCTTCCACAGCCAGGAAACAAACAAGGGCTTGTTTCGGGTCCCCAAGACGAACGGGTTCATGAACCACGAGTGCACGAAGAAAAACAAAAGAGTGATGGCTGGCATTTGCGGCAAAGCCGCCTTCGTGCTCTTCGTGTCCTTCGTGGTAGACATCCATTCTGTCACTCGGTTTGACGCTTCCGTCAATTTGAAGACGCGGTGGGCGGAGGTGAATTTTGTTTCTTTCTCGCTGTCAGAAATAAGGTGCTTCATTCCTGGCAGGGTTATTCCAGTTCCGGCCCCTCTGGTGTCGGGTGGTTATCCCTGCCCCCCATCACAGACCGTATCGTCTCTTTCAACCGCACAGGGTCCGCCGGCTTTTCAAAATAGGCGTCCGGCGGAGTCAGAGAGTGGCCGCTTCGGGCCTCCATGGCCATGTAGTGAAAAAAAAGACGCTCCGGTACAGCCGAATGAATCAGCACGGGAATGTGTTTCAGTTTCTCATTCTGCCTGAGGGCCCGGTACATGATGATCCCGCCCTCTCCTGGCATCATGATGTCCAGGAGAATAAGGGCAATGGGCTTTTCCACCACCGCTGCCAGCCCCTCGGTGCCGTCTCGGACCACCACCGGTTCATACCCCATCCCCTTGACCAGGGTCTTGAGGTAAATCCGCATATCCATGGCATCATCCACCACCAGAATATTGGGGTTGCTCATATCGACATCCTTACTGCAGGGCTTGTTGCAGTCACAGGCAACCTCCAATGGTATCGGCAATGCACACATGGATCCCCGGTCATCCGGACTCTAAAGGACGACGTGTCACCTTAAAGACTTCGCTGCTCAAATGGTCTCGCATGACGAACAGCCGGGGAAAACGACATAAATCATCACCGCTGTGACCCCACGGTCGAAGCCTGTCAACACATGTGATCGACCCGAAGAACGAGGAGCCTTCTCGGCCCTTGGTTACCAGGATTAGTCCAGTGAAAAGCTATCTTATGGCAGCTGACTTCGCGGGCTGGTTAACAGGCAAAAACCACGAAGATCACGAAGCGCCCTTCGGGCTGCATGAAGAAGCTTTAACAAACTGTAACTATTCAGTTTGTGCCTCCGGCGGCCCTGCCGGGGGCTAAACTTTTGCCAGATCTAAATGGTGGGTTGAACAAACAGGTCTTAAAAATTATCCTTGAACGAATTCAGTTTTAAAGGCGGATGTGATTTGACCCGAGGAACGAGGGTAAAAGCGCATCCGCTACCTGCTTTCAAGGTGGCACACCTTGCCGCCGGAGGCAGCTTTTTGAGAGCTGAATAGTTACAATAAACTTAGCTATAATTCACGGGCGTAGCCCATCAGCGAATGTGATCACCTCGAGGATCGAGGGGTGAGAGCATTCGCAACCCTGGGGTCCAGGGGCTCAGCCCCTGGCCGCCGGAGGCACGCTTTCTACCTTTCGCCTTCCCCCCATCACAACCTGTCCTCGTGGTTCACGCTCACCACGGGGCAGGAGGATCGGAGGACCACCTGCTCCACGGTGCTGCCCATGTCGGGTTCCTCATCCCTGCGTTTGCCGTGGTGGGACATAACAATAAGGTCGCCTTTGCGTTCGCGGGTGAATTTCAGGATCTCAACGTAAGGGGTGCCCTCCCACACCTCCACGGCGATGTTGTCGAAGTCGCCGGCTTTAGCAAGGTAACGCTCCTTGATTTTGGCGCGGGCTTCGGCCAGGCGCTCTTCCAGGCTCACCTGGTTTTCGGGAAGCCCTGCGCTCACCCCTTCGATCTCCATGGCGTGGAAGATATAGAGCCTGGCACCGGACTCTTTGGCCGTTTTCAGGGCAAAGGCAAAGGCGGCATCCGATGCCTTGGAGAGATCTGTTCCGAAGATAACGTTCTCGAAGTACCAGAAGCAGCTGGTGCAGGGACGGCTGACGATAAGGACCGGAGCCTTGGAGCTCTTGGCCACCTTCTGCATGGTGTTGCCCACGATGTTCCTGTACCTCAAGGCACCGGTTTCATCCATCCGGGTATGGGCTCCCATGACGATCAGGTCGCATTCCCACTTCCGGGCCACCCGCAGGATCTCTGTCTGAGGCACCCCCGCTTTCACCGCCACCTCACAATCGGACACCTTTCCCATGAGGTGGTCGCAGGAAGCCCGGAGTTCATCGGCAAGCTGCTTTTCGTGATCCGCATCAACGAACTCTTCCTGGCCGGACCGGAACTCCTTCACCTCGGTACTGAAACCATGGGAGGGCAGCCCATAAACATGGAGCACCTTGATGCTGGCGCCGTACTTGCCGGCCAGATCAAAGGCGACCTTGGCGGCTTCGTCGCATACGGGTGACGCGGTGGTTGCAAAAAGAATTTTCTTGAACATAGGTCCCTCCCTGTCTGAAGAATCACAACATGACGCCCGGCAGATCACTCACCGAGGCACCACCATACTGTCGGTAAACTATCATTCAGCGACGGCGCAGGCCGCACTGGCTTTTGTCCGTATAAAAGCTGAGCTCCCACATCAGGGAGTCCAGTACATCAAAAAGGGTGTAGTCCGTATCAAAAAGCTCGCTATCGAGCGTATCGCCGAAAACGGTGTGCCTCAGTTTCCCGAGAGAAAGGGGCATGAATTGAAGGGCTTCTGAAGAGAAGAGGTCAAGGGGGTGGTACCCGGATCCGTCGTGGACCTTCAGGGTGAGAAAGATGAGAACCCTGGGTGTTCCGGGATATCCCTGCATCTCGATGGTGCGATAAAGTTCTAAGGTGTGGCTGCTGGGGTCGGCGGGTTGCGATGATGTGTCGCAGGAAAAGGTATCCTGAAATGCAGGTGCAAAGGGGGAGATATCGAGAAGCTGTGGGTAGGTGTGAAAGAGTGCGGCAATGGATGAAAGGGTCACCCCTGACTCAAGATCAACAGGCCGCCCCATCAGGCGCAGGGCTGGGGCTGGGGCACGTTGCCCCCCACAGACGAGCACTCCCGATGCTGTCACCGTCACACGCTCCATGGGTGTCGTTCCTGATGTGTTGTTTTATGTAACTGGTCAACCTGTGCCTCCGGCGGCCCTGCCGGGGGCCAAACTTTTGAAAAGTTTGACAAACAGGCCTTAAAAACGAATCGCCTTCTCCATTGGTGTTACTAAGCATATCGTGCCGGTTTAACTAGTATGCCGCTTCGCCCATGGCCGCACTGATAACGGCCTGAGCAAAGCGACCCTACTCACTGTTTTCTAGTCACTACGTACTGTTTTTCTTATTCTTCTTCCGGCTTCAAATGATCCGGAACCACCACCATCTCGATGAGAAGGGGCTTCAAAAAGGACCACTTAATGCCGATGTGATAGACCTCTTCCAGGTCACGGATGGCGTCCCAGCAGTTGTGGCAAGGTGAGATGACCAGCTTGGCCCCTGTTTCAAGGATCTGGTCGCGTTTGACCTTCAGACCGATGTTTCGTTCCTGTCGGTAGCGGCCGATGCCGTTCAAGCCGCCCCCGCCGCCGCAGCAGTAGTTGTACTCGCGGTTGGGGATCATCTCGCGGAAGTCCTCGGCGATCTGGCTCATGATGTAGCGTACGTCATCGGCCATGCCCGCGTTGCGGATGTAGTTGCAGGAGTCCTGATACGTCACGGGCTCCTTGATTTTTTTGGTCGGATCGATCTTGAGCTTTCCGGTTCTTAAGGCTTCTGCCACCCACTCCACGTAGTGAAAGCTCTCCACGGGTGTCTTGCCAGAAGCAAGGCCCGCCCAGTAAGGCCCTTCGGTGACCGTGGCCCGGTAGGCATGACCGCACTCGGTAACCACCATGCGCTTGGGCTTCAGGCGCTCCATGGCGTCGTAGACAGACTGAACCTGCATCCGTGAGGCTTCCCAGTCGCCGGCGAACATGGCAAGGCTGGTCTCCTCCCACCCTTCCGACGGCACGGTCCAGTTCTCCCCTGCCAGGTGGAAGAGGATGGCGGCATCGGCCAGGTCTTCGGGATAGTGCTTGGGCTCACGGGCGTTGACCGTGTAGATGATGTCGGCGTTCTCTACATCCACAGGGATTTTCAGGCCGGGCCACTCCTCCTCGGTCTCCTCTTCCATCCACTCGCAGGTATCGACCCAGTCTTCGGTGGTGATGTCCATCTGGGCGCGATAGACGCGGTGCATGCCGGAACCGATCTTCATCTCCCACGGCACAAAGCCCTGGGCAAAGAGGAGCCCGCGAAGGTAGCTGAACATGACGCCCATGTCGATACCCATGGGGCAGAACATGACGCAGCGGTTGCAGCAGGTGCACTGGGACCAGGCCACGTCCATGCAGTGCATCATAAACTTGGTATCGACCTCCCCTTTCCGGCGAACCAGCTCGCCCAGGGTCGACTGGATTTTATAGGAAGGAACCTGTTTGGGATCCTTGTCGTTGGCAATGTAGAGAAAGCAGGAGTCGGCGCAGAGCCCGCAACGCATGCAGCTGTTCAGCCATGTTTTCAGACGTGATTTCATGGTCTTCTTCAGCTGGGCCTTCAAGGCGGGCACATCCACCTCAAGACTCTCCATCTCTTTGTAGTACTGCTTGCCGCCCTTGTCCCCCAGCACCTCTTGAAGCTGCTCTTTGGTTTGAACGGGCGTTCTGTTGCAAAATGTTCCTTGCGGCATAATATCGTTTCCTTATTCAGGTGATGATCAAAGTCGTTGCCTTTCCGGCTCAGCCGGAATCCATACCCGGGTCATGACCTCGGTCACCCGGGTATGGCGGTCATCCGTTTACCAGGGGAACCCGGAGGTGGCCTTCATCCCGCCACGCTTGATCCCGAAATCCATGCCGATCTGAATGCGTGAGCAGAAGAAGAGCACGATATGGGAGAGCTTGGTAAAGGGAACGGCCACGAGGAGCAATTCGCCTGCCAGGATGTGGGCCATGGTCCAAAAGGTTCCGTCGCCGATCTGGTGGTAGGCGATAAACCCGGTGACAAAGGGAGCAACGGAGATCAAAAGCGCTCCGATATCTTTGGCCGAGGTAATGATCCGCACCTCGGGCAGGGCCATGCGTCTGATAAAGATGCCGAGGGCAGCGATGATGACGCCCACGGTGAGGGTGTCGGCCAGAGCATCGGGCATGGCGGGAATGGAGATGCCCCACCGCTCTCTTATAATGATGCTGTGGGCCGAGAGAAAAATCGGTGCGGCCAGGGCCCCCACATGGAAAAGGTAGAAGAGAATGGTGTAGAGGGGCTTTGTCCGCCAGCTGCGGGTGCCGAAGGGCATCAGCCAAAGCAGGACAGAACGGATGGCGCCTTTGACGCCATGGCCGGTATTGACCTTATAGGTCACGCGATCCAGAGAGGTATCGAGCCCCCTGAAGTAGATCACCACGTGGGCGATACAGCCGATGAAAAAGACGGCAAAGGAGAACCACAGAAGCGGCCCGGTTATAAACTGGTACATAGTATCATTCCTCCGTTATCGACGCGGGGTGAGCGTCGCCGCAAAAGCGACGGGCCCTATTCGTCCGCGTTGTCATCCCTTGCGGTGATGAAAAACCAGTACAGGGTAATAGCCACCAGCGAGATGCCCATGATCATGTAGACAATGGTCTCGGAGTGAAGCATATGATCGTAAAGGGTGTAGAATTCGTGTGCCATGAAAAGCCCCTCTCACTAATGGTTGTCCCGGTAATCGGGGTGGGTATCAAAAATGGGCATGCGGTTTGCGATGAACCGGAATGCCAGCACAATCAGGGTCACCATAAACACAGAGATCACGATTTCCATCCAGGATGGGAAATACCGCTCCGATGAAGGGAGGTGCCAGTTAAAGCAGATGAGGCTGACGTTGAGGCGGTTGACGATGATGCCTAGAACCGCAATCACAGATGCGATCTTGATCACGCCGTACTTTTTCTCCCGGACACCCACAGCGTAAAGCACCGAGGGCAGTGCGATGAATCCGAACATCTCCACAAGGAACCAGAGACCGTAGTTCGTGGTAAGAAGGCTCCAGTGACCGGCTGCGGCCACCCCCACCCACTTGATGGTGAAGTAACCGGCCAGCACCATGGAAGCCGCCTTGGCAAAGCCCAGGGTGAGCCCGTCGTGGTTGTCCAGGTACTCTTTGCCCATGCGATGGTGAAGGGCCTTGTGGGAAATGGACCCCTCGAAGATGACCATGGAAAGTCCCGCAATGACGCTGGAGACAAAAAAGTAGACCGGGAGGTACGGGGTGTACCACAGGGGGTGCAGCTTGGAAGGTGCCGCCAGAAAAAGTGCCCCGAGTGAGGACTGGTGCAGGGTTGAGAGCACCACCCCGAAGATGGTCAGCAGAATGGTCAGCTTGTAGGCGAGGTTTCGCGCCTTTTTAAGCCCCAGCCACTCCAGTGCCGCCGGAGAGAATTCCAGAAAGAGCACCGTAAGGTAGAGGGCCACACAGAAGGCCACCTCAAACAGAAGCGAGGTCGTGCCCCAGCCCATAAGGAAGGGGTACGGCAGCCTCCAGGGACGACCCAGGTCGTACAGCAGGGCGATGACCACAAAAAAGTAGCCTAAGAACCCGGTTAAAATGGCGGGCCGAACGGCAGCGTGGTAGCGCTTCATGCCGAACAGGTAGCATGCCGATGAGGTCACGTACCCTCCGGCGGCCAGGGCCACACCCACCATCAGGTCAAAGCCGATCCAGATGCCCCAGGGGCTGTTGTCGGAGAGGTTGGTCACCGCCCCGAGTCCCTTGGTGAACCGCAGAATGGTAATGATGATACCGGCCACCACAATGACCGATGCAATCATGTTAAAGGGAGTCATCAGCCCCTTTTCAGGTGCCATGGTTTGTTCTTCCATTATTTGTCCTCCCCGTTTGCCGGCTCGTCACCCGTTGTTGCCTCATCCTCTTCAGAAGGCGCTTTTTCCGCGGCCGCCTCTTCCAGGGCCTTGGCGATGGCCGCTTCTTTCTCTTTTTCAGCCTTTTCAAGGGCTTTTTTCTTATCGGCGTCGGCTTTGGCAAGACGCGTTTCAAGCTCCGCGGCAGCCTTTGCCTCGGTTTCCTGAACAGCCACGGTAACCGCTGCTTTCTGCTCCTGGGCAGCCACCTTCTCACGGCGCTTGGTCATGCCGTACATGCCGGTGAGAAATACGGGCCAGAGGCCCACCACCATAGGCACCACGCCCAGGGCACCGGCGGTAAGGGCCGGGGCCGGGGTGGAGACCAGGTCGGTTCTCATGCCCACCTCATCAAAGGGGACATCGCTCAGGTAGAGCCAGGACGTGCCTCCCATCTCCTTTTCGCCATAGACGTGGTTCACGTAGCGGTTGGGATGCTTCCTGATGCGCTCTTTTGCGATGGCAAGGAGCTCCTCGCGCTTGCCGAACACCAGGGCCTCCTTGGGGCAGGCTTCCACACATCCCGGGAGCTTGCCTTCGGCCAGGCGGGGTGCGCAGAGGTTGCACTTTCTGACCCGTGGGGTGAACGCCTTGTCGTACTCGTAGGCGGGCACATCAAAGGGACACGCCACCATGCAGTAGCGGCATCCCACGCAGATATCCGGATTATAGAGAACCGGGCCTTCGGGGGACTTTTTAAAGGCCCGCACAAAGCAGACCGACGCGCAGGCCGGTTCCTGGCAGTGGTTGCACTGGATTTTGGCAAAGTGCGGTTTCTTGCCCTTGGGCTCAAAACGGTTCACCACGGTGAAGGTGTCTTTTGCCGTGCGTCGTTTCTCGTCGAGCACCGACTTGTCTGTAAAGGGTTGCTCCGGTGCGGGAAGGTCGTTGACGCTGTTGCAGGCTTTTTCACACTCCCTGCAACCCACGCACCGTGAAATATCGTGAAGAACCCCGTAGGAATCGGGGTACCCCTTAAACTCTTTTCCTGTGGCTGCGGAGGCCTTTTTACCTGCAGCCAGACCGGTACCTGCGGCACCGAGCCCAAAAAGAAATGATCTTCTGGATAGACTCATGAATGAATACCTTATTTTGTGCTGGCTGGGGTAAGGGATGCATGACAGGCGGTGCAATCGCCTTTCAGCTCAATGTCCATGTTATCGTGGCACTCCATGCACTGAAGATGGAACGCCCCCATCAGGTCGGGTCGTGCCCCCACCTTGGTGACTCGCTCTTTGGTATGGCAACTGGCGCATTGGGCCGGTTTTTCCGTGGCCGGAGCGTTGTGGTGACATCCCTGGCACAGCGCCTGGTCGGATCCGTGGAATACCGAAGCCATGCCGCTCTGGCTGACGCCGTCTGCCAGGGCATCCACTATTTTCTTATGGGGAAAAACAGCGGGCTTATACTCTTTGGCCAGATCGTCGATGGTCACTTTTTCCGGAGCGTTTTTGCGCCATGTGGAGGGTTCCGGCATCCTGCGCATCTCCATCATCTGTGCCAGCGCCTCTCCTTCGGGGAGAGGCTTGCCCTCTTCCTTTTTAAGGGAGTGGCAGGCGATGCAGCTGTCGGAGCTCGCTTCAGGGGTCTCTTTCATGGCCAGGTGGCACCCCGCACACTCAGGGGCTTTTTTAACCTCGTTGTGACAGGCGATGCAGCTTCGGTCGGAGCGCTTTGTGTGCATGGCCGTTTCAAGGGTCACCCTGCCGCCTTTCTCAGACCCCGTCGGGGTATGGCACTCGGTGCAGGAGGTCAGGCTCTTATGGTGACAGGACTGGCAGGAGATGTCCGCCAGTTCGTGGGCTTTGTGGTTGAAGGGCACCAGGGCCTTGTCGGGGTTGTCGGCAAATGCCTTCGCACCGATCACCACCGCATCGGGCTGATTGCGCTTGAGGCGCATCTTTTCAGGGACGGGCCTGGCGGATTCAACGGGTTCAGAGGTGTGGCACTCGCTGCAGAGCAGCGGCCCGGTCTTCACCTCTGCGCGTTGCTCTTCCTGCTTTTTCTGTGTTTCAAGGTGGCAATTGAGGCACTGGTCGTGGGACGCGGTTTGTAAAGAGGAGGCCGGCATGTCTTCGGCCACGGTTTCAGGCACCGATTCCATGTGGCAATACGCACAGGACCCTTCTTCCCCTTTGACATAGAC
>Ga0070728_10006961_pt1 | contig 10501 bp, 10 predicted proteins | sample tdDd471_FD_66723 | JGI IMG/M metagenome (GOLD analysis project Ga0070728, IMG submission 66723) | Marine sediment microbial communities from the Atlantic coast under amendment with organic carbon and nitrate - tdDd47.1 | ecosystem: Environmental > Aquatic > Marine > Coastal > Sediment | place...
AACGAGACGGTCGCCAGCAGATCCTCGTCGCCCGGGTCCGGCAAAAGCTGGCATTCGGTATTGAATCCTGCATGAGCGGCGGCAATCCGAAGATTAAACAGGGCACACCCGCAGCTGATGGTCAGTTCCCGGTCGTCGGGGTCGTTGACCGGCAATGCCCGTAACCGGTCCGCAAACAGGGAAATCCCGGTTTGGCCGAGTTCAAATCGCCAGGGCTGGGTGTTGTGGCTTGATGGCGCCAATGTTGCGCTCTCGAGGATGGCCGCCAGGGTGTCTCGCGGTATGGGGGTGTTGCGTGTTCCTTCGCTCATTGCAGCTCTCCCGAATGGTCTCGTGACAGACTATTCCTGCGTGAAAGGAAAAGATAGCCGGTGATGCCCGGCGACATCGTTGAGCCGCATCAACAAAATCTCACGCTCCGTAACCTGACATTCCCGGGCGCGACAATTAAAGTGAAGACAGTGAAAACTTGCACAGGGTCTGAGATGCGTTATTCCTTCAGAAACATCTTATTTCTGGCATTCGTGGCGCTTGCGCTCGGCGGTTGCGCCAGTAGCGGAAAGCTGCAGTCGGGTTCTACGCCTGGACTACAGACCGTTCCTGTCGAGGCATCCAGTTCGGAAAAGGCCCAAAAACTCTGGCAGGTGTTCGAGCGTTACCGGGGCACCCCCTATGAATACGGTGGCACCTCCGGCAATGGCTTCGATTGCTCAGGATTCATTCTTACCGCCTACCAGGAAGGTCTGGGCAAACAATTGCCCAGGACAACGACTCAAATGCTTGCCAGTGGTGACGTGGTTCATCCCGGCGAGATTCGACCGGGCGATGTGGTGTTCTTCCGGATTGGCGGAAAGGAACAACACGCCGGTATCTACATGGGCGGGGACCGCTTTATCCACGCATCAACATCGGCCGGCGTAATCCAGTCCTCGATCAGCGGCTACTACTGGAAAGGCCGCCTGACCGAAGCGAGACGCTTTGACTGAGCCAAGCTGAATAGCCCGCTTCAACGCTTTTTCCGGCGCACATAGAGTACTTTGTGGACGCGCGCGACGAGCTCACCGGATTCATCAACAATATCCACGTCCCACTCTGGCAGCATTTTGTCTCCGTTTGCCGTTGCGGCGCGGATCTCTTCAACACGCTCATCGGTCAATTCAAAGCGTGCCATCACCTTGCCCTTGCCGGGACGGATAAAATCAATACTCGCCGATTTATCCCACACGATGTAGTCATTGCCCAGCCGTCGCATCAGCAGCAGCATGTACATGGGATCAACCATGCTGTAGAGCGAACCGCCAAAGTGCGTGCCCACGTAATTGGTGTTGTACCAGTGCTGGCCCATCTCCACCCGGGCCGAGCTGAAATCCTCAGCAATGTGGGTCACCCGGATTCCAGCACCGATATAGGGAGCAAACGTGGAAAGAACACGGCGCATGGCCCCGGCACTGGCAAGCCAGCGACGTAGAGTGGCGTTCATCAAACATCCTCGATGGTATAAATGACTGCAAATTCAGTAGCACGCTATCTTCCAACCCGACGCGCGCCGATGCAAGAAATTCATACGATCGTTTGAATATTAAAGACCACTGAACGTGAGATGCAGGGCGATGGCGGCCATCATGATTCCAATGACACCATCAATAATCCGCCAGGCCAGCGGCCGGGAGAGAATGGGCGCCAGCGCCGAGCCGCCCCAGGCAAGCAGGCCGAACCAGAGAATCGAGGCACTGCTCGCACCGGCCACAAAGGTGGTCGCGTCCTCTTGCTGGGCTCCGATGGCAGGAATCAACAGCAGCGTATCCAGATAAACCTGAGGGTTGAGCAGAGTGACTGCCAGGGTCGTGAACACCACGGCTTTAAGGCTTCGTTTGGTTACCTCACCCGCTTCAAGAGCCGCTCTGCCGCGGCTGGCGCGAACGAAGGACTGAATCGCAAGCCAGCCAAGGAAGGCCACACCCAGCCACCGGAGAATCTCCAGGGCCTCTGGCATGGCCATCAGGGCAGCACTGATGCCGAACATGCCCAGGGTAAACAGGGTGATATCGGCCACTATGCACAGCCCGGCTGACCACCAATGATGTTCCCGGCGTATTGCCTGGCTCAGCAGGTAGGCGTTCTGCGCACCAATCGCCACGATAATGCCGCCACACACAATCAGACCGGTCAGGTAACTCTCAAGCACGTGAATCTCTCCTTAATGAATGGCGCAAGGTTACCGCTTCCCAGCTATACTTGAAATTCATACTCATAATGCTGCATCAGTTTTCCTTATGATTGACTACAAATTGCTGGAAGCCCTGGCGACGGTCATTGAGTGCGGAGGGTTCGAACGTGCCGGCCTGGCGCTCGGGCTGAGCCAGTCGGCCATTTCCCAGCGAATTCGCACCCTTGAAATCCGGCTCGGACAGCCGGTTCTGGTGCGAAGCCCGGCACTCAAGGCCACACCGGCCGGACAGCGTCTGCTCAACCACGTTCAGCAGGTGCAATTGCTGGAGCGCGACCTGACCAAGTCCATCCCGGCACTCTCGGAACCCACAGCGAGACTGCGCATCGCGCTGAATGCCGACAGCCTGGCCACCTGGTGGGCGGCCGCGGTAGGCAACTTCTGCGCGGAGGAGACCCTGCTGCTGGATCTTGTGGTCGAGGACCAGGACATTGGCCTTCGCAGGATGCGCGAAGGGGATGTGGCTGCCTGCCTGTGCAGTAGCCCCCAGCCTGTTGCCGGTGCCCGCTGCGTGCCCATTGGCACCATGACCTACATGCCACTGGCAACTCCGGACTATGTGCACCGATACTTCGGGAAAGGCCTGAGCGAAACCAGCCTGAAGAATGCCCCGGCCATTGTTTTCGGGCCGAATGACCAGCTGCAACACCGGTTCCTGGCCCAGTGCGGGTATCACGGCACCTTCCCTCACCACCTTTGCCCATCCTCGGAAGGTTTTGTGAAACTGGCGCTGGCCGGCATGGGGTATGGCATGATTCCGGAAATGCAGGCCCGCCCGGAAATATCTGCCGGGCGCCTGGTGAGCATCGCGCCTGAACAAACCCTGGAAGTGCAGCTATACTGGCACTTCTGGCGCCATGGCGGCGGCGTGATGGACCGTCTGACCAACGCCTTGCGGTCTGCGGCCACGTTGAATTCAAACGTGTAAACAGGGGGAGCAACGATCAGAATGAAGCACCTTGTGGCGGTTTACGGCACGTTGAAACGTGGCCGGAACAACAGCCATATTCTGCGAGGCGCCCGGTTTGTCGGGACAGACTGGATGCCCGAACTGAGCCTGTATCACCTGGGCCCCTACCCGGGTGCCATAGAGGAACCTTCCCCGGGCGTCCGCGTGGAAGTCTATGCGGTTACCGATACGATGCTGAAAACACTGGACGAACTGGAAGACTTCTTTCCTGAACGCCCGCAAAGCAGCCTGTATATCCGCCAGACCATGGACACTCGCCACGGGTCTGCCTGGGTGTACATTTACAATCGGCCGGTTAAAACGATCCAGCGGCTGCGCTCCGGGAGCTGGTAGACCATAGCCCACACACCTTCACCATAAGGACACCAGATTGGACCTGACAACGCCTGCCCTGCTCTTCCCGGCGATTTCACTGCTGTTGCTGGCCTTCACCAACCGGTTTCTGGTGTTGGCGCAGCTGATCCGCCAACTCAAGCAGATGGACACCGAGGAAGACCACGCCCTGATTGCCCGACAGATCGGCATGCTGCGCAAACGAATTGTGCTGACCAAACGCATGCAGGCGTTCGGCGTACTCAGTTTCTTCCTGTGTACGGTTTCCATGTTCCTGCTTTTCCTGGGTGCCGATCTGCCAGGGGTGATCGCGTTTGGCGCCAGCCTGGTACTGCTGTCTTTCTCGCTGCTGTACTCGCTGTACGAAATCCAGATCTCAACCAATGCCATCAATGTCGAGCTGGCCAGCTTTGAGGCCCGCAAGAGTGCCGGCCGGGAAGATGTCGACTATTCGTGAGGCCTGTTTGCGCCGGAATTCACGACCCGGACACCAAACCAGCGCGGAAACCGGAGCAGACAAAACAGGGCAATCATGTCGTAAAGGGCGTGCCAGACCATGACCAGAGCAAGGCTTTCGGATAACAGGTAGGCCGCCCCCAGAACCATGCCAAGGCCGGTAGCCACCAGAAAATAGGTAAATGAGACATAGTGCACCAGACCGAACAACACCGATGCCGCAAGCACGGCCGTTACAGGGTCCGTCTTTGTCATCAGCCAGCCCTGGATTGCGCCCCGGAATAACAGTTCCTCACCGACTCCGGCCAGGAGGGATAGCAGAATGAGTACAGCCGGGGAGTAGCTGGAGGCAAAGTCATACAAACCTTGCATCTGCCGCTCGAGGTTTTCCGGGAACAAGCCGGGCACCCGCGTAAGCAACAGCAAAACGGCGTAGGTAAGAGCGGCTCCAACCGTCCCCAGGAAGATGCTGGGCCACAGGCCTGGCCCAACATGCAGCACCGGAATTCCGAATAGCAGTATCGCCACTAATCCGATAACGCCAATGGCGCCCTGGAATAACAGAGCGGCATTGGAGGACATACCCGAGTTTCGTCGTTTACCCAACGCCATTTACTGGTCGAACAAGGGCTTCACTGGAAACAGCGCATCGTATTTTGGCGCCTGCTTCTGGGCTTTGGCCTGGAACGATTTCATCATGTCCGTCGGGCGGAACATGCCGGCCTGCCAGGTGGCCATATACTTGAGGCTGTCTTCCACACTGTGGTCGCGACTGTAATTGAGCATTTCCTTGCAGCCAGTGACGGCCAGAGGAGAGTTCGCCGCAATCTGGCCGGCAATGGCCATAACGCCTGCCAGCATGGATTCCTGGTCGGCGTAAACGGCGTTCACGAAGCCCAGATTCTGCGCTTCAGTGGCGGAGAATTTTCGGCCGGTGTAGGCCAATTCACGAACCACGCCCTCGGGCATCAGTTTGGGCAGGCGCTGGAGCGTGCCGACGTCGGCGGTCATGCCCAGCTCGGTTTCCTTGATGGTGAAGTAGGCATCTTCCGTGCAATAACGGCTATCGGCGGCACACACCAGATCCAGAGCGCCACCGATACAGCCACCGTGGATGGCTGCCAGCACGGGAAGCCGGATTTTTTCCAGAGAGGTGAGAGTATCCTGCAACTGCAGCACAACCCTGCGAAGGTTTTCCGCCATGCGCCCGGGGTCACCGTTCATGGGCACGGCTTTGGGATCGCTGAATACACCCAGATCCATGCCCGCAGAGAAGTGTTTGCCGGTGGAGGAAATGACGATAACGCGGGCATCGGTGTTGGCCTCAATATCCTGCATGCACCGGGGCAACTCGAGCCAGAACGCCTTGTTCATGGTGTTCAGGGCCTCCGGACGACTGAACTGAACGTGGGCGATGTGGTCTTTAACCTCAATCGAAAAACTCTCGTAACTGGACAACTCAGACAAGACAGCACTCCTTCTATAAATGTCGCTAACCGGCTCATTAGCGGTCGCCCCGGCTAATGTATCGTCAATTCTGCTACCTTCGTATTATGGCGAACAGAGAGACGACACGTTAACCCGAAAAGGCCTGGTATGGAATTCACCTTCCTCGGCACGTCAGCCGGAACGCCGACAAAATCGCGCAACGTAACCGGTCTGGCGCTGAGCCACGGCGGACCAAAACACTGGTACCTGATTGACTGCGGTGAAGGCACCCAGCACCAGTTGCTGAGAACCCATCATTCCGTGATGCAGCTGCAGGCAATATTTATCACCCACATCCATGGCGACCATACGTTCGGGCTGCCGGGACTGCTGACCAGCGCCTCCATGCTCGGCCGCACTGCTCCTTTGTACCTGGTTGCGCCAAGACCGGTAAAAACCTTCATAGAGGCCGCCATCGGTAATAGTGACTCCAGCCTGAGTTTTGAATTGAGATTTGTCGATTCCGAAGCAGAGAACTTCCACTGGGAAGACGACTCCCTGTCGGTAACTGCAGTCCCCCTGTCCCATCGTGTCTCCTGCAGGGCCTTTGTGTTCACGGAAAAGAATCTGGAACGCCAGCTGGTCCGGGACAGGCTCGAAGCGGATGGTATTGAGGCCGGTCCCGCCTGGGGCCGCCTGCAACAGGGCGACGACGTGGTACTGGAAGATGGGCGCCTCGCCCGTTGTGATGATTACACCCGAATTGCCAGAAAACCTCGCAAGGTTATAGTAGCCGGCGACAACGACCAGCCCGACCTGCTTCTGGCAGCGTGCACGGGTGTTCAGGTGGTCATCCACGAAGCGACCTACACCCAGGAAGTCTCTGACCGGGTCGGACCCTGGCCGCAACACAGCTCCGCTGCCCAGGTAGCCCGCTTCGCCGAGGCCGCAGGCGTTCCCAATCTCGTCCTTACCCACTTCAGTTCCCGTTACCAGTTCAATCCGGATGCTTATCCGCACATTGGTGAGATCGAATCCGAAGCCAAAGGTATTTATCGGGGAAACCTTTATCTGGCAAAGGATTTTGCCTGTTATGAGCTCAACAGGGATCTGATGCTGAAGCCCATCGAGCGTCTATAATACAGGGGTGGATTAAACGAGCCGCCCAGGCTTATATGTGTCGCTTTTATAGATTCACTTTGCGTTTGCTGAAGTTCAAATTAAACTGAACCCACAATAAATTGAACAACGATTCATTTTTCACTGCTCAGGAAGGCGGTCAATGACCCGGCTCAACGCAAAACACTCCAGACTCAGCAAGGATGCGGTTGTCGTCGCGCCCGGCCTCATTCCCTGTGGCTGTGTCATTGACAGCGTGGCTCTGGGTAAAGAAGGGCTGCGCCTCACCCTGAAGCACTTTTCGTCGCCCGCGGTACTCGACCAGCTGTCATCGTCTGCCGCTGCACAGACCGATCTTCATGTTTTCCTCGATAATGACCGTGAAAAACAGCATATCCATTACCGAGGCACGGTTCAGGTTGGCCGCAGTAGCGGCATTTCGCTGGACATAGCGGGGAACACCGAGGAACTCAGCAACGACATTGAGCGTTTGTTACAGCACACTGGAACGAATCGGCCCGAAGCCGCGACTCCGGATCCTTCACTGAAACAGCTCTACCACCAGCATTGCCGTCGGCTTCTGGAACAGTTGCTTCCGGAATTTATGGAAGGCACCTTCGAGGGCATTGAAGCCGACCTGGAAGAGGCTGCAGAGCTGCGTGAGATTACCCGGCTCAAGGACATGCGCTTCATTTTTCAGAGTCGCCAGCAACGAATGCTCCAGGATTTCCAGGCCCAGTTCCAGGCCAATCAGGCAACCCTTGAGCCCGCCGCCGAGTCCCGGGCCGGCAACAAGGAGTTGCACCTGCTGCAACAGCACGAGTTCGAAGACTGGCTGGACCTGCAGGCCATCGCCACCCGCGTAAACAAAGCAAATACCGGGGCCAACTTCCTGCTCAACCAGTTTCTCAACCAGATTTTCCGACAGGACGTCAACGATGACAACAATCCTCTGACGCCTCGGGCCCTGTGCGTCTGCCTGCAGTATATGGTCGATCATCTGGGCATTGCGCGGGAGCACCGCCTGACCATCTATCGCGCCTGGGAAAATGCTCTGGTCCGGGTCTGGCCCGCGGCCATCCGGTCCCTGATCAATGACTGCCGACGAGCTGGCCTTGAGGCCATAGATATCACCGAGCTACCCGCAAACTGGTCACTCCGCGACCGGGAGCACGCAACGGACGACTCGGGTTCAGCGACGGCAGCCACAGAAGACTCATCCGAAGAAACTCCGGAAACCAATCACGCCAGGCACGAGGCGTCCGGGTCGCCTTCGGTCGGTCGCTCCCTGTTTCAATTGATGGCACTGGAGTCAAACCCCTCGTCTGGAGTTGCAGACTGGGAGGAGCCCAATCCAAGGCTTTCGGAAAACCTCCGTTCCCGGCGCCGGGAGCTGCTGGACCGGTTGCACGGCGACGAGCCCGATATGGCCGGACTGCTTCGGGAACTGGCCAACTCGGACTCCGACCTGGCCAGCTCCCTGGATCACACGGCCGTTGAGAAGGCCAACCTGGTGGACCGACTGTTCGAGCCTCTGAAAACCCACGATGAACTCTCGGGCTCGCTTCGCCACCAACTGCAAAAGCTTCGACTACCCGTATTCGAGACGCTGGTTGAAACACCGGATTTTCTGAATGCCGGCGACCACCCGGCCCGGGATATCATCAATAACCTGATGCACATCTGTCTTGCAGAGAGAGCCTCAAGCAAGAAGCTGGAAGCAACGGTTGCCGATATCGTTGAGGAGCTGACAGAGATCGAGGTATCGGATCCGGACCTGATGGGAAGCCTGGGCGAACGCCTGAAACAGCTTGTCGAGCGTCAGGACCAATCGTTTCTCCGCAACTCGGAACGGCTGGCAAAAACCCTGGAGGGCAAGGAGCGCCTGCGCCTTACCCGCAAGGAGGCAAGGCAGAGGCTGAACTCGCTCTTGAGCAACAGACAGGTTCCGAAGATTCTGATCCGCATTCTTCAGGCGGGCTGGGAGCAGTTGATCGTCCTGACCATGCTGAGAGAAGGTCCGGAAAGCCGGCATTGTGAGGAACTGCTTGATGTGGTTGCACAGCTCCAGGCCTGGCTTTCGCCTGCCGACACCTCCGAAGAGCTGGCATTTGAACGGGAGCTGGAGAGCAGCGTCATGCTGCAGTTCATCGAGCGGGAGCTGAAAACCGCCGGGGAATTCTCGCGCGTAAGGCCGGTTATTGACGAGCTATCCGGAATTCTCGAGGGCAACGGGGAAGCAGAAACCACATGGGTTGATGAGTACGGTGACGCCGATGAAGCGCCGGCCCCGCTGCCACCGGAGCTTGAAGACAGTCGTTGGGCCTCAAGGGCAAAGGAGATTTCCGTAGGCGACTGGGTTGAGGTTCGTCTGGATACCGGCGAGACCCGCCGGTTGCGGCTGGTGTGGGGCAGCGAGGATTCACTCAGGTTTGTTTTTCTTTCGCCCAAAGGCATGAGCGAGGTCAGTTACGGATTTCCCGAGTTTGTGCAGAAACTCGCTGAAGGCGAAGCCTGGCTGGTTGAGAGCGGAGACGTCCCATTCCTCGACCAAAGCCTGTTCAGCATCGTTGAAGATGTTTACCGGAAGCTCAATTTTCAGGCAACCCACGATGCCCTGACGGGGTGTATGCACCGCCATGACTTCGAGAAACAGGTTTCTCAGCTGATCAGCATCCTGCCGTCATCTGCTGAAGACCATGCCGCCGCCCTTATGGTTCTGGATATAGACGAGTTCAGTGTCATCAACGCCTCCTATGGCGCGGACGCCGGCGACGCCCTGTTGAGGCATGTCGCCGACACACTCCGTAAGCAGAGCGAATCCCGATTCTCGGAGTCCCACGTTGGCCGGATCAGCGGCAATGAGTTTGCGGTGCTCATCAATAACATCAGTACAGAAGACTGCCTGGATTTTGCAGAGTCCCTGCGGCGCAACTTCGAGCAACATGTGTTCCGGCATGGGCAGGCGGAATATCGGGCAACCGTCAGCATCAGTATCCGGCCGGTAACCGGGGCGGGACAGTCACCTGGCGACCTTCTCAATCTTGCGAGCCTCTCGCTTAAAGCAGCCAAGAAGCTGGGCGGGAACCGGATTGAACTGGCCAGGGAAAACCGGGACCAGTCCCGGCTCGGCACCCCCCAATGGGTCACCGAAATAGACCGGACCATCCGTGATGGCAGCCTCTACCTTCGGGCCCAGCCCATCGTTGCCCTCGAACCGGAAGACGGCGAAGGCACGATGTATGAACTCTTGCTCGGCCTGAAAGACAGTTCTGGCAAGGAGATCTCGCCCCAGGGCTATATCGAGGCAGCCGAACAGTTCAAACGCAGCACGCGGGTTGATTTGTGGGTCATTTCCGAGGTGCTGACGTGGATGCGAGATAATCCCGCGGCGCTCGCCAGGATTGCCACTCTGAACGTTAACCTGTCAGGCTCGTCGTTGAGCGATGACAGCTTCATGCTCGGCCTGGAATCCAATCTCAGGGCGAATCCGGAGCTGGCCCACAAGCTCTGCTTTGAAGTAACCGAGACCTCTGCCGTCGCCAACCTCCATTTTGCCTCGGATTTCATGCGCGAGATGAAGCGGCTGAACTGCCGGTTCGCACTGGATGATTTCGGCACCGGCCTGTCTTCCTATGCGTACCTCCAGAAACTGCCAGTGGACTTCGTGAAAATTGACGGCATATTTGTAAAGGACATGGCGACCAACCTCACGAACTACGCCATGGTGAGGTCGATCAACGAGCTCTGTCATTTTCTGGATCTTCAGACCATCGCCGAATATGTGGAAGACATGGAAATCATGGACACCCTGAAAGAGATCCAGGTGGACTACGCCCAGGGCTTCGCCATTGCCAAGCCGCGCAGGCTGGACAGCCTTGGAACCGTGAATTCCACTCCCCCGGTTTATGCCTACAAGAAATAGCTTTGCTTTTCCCCGTGGCAGGAGTACAGTGGGCCTCGTTGGA
>Ga0070728_10006965_pt1 | contig 10497 bp, 6 predicted proteins | sample tdDd471_FD_66723 | JGI IMG/M metagenome (GOLD analysis project Ga0070728, IMG submission 66723) | Marine sediment microbial communities from the Atlantic coast under amendment with organic carbon and nitrate - tdDd47.1 | ecosystem: Environmental > Aquatic > Marine > Coastal > Sediment | place...
GGCTGACTGATCTCGGAGGGATTGGGCGAGGTCATTTCCATGGCCTGCTCTTCCGAGCCACTGCCCTGTTCACTGGTCTGGGCCAGAAAATCGGCTTTCTCCGGCGCCTGCTCATCGTCGAACTGGGACAGGGTAATTTCCATGGTCTGAGCCGAAGACCGGGGCGATTCCGGGGCAAAGGTAATCCCCAACACCAACATGGCATGAACGGCCAATGCCATAAACAGGGTGAAGGAAAACCGATCGAAATCGCTAACCTGGGTTGCCATGACGGTTCCTGAGTCTCCTTGTGCGCTCAAAAGCTGTGATCGGTCTTCAGTCTCTGGCCAGACGTCGCTCGATGGCGTCCATCAGCATGCCGGCAATGTCGATGCCAAACGCCGCATCCAGCTCACGAATGCAGGTGGGGCTGGTGACGTTGATTTCCGTGAGATAGTCACCAATGACATCAAGCCCCACGAACATCAGGCCCTTTTCCTTGATCACCGGTGCTACCCGGGCACAGATCTGACGGTCACGCTCGGTCAGCTCCCGGCCCTCACCACGGCCTCCGGCGGCCAGGTTGCCGCGATTCTCACCGTGCGACGGAATGCGTGCAAGGGCATAGGGTACCGGCTCGCCCTCAATCAGCAGAATACGCTTGTCACCCTCGGTGATTTCGGGGATGAATTTCTGGGCCATGGCCTGATGGCTGCCGTAATTGGTGAGGGTTTCGATGATGACCCCGAGATTGGCATCGTTTTCCTTGACCCGGAATATCGAGCGGCCACCCATGCCGTCCACTGGTTTCATGATGATGTCACCATGTTCGGCATAGAATTCCCGGAAACGCTGGGCAGAGCGGGTCACGATCAGCGGGGGTGTCAGATCTTCAAACTGGGTGGCAAACAGTTTTTCGTTGCAGTCCCGCAGGGTGGCCGCCGGGTTGACCACCAGAGCGCCCTGCTGCTCCGCCGATTCCAGTATATAGGTGGCCATCAGGAACTCCCGGTCCACCGGTGGGTCCTGCCGCATCAGAATGACGTCGAGGTCACCCAGCGCACGATCCTGACTGGCGCCGAAGCTGTACCAGTTGACCGGATCCATGTGCACAGTCAGCCCACGGGTGTGAGCCCGGGCCTGGCCGCCCGCAAGATAGAGATCCGGCAGTTCCATGTACTCGATTTCCCAGCCGCGTTTCTGGGCGGCATGCAGCATGGCCAGAGAACTGTCTTTCTTGAAGTGAATATCCTGAATGGGATCCATCACGATCCCCAGCCGGATTGTCATAGCGTCTCCTGGAACTGTCGGTAAGAAAACACGAACCGGTCAGCAGAGCGAACCGGTTATTAAGTGCTATGCTGAGAGGTCAGATGGTATTGTACCCGAGCCGCGAATGCATCCGGAGAAATCCGCAGATAAATCCGTGATGGCAGCGGCAGAAGTACATTTGGTCACAAACTAATACTTTTTATCCAGCCATGGATACTCTATAAATGAGCGGGGTTTATAGAACAACCTTAACGTTTGTGTTAAAACCCCCGTTCGAAAATAACGACAGTCGCTAGAGCGCAAGGCAGTTGGACAATGGATGACAACTTCGAGAACCTGAAGATCATGGTGATTGACGACAGCAAGACCATTCGTCGCACCGCGGAAACCCTTCTTAAAAAGGTTGGCTGTGAGGTTATCACTGCCACAGACGGCTTTGACGCTCTGGCCAAGATTGCCGACTCCCAGCCGGACATCATTTTTGTCGATATCATGATGCCCCGCCTGGACGGCTACCAGACCTGCGCACTGATCAAGAACAATTCCTCTTTTAAAAAGACGCCGGTTATCATGCTTTCGAGCAAGGACGGCCTGTTCGACAAGGCAAAAGGCCGAATCGTAGGCTCGGACCAGTATCTGACCAAACCGTTCAGCAAGGATGAGCTGCTTAACACCATCCGCCAATACATGCCTCAGGCGGAACAGTAACCCCTGCTGACACACAGAACCATCGAGGAAACCATGGCCCGCATTCTGATTGTTGACGACTCGCCAACTGAAGTTAAGAAGATTTCCACCATTCTGGAAAAACACAAGCACGAAGTGCTGACCGCAGATAATGGCGCCGATGGTGTGGCCAAGGCCCGCGCGGAAACTCCGGATCTGGTGCTGATGGATGTTGTCATGCCCGGCCTGAACGGCTTTCAGGCGACCCGCCAGCTGACCCGTGCGCCGGAAACCGCTTCCATCCCGGTTGTGATCGTAACCACCAAGGATCAGGAAACTGACCGGGTGTGGGGAACCCGCCAGGGTGCCAAGGGTTATCTGGTCAAGCCAGTTAACGAAGACGACCTGATCAAAACAATCAACAGCCTGATTGCCTGATCCCCAACCTTGGAGTACGCATGTCCGCCCAGGCCGCCCCTTTTGCCGTTCTGACGGATATCGCCCAGCGCAGCCGGTCCATGGCCGCCGGTCTGCCGGAACAACAGGAAGCCGTTGAACTCTGGAACGGCATCGGTTTTATTCTCTCGGGCGAGCGCTACGTTGCCCCCATGGGCGAAGTTACCGAAATCCTGCATGTACCCCGGTTCACCCATGTTCCGGGGGTTCGGTCGTTCCTGATGGGAGCGGCCAATGTTCGCGGCCGCCTGTTACCCCTGGTCGATCTCGCCACCTTTTTCGATGTGCCCCGCTCTTCCCGCAGCCTGCGTGAACGGCGGGTTCTGGTGGTTGAGCAGGGCGACGTATTCAGTGGCCTGGTCGTCGACAGCGTACTGGGCATGCAGTACTTCGCCAAAGACAGTTTCAGGGCCACCCCCGACGGGGTGCCCGACAGCGTTCGTCCGTTTGTGAGCGGCGGTTACGAGCGTAATGAGGAGGTCTGGAAAGTGTTCTCAGCCACCGATCTGGTGGAAGACGAACGCTTTCTTGATGTTGCACAGTGGTAAGGGTGATGGTACTGGCAGGAACATCACCCTGACCGTCTGAAACCCGCTACACATACTTGCCATTTCCAGAAGAAAGAGGCCGGGAGCCAGAAAATGAAAAACAGAGCCGGAAGACTCAGTATGGGACAGGGAGGCAACAAACTGGTTGCCGGCCTGATCGCAGCGCTGATTGCACTTACCGTCCTGCTCGTTGTGGTACTGTTCATCATTAACCAGGACAGTCAGCACGACCAGCAGTACATCGCCAACACCGCGGAAATGCGGGTACTCTCCCAGGAGATCGCGAAGAACGCGACCGAGGCCGCCGGTGGTACCGCCGAAGCCTTCGACCAACTCCGTCGTTCGCGGGATGAGTTCCAGCAGCTCTGGACCAACGTGACCGAGGGCAACCCGGAAACCGGCCTCCCGCCCAGTGAACTGGCCCAGCAAAGTGGCGTACAGGAACACTGGAACACCGTTCGTGAAAACGCCGACAGCATCCTCTCCACCCGTGATGCAGTACTCGGCCTGCACGAAGTAGCCCGGACCCTGAACGAAACCATTCCCCAGCTGCAGGTGGAATACGACGACATCGTTCAGATTCTGCTGGATAACGGTGCACCTGCCGAACAGATCTCTCTGGCCCAGCGTCAGTCGCTGCTGGCAGAGCGTATTGTCCGCTCCGTTAACAACGTACTGTCCGGTGACGAAGACGCCGTTATCGCGGCCGACCGTTTCGGCCGGGACGCCAGCCTGTTCGGCCGGGTTCTTGACGGCCAGCTCAACGGCAATCCCGCCATGGGCATCTCCCGCGTAGCGGACGAAGACGCCATCTATGGCCTGGAAGCGGTTGACGAGCTGTTCCAGTTCGTTTCCCAGAACGTAGACGCGATCCTTGAAGCCTCTCCCGACCTCTTCAAGGTTCGTACCGCCGCAAGTGACATCTTCCAGAACTCCGAGAACCTGCTGGCCGAACTGTCGACTCTGGCCGACAACTTCGCTACCCAGTCCAGTTCCCGTCTGATCAGCCCGACCCTGGCCTTCGCCATCCTGGCCGCCATGGTTGCGATTGTTGTCTTTATCGGTCTTGCCCTGTACCGCGACGCCCAGGAGCGTCTGGCCACCACCCAGGAGCAGAACGAACAGAACCAGAACGCGATCCTGCGACTGCTGGACGAACTGGCCGATCTGGCCGATGGTGACCTGACCACAGAGGCCACGGTAACCGAGGACTTCACCGGTGCCATCGCCGACTCCATCAACTACGCGATTGACCAGATGCGCGGCCTGGTACAGGCCATTCGTGGTACTGCGGTACGAGTAGCTTCCGCCGCCCAGGAAACTCAGGCCACGGCCATGCACCTCGCCGATGCATCCGAGCACCAGGCCCAGGAAATTGCCGGCGCCTCCGCTGCGGTTAACGAGATGGCCGTGTCCATCGACCAGGTATCCTCGAACGCCGCCGAATCCTCCGCGGTTGCGGAGCGGTCGGTTGCGATCGCGAAGAAAGGCGCAGAAGTGGTACAGAACACCATTCGCGGCATGGATAACATCCGGGAGCAGATCCAGGAAACGTCCAAGCGGATCAAGCGTCTGGGTGAATCCTCCCAGGAAATCGGCGATATCGTATCCCTGATCAACGACATTGCCGACCAGACCAACATCCTGTCCCTGAACGCGGCAATCCAGGCCTCCATGGCCGGTGACGCGGGTCGGGGCTTCGCGGTGGTTGCGGACGAAGTTCAGCGCCTGGCGGAACGTTCCTCTGCAGCAACCAAGCAGATTGAAGCCCTGGTTAAGACGATCCAGTCTGATACCAACGAAGCGGTTATCTCCATGGAACACACCACCGCCGAGGTGGTCCGTGGTGCCCGACTGGCCCAGGACGCGGGTATCGCCCTCGAGGAAATCGAGAACGTATCCATGTCCCTGGCGGAGTTGATCCAGAACATCTCCAACGCCGCCCGTCAGCAGTCATCCTCTGCGGCGCACATTTCCAACACCATGAACGTTATCCAGGAAATCACCTCCCAGACTTCCTCCGGTACCAACGCTACCGCGAAGTCTATCGGTAACCTGGCAGAAATGGCCTCCGAGCTGCGGTCCTCCGTTGCCGGCTTCACCCTGCCGGATGAGGAAATGGCCAATCAGGAAGAAGAGGAAAACAGCGACGTACCGGTGGTCAGCTGATCACCGGCCCGGGGCAGATGACGGTCTATGGCGCATACGCATAACCAACTGTCACCCGCCGAAGGCATCTGGTCACTGCGCCGTCTTCCGGATATGGACGACGCGCAGTTCAGCCAGTGGCAGACCTTGCTGGAGCACCGCACCGGCATAACCCTGACCACCGAACGGCGCTCGTTTCTGGAAACCAATCTTGGCATCCGGATGCGCGAAATCGGTTGCAGCAGCTACCAGGCCTATTACGAGAAAATCGTATCCGGCCCGGATGCTGTCAGGGAGTGGGCCACACTGGTAGACCGGCTCACTGTTCAGGAAACCCGGTTTTTCCGGGACCCGGACGCCTTCCGGCTGGTGGCGGATTATGTGCTTACCCGTCCCCGGGAACAGTTCAGGAAGCGGGCCCTGGAGGCCTGGAGTGTTGGCTGCTCCACCGGCGAGGAGCCTTACACGCTCGCGATGATCCTGAACGAGGGCATGGCTCAGTTGGGCGTGCAACCGCTCTTCGGCGTAACCGGCTCGGACATCAGTCAGCCGGCCATCGAAAAAGCGCGCCAGGGCCGGTTTAATGCCCGCAAGTTGCTGGGAATGGAAGAAGACCTGAAAGCCAGGTATTTCCGGCCCTCGGAGCGGAATACCGTAGAAATTGTGAACAGCATCCGTGACCGGGTGTGCTTTACCAGGCTCAATGTTCTGGATCTGGATAAAGCACCCATGCACGGGATGAACATTATCTTCTGCCAGAACCTGCTGATCTACTTCCGTCGCTGGCGCCGACGGGAGATCGTCAAACGGCTCGCAGAGCGTCTGGCACCGGGGGGGTTACTGGTGCTTGGCCAGGGTGAACTGACCGACTGGCAGCCACCGGGCCTGCAGAGGGTTCCCTCGGAACATGTACTGGCGTGGATCAAGCGCCAGTCCGACGAAGAATAACCGGAGTGGTTATGGGCAATCACCATGACAGCATCGCCCTCGACTGGGTTCGGGGAGAGATACAGGACACGCTGACCCAGGGCCAGCATGCACTTGAAGCGTATGTCGAGAATCGCGACGACACTGCGCGCCTGCGCTTCTGCCTGAATTACCTTCACCAGGTACACGGTACCCTGCAAATGGTGGAACTCTACGGTGCAGCATTGCTCACCGAAGAGATGGAAAAACTGACCCAGGCCATTCTCAACGAAACCGTGACCAGCGTTGACGATGCCGTCAACGTGCTGATGCAGGCCATTCTGCAGCTGCCACAGTATCTGGAGCACATTGGCAGCAGCAGCGATGACTTTCCCATGGTTCTGCTGCCGCTGCTCAACGATCTCCGGGCCGCCCGGGGCGACTCCCTGTTGTCCGACACCTCCCTGTTCAAGCCGGATCTCTCTGCTTCACAGATGAGGGTCAGCGGCAAGGTGTCTGAACGCCTGCACGATCCAAAAGTCCTGGGCCACCTGCGCAAGCTGCGCCAGATGTACCAGTTTGCCCTTGCTGGCGTGGTTCGCGAGGCGGACCTCGACGCCCATTTCGATTACATGCAGAAGGTAATCCAGCGGTTGGTGCGCCTGTGCCAGAAAACGCCCCGGGGCGAACTCTGGAAAGCGGCCAGCGCCTTTGTCGACACTCTGCAAGCCCGGGTCAACCCGGTGAACACCGCCGTCAAATCCCTGCTCAGGGAACTGGATTCCGAGATCCGCCGGCTCACCGACGAACATGCGGATATCCTTCAGCAGCCGGTTCCGGAAGCGCTGTTCAAACACCTGTTGTATTACGTCGCCCGCGCCCGGGATCTCGATCGGCCTCAGGTTCAGGCACTGCGTCAGGCCTATCAGTTGGATAGCGCCCTGCCCTCGGAAGACGACGTGGATGCGGCCCGCAACCGGGTATCCGGTCCAGGCCGGGACGCCATCCACTCCGTGGTCAGTGCCCTCAACGAAGAACTGGCTCGACTGAAAGATCAGCTTGACCTGTTTGTGCGGGCCGAATTTCGTCAGAACAGCGAACTGGACGAGTTACTGCCCGGCCTGCGTCAGGTTGCCAACACCCTGGCCGTTCTTGGTCTTGGCATTCCCCGGAAGGTCGTCACCGAACAGATTGAACTGGTAGAAAAACTCTGCCAGCAGGCCGAAGTGGTCGACGATGGCACCCTGATGGACATTGCCGGTGCCCTGCTTTACGTGGAGGCCAGTCTGGCTGGTCTCGACAGCGAGCGACGCCCGGAGCAGTCTTCCGGCTCGGCCGAGGAAGCCTCCGCCATCAACATGGGCTCCCGTGAACTCGGAGAGGCCAGCGAAGCGCTGATCCGCGAATCCCGGAATACCCTGGAGCAGGTTAAATCCGCCATCGTCAATTTCATTGCCTCCCAGTGGGATGCCCGTGAAATCGAACACGTACCCGGACTCCTGCACAGTATCCGTGGCGGTCTGAGCCTGGTGCCACTGGATCGCGTTGCCGATATGCTCGCCTCAGCCGAGCGTTACGTCACCGACGTACTGCTCAGCAACAAACAGGTTCCGGACTGGAAACAGCTCGACACCCTGGCCGATGCCGTTACCAGTATCGAGTATTACCTGGAGAGACTGGCAGATGGCATCAGCGATAACGACGCTATCCTGCGCGTGGCCGAAGACAGCCTCGCCAGTCTCGGCTTCCCGGTCGGACAGGAGCCCACCTGGAGCCTGACGGAAGAAACCGAAGAGGCCCCGGCTGAAGTACCCGTGGCTGAAGAACCTGAGGCCAGCGCCGAAGAGACCACCGCACCAGAGGCCAAAACCTCTGATGCCGAGCTGCTGGATGATGAAATACTCGGCATTTTTGTTGAGGAAGCGGAAGAAGTTCTGCAGACCATCCACGAGTTCTATCCGAGGTTGCGCCAGGATCACGACGATCGCGAAGCTCTGACTGAAGTTCGCCGGGCTTTCCATACCCTCAAAGGTAGTGGCCGCCTGGTCGGCGCCACCAGCATCGGCGAACTGGCGTGGTCGGTGGAAAATCTGCTCAATCGGGTCATCGACCAGACCATCAAACCGACCGATGACATGTTCACCCTGGTGGACCAGGTCAACGCCCGTATTCCTTCCCTGATTGAGGACTTCCGGAACGGCGAGACCAGTGGCGACGTCAACGAGCTGATTGAACAGGCTGAAGCGCTGGCAACGACCCGACGCGCAGAAACCGGACAGGTGGCCGAAGAGACCACAGGCGAAGCAGAAACTGCAGACGAGGCCGCCGCCGAGCACGAAATCGAAATTCCCGAAACGCCCGCTACCGCGCCAACGAGCGAAGTTGAAGAAGCGGACGACAGTGACGATCTCATTGATGACGAAATCCTCGAGATCTTTATTGAGGAAGCTGGCGAGGTACTCGACACCATTCGCGAATACCTGCCCATGCTGCTACGTCAGCACGATGACCGCAGTGCCCTGGCAGAAGTTCGGCGGGCCTTTCATACCCTGAAAGGCAGTGGCCGGATGGTTGGCGCTACCGTGATCGGGGAGCTGGCGTGGTCGGTCGAGAACATGCTGAACCGGGTGATCGACGGCAGCGTGTTCATGAATGATGATATTGCCCAGCTGCTTCAGGATGTCACCGATTCGGTGCCGGCGCTGGTCACCGATTTTGAGAAACGCCAGGCGCCGAGCCTGAACACATCTGCCATGGAGGCGCGGGCCAATGCCCTGGCCAATGGCGAAATTCCCGATGCCACCGCCATGCCGCTGGTGGACACCGACACAGAGTCTGCAGAGGAAACAACGGCCGGTACCGTCACTCCGGAAGACAGCATTGAGTATGATGCCCTGCCCGGAGAAGACGAAGTGGATCCGGTGCTGCTGGATATCTTCGAGAACGAAACCGAGACCCATCTGCAGACCATCAAGGAATACCTGGAGGCTGCGGGCGACAAAGCCACCGCCGCCTACACGGACGATCTCTCTCGGGCGTTGCATACCCTGAAAGGCAGTGCCAACACCGCCGGTATCGCGCCGATTGCGGAAGTCATTACGCCGCTTGAGCGCTTTATCAAAGAATCCCGGGCTCAGAACAAACGGGCAGACCGCGACGTACTGGCGCTGATCAGTGATGCGGCGGGCTTCCTGACCCAAGGGCTTGCCCAGATTCGGGAGAATCCCCAGGCACCGCTGGCAGGCACCGACGAGTACCTTGAGCGCCTGCACCAGGTGTGTGAGCAGACACTCACCAGCCATGCCCAGGCAGACGACGAACAACCCGCCAGGAAATCGTCGTCACAGCTGGTACAGCTGTTCCTGGGTGAAGGCCTGGATATCGTTCTGGATGCCGAAAGCATTCTCGATCGCTGGTCTGAAAACCCGCAGCAGGACGAGGCACTGGCAACCCTCCGTGCCGAACTGGAGCAACTGACCCAGGGTGCGACGGACGCCAATCTGCCCGATGTTGCCGAACTGGCCGCCGCTTTGACCCGCACCTACACCGCGATTTCAGAGCAGGGCCTGCCGCCGGGCGATGATGTATTCCAGACCCTGCGCGCCGGCCATGAGCAGTTGATTAACATGATGGATCAGGTGGCGGCCGGGCTGGCTACTGAACCCAGCCAGGAACTGATTCAGGAACTCGAGGCGCTGGCACAGGCAACCGCAGCCGAGCCCGCAGAACCGGATGAGTTCGAGCAGCAGTTCACCGAGGATCTGGAAGAGATCGACCTCAGCCTGGAAATGGATGAACTGGAGCAGGCAACAGAAGAACCTGAGCTGACAGAAACGCCGCCACTGCCGGAAACGTCTGAAGACGATCAGGCCATGGACGACGAGCTGGCAGCAATCTTCCTGGAGGAAGCCCGCGACCTGATTGACAGCACCGCGGAAGCCCTGCACAGCTGGAGCGAGGACACTTCAAACCTGGACCTCCTGCGGTTGCTCCAGCGTGACCTGCACACCCTCAAGGGTGGCGCCCGACTGGCCGACATTCCGGCCGTGGGTGACCTGTCCCACGAACTGGAAAACCTGTTTGAAGGACTGACCGAGCAGAAATTCTCGATCAATGACACTCTGTCTGACCTGTTGTTCCGCTGCCATGACCGGCTTGCCGGCATGGTCGAGGCACTTGAAGCCAGTGAGGCGCCGAGGCCCGCGCCGGATCTGATCACCGAGATTCATGCCTACATCGATGGCGCCCGCGGCACTCGCCCGGTAACCGATGTACACACCGATGACTCTGCGGAGCCGGAAGACGAAGAGCTGACCCTGCCGGAGCCCGAGCTCGAGGAAAGCACCGAAGAAACTGAAGGTGCAGAGGAGGAAGAGCTCCAGGCCACCGATCTGTCCCATCTGGACCCGGAACTGGTGGGCATTTTCCTGGAAGAAGCCTACGACCTGATCAACTCCACCGGCAGTGCCCTGCATACCTGGAGCGAAGACCCCTCAAACCGGGAGGTTGCCGCCGAACTCCA
>Ga0070728_10006972_pt1 | contig 10491 bp, 9 predicted proteins | sample tdDd471_FD_66723 | JGI IMG/M metagenome (GOLD analysis project Ga0070728, IMG submission 66723) | Marine sediment microbial communities from the Atlantic coast under amendment with organic carbon and nitrate - tdDd47.1 | ecosystem: Environmental > Aquatic > Marine > Coastal > Sediment | place...
TTTGCTGGTCGGCCACCGGCCGCTGGACGAACGGTTCGCGGACAATGTCGTCGCCATTGCGTTGCGCGCGCTCGGCGTCGGAAACCGGCCCTGACGTGCGGTCCGGGCCGCGCATGCGAGCCTTGAAGCCGACTTAACGAATTCGCAGCAAATAATCGTTAAAAATAGCAGGGGTGGAGCCGGGCCGAGGGAGACGGTGCCGGAGGGGATGCGTATGAGTTATCCGATTGCCGGGAACGAGGACTCGCGACTGCATGCGTTGCGTGCACTCGGCATCGTTCGTTCCGGAGCGCCGGCAGCCTTCGGTTCCGTCGTCGCCACCGCCGCCCATGTCTTCGATTGCGCCGCCGCGCTGATCTCGCTCGAGGGCGCCGACGCCCGGTGGATCGAGGCGGGCGAGGGCATGGCGATCGACCAGCCGCTCAGGGACGCTGTCGCCGCGATCCACGCGGAGGCCGGCAATGGCGTGCTGGTCGTTCCGTATGCGCGCGAAGACCCGCGCCTCGCCGGACTTCCGGCGGTCGCCGGCGCGCCGCATATCCGTTTCTACGCCGGTTGTCCGATCACGATCGACGGCGGTCGCCGGCCGGGCATTTTATGCGTCGCTGGCGGGACGCCCGGCACGCCGACCGATGGGCAACTCGCTCAATTACGCAATCTGGCGAATGTCGTCGAACAACTGGTCGTGGCGCACAAGGCCGCGACCGCCGCCAACGCGGCGATGCATGCCGCCGACGAGACCGCCGACATGCTGCAGGTCGTGTTCGACCATTTCCCGGGCGGTGTTTGCGTCTACGATCGCGACGACCGGCTGGTGCGGTGCAATGCACGGTTCCGGGACCTGCTCGATCTCGACGAGGACTTCACGGCGTCGCGGCCGACGCTCGAATCCTATATCCGCCTCAATGTCGAACGTGGCGATTACGGCGCCGGGCCGGTCGAGGATATCGTCGAGGCCAAGCTGACCCAGGCGGCCTGCCGCGAACCGCACGAATATATCCGCAGTCGCCCTGACGGGCGCGTCCTCGAGGTGAAATTCAGCCCCATCCCCAGCGGCGGCTTCGTCTCCACCTATTCCGACGTCACCGACAGAAAGGCGGTGACGCAGAAGCTGCGCGACAGCGAGGCGCGGGCACGCAAGACCACCGAGGAACTCGAAACCACGCTGGCCAACATGACGCAAGGGGTCAGCGTCTACGATTCCGGGGGCCGGCTGGTGATGTGGAACGACAATTACCGCTCCATATTCGCCAAGCCCGCAGGCGAACTCTACAAGGGCATTACGCTGGTCGAAATTCTCGAAGCCCAGAAGAAACGCGGCGATTTCGCCGACGACCCGGCGGCCTATGTGGACCAGCTATCCAGTCGCCTCGCCGCCGGGGAGACCGTCAAGGCGCAGATCACGCTGACGAACGGCACTGTCGTCCAGTCGAACAACGCGCCGATGCCGGGCGGCGGCTGGGTGGGCACCCATTCCGACATCACCGAACACGTCACGGCATCCAAGCGCATCCTCGAGGCGGCCCATCACGACAGTCTCACCGGGCTCGCCAACCGGACGAAATACAATCTCGAGCTCGCCGCCGCGATCGAATCCGCCGGCGCCGGCGATGCCGGCCACGCGTTGATGCTGGTCGATCTCGACCGTTTCAAGAATGTCAACGACACGTTCGGCCACGGGGCGGGCGACCGGCTCCTCGTCCAGGTGGCCGAACGGCTGACGGCCAGCGTGCGCTCGACGGACTGCGTCGAGACCGGCCGCCAGTCCGATCTTGTGGCGAGGCTCGGCGGCGACGAGTTCGCCATCCTGTTCCACCAGCCGCAGCAGACGGTCAGCTTCGCCAAGATGGTGGCGGCGCGAATCGTCGAACAGCTCAGCACGCCGTTCGAGATCGACGGCAATACCGTCGAAATCGGCGCCAGCGTTGGAATCGTGCTGATATCGCAGCACAATTGCGACGTCGAGACCGTCCAGTCCGAGGCCGATTACGCGCTCTACAAGGTGAAGGAAAACGGTCGCAACGATTACCGCATCTTCGACGAGACGCTACGCAAGGAAATCGGCAGGCAGCGCGAAATCCGCTCCAGCCTCGCCGTGGCCGTGTCGCAAGGGGCGTTCGAGTTGCGCTACCAGCCGATCGTCGCGCTGGACGGAAAGCGCCTGTACGGCTGGGAGGCGCTGCTGCGCTGGCCGCGGCCGGACCACTACCCGGTTCCGCCCTCGGAATTCATCCAGGTCGCCGAGACGACAGGCCATATCCGCGAGATCGGCACATGGGTGCTCAATACCGGTTTGCGCGAAGCGGTGAAATGGAACGACGACGCGGTGCTGTGCGTCAACGTCTCGGCCCGCCAGCTCGGCGACGGCGCCTTCGTCGAGGACGTGCATGCCGCGCTCGAGCGCTGGAAGGTGCCGGCGAGCAGGCTGGAGTTCGACCTGCAGGAAAGCGCGATCCTGCAGAACGACCATGCCATGCGGGAAGAACTCGAGCGGCTCAAGGCGACAGGAATCTCCCTGACGCTCGACGATTTCGGCACCGGCAGCTCGTCGCTCGGCCTGTTGCGCAATTTCCGCTTCGACCGGATCAAGATCGACCGCTCGTTCATCTCCAAATCGGAGAGCGACGGACAATCGGCGACGCTGGTCGCCTCGATCTGCCATCTGGCAAGAGGGCTGGAGATCGAAACCGTGGCCGAGGGAATCGAGACCGAGGCGCAATACACGCTGGCGCGGATTGCCGGCTGCACCTACGGCCAGGGCTTCTTTCTCGGACATCCCCGCGCCGCGCCGCTCGACGGAAATCCGGTCCTCGAGGGCGAGACCGGTTGGCCCGAGATGTCGGTCGAAGCCTGAAGCCGCGCTTCGCCGATACTTGCTTCTAATCCACCCGGGCCAGCCGGCGCAATTCGTCGGCGGTGGCGGCGGGATAGCCGAAAAATTCCAGATAGGCCGGGATCTGCTCGAACAGCATGTCGATGCCAAGTTGTGTCTTGCAGCCGCGGGCGCGGGCGGCGGCGAGGAACGGCGTCTCCTGCTTCGTCAGGACCACCTCGCCGATAAAGGCCGACGGATCGATCCGATCCGTCTCGAAGGGCAGGGGATCGCCGGCCTTCATGCCCAGCGGCGTGGCGTTGACGACGATGTCGCGGCCGGCGGGATCGCGGGCGCCGGTCCGGATCTCGAGGGCAGGATAATGGCGGCGGAGGCGCTCGGCGAGCCCCTCCATTGCTCCAGTCGCCGGATCGAACAGGGCGAGACTGGCGATCCCGGCTTCGGCCAGCGAGGCGGCGATGGCCGAGCCGACGCCGCCGCAGCCGGCGACGATCGCCGAGGCGCCGGCGATGCCGCGCCCCTTCGACCGCATTCCGCGCACGAATCCCTCGCCGTCGAACATGGCGCCCTGCAGCTTTCCGTCGGGCGCGCGCCGGACCGCGTTGCAGGCGCCGCAGATCTCGACCGCCATGCTCGCCTCGTCGAGCAGGCCGACGGTTGCCACCTTGTGCGGCATCGTGATCAGCGCTCCGGCGATGTTGGTGAGGCGGAAGACCAGCGGCAGGAAAGCGGGATAGTCGGCCGCCTCGCAGCCCATCGGCACGACGACCGCGTCGATCCCCTTCGCCTCGAACCACGGATTGTAGATCAGGGGCGCGGTGAAGGTGGCGGTCGGGACGCCGATATGGGCGAGGATTTGCGTGTGGCCGGAAATCATGTCGGGACCGGAAGGCTGGTTGCGCGTCCCCGTTGATGGCGTTAAACCCGATCCGGCGCAAGCGCGACGGATTCTATCAGTCTGATTTTCCCTTCGTCGCCTCGTTGAGCTGGTCGTGGCGCTTGCGCACGGCTTCCGGCCAGCGCGACTTGATGTAGGAAAGCGCGGCGATGATTTCCTCGTCGGTCAGCTTGCCCTCATAGGCCGGCATGGCGGTCTTGACGTCCGAGCCGGCGAATTTGGCCAGGCCGAACTTGGTCAGCTCGAACAGGACCTTGTCGGCATGATGCCAGGTGTGTCCGGTCTCGTCGTGGGGCGGAGCCGGTCGGGTTCCGTCCGCCCGGGTCGAGCGCCAGTTCGGTTCGCCTTCGAGATCGGCCCCGTGGCAGGCGGCGCAGTTCGCCTCATAGACCTTCTTTCCCAATGCGACGGTCGGCCGGTCCGAAGGCCGGAGCAGGCCGGATCCGCGCGCCTTGTCGCTCAGCCACGGGATCACGATCAGTGCCGCCGCGGCCAGCACGGCCGCGGCGAAGAGGTACAGCAGTCTCTTGTTTTCCATATGGATGTCGCCGAGTCCCCGCCCGTCCCTATTCGCCCGCTTTGTAGAAGACCTTGGGCGCGGCGGACGGGTTTTCGGCGAAACTCAGGACATCGTAGCGGGCCTTGGGGTCATGACCCATGCCGAGTGAGCCGGCCGGCATGCCGGGAACCGCGATCCCCTTGATCGCCGGCTTCTCCGACACCAGCTTGGCGATCGCCTCGAGCGGCACGTGTCCCTCGACGGCGTAGCTCTTGCCGGCGACGGACAGGATCGCGGTATGGCAGGCCTCGAGCGGCTCGGCCACGCCGGCCCGCCGCTTGATCGGCGAGAGATCGTCGAGATGTTCGATCCGGACCTGGTAGCCGGCTTTTTTCATGGCGTCGGTCCAGACGGTGCAGCAGCCGCACCAGGGCGTCTTGTAGACGGTCATCGCGGCAGGATCGCCGGCGGCGGCGCCTGTCGCGGTCCAGACGAGGGCCGCGAGGGCGGCGGCGAGCAGGTGGAATGGCGTTTTCATATCTGTTTTTTCCTGTTTGGAATGCCGCCCGTCCGCGCGGCGGCGGGACGGGCGGGTGCGATCGGGTTTTGCCGATGCGGGTTCAGATTACCACGACCCTGGCGCCGACGGGCACGCGGTCGAAGAGGTCGATGACATGGGCGTTGATCATGCGGATGCAGCCGTTGGAGACCGACCGGCCGATGGAGCGCGGCTGGTTGGTTCCGTGGATGCGGTACATGGTGTCGCGGTTGCCGCGATAGAGGTAGAGAGCTCTCGCGCCCAGCGGGTTTCCCGGACCGCCGCGCATGCCGCCGGCATAGCGCGCGTATTTGCCCGGGCTGCGCCGGATCATGTTCTTGGTCGGCCGCCAGCTCGGCCATTTGGCCTTGCGTCCGATCACCGCGTCGCCCTTGAAGACCAGTCCGGCGCGGCCGACGCCGACGCCGTAGCGGCGGGCGAAGCCGAAACCGACGACGAGATAGAGGAAGTGGTTTCGAGGATCGACGACGACGGTGCCGGGCGCATAGCCGGTAAAGACCACGATTTGCGGCTTGAACTTGTCGGCGACCTCGAATGTCTTCGAGCGCTTGCGCGTATGAGCAAGCGCGGAGGCCAGGGGAGGGGTCAGGGGAGCCAGTACGGTCGCCAGACCGCTGGCCAGTAGATGGCGTCGTGAGAGCATGTCAGCTCCTTTCCATTGTTCCGGGGGAGTTTCGAACCGGGCACGCGACGTGCCGCGGCAAGGCCGGTCAATGGATCGGAGGACGATACGGGCCGCCTCCGGCTCCTCCGGTCGCCGCCCCTGGAGCGGTCGCGGACAGGGTCTGCGCGGGGCGGGCGAAGGCGATGTCGGCCAATTGGGGGAAGAAACCGCAATCGTCGAGGCAATGGCCACCATCGTGACCGTGGAACATCGACCGGCCGCAACAGCCCGATAGCCGATCCGGGCGGACGTCGTCGGCCTTGGAGACAACCGGATGGCCGATTTCGTGGTGCCCGACGGCCGCGACCGATACGCCGGGACTGGCCAGCGCGGCAAGCGCCGCCGCGCCCGAATGTAGGACGAGGAAGACGGTCAGAAGGGCGGCGAGCAGGCGAGTCATCGTCAGGGTCTTATCGCAGCTTCGGTTGCCGTTCCATGAAACCCGGATCACGGGCGCGTGAGCTCATGTCACCTCGAACCAGGTGGTCATGCCCGCCGCGGCGTGTTCGAGCATATGGCAATGCAGCAGCCATTTGCCCGGATTATCGGCGACGAAGGCGACCGTCGTCGTCTGCTCGGAGCCGATCAGGAAGGTATCGCGCCAGGGGCGTCGCTCGTCGATTGTGCTGCCGGACCGCTCGAGGATGCGGAAATGATGGCCGTGGACATGCATGGCGTGGGCGAAGGCTGTGTTGTTGACCGTCTCGAGCCGGACGGTCTCGCCCTTTCGCACCCGGAACAGCGGCTCGTCGGCCATGTTGGCGACGCCGTTGAATGCCCAGACCTGTCCGGTCTCGAAGAAGTCCCGGCCCTCGAGCCGGCGGCCGCGATAGACGATCTCGGAGGCGCCGCCCATGGCGCCGCCGGTCATGTTCAGCCGCACCGCCTTCGCGCCTTCGAGGCGCGGCTCGGAAAGCGCGTTGGGAACAAGACGCGGCGCTTGGGCGAGCGAACCGGAGCCGCCGGAGACCTCGAACCGCGCGAATTCGAACGGCGGGTCGGCGGAAATTTCCCTCAGCGAAATCGTGCCTTCCGCCTTCGGCACGCAGAGGAGGTCGATCCGCTGCGCCGGGCCGAGCAGCAGCGGGTCGCCGCCGAGCGCCGCGGGTTCGGGCAGCGGCTGGCCGTCATAGGCGAGGATCGTAGAGTCCAGCGGTTTGGGATCGAGTTCGAAGATGCGGGAATTGGCGGCGTTGACGAGGCGCAGGCGGTAGGCCTCACCCGCCTTTAGCGGATAGACCGGATTGGTGAGCCCGTTGACGGTGATCCAGTTGCCCAGACGGCCGGCATGGCTCCAGTCCATCATCGAGCGGAATCCGTCGTCGTTGAGGGTGCCGTCCCGGTTGAGGCGCCAGTCGTCGATGACGAGGGTCAGGTCGTGGGCCGCATCGAAGGCCGGTTCGTCCTCCTCGACGATCAGCGGACCGTAGAGCCCGCGGCCGACCTGGTTCCAGCTCTTGTTGTGGGCGTGATACCAGAAGGTGCCCGCATCCGGAGCGAGGACCTCGTAATCGAAGGTGCCGCCCTTGGGAACGGCTTCCTGCGTCAGTCCGGAGACGCCGTCCATGGCGTTGGCGATGCGGATGCCGTGCCAGTGGACCGAGGTCGGCTCGTCGAGCCTGTTGACCAGCCGGATCCTGGTCGGGACGCCGCGCTTGATGCGGATTTCCGGTCCCGGCGACGTGCCGTTATAGAGCCACAGGTCGGATGGCGGACTGTCCTTGCGGTAAAGCACATGCTTGCCCGGTCCGGCAGTCAGTTCCATGACGCCCTCGGCGGCTTTCGCGAGGCGGAGCGAGGCCGGCAGGAGGCCGGACAGTCCGGCAAAGGCCCCGGTCAGGAGCAATTGGCGACGATCGATACGCATTTTTGTTGTTCTCCGTTCAATCTATCCCGTTGGCCCGCTGAAGGGCGCGGACATAGGCGACGATCGCATCGACCTCCGCCCCGCTTACGCCGGCGACCGGCGGCATGTCGCCGAAGCGCCAGTGATGGGAGCGGACTCCCCTCTGGACGGCGAAGCGGAAGGCGATGTCGGCATGGTGACCGGGCCGGTAGATCTTGTGCACCAGCGGCGGACCCGAACCGTCTTTCCCCGCTGCGTTGGCGCCGTGGCAGGTTTCGCAATTGGCTCCGAACAAAGCCTCGCCGCGCTTCTGCCCGGCGGTGAGGTCGGGCACCGACACGGCGGCCAGGGCCTCGCCGCTGCCGGCGGGTTTTCCGAATTCGAACAGCCGTGCGGCGGCGGCCGCCAGGGCGACGGCGAGGACGAGTGCGACGACGAGGCGCGAGCGGGTCAACGAATCGTGTTCTCCAGCGCGTTGGTATCGGCCGGTAGCCGACCGATATTCGCGGAAAGTCCTTGATATATTCCGGAGCCGGCGCGACGGCATCGGTCGACCGTGCAGGGAAAAGCTAATCCTTCCTCCAACTGGAAGGTCAAGCGTTTCCTGCGCCCGGGCGGAAGAGGTTGCGGGCCGGCGGACGGGCGCGCAGGATTGTGGTATTGGCGTTTTCGCAGCTTCGACCCCAAATAGGGGACGACGGCATACGAAGAAAGGCAAAGGATGGCATACGAGAAGACGGCCGAGGCGCTGGCGCGGCTGACGCCGGAGCAATATTCGGTAACCCAGGAAAGCGCGACGGAGCGCGCCTATACCGGCGAATACGACAAGCATTTCGAACCGGGGCTCTATGTCGACATCGTCACCGGCGAGCCGCTGTTCGCGTCTTCGGCCAAATACAATTCCGGCTGCGGCTGGCCCGCCTTCACCAAGCCGATCGAGGCGGCGAACGTCACCGAGCATCGCGACACGACCTATGGCATGATCCGCGTCGAGGTGCGCTCGAAGCACGGCGACAGCCATCTCGGCCATGTGTTCCCCGACGGCCCGCCCGACCAGGGCGGCTTGCGCTATTGCATCAATTCCGCCGCCCTGCGCTTCGTGCCGAAGGACCGGATGGCGGCCGAAGGGTATGGCGACTATCTCGACCAGGTGGAGGACTGACCATGACGGAAACCGCAATTCTCGCCGGCGGCTGCTTCTGGGGCATGCAGGATCTGATCCGCAGGCGGCCCGGCGTGCTCTCGACCCGGGTGGGCTATACCGGTGGCGACGTTAGACACGCGACCTACCGCAATCACGGCAGCCACGCGGAAGGGATCGAGATCGTCTTCGACCCGGAAAAGACCAGCTATCGGGAGATCCTGGAGTTCTTCTTCCAGATCCACGATCCGACCACGCTCGACCGCCAGGGCAACGATCTCGGCGCCAGCTATCGCTCGGGGATCTACTACCTCACCGACGAGCAGAAACGCGTCGCCGAGGACACCATCGCCGATGTCGACGCCTCGGGTCTGTGGCCCGGACCGGTGGTGACGGAAGTGAAGCCGGCGGGAGACTTCTGGGAAGCCGAGCCGGAGCATCAGGACTATCTCGAACGCTATCCGAACGGCTATACCTGCCATTTCCCGCGTCCCGGCTGGGTGCTGCCGCGCCGCGACGCCGCGGAATAAAAGACTTCGCAGAACACTCCACTCCGGGGCCTTGAACCCCGGCAGAGGAAAGGACACCGATATGACGACCGGCCAATCGCCGGAGTTCGGCTTCGACAATACCTACGCGCGCGATCTCGAAGGCTTCTACGTCGCCTGGAAGGGCGACGAGGTTCCGGCCCCGAAGATCGTGCGTCTCAACCGCGAGCTCGCCGAAGAGCTCGGCCTCGACGCTGGGGCGCTCGACGGCGAAGCGGGCGCCGCGATCTTCTCGGGCGCGGCGAGTCCCGAAGGCGCGTCGCCGCTGGCCATGGCCTATGCCGGCCACCAGTTCGGCGGCTTCTCGCCGCAACTGGGCGACGGGCGGGCGCTTCTGGTCGGCGAGGTGATCGACCGCGAAGGCCGCCGCCGCGATATCCATCTCAAGGGCTCGGGCCGCACGCCGTTCTCGCGCGGCGGCGACGGCAAGGCGGTGCTCGGTCCTGTGCTGCGCGAATACCTGATCGGCGAAGCGATGCACGCGCTTCATATTCCGACCACGCGGGCGCTCGCCGCGGTGACCACGGGCGAGGCGATCTTCCGCGAAGGCGCCAAGCCCGGCGCGGTGCTGGCGCGGGTGGCGTCCTCGCATCTGAGGGTCGGAACGTTCCAGTTCTTCGCCGCGCGCGGCGACACCGGGAAGGTCGCGCAACTGGCCGACTATGCGATCGCCCGCCATTATCCGGATCTCGCCGGCGAGCCGGATCGCTATTTCGAGCTGTTCGCCCGCGTCCTCGACGCGCAAGCCGCGCTGGTGGCGAAATGGGTGCTGGTCGGCTTCGTCCACGGGGTGATGAACACCGACAACATGACGATCTCCGGCGAGACCATCGACTACGGCCCCTGCGCCTTCATGGACCTTTACGATCCGAAGACGGTGTTCAGCTCCATCGACGAGGGCGGCCGCTACTCCTACGGCAACCAGCCGAAGATCGCGCAATGGAACCTGGCGCGCTTCGCCGAGTGCCTGCTGCCGCTGATCGACGCGGACGATCCCGACAAGGCGGTGGCGCGGGCGAGCGAGCTGATCAACGCCTTTCCGGGACGGTACCGGGCGGAATGGCTAAAAGGCATGCGGGCAAAGCTCGGCCTCGCCAAATCCCTGCCGGAGGATCTCCACCTCGCCAACGAACTGCATTCCGTGGTGGAGGGCCAGAGCGTCGATTTCACCGGCCTGTTCCGGGCGCTTTCCGATGTGCAGTACGGCAAGGCCGAGACGGCGCGGTCGCTGTTCGTCGATCCGCAAGCCGGCTTCGACGACTGGGTCGCCCGCTATCTCAGCCGCTCGGACCAGGAGGACGTTCCCCTCGTCGCGCGCGTCTTCGCGATGGATCGCGTGAACCCGGTCTATATCCCGCGCAACCACAAGGTCGAGGCGGCGTTAAGGTCGGCGGAGGAGGGCGACATGTCGCCGTTTGACCGGCTCGTCGAGGTTCTCGCCGACCCGTTCACGGCGCGCGACGGGCTCGATGACTATGCCGGGCCGGCGCCCGAGAGCTTCGG
>Ga0070728_10006974_pt1 | contig 10489 bp, 9 predicted proteins | sample tdDd471_FD_66723 | JGI IMG/M metagenome (GOLD analysis project Ga0070728, IMG submission 66723) | Marine sediment microbial communities from the Atlantic coast under amendment with organic carbon and nitrate - tdDd47.1 | ecosystem: Environmental > Aquatic > Marine > Coastal > Sediment | place...
CGACAAATTTAAGCGGGTAGAATGTCAGCTGGATGGCCAGCCAGTTGGTGATCCAGCCGACAAATCCGGCGATCAGAGGAATGCTGATGAATCTGGCGATCTCAAGCCATTGAATCCCTTCCATCTTTAATTGTGCTCCAGGCAGAGTCGAGAGTCTGTAAAGTGAATCCGGTTCCGGATGTCGGTTTGTCTGCATTCTGCTAGATTAGTTCTCGCAGAACAATTAGAAGTGGCAAAAGGATCAACCATGGCACGACCCAAACCCAAACCGGAAGAGATAAAACCGGCGGTTATTGAAAAAGCCGTCGAACTTATGCAGAAAAAGGGGTTTGAAAGTCTGACGATGAAAGCGCTTGCGTCCGAGTGCGGCATGTCGGTCGGCAAGCTTTATCATTTTTTTCCCAGAAAAGATGACCTGTTTTTACAGTTGGAGATTGAATACTTCGAAGGATTATATCAACGGCTGAGTTCGGTGCTTTCAGGTCCGGCAATCCAATGCCGTAGCGAAAGGGACCGTTTTCGATGTTTGCTGGGCGAATACTTTGATTATGCAGTGGCGCATTTTGATTTGTATCAGTTGGTGACGATGCCCCCAAAGGTGTTTAGCCATTATGTCGGGACAGGCTCTGAGGCTCTGGCTCAGAAAGAGCTGAGGGCAGCCCTGCGTGTCATCAATTTTGTGCGGGATGCCTTCTTCGCTCTGATGATGGAGCAGGGCAAGGAAGTGGGTGATGCAGCTTTACAGGAGTCTTTCCTCCTGGTTATTAATGCCATGCACGGATTGATTTTGATGAGCCGATCTGCGGCCTGGCCGTATATCAGTCGACCAATCCGAAGTGAGTCGGATCTTTCATCTGCCAGCGAAGCAGTGGAAGTGGCTGTCGCGAGACAGCTCGATTTGTTGTTGCAAAGCTGTGTTCGGAAATGACCGTTGCCACCTTAAATGAACTATGGTTCAATTAAGGTGAAGGGCTTGGTTCCTCCACTTGGAAAGACGGGAGAATCGGGACATATTTTGGGTGGCGCATCTATCGGGGGTGAATACAATGAATAGCAAAGTCCAGATTCCTTTTCAGGCAGCGACTGATGAAACCTTGGAGCGGGAGGGCTTTTCCCGATTAACGGATATTGATCTGGCGCGCAGACACCCAATGCCGACACAGCGGCTCGAGCAGGCACGTCGGTCAGCGATGGATTTGCGTGAGCGGCTGCTAAGCGAAGACTCCGATGTCATATTCTATCGAAGCATCAGCCTCATCCGTGCGCCGTACCCTACAAAATACGGTCTTTTGAATGCTAACACGGTGAAATCACCGTTTATGCATATTGTGAACCGCCTGTTTGTTGTCCAGTTTAAAGGTTCTGATGGAATCAAGACCTTATTGTTCTCACCTTCGGATTTTGAGGCCAATCTCGAAACACCCTTTTTTAAACGATTGACCAAGAAATACGGTGTTTTATCCCCACTGGTAAATGCTTTCCTGGCTCCGGTGGAGCACACCGTTGAAGAGGCGCTTGCCTTATGCGGAATCGAACCGGATGAGGTGGATTATATTTCCTATGACCACCTTCACACGCAGGATGTCAGGAAATGGATGGGCGATGCGAAGACTCCTGGCTATTTTCCCAATGCCAAACTGATTGTTATGAAGCAGGAGTGGGATTCGACGACTGCTCTGCTGCCTCAACAACGGGATTGGTACTGTCCGGATGGGATCAAAGGAATTCCGGAAGAGCGAGTGCTGCTGCTGGATACAAGTGTTCATCTTGGAGATGGTCTTGCGTTTGTGCGCACACCGGGGCATACCGAAGGTAATCATTCTCTGGTAGCCAAGACGCCAGCCGGATTACTTGTAACCAGTGAAAATGGTGTGTCCGCAGATAGCTACGCGCCGGGGAAATCTCGAATTCCCGGTGTCAAAGACTATGCCGAAGCCACGGGCATGGAAGTAATTCTCAACGGCAATACTCTTGAAAACTCTCTAGATCAGTACATTTCCATGGTGGTGGAAAAAACCATTGCCGGCCCATGCAAGGATAATCCTGAGTTCTGCAATTTTGTGCCATCTTCCGAATTGACTGCCTATTGGGGTTTTCCAGGCCTCAAGCCCACATTCAGCTTTGGTGAGCTCAAATATGGACAGGTTTGGCATTCGGGTAAGGGAACACGCACTAAACGTAGCAAAACGTCTGTAGCACATGTTTGAAAACGGAGGGAAGCAGGATGGCTAAAGTTGTATTTATTACTGGCTGCGCGAGTGGGGTCGGCAAACATCTGGTGGGGCGTTTTGCGCAAGATGGTTATCGTGTTCTGGCAACCGACATCGATTATGCGGGATTGAAGCGCGCGGCCTCGGAGGAGCGGTGGCCGGAACAGACGGTTTGGCTGCGCAAGCTGGACATCACCCAGAAAGGCCATTGGGAAAAACTGATGTCAGATCTGTTTTCGAAATGGCAGGGCCTTGATGTTATGTGCAATGTTGCCGGATATCTCAAGCCTGGACGCGTCCATGAAACCGAGTTGCAGGAAGTGGACCGGCATCTTGATATCAACATCAAGGGGCTGATTTATGGGAGCAAGTTTGCTGCAGAGAGAATGGTTAGTCAGGGTTCGGGTTTGATCGTTAATATTGCGTCGCTTGCCGGTGTGGCGCCGATCCCCGGAATCTCGCTTTACAGTACCTCCAAATTTGCGGTCCGCGGGTTTTCTCTTTCGCTTGCGCAGGAATTGAAGCCCCACGGTGTTGACGTATCCGTGCTTTGTCCGGATGCCATTGAAACACCGATGCTGGATTTGCAGGAAGACTATGAAGAAGCGGCCTTGACCTTTTCGGGTGGCAAAACCCTGACAGTGAATGATATTGGTGATGCAATTTTTTCTCGGATTTTGAAGCAGCGCCCGGTGGAAGTTCTACTGCCTGCACACCGCGGTTGGTTGGCCAAACTCGGTAATACCGTTCCTGGCATATCCTTTATGCTGAGTGATCAGTTGGGTCGAATCGGGGCATCCAGACAGCGTAAACGCCGTCAGGGCAAAGTAGCCAGATCCGGCTAAGCTTGTAATCAATACTTCTTGATATCTCTCAGTGAGCGAGACAGCGTGACTACCAAAAAAACTAAAATTGACAACTCTTTAACCGACGACTCGAAAAGCAGTGATTTGGATCTAAGCCAGCTCCCTGATCCCGTGCTGATAACCGGTGCGGCGGGATTTATCGGGCGCTATCTGACAAACCGCTTGTTGGAGGCTGATCGACGCGTCGTTGCATTCGATGTGATTGCCTGTCCCGAGTCATTGGCGGAGGATGCGAGCGTGACCTGGATTCAGGGGGACATCACAAATACGGATCAGGTCAATGAGGCAATGCAGGGGTGTGCGACGGTTTTCCATCTTGCCGCTGTAGTGGGCGACTGGGGGGGAGACGCACTGCATCGGTCCGTAACAGTTGAAGGGACGCACCATATTTTCGATGCGGCACTGAAGCTGGACAGGCGCCCCCGAATAGTGTTGGCGTCCAGTATCGTTGTCTACGGGGATCAGATTAATGAACAGGTGTGTCACGAAGGCTTACCGTTGGGTAAAACTTTCGGTCCCTACAGTGAGAGCAAACAGGCGCAAGAGCGTATGGCGCAGCAGTACCTTCAACGGGGGCTCGATATTCGGATTGTGCGACCCGCCAATGTATACGGGGCTGGCTCCAAACCCTGGGTGGAAGAACTCTGTATCGAGCTCAAGCGGGGGGTTCCGGTTCTGATTGGTGGTGGTGACTTTGATGCCGGACTGGTTCATGTGGATAACGTTGTAGAGGTATTGCTGAGAGCGGCGATCAATGGACAGGCTCGCGGTCAGATCTATAACGCAGCAGATGAAGAAGGCGTGACGTGGAAACAGTACATGACCGACCTTGCTCGGATCTGTGGTGCCCCCAAGCCACGCTCAATACCAAGAATAGTCGCCTTGTATCTGGCCAAGGCAGGGGAAAAAAGTTTTCGACTCCTGCGTAGGGAGAATCGTCCTCCCCTGACACTTGAAGCCCTCAACCTGGTGGGTTCCGAACATCACATAGATATGATGAAGACGCGGCGTGAGCTGGGCTACGCGCCCGTAACACGCTATGAAGCGGGCATGGCAGCGGTTGAGGAATACCTCCAGGGTTGATCCGGGCAGGCCTGTTCCCGTTTAAAATGAATCCCGTTTGGGACTAATTCCATAATTCCCTTGCTGTCCTTATGCAACAACAATAATATGTGGGCCTTGCAAAGTCGGTGATTGTCGCCATCTAGTAAGCTGGTTCGATCAAATCAGATCTTGCCGGCAGAAATTGCATGTAATAACAAATCGACTTTGGACTCTCTAACGTAAAGTCCATTAAGTAACAGTCGTGGTATATCATTTTCGACGATGCTTGCGAGTCTCTCGAAACTCTCATTTAAGTATCCAACCAGATAAACGGGGTAGTCTATGGCCTGGAATGAGCCGGGTGGAAATCGAAACGATAACGATCCTTGGGGTAATAACGGCAAGAATCAGGGACCTCCAGACCTTGATGAAGCCATTAAACAGATGATGAACAAGATCAACGGGCTGTTTGGTTCCGGATCGGGAGGAAACAAAGGTGGTTCCGGCAGTTCAGGTCAGGGCGCCGGCAGCGTTGTGAGTCTGATTGTCGTGTTGCTGGCCATATTTCTGGTTTGGAAATCCGTTTACACCATCGATGAACAGCAGCGCGGGGTTGTGTTGCAGCTCGGAAAATATGATCGAACACTCGAACCCGGCCTGCGTTTTGTTATTCCGCTTCTGGAAAATGTAATTCCTGTCAATGTCACCAATGTTCGAAACGCCGAACTACAGCAGGAGATGCTGACGCAGGATGAGAACGTTGTGGAAATTGAGCTAAACGTTCAGTACACCGTCTCTGACCCGGTGAATTTTGCTTTGCGTGTTGAAGATCCCGAGCGCAGCTTGCGTCACGCGGCGGAGTCGGCACTTCGACATGAAGTGGGTAGCACGAACCTTAACCCGATTATGACCGATGGGCGTGCTGTGCTCGCACTGAATGTCAGAACGCGTCTTCAAGCTTACATGGATCGTTACAACACCGGCCTGAATGTCAATATCGTCAACATCAAGGAAGCGCGTGCGCCGTCAGCGGTTCAGGCTGCTTTTGATGATGTCCAGAAAGCCAATCTTGATAAGGAACGTTTCGTTAACGAAGCGGAGGCCTATGCGAATACCATCGTTCCTGAAGCCCGCGGTAAGGCACAGCGAATGCTCGAAGAAGCGAATGCTTACAAGGACCAGGTTATTGCCCGGGCCCAGGGTGAAGCGGAACGTTTTGAGAAACTGCTGGTGGAATACAAGAAGGCTCCGGAAGTGACGCGGGAACGTCTGTATCTCGATGCAATATCTTCGGTGTATGCGAACAGCAGTAAGGTGCTTGTTGATGTGGAAGGCGGCAACAACATGATGTATTTGCCGCTCGATAAACTGGTGAACCGCTCACCTGCGGTGTCGACCGGAGGAAGTAGCTCGGAGAAGTCCGTGTCTGATATTGCGGATCAAGTCATAGAAGAATTGCGTTCTCGCAATAATCGAAGTGTGCGGGAGGGTCGATAAATGTCCAAGACATCATTACTTTCATTAATCATTCTGCTCGTTGCTATTGTTGTTGTGTCATCTTCGGTTTATGTGGTTGACGAACGCGAAGTTGGGATCAAACTGCAATTCGGTGAGATCGTTGAATCCGATATCATGCCGGGTCTGCATTTCAAGCTGCCTTTTTTCCAGAACGTTCGTAAGTTTGACCAGCGCATACTGACGCTGGATACCAAGCCTGAGCGATTTCTGACAGTGGGTAAAAAGTTTGTCATCGTGGATTCATTCATCAAATGGCGAATTGAGGACGTGAGAGCCTACTACAAGGCAACTGCGGGTAATCGCTGGCAGGCGACAACGCTGCTGTCCAATTCGACCAACAAAGGTCTGCGGGATGAATTTGCGGCACGAAGCCTGACTGAAGTTGTATCCGGTGAGCGTGACGAATTGATGAGCGATATTACGGAAACCCTTAACAAACAGACGCTGAACGAGTTTGGTATCAGAGTTCTGGACGTGCGGGTCAAAGGTATTGACCTTCCGGAAGATTTGAGTAAAAACGTTTATCGTCGAATGTCTACTGAACGGGAGCGTGAGGCACGGGAAACCCGATCTCAGGGTAAAGAGCTTGCCGAGGGTATTCGGGCCGATGCGGATCGTCAGAAAACGGTTATCGAAGCCGAGGCCTATCGCGATGCAGAGAAAACACGGGGTGAGGGCGATGCAATTGCTGCCAATGTGTATTCGACGGCGTTTAACAAGGATCCCGAGTTCTACGCTTTCACGCGGAGCCTCAAGGCCTACACGGAAACCTTTACCGGCAAGGAAGATATTCTGCTTCTCAAGCCTGACAGTGATTTCTTCAAATACATGAAGAAGGCTGATCAGCGCTGAGCCCAATCGCTCGCCATAAAATGGTGTGAGCGTTCCAGAGCCGTTTGTCAGTGAATTGCTGGCAAACGGCTTTTTTGTGTCCAGTGTCGGAATAACCGTCACGGGATCGTGATGCTTTCTTAAAAACTGGTTTTTTTGTCGTCTATAAAACGTTAAAATCGCGAACCTTTGGCTGACCCCCGTTTGATTTTTGGTTGCGGTTGGTTTTCGTGTGCTGTCGCGACGCGAAGTATAGGGGATTGGGCCAAATCAAAAACCGGACTGCTAGTTTGAAAAAAGAGGCATGAGCAGTGGTGCTACCGGGGGCGTGAAATGTGGTATGAGTTGCTGACGGCGCTGGGGCTAATGTTGATACTTGAAGGTATTCTGCCTTTTTTGATTCCGGATCGCTGGCGAGAAATCGTCAGAAAAATCACCGATTATGATCGCGGTCAGATCCGGATGTTGGGGCTGGCAAGTATGATTCTTGGTGTAATAACGCTGTATCTGCTGGGCTAAGGCGTGATCCTGACCCAGAGTCAAATGAAATTCAATCAAACTATATGTGAAGATTTATGAGTGTATCGAATCGCTGGTTGTTGCCTGACGGTGTAGACGAACTGCTGCCTCCCGAAGCCTGGTCAGTGGAGTTGATGCGTCGTTCAATGCTGGATATCTATGACCGTTATGGTTACCAGCTGGTTACGCCTCCGCTTATCGAATATCTGGAATCGCTGTTGACCGGTACGGGCAATAATCTGGATCTGCAGACATTCAAATTGACTGATCAGTTAACCGGTCGAATGATGGGTGTGCGAGCCGACATTACGCCACAGGTGGCGAGGATCGATTCCCATTTATTGAAAAGTCAGGGTGTTAGTCGCCTCTGTTATGTCGACACGGTGCTGCATACGCGGCCGGAGCACATGCTCACCAATCGGAGCCCCTTGCAAATCGGATGTGAGTTATTTGGCGAAGCGGATTCCAGTGCCGATCTTGAAGTGATTTCACTGATGATGGAAACAATGCGTGTTGCCGGTATTCGGTCGGTTCATATTGATTTGGCGCATGTTGGTATCTATCGCGGATTGGTAGAGGCTGCGGCCCTTCCTGCGGCAGTGGAAGAGCGTTTGCTTGATGCGCTTAGCCGAAAATCCATTCCGGAACTGGATGCATTGGTAGATGCATCCGGGGCGGTCGCACCGGTGGTAGCCATCATTCGCGATATCGCCAACCTGAGTGGTGGTACAGATGCTTTGGACAAGATTCGGCAAAGTCTTTCAGCCTTGGGAGATAAGACGCCATCAGCGGTCATGTTGGCTATCGATGAGCTTCAGTTAATGTCGGGAAACATTCAAAAGCGTTTTCCGGATGTTGAAATCGGTTTCGATTTTTGTGAGCTTCGCGGTTACAACTACCACACGGGTATCATGTTTGCTGCATATACACCCGGTTACGGTTACGCACTGGCCAAGGGTGGCCGCTACGATGATATTGGTAAGGACTTTGGTAAATCCCGCCCAGCGACCGGCTTTAGTGCCGACTTGAAAACCCTGGTGCGATTGTCTTCCGGACAGCACTCGACTGACAGAGGGGGTATTGTTGCGCCGGCCGGAGATGATAGTGCTCTGCTTGAAGAAATCAAAAAACTTCGAGAGACGGATCGGGTGATTCAGCGTCTGAATAATCAGGATCAGACGGCGCGTTTTGGCTGTGATCGACAGCTTGTCCTTCGCGAGGGGCAGTGGTTGGTCGAGGCATTTTAGGTTTTTCCGCCGTATAAAATTTTATATTTGACAGTGAAAGCTGTCTGAAGCTTTAAGCCTCAATCGGGCTTGTTTGAGAGAAGAGTTATTATGGGCAAAAACGTTGTCATTTTGGGTACCCAGTGGGGTGACGAGGGCAAAGGTAAAATTGTTGACCTGTTGACGGATCAGGTTGCTGCCGTCGCACGTTTTCAAGGCGGGCACAATGCCGGGCATACGCTGGTCATCGATGGTGAAAAAACTGTTCTGCATTTAATTCCATCAGGTATTCTGCGGGATAAGGTTGTCTGCCTGATCGGAAATGGTGTGGTTTTGTCCCCCGAGGCTCTACTGAAGGAAATGAAGGAGCTTGAGGAAAAAGGCGTTCCCGTTCGAGAGCGTCTTCGCTTGAGTCTGGCCTGTCCGCTGATTCTTCCTTACCATGTGGCGCTGGATCAGGCCCGCGAGCTGGCAAAAGGTGAAAACAAGATTGGCACTACCGGGCGAGGCATTGGGCCTGCTTACGAGGACAAGGTTTCTCGGCGGGGTCTGCGTTTGGGCGACCTGGCCTGTCCGGAAAGCTTTGCTGCCAAGTTGAAGGAAGTGATGGAGTACCATAACTTTGTCCTCCAGAATTTCTACAAGGTAGAGCCGATCGATTACCAGAAAACCCTCGATGAAACACTGGCATTGGCCGAAATTCTGTTGCCTATGGCGGTGGACGTGACTGATGTACTCCATGAATATCGCAAGGCGGGAGCCAACATACTGTTTGAAGGTGCGCAGGGGTCGTTGCTCGATATTGATCACGGTACTTACCCCTTCGTGACCTCTTCAAACACAACGGCGGGTGGAACGGCGACTGGAAGCGGTTTTGGCCCCTTGTATCTGGATTATGTTCTCGGCATTACCAAGGCATATACAACACGTGTGGGATCGGGGCCATTCCCGACGGAGTTGTTTGATGCACAAGGTCGACATCTGGCCGACAAGGGCCATGAGTTTGGTGCTACGACAGGTCGACCTCGCCGATGCGGCTGGTTCGATGCTGTCGGACTGCGTCACGCTATTCAAATCAACAGTGTTTCCGGTATTTGTTTAACCAAACTGGATGTACTGGATGGACTGGAAACGATTCAGGTTTGCATCGGCTACCGTACGAAAGACGGTAAAGAATTGCTGCGCCCGCCATTGGATGGTCGCGGATATGAAGATCTGGAGCCAGTCTTCGAGACACTTCCGGGCTGGAAGGAAAGCACCTTGGGCGTGAAAACGCTTGAGGGTCTTCCCGAAAATGCACAGCGCTATATTCGTTATCTTGAAGAAAAAATCGAAGCGCCTATTGATATCATATCCACCGGTCCGGATCGGAACGAGACTATTGTATTGCGACATCCGTTCGCCTGATCACAGGCCCCATTAACAGTCCCGATCACTTTTAAAGATGCTGTGGTCGGGGCTCTGTTGAAATGGGCCTGCCGGTTTTCCGGTCATCAATGACAGGTGCGGATTTAATGTGTTTCATCTCAGCGTGAAACCTGATTTCGACGCCTTGGATGAATAGATGTTGTTTGATCTGCCCCGCATTAGAGTCAATATGTCATCGTCGTCGTATGGCTTTTCCTGTTGCTTTCTTAAGAAGCCCACGCTGAAAAATCCTGTTTAGCAGTCCCTGATTATCTCCACACCATCGTGTACAGGTTTTATCGAAGAAGGTGGGTCCGACTTGTATTTTTGCGCGGATGCGCTGACGAGGTTTTATAAGGACACGCAGAATTTCTGATCAGAGCATCCGTGCCGTTTGTTCCCCGTTATATCTATTTTGTTGCGACGAACGTTGCGCGCATGGGCGCTGGATATCCCTCGACTGTTTTGCCGGGATCTGAAGGATCGAGAAAATCACTCAGCGATTGGAATTTCATCCAGTCGGTTTTCCTTTGTTCTTCCTGGCGGGTAAGGTTGTACTCAACGCACCGGATGTCACGAAAGCCTGCGCGACGCAGCCATAACTCCATTGTCGGAATACTTGGGATAAACCAGACGTTTCGCATCATGCTATATCTGTCTTCTGGTACAAGTGAATAGCCGCATTCCCCCTCGCACACCAATGTTTCAAGTACCAGTTGTCCGCCTTTTCTAAGCGTGCCTTTTAGCTCAAGAAGGTGATCAATCGGTGAACGTCGATGATACAAAACGCCCATGGAAAACGTCGTATCAAAAGCTTCAAGATTCGGCGTAACGTCTTCCATCCTGACTGGTAGCAGGTGGATATCCC
>Ga0070728_10006975_pt1 | contig 10487 bp, 11 predicted proteins | sample tdDd471_FD_66723 | JGI IMG/M metagenome (GOLD analysis project Ga0070728, IMG submission 66723) | Marine sediment microbial communities from the Atlantic coast under amendment with organic carbon and nitrate - tdDd47.1 | ecosystem: Environmental > Aquatic > Marine > Coastal > Sediment | place...
GGCCGGCGAGCTGCTCACCCGCCCCCGTCGCCCCGAGGACATCTTCGACCCCCTGCTGAGTCTGGTCGAGCAGGCCCTGCAGCCCGAGCGCGTGGTGCTGTTGCTCTGCGAGGAAGGACTCGACGAGCCCCGCATCGTGGCCTCTCGCGTTCCCGACAACGACCCCGGCGCGCTGATCATCAGCCGCACCCTCATGGGCCGTGTGCTGGAAGACCAGCAGGCCTTCCTCACCCGTGACGCCAGCCAGGACGAGCGCCTCATGGGTGGCGAGAGCCTGGTGGGCGCGCGGGTGCGTTCGGCCATGGCCGCGCCGCTGTTCGACAACCAGAACGTCATCGGCATCCTCTACGCCGACACCGGCGACCCCATGGTGCAGTACCACCGCGACGAGCTCACGGCCTTCGTGCTGCTGGCCAACGTGGTGGGCGTGGCCATCACCCACGCCCGCTACCACGCCATCGAGGAGGAGCGCCAGCGCCTGGCCGCCGAGCTGGACGCCGCCCGACTCATCATGTCGCGCCTGCTCCCGCGAACCCTGCCCGAGACAGCGCCGGTGCACGTGGCCGCCCGCCTGTTGCCCTGCGACGAGGTGGCCGGCGACCTCTACGATCTGCGCAAGCTGCCCGACGGCCGCCTGCTCATCGTGGTGGGTGACGTGTCCGGCCACGGCCTGCCCGCTGCCTTGCTGGTGGCCGCACTGTTGCCCGCCATCCGCCTGGCCGCCGACGAGTGCGGCGACCTGGCGGCCATGACCACCCGCATCAACGCCCAGCTCTTCGAGGCCACCGACGCCGTACGCTTCTGCACCCTGTTCCTGGGACGCCTCGACCCGGCCACCGGGCGCCTGGAGTACGTCAACGCCGGCCACAACCCGCCCCTGCTGGTGGCGGGTGACGACGTCGAGACCCTGCCGGCCGGCGGCCCGCCGGTGGGCATGATGCCGGACATGCCGTACACTGAACGCGAGGTGGTGCTGATTCCCGGCAGCCAGCTGGTCCTGTTCAGCGACGGCGTCACCGAAGCCCAGCGCGACGACGAGAGCATGTACGGCGACGACCGCCTGCTGGAACTGGTGCGCGGCTGCGGATCGTGCCCTCCCGGCGAACTGCAGGATCGCATCCTCGACGACGTGGAAGCCTTCACCGAGGGCGCCGCGCGCACCGACGACATCACCGTCATGCTGGTCCAGCGAGAGCAGGCGCGATCGTGAAACTGGCCCTCATCAGCGATATTCACGGGAACCTGCAGGCCCTCGAGGCCGTGCTGGCCGATATCGATGCGGTGGGCGTCGACGAGCTGGCCTGCCTGGGCGACATCGTGGGCTACGGTGGCGACCCGGCCGCCTGCCTCGACCTGGTGCGCGCCCGCAGACCCGTGGCCGTGGTGCGAGGCAATCACGATAGCTACGCCGCCAACGATGAGGAGATCCTGGGCTTCAACCCGGCTGCCGCCGCCGCCACCATCTGGACCCGCGAGCAACTGTCGTCCGAACAGCGCCGGTGGCTGGCCGACCAGCCGTTGCAGGCCACCGTCGCCCACGGCGTCGCTCTGGTGCACGATTCGCTGCTGGATCCGGGATCGTGGTCCTACATGCGCTTCTTGCAGGACGGCGTGCTGGCCCTGGCCAGCCAGGAGCCTCGGCTCTGCTTCTACGGTCACACCCACGTGCCCATGGCTTTCCGTCGACGGGGCGAGGACGTGGAGCAGTTCACCGACGGCGAATACGACCTGGCCGACGGCGACCACTGGCTGGTGAACGTGGGCAGCGTGGGTCAGCCCCGCGACGGTAACTGGCGGGCCGCCTGGACCCTGCTCGACACCGAAGCCGACCGCCTCACCCTGCGGCGCGTGGAATACGACGTGGAAACCTGCATGGCCCGCATCCTGGACGCCGGCCTGCCCGAGCGCCTGGCCGAGCGGCTGGCGCACGGTCGGTAGAATCGACGCTGATCAGCTCCAGATCTCCTGGTCCCTGAGTTGCTTCAACGCCTGGGGCGCCCAGCCCCGGTTGGCCACCGGACTCGCCGGACTCGGATGCAGCAATCGGCCCACCCGCACATCCTCGCCACACACCGATTTCAGTCGCTTCTCCGCGAAACCGCCCACCCCCACGCACACCTCCGGCGCGTAGAGTTCGATGAGCTCGACCAGGGCCTGGTCACAGGCCGCCAGCAACGGCTCGCGCTCGTCGACGGGCAGCTTGTCCGGTGTACGATTACGACCTGACTCCTCCATGAACACCAGCGGGCAGTGGTTGAGCACCAGGTGCTCGGCGAAGAAGTCGGCGGGGTCGGGATAGTGCTCGGAGAAAAGGCCCCACAGCCGTCGACCCGACACCTCGGACCGCTCGCAGGCCAGGCCCAGCACCGGCCGCTTGGGATGCTCGGTCGGCGGCTTGCCCACCGCTGCGTCGAGGCCCATCCAGTCGGTCACCGCCGCCACCTCGCCGAACGGCACGCCGGTCTGCGCCATGCCCCAGGGACCGGGGTTCATGCCCAGCATGAGCACCCGCCGCGGGCCGTCGCCGAAGCGCTCGAGGTACTGGCGAATGGCCGGCTCGGCGTACACCAGCGGATTGTAGACGTGGGTCACCGGCTCGGAGAAGCGCAGGGGCACGAGGCGGCGGCTGAGGTCGGCGAGGATGTCGAGGGCGCGGGCGGCGTGGGTCATGGCGGCGGTCCTGGTTTGGGGTGGTGCCCGGAATGGTAGATCGCCCGGCGTGGCGGCGCAATGGGTTGTGCACGCGGGCGAGAGTGCTACCATGGCCCCATGCGAATCCTCTTCCTCCTCAGCCAGCGTCCAGAGCTGACCGGCAGCGGCATCACCCTCGACGCCCTGGTCAGGCAGGCCTCCGCCCACGGCCACGAGCCCTGGGTCCTGTGCGGCGTGCCCGTAGACGAGCCGGTCCCTTCCGTGGGCGGACTGCCGCCCGAGCGCGTGCTCACCGTGACCTTCGGCGACGGCGGCGCGCTGCCCTACGCCGTGCCCGGCATGAGCGACGTCATGCCGTATAGGAGCACGGTCTGGTCCGCCATGACCGAGCCGCAGCTCCAGGCGTACCGCGAAACCTGGCGCACCGCACTGGTCGCCGCCGCCGGAACCGTCCGGCCCGACATCATCCACACCAACCACCTCTGGCTCATGAGCAGCCTGGCGACCACGGCGCTGCCCGACGTGCCCATGGTCGCCCATTGTCACGCCACGGGCCTGCGGCAGATGGCCCTCTGTCCGCACCTCCGGGACGAGGTGGTGGCCGGACTGGGCCGCCTGTCCGGAGTGGTCGTGCTGCACCAGGACCATGCGGCTCAGGTGGTCGACACGCTGGGGTTGTCGCCCGAGCGCGTCCACGAGGTGGGTGCCGGCTATCGCGACGATCTGTTCCACGACCGAGGCGCCGTCAACCCGCCGGGCCACCTGCTCTACGTGGGCAAGTTCGCCGCCGCCAAGGGCGTGCCCTGGCTCCTGGACGCCTGCGAGATCCTGTGGGCGACGGGCGCGGAATTCACCCTGCACGTGGCCGGTGCCGGCGACGCGGATCTGAGCCGGCGGCTGGCCGACCTGGCCCCCCGCGTGATCGTGCACGGGCGACTGGCCCAGCCCGAGCTGGCCGACCTCATGCGCCGCTGCTCGGCCCTGGTGCTGCCCTCGTTCTACGAAGGTCTGCCCCTGGTGCTGGCCGAGGCCCGGGCCTGCGGTTGCCGACTGGTGAGCACGGCGTTGCCCGGGGTGGTGCGCCGGTTGGCGCCGGCCTTCACGGAGGCCCTGACCCTGGTGCCCATGCCCCGCCTGGAAGGACCCGACACACCGGTGGCCGACGATCTGCCGGCCTTCACGGAGGCCCTGAAACGGGCCATGGCCGACACCCTGGGGGCGCCGACCATGGCCGTCGGCTCGGATGAGCTGACGCCGTTGACCTGGTCATCGGTCTACGAGCGAGTGGCCACGGCCTGGGCCAAGGCCGTTAGAACAGCGCCTTGACGTTGCTTCTGCTGTGCCCCTGCACCAGCCGGCGAAGACCTGGGCGAAGGTACCCAGCGGTTCGGAAAGCTCGCGATTCATCGGGGGCAGGACCTCATCGTTCACGACAAACGAGACAGATCCGTCAAAATCTGATAGAATGAAACGCGACAATCGCCGTTGGGGGCCGGCCTTGTCATCCCCCCCGACATGTCACGTCCATATGGGAGGAATCCGACATGCGCATCTTCATCGCTTTACTCGTCGTCGTCATGGCTACCAGCGCCATGGCCCAGGATGAGAACACCCTCGGTCTGTTCTTCAGCGACACCGAGTTCACCCCCGAGACCGCCAACATCGAGAACACCTTCGCTCCCATCGACATGTATCTCGTGCTCCTCAACCCCACCGTGGCATCAATCGGCGGCTACGAGGTCGGCATCGTCCACGACGCCCCGTCCCTGTTCTTCCTGACCGTGGCCGGCCCCAACGGCTGGACCAACTTCGGAGACAGCCAGAACCACCTCGCCGGCTACCAGACGCCCCTGCCCGCCGGCCCGCCCGGCGTCGTCCTATGCACCCTCACGCTGCTCTACCCGGGCGCCGATACGGTGTGCTTCAATCTCGTTCCCGCGACGCCGGCCAGTATCCCCGATTACCCGGCCATCGCCGACGGCAGCAACCCCGACAATCTCCTGCCGTGCAACATCTTCAACTACCCCGACTGCACCGCGACCATCAACGGCGCCGTGGCCAACGAGGGTGCGTCGTACAGCGAGATCAAGGGACTCTTCCGCTAGCACAGTTCTGCTGTTGATGATCAAGGCCCCGCCTCACGGCGGGGCCTCTCTTTTGACCGCAGCCCGATCGGACGCCCTCGCGGAGAAAACCAGGCGTCAGGAACGGGTTACCGGAACAGGCCCCGGATCGCAGACCAGGAATGGCGCTCCACGGCCACCGGTCCGGTCTGCAGCCCGGTGATCGTCAGCAGGTAATCGTATTCGCCCAGCCCGAACCACGCGGGGGGCGTGTACAAGAACGACCCCACCCAGATCCAGACCTCGGCGCCGGGCTCGCCGACCACCGTGAACGACACCTCCTGACACTCCTGGGAGAGCGCCGACTGGCTCACGGCGACCCCCTGGCAGTTCTGGGGCCACAGCTGGTAGAGGTACGTGGGCATCTCGGCTTGCAGGCTCACCTCGACCACGTTCCCACTGCCGCGGGTCACGACGAACCAGTCCGTGTCACGGACGACGTCGCCATCTGGTGTGGAATACCACCCGGCCTCCCCACCAAGAAGCAGTTCTCCGTGCTGATCGCCGGTCAGTGTCTGGAACGGCGACCCGAACTCGGGACTGTTGCAGCCGCCGTTGAACGCGTCGGCGTAGCCATCGGCCAGGGGTGGTTCCCCCTCCAGGACGACCCCAGGCGGAACATCCACCTCGCAGCCCTCCTCCTCGGTCACTGCCAGGACATAGTTCCCGGCCATGCTTTCACCCGTGACCACGATGACGTAGTCCTGTCCGGCCTCCACACCGGCCCAGCGAATGCAGGACACCCACAAACCACACGGCGGGCCGGAGTAGTAGTCCACGTTGCAGGCCACGAGCTCCTCGTCCGCATCGAAGAGATAGAGGCCCGTGTGATAGTCCGAACCGCACAGGTCGATGCGCAGGGCCAGATCGTCAGGAGCCGTGAAACGGTAAAAGACCGCCGGTCCGAAGGCTTCATACGGACACATATCCATGCAGCAGTTGGCCGTGTAACCCACCGTGGAACCGGTGGTCTCGAAGGGAATCTGTGGAATCATCAACGGATCATCCCACGTGTCGCCACCCAGCCGAATGACGGCCGGATCAGGTTCAGCAGGAGGGGCAGACGGCGCCGACCGGTACGGCCGTGAAGGCCCAAGATGCTGGGCCGTACAGACGGCCGCCCATGACAACAGAAATACAATCAGAACCCAGCGCATGGTCGTCCCCCCATGAAAACGAATCATGAACCAACCGTCCCAAGCATACCACACCCACCCTCCCCAACGCCGCCGATGCAGGTCGGGTTTGTTGGTCGCGACCGGAGAATCATGCCCCGCATAGCAACGACCCGGCTCCGTTCAGGAGCCGGGTCGGCGTTCTCCGGCCGCGACCAACAATCCCGACCTACATCGGCCTCACCGGAACACAGATCTCGCAGGTCATGGCTCCGGTCTCGGGATCCAGCTGGCAATCGTCGCCGTACCGCTGGTACGTCGGCCCCATGGCCGGCTGCCAGCCGTTGGACATGATCCAGCCGAACAGCTCACCGAAGTGTCGCCCGATCTCGTCGGGCACGCAGCGCACCTTCAGCATGGCGTACTTCCCGGCCGGCAGCGCGACGGTGTTCACCGGCGACTCGGCCACGAAGTCGGCGGGCACCTCCACGCCGGCATCGTACCGGCACTTCTCGGGGGGTGTGACCTCGGGGTTGTCGTGGCTGACGCCGAAGCTGCGCTGGCCGGGGCCGAAGAGGCCGCGCGGGCCGGCCCAGCGGCTGAACTCTTCCCACAACTCGCCGATGGGGCCGTGGTCGTAGGGTCCGATGTGGCGCATGTAGGCGATGCGGTAGGCGGGCAGGTCTTGCACGGTCACAGGATTCATGGTGGCGCTCCCTTGCGCTGAGGTGGTTGGGTCGACGCCGTCATGATCGCTCATGGCGTCTTCCCAGACCTGCAGCTGGGTGCGGGGCCCTTGATCCTCCGTGCTCTTCTCACATCCGCGCTCGCGCCACTGGGTGGGCGTGCAGCCGAAACGGTCGCGGAAAGCGCGGTTCAGCACGCTGGGCGACGAGAAACCCAGCTCGTAGGCGACGCGGGTCACCGAGATGTCGTCGGCTCCGTAGGTGAGACGGTCGGCGGCGGCCTGCACCCGTGTGCGCTTGATCCACGCCTGCACCGTCTCGCCGGTGACGGCGGCGAACACGCGGTGGAAATGCCAGAGGGAGAAACACGCCACCCCGGCGAGATCCTCCATGGCGAGGTCCTCACCGAGATGTCGTTGGATGTGGTCGATGACCGCGTTGATGCGGCGGCGGTATTCGCGCAAGCTGCGCGGGCTCGGTGTGCTCATGCCGCGCAGTCTAGCGACTATTCGTGGTCATGCCCATCACAATGGGCCATCACCTTCTCTTCCAGCCGGCGGCAGTGCTCCGGGTCGGGCTGCATGCCGAAGACCCGCCGGATGGATTCGCCCAGGGCGCGGATCTGCCGGACGTACCGTGCGCAGTGGTGGCACATCATGAGGTGCATCTTGAAGCGCAGCCGGTCCATCATCCCCATGTCTTCCACGGTCCCGCGGGTGACCAGGTTGTGGACTTCCTCGCAGCTGTACATGCCCGGCATCTTCTTCATGGTCATTGCTCCGCGAACCCCCGGCCTTCCAGACACTCCCTCAACCGGTTCCGTGCCCGGTAGAGGATCACACCCAGGTTAGTGCCCGTGACCTCCAGGGCGTTACAGATCTCCTTGGTGGCCAGACCCTCCACCTCCTTGAGGACGAAGGCCAGGCGGTGCCGCTCGGGCACGGTTTCCAGGCATTCCTCCAGGTGCTGGCGGATCTGTCGGTCCCAGAGATCGTCGTCGGACTCGCGGGGCGGATTCTGCCACATGCCGTGACGGTCGAAACGCTTCTCCACGACGTCCTCGATGTCGTCGTGCTTGTCGCGCTTCTGGAATCCGCGACGAGTCTCGCGAAGCTTGTGGTAGAGGATGCCGAAGAGCCAGGTGCGGACGTGGCTGCGGCCCTCGAATCGCGGCAGGGTTTCGATGAAGGTGAGGAACACCTGCTGGGTGACATCGTCGGCCTCGGTCTCCTGCAGACCGGCGCCACGGGCGGCGCGCAGGATCTGAGGCAGAAACTCGTGCACCACCTTCTGAATGGCGTCACGATCCTGAGCCTGCAGGCTAGTGAGGAATTCGGGGGTGCCGAACTCGGGGGGTGGGACATAGGCCATGTGGACATCTCCGTTGGGCGCGTCGGGTCCAGATGCTGACTCGCTCAGGATACACGTTGCGCAGCACAATGGCGACCATTCTTGTAATGTTTGCAGATGACCCGCCACCAACTCCATGTCAACACTGAGCGGCGGCCCACGCTGGAGTCGCCAGGGATTCCAGGCAGGAGGCAGAATCATGTTCGCGACGAAGAAGCTGACGGCCGGCGTGGGTGGTGGACTGGCGGGTGGGCTGGTGTTCGGGATGATGATGGCGAAGATGGGCATGCTGCCCATGATCGGCAAGATGGTGGGGTCGCCCACGGTGGCCACCGGGTGGGTGGTGCACCTGGCCATCAGCGCCGCCATCGGCGGCAGCTTCGCGGTGCTGGCGGGCTGGCTGGCCCAGGGACGCCGGAGCAGCGCCGTGTTCGGCACCCTCTACGGCGCGGCGTGGTGGTTACTGGGACCGCTCACCCTCATGCCGCTCATGATGGGCATGGGCCTGGGCATCAACTGGAACGCCACGGCCGCCGCGAACATGCTGCCCAGCCTCTACGGCCACGTGATCTTCGGGGCCGTCCTCGGCCTGACCTACGACCTGGTGCTGCGGCGGCTCGGTGCGAGCCGGCCGGCCGCTGCGGACCGGGCGCAGAGGGGGGCGGAGGCCGTGGCGTCGTAGGGAACGCCATGGCCGTGGGCAGCCGGGACACTTGCCCACCGCCTCCATCCCAGAGGGCCGATTGCCGTCAGGTGATCGGCCCTTTCCGTTGCCGACAGCTCACCTCGGAGTCTACCTTGTGCGGGAAACCGAGCCATGGAGGAAGTCGCCATGAGGACCCTCGCCACAGCCCTGCTGGTCATCCTGGTCACCGCCGTCCAGGCCGCTGATCACGAGCCATACGAGACACTCGTCGAGTACGATTGCCTCAGCCATCAGATCTCGGCCTATGGCTGGTTCGGCGAACACCCCAACGGTTTCAGCTTGGCCGGCGGTGCCCGCATGGCGTTCGAAGGCGTGATTCACGTCACCGCCATGGAGTTCTATTTCCATTGGACCGGCGACGGCAATCAGGGGATCCCGTCCGTCATCGAGGGTGACCACATTCGGGGCGCGATCAGGAATGCCGAGGGAACAATCCTGGCTCATGCATCGGCACTCATCACCACGAGCACCGGTCGACGCTGGCTCTCCATGGAGTTGGAGGACGGGCCCATCACGTTGCCGGCTGGAACCTACGACTTCTGCGTCTATCTCGACGTTCCTCGACAGTGCGGCCTCGGCGCCTGCAATGATATCGGGGATGAACGCGCCGTCTCCATCCGTTCGTCCAATGGCCTCGCAGGCCCGTGGGTCGTCTTCGAGGGCTGGGACCCGGCCTATCGGTTGCATCTGACGGGAGGGGCTGTCGAGGTCGAGGCCACGACATGGAGCGTGATGAAGGCTGGCTTCCGTTAGCTTGTACCTAAGAAATTGTTGTTGGCGGTTTCGCCCGGGTTGTGAGCCCCTGTTTCGTGATCTCCGATACGTATTTTTTATCGACCGCGCCCTTTTCGAGGGCTGTTCCAGGCCGCCAACAATCATCGAGGCACAAGGCAACGACTGCGATTGCAACGGTTTGTCATTATGTGCGATTAATGAACATCTAACCTGGAAATCCCCACACCATTATGCTAGTATCGTTGTCAACGAAGCGCCGACCCTGGTCCGCGCAATGGGCCAGTCCACACACGAATCCGAGAGGATATCGACATGAAGACCTTGCTCACGATTCTCGCTGTCAGTCTCCTGGCCAGCACGGCCTTCGGCCAGCTGGTGATCACCGGTGTCATCGATGGTCCCCTTCCCGGTGGCCACCCCAAGGCCGTCGAGCTCTGCGCCGTGATGGACATCGCCGACCTCGGCCAGTACGGCATGGGCTCCGCCAACAACGGCGGCGGCACCGATGGTATCGAGTGGGTTTTCCCCGCCGGTAGCTCCGCTGTCATGGGCGACTTCATCTACGTCGCCGCCGCTGACGACGCCAACGGCTTCGCGACCTTCTTCGGCTTCGAGCCCACCTTCGTGGTCGATGGCTACGCCATGAGCATCAACGGTGACGACGCCGTGGAGCTGTTCCTGAACGACGTCTGCGTCGACGTGTTCGGCGACCGCGACACCGATGGCACCGGCGAGCCCTGGGAGCACCTGGACGGCTGGGCCTACCGCGTGGACAACACTCCTGACAGCCCCGACTTCGACGTGGCGGCCTGGTACTTCAGCGGCCCCAACGCCCTGGACAACGAGACCGACAACGCCACCGCCGCCACCCCGTTCCCCACCGGCACCTGGACCTTCGAGCCCGGCGTGGCCAACGAAGCCCAGAGCCTGAGCGCCGTGAAGGCCCTGTTCAACTAGAACAGACCGACGGCCCCGCAGAACGAAGCCCCCTGGCCGCGAGGTCGGGGGGCTTCTTCTATCCCAGCAGCTTCCCCCACCCCCGCGGCGGCTTCACCGACACGGCCCCCGTGAACTCCGCCAGGCTCTCGATGGCCGTGCGCAGCCCGCGATCCAGTCGCTC
>Ga0070728_10006976_pt1 | contig 10484 bp, 11 predicted proteins | sample tdDd471_FD_66723 | JGI IMG/M metagenome (GOLD analysis project Ga0070728, IMG submission 66723) | Marine sediment microbial communities from the Atlantic coast under amendment with organic carbon and nitrate - tdDd47.1 | ecosystem: Environmental > Aquatic > Marine > Coastal > Sediment | place...
GGCGGTGCAGCTCGAGCGCGGCGACTACGGCCACGTGCCGAGCGACGCGCAGTGGGTGCGCCACGCGGTCGGGGACTTCTCCAACGCCGGCTACTACTTCCACTTCGGGTTCTGCCGCTACCGCTGCCGGTACTGCTTCCACTACGAGCTGAAGACCACGCGCGAAGAGGAGCTGATGGCGCGCTACGTCGCCGCGCTCGACCGCGAGATGGCGCACGTCAGCTCGCTGACCCGAGGCGTCCAGCCCGCGCTGTACTTCCTCGGTGGCGGCACGCCGACGGCGCTGCCCGTGGCGCTGCTCGAGCGCTTCCTCGAGCGGCTCACGCTGCGCTTCGGCCCGCCGGGGACCGCGATGAGCACGGTGGAGGCCAAGCCGATCACCGCGAGCGACGACAAGCTCCGCGCGCTGGTCGCGGCCGGGTTCCGGCGCATCAACCTCGGCGTGCAGACGTTCGATCCGGCGCTGTACGCGTTCCATCACCACGGCGAGGACGTCCGCGTCGCGCACGACGCGATCGAGCGCGCGCGCCGCGCGGGCTTCGACTGGATCAACGTCGACCTGATGACCGGCCTGGAGCGACAGGACCCCGCGTCGTTCGCCCAGACCCTGGGCGTCGCGCGCCGGCTCGCGGCCGACGGCGCGATCGACAGCGTGTTCCTCTACCCGTTCCACGACGATCCGCGCAGCAAGACGTTCGGTGATCCCGGCAAGGTGCCCCCGTTCGAACAGACCGCGGCGAGCGACCTGCGAGCGCGCGAGGTGTTCGCCGACGAGCTCGGGTGGTCGGAGCTGGGCGCGCGCTTCTACCGGTCGCGCCGGCACGTGCGCCGCGAGGTGCTCGAGCTGCTGAAGGTCCGCGCGAACCCGGCGTACGGCGAGTCGCTCTATCACGGGTTCGGCAACTCGAGCTTCTCGATCGGCGACCGGGCCACGTACCTCAACCACCGCGACGTGATCGCCTACTGCGAGGCGGTCGAGGCGCGCGGCTCGGGCATCGCGCGCTGGACCACGCTCGACGACGCGCAGCGCGCGACCCGCGACGTGACCTTCGATCTGCTGTACTCGCCGGTCACCCGCGTCCGCAGCCGCGCGCGCAAGTACGGCCGGGCCGCGATGCGAGATCACCGGCGGAAGCTGCGCCGCTGGGCCGAGCTCGGGCTCGGCTCGTTCGACCGGCTCCTCGGCACGTTCTCGCTGTCGCGCCTCGGCAAGCTCCTGCACCAGCAGATGATCCCGCAACACTACTTGCCCCGGGACCGGCGGCGCCTCGACACCGTGATGACGCTCCGCAAGGAGCTCGGCCGCCGCTACCGCGGCTACTGAGGCCGGGGCGGCTCCTGAGGAAAAGACGCGAAGTCGTTCGCGCGAAGCGCGATTCGCGGCTTTTCCGAAGTTCGGGGGGAGCTCGAGGGGGGCGAAGCCCCTCTCGACCTCGAGGGCTCCGCGCTGGCTCGCGTTGGGTTCGGGGCGGCCGTCGCGCTTCCAGTGGGGGGAGGAGGAGGCGACGACCACCCCGGCCCGGGGTCCACCGCAATCGACGTGCCGCGCGCCGCCGCCGCCGGAGGCGAGCCCCGGCGCCGCCCGGCCTGACGGGGCCGCCCGACGACTGTGGGCTCGGCCCGGCAGCGCCGCGGCGCGCGGCGCGGTGAGGGTGGTTGGTCCAGCGATTGCGTAGGCCTGGGGCAACGACGGAGGAATCGATGGAAGAGATCGTAGCCAAGGTGAGCGAGAAGACGGGGCTGTCGCCGGAGCAGTCCCGCGTGGCGGTCGACATGGTGATCCAGTGGGTCAAGGGGCAGCTGCCCGCGAGCGTCCGCGGGCAAGTGGACGGCTTCCTCGGCGGCGGCGGCTCGGCGCCCGCCAACATCGGTGACGCGGCGAAGAGCGCGCTCGGCGGGATGTTCGGCGGCGACTGAGCGTCGGGCCCCCGAGCCGCGGTCAGCTCGGCCAGCGGATGTGCGGCATCGGCTGGCCGGGCCGCGCGAGGAGGTAGCCCTGGCCGAAGTGGGCGCCGCACGCGATCACGGTCATGAGCTCCTCGCGCGTCTCGATGCCCTCGGCGACGACCTTGGCGCCGAGGTCCTCGCAGAGGTTGACCACGTGGCGGATGATCTTCTGCTTCGCGCTCGACCGATCCGAGTCCATCACGAGGCTGCGGTCGAGCTTGACCACCGCGGGCTCGAGCTCGGCGATGCGCAGCAGGTTGCTGTGGCCGGCGCCGAAGTCGTCGACGACGAGCTGCGCGTTGGTGCGCGAGCACAGCTCGCGCAGCGCGCTGTGGCACAGGTCGAAGTAGTCGAGCGCGGCCGACTCGGTGACCTCGAGGTAGAGCGGGTGCTCGTGGTAATTCATCGGGTCGTCGGGGCGGACGATCCAGCGCTCGCTCAGCTCGTGCGGGTGCAGGTTGAGGAACAGCGGGCAGCGCGGCGGCTCGGCGAAGCCCGCCTCGCGGACCATGCGCCCGAGGCGCCCCGTCGCGCTCTGCTCGGCGGCGAGGCGGAACAGCTCCGTCGGGTTTCGCAGCGCGTCGTGCCGGCAGCGCACGAGCATCTCTGCGGCGAAGAGGCCGTGGGTGTGCAGATCGACGATCGGCTGGAACACCACGCCGATCTGCCATTGCTCGAGGGCGCGGATCGGCGGCGGCACGTCGGACGCGCGTAGGAGATCGGTGGGGATCTCCATCTCCTCGGTCCAGCGCTTCGACGACACCCGCCGAGTCTACCGGTATCCTCGCGACCGATGAAGGTCACCATCTGGCACAACCCCAAGTGCACCAAGTCGCGTCAGGCGCTCGAGCTGCTGAAGGAGCGCGGCATCGAGCCGACGGTGCGGCAGTACCTGAAGGATCCGCCCACCGAGGAGGAGATCCGCGCGGTGCTGAAGAAGCTCGGCACCAAGGACCCGCGCGACCTGGTGCGCAAGCGCGAGAAGCTCTTCGCAGAGCTCGGCGTCGCAGACATGGACGCCGACGCGGTGGTCGCGGCCATGGCCGAGCACAGCAAGCTCATCGAGCGGCCGGTGGTGATCGCCGGCCGCGGGGCGCGGATCGGGCGCCCGACCGAGGCGATCCTCGAGATCCTCGAGTAGGGCTCAGTCTTCCAGGTCGGCCGACAGCGCGGCGCGCTGCGCGTCGGTCAACGCGACCTCGACGGTCAGGTTCTCGTGGTCGGCGCCCAGGGCGACGGGTGTCTGCCCGCCGAGCGGGAACTTCAGGTACTGCACCGACGACAGGCGGTCGTCGCCGACCTGCCGCGGGTCGAACTCGGGGCGGACGAGCGTGCCGTCCTCGAGCTTCGCGTAGAGCGTGCTCGGCAGGCCGAGCCACTCGCGCAGCTTCACGTTCCGCTCGTCCTCGTCGTCGATGCCGATGAGCAGCGAGGCGCCCAGCGAGCCGTCGTCGTGCAGCAGCTCGTTGTACGTGTCGAGCTCGTGCTGGATCTCGGCCTCGCGGACGATCCTCTCGACCCGCATCATCTCCTGGACCTGGTAGCGGATCGTCTCGCGGTTCTCGAACAGGAACGTGAGGTGGTCGCCGACGTGGATGCGGCGCGCCTTCTTCGCGGCGAGCGCCCGCGGCCGGGTCTCGGCGCGCGAGTCCTCGTAGGTCTGGTAGTCGACGAGCTCGGAGCGTTCGATCGGTCGCATCAGTCTTGGTCCTCGGGGCCGAAGCCGTCCTCTCGGTAGGCCCGCGCGAGGATGGTCATCGGGTGCATCGGGCGCACGCCCGCGTGCTGCTGGAACTGCAGCGCGGCGAGCGGACAGTCGGTGGCCCAGATCTCGGCGTCGGCGTCCTTCATCCCGTCGAACGCCTTCTTGCCGACGCGCTGGCTGGGCTCGAACCCGTCGACGGTCATCGCGTAGGTGCCGTCGTGGCCGCAGCACTCCATCACCGTCTTGGGCTTGACCCCGATCTTCCGGATCAGGTCGCGGCCCTTGAACCCGACCGCCTGCGCGCGCAGGTGACACGGCGCGTGGTACGCGACCCGGTCGCCCGGTGACGACTTGAAGTCCTCGTCGAACCGCTCCTCTTTGCGGATCGACCAGAGGAACTCGCCGGCGTCCATCACGACCTCGGCGAGCTTCTCGGCGCGCGCGCGGTCCTCGCCCTCGAGCAGCTCGGGCCACTCGCGGCGGAGCATCATCGTGCACGTCGGGTTGATGCCGATGACCTTGCTGCCGGCCTCGACGTGCGGCATCAGCCGGTCGAGGTTGTGCTTGGCCTTCTCGCGCAGCAGCGCGAGGTCACCGGACTCCCAGGCCGGCATGCCGCAGCACTCGAGGCCCTTCTCGCAGCGCAGATCCACCTGATTGCGCTGCATCACCTCGACGGTGTCCTTGCCGATCTCGGGCTCGTTGTGCTGCACGTAGCAGGTCTGGAAGAGCACCGCCTCGCCGCCGGGGCCCTCGTCGGTCAGCCCCTCGCGCGTCGCCCAGCCCTCGAACGTCTTCGACGCGAAGTCGGGGAGCAGCTTGTCGCGGTGGATGCCGAGCGCCTTCTCCATGAACCAGCGGTGCAGCTGCACGCGGTTCATCACGTTGGCGAGGCCGAGGCTCATGCGCGCCGCGCCGGCGGCGCGGTCGGGGTCGCTGAGCGCGGCCCTCTGGAGCGTCGGCCGGCGCGAGCCGCGGACCGCGTTGTAGCGGTGCATCAGCTTCGGGAAGTCGAGCTGGAACTCGTGCCCGTCGCGCGGCGTGTACGGGCACTGGACCTCGCAGAGCTTGCACTGGAAGCAGAGGTCGACGACCTCCTCGGTCTGCTCGCGGGTCAGCTTGGCGACGCTCCCGTCGTGCTCGTCGTCGATGTAGGCGAACAGCCGCGGGAAGCTGTCGCAGTACTTGAAGCACATCCGGCAGCCGTGACAGACCTCGAACACCCGCGTGAGCTCCTGGTCGAGGGCGTCCTCGTCCCAGTAGACCGCCTCGGTCGGGTCGTAGCTCAGCCCCTCGGTGGGCTGGTACGAGATGTTCTTCTCGTCGGTCACGGCTGCCGGAGGTGGGCGCTCAGGAGATCTCGTCGAGCAGCTTCTGGAAGCGGCCGGCGTGCGACTTCTCGGCCTTCGCCAACGTCTCGAACCAGTCCGCGATCTCCTCGAAGCCCTCCTCGCGCGCGGTCTTGGCCATGCCCGGGTACATGTCGGTGTACTCGTGGGTCTCGCCCGCGACGGCGGCGGCGAGGTTCTCGGTGGTGTCGCCGATCGGGAGGTTCGTGGCCGGGTCGCCGACCTTCTTCAGGTAGTCGAGGTGGCCGTGCGCGTGGCCGGTCTCACCCTCGGCGGTCTCGCGGAAGTTGCCCGCGATCTCGGGGTAGCCCTCCACGTCCGCGACCTTGGCGAAGTACAGGTAGCGGCGGTTCGCCTGCGACTCGCCGGCGAAGGCGGCCTTGAGGTTGTCGTGCGTCTTGGAGCCCTTGAGGTCTGCCATGGTCTCTCCTCCCATAACGAAAACGGTTCGAGGAGGGACCTAGTGAAAAGTCGAGCGGCCGACAAGACCGAACTTCGACTTTGTCCAAATCGCTTGGGTAAGGAGGTCTCTCGCAAAGCCGCGGAGGCGCGAAGGAGGGGCGGTGCCGACCGCGGCGCGACTCGGCGAACCGCGAGCGCCGTCCATCGCGTCCGATCTCTGCGCCTTGGCGGCTCCTGAGGAAAAGACGCGAAGTCGTTCGCGCGCAGCGCGATTCGCGGCTTTTCCGAAGTTCGGGGGGAGCTCGAGGGGGGCGAAGCCCCTCTCGACCTCGAGGGCTCCGCGTGAGAATTCAGTTGAGCCGCGGGGCGGGCACGAAGACGCTGGACTCGCCGGGCTCGGCCATCAGCTCCGACAGCTCCACCGCGTCCTCGGCGATCGCGTACGGGACGGTGCACGCGACCGGGTCGTGGTCGGCGTGCTCGAGCATCACGTGGATGGCCGAGGTGACCGGCTCGCCCTCGTCGTCCTCGATGGTCACGTCCGCGCAGATGGCGACGGCGCGCCACCGCCCCTTGGTCGCCGCCTCGCGCAGGCCGCCGCGGAGCGCCGCGATCACCTGCTCGTGCGACGCGTCCGAGTCGTGCTCGTCCTCGTCGTCGTCGGGCTCGAGGTGGAAGATCTCGCCGTCGTCGGCCTGCATGGCGAGCGCGAACGGCGCGAACTCGGTGGTCGTCTGCAGGCGGTCGGTGGCCACGTCGATGGCACCGTTGAGCAGCTCGTTGAGGTCGTCGCGGCTGGACATCTGAGGGCCGAGCGTGATCGAACGCCCGGCTCGTGGCAACGCGGCCGACTACGTTGAAGCGCATGGACACCGACCACGCGCGCTCCGAGCGGCTGATCGAGACCATCCGCTCGTCGATCATCGGCGACGATCAGGTCCTCGAGGGCCCCTACGGTCCGAGGCGGGTGACCTACGCGGACTACACCGCCTCGGGGCGCTCGCTGAGCTTCCTCGAGGAGTTCATCCAGCGCGAGGTGCTCCCGCTCTACGCCAACACGCACACCGAGTCGTCGGGCACCGGGCTGCAGACCACGCGCTTCCGCGAGGACGCGCGGGAGGTGATCCGCGCGGCGGTCGGCGCCGACGAGCGCGACGTGGTGATCTTCTGCGGCTCGGGCGCCACGGGCGCGATCCACAAGCTGATCGACGTGCTCGGCCTGCGGATCCCGCGCGATCTCGACCTGCGCTACGGCCTGTCCAAGCAGATCCCGGCCGAGGAGCGGCCGGTGGTCTTCATCGGTCCGTACGAGCACCACTCCAACGAGCTGCCGTGGCGCGAGTCGATCTGCGAGGTGGTCACCATCCGCGAGAACGCCGACGGGCGCGTCGACCTTGCGCACCTCGCGGAGGAGCTCGCCCGCTACGGGGACCGGCCGGTGAAGATCGGGAGCTTCAGCGCCGCCTCGAACGTGACGGGGATCGGCTCGGACACGCGCGCGATCGCGGCGCTGCTGCACAAGCACGGCGCGCTCTCGTTCTGGGACTTCGCGGCGGCCGGGCCGTACGTGAAGATCGAGATGAACATGGCCGACGACGCGCCCGACGGGCACCTCGTCTACAAGGACGCGGTCTTTCTGAGCCCGCACAAGTTCATCGGCGGCCCGGGCACGCCCGGCGTGCTCGTCGCCAAGCGGCGGCTGTTCCGCAACCCGGTCCCCGCGGTCCCCGGAGGCGGCACCGTCGCGTACGTGAACCCGGACGAGCACCGCTACGTCGACGACCCCGAGGTCCGCGAGGAGGGCGGCACGCCGGCGATCGTCGAGTCCATCCGGGCGGGGCTCGTGTTCCAGCTCAAGGAGGCGGTGGGCCACGACGTGATCCGCGCCCGCGAGCACGGCTTCATCCGCCGCGCGATCGAGAGCTGGGAGCAGAACGAGAACATCAACATCCTCGGCAACCGCGACGCGTGGCGGCTCGGGATCGTGTCGTTCGTCGTCCGGCACGGGGAGCGCTACCTGCACCACAACTTCGTCGCGTCGGTGCTCAACGACCTGTTCGGGATCCAGGCGCGCGCCGGCTGCTCGTGCGCGGGGCCCTACGGACACCGGCTGCTCGGCATCGATCTGCAGACGTCGCGGGCCTTCGAGCGCGAGATCGTCGACGGCTGCGAGGGGATCAAGCCCGGCTGGGTCCGCGTCAACTTCAATTACTTTCTCAGCGAGGCCGTGTTCGAGTTCCTCCTCGCCGCGGTCCACCTCGTCGCGCGCGAGGGCTACAAGCTGCTGCCGCACTACCGCTTCGAGTCGGCGACCGGCCTGTGGCACCACCGGGCGGGGCGGCCGCAGCCGGCGATGCGGCTGCACGACGTGACGTACCGGGGCGGCAAGCTCGAGTACCGGTCGCGCCACGCGACCGAGCCCGAGCACGCGCTGATGGGCTACCTCGACCGCGCGCGCGAGATCCTCGACGCGGCCGTGCAGGAGGCGACGGAGGCGGACGCGCCCCCGCTCAGCGCCGACTTCGAATCGCTGCGCTGGTTCCCGCTGCCGTCCGAGGTGGTCGCCGAGCTGCGGGGCGGCGAGTGCAGCAAGTCCGGGAACAGCCCGCTGCGCGTGCGCTGATCAGGGCAGCGCGATCGAGTCCGCCTCGGCCGCCTCGAGCAGCGCCTCGCGCAGCTCGCGCATGTCCCGGTGGCGGGTCTCCGGTGAGTGCTTGAGGGCCAGGTCGATCGCGGCGGCGAGGCGCGGCGGGACGTCGGGGGCCACCTCGCGCAGGCGCGGCGTCTCGCTGGTGAGCATCTTCATCACCATCATCGTCGGGTTGTCCTCCACGGGGAAGGGGAGCTCCCCCGCGAGCGCGCGGAAGAACACGACGCCGAGGCTCCAGACGTCCGTCGCGGGCGTCAGCTCGCCGACCCCGCGCATCTGCTCGGGCGACATGTAGCCGGGCGTCCCGAGCACCGCGCCCTGCTGGGTGTGGATGACGGCGTTCTCCAGGAGCTTGGCGAGGCCGAAGTCGAGGAGCTTGACCGTCTCGGTCCCGTCCGCGTCGACCGCGAGGAACACGTTCTCCGGCTTGAGGTCGCGGTGGAGGATCTTGGTGTCGTGCGCGGTCACGAGCGCGTCGATCACCGGCAGGAGCACGCGGAGCGCCTCGGCGGGCGACAGCCTCCGTTCGCGGGACAGGCGCGCGCCGAGCGACTCGCCCTCGAGCAGCTCGAGCGCGATGTACGCGACGTGGTCCTCGAGCCCGGTGTCGAGGACCTCGACCACGTTGGGGTGCGACAGCGCGGCGGCCGCGCGCGCCTCCTGGAAGAAGCGCTCGAGCAGATCGGGCTGGTCGGCGAGCGCCGAATGCAAGACCTTCACCGCGACCGGCGCGCCGCTCTCGAGGTCGGTCGCCGCGAACACGGCGCCCATGCCGCCGCGGCCCAGCTCACGGTCGAGCCGGTACCGGCCGGCGACCACCGCCGAGCTGCTCGTGTGCGCCACCTCTGACGAGGATAGACGATGTGCGGGGTCTCAGTCGCCGAACAGGCGACCGAGCCGCCCGACCACGCTCTTGAACGCGCTAGGGTGGTGGCTCGCCACGACCCTGCCGGTGGTGCCGCTGACCGCGGCGAAGAACACCGAGGGCCCGCCCTCGACCGCCTCGCCGCCGTAGCGGTAGCGCTGGACGTACAGCGGGTAGAAGACCAGGCGGGCGTCGGAGATGTTCGTGGTGACCTGCGCGAACAGCGCGCGGCTGGGCTCGCCCTTGCGGCGCAGCGCGTGCTCGGCCGCCTCGGCCGCGTCCTCGCGCGGCAGGTCGGGCAGCACGGTGGCGGCGGGGTCGAGCTTCGCGTCCGCCGCGGGGACCAGGTCGGCGAGGGGGATCTTCAGCCCGAGGGCGGGGATGATCGGGAACCCGCGGCGGGCGACGATGGCCAGGGTCGAGTCGTGGTGGCGAAAGCCACCGACCGGGAGAGTCCGCCGGCGGGTCTTGGTGCGACCGCGTCGCTTGCGGCTGTCGGGCGGGCGCCGGCCGCCGCCGCCGAGCACGCCCACGTCCGGGAATTCGCGGATGGTCTCCACCGTCGAGACGATGTCGAGCGAGAAGGAGTCGGCGCTGCCCTTCACGCGCCAGACGGGGATCCAGATCGACTCCACCGGGCTCATCTCGGCCGAGTCGAGGTCGGCCGGCCGCAACAACCGTTCGCGGATCGCGTCGCGCACGCGGCCCTCGCCGACCATGCGACCGACGGTCCGCGGCAGCGCGGAGGCGTTCTCTTCCTCGAGGTCGAGGGGCAGGGCGGGCGGCGTGACGAGCGGCGGGAAGCTCACGGTCACAGCATACGCCCGGCGCTCGGCGATGTTTCTCCGCGAGCAGGCAGGCGAGGTGGCGCACGTCAGGTCTCCGGGAGCTCCACCGGGACGCGGACGGTCCTCGCGGAGCAGTAGTCCATGATCACGCGGGCAGGGAAGCTCGCCGACGCGGCCCCGCGGCGCACCTCGACCTCGTAGTCGCCCGTCCGGTCGAGGCCGATGAAGCAGTGGCCGCGCTCGGGGCACTCGGCGTCGTCGAGCGGGTCGACCGCCTCGGTGTCCGAGATCTCGAACCACGCGCCGTCGTCCACCCGGTAACGCACCGACACCGGCTCGTCGTACGGACCGCCGGGCTCGCGGATCAGCAGCTCGATCCCCCAGGCCAGGTCGTCGTCGCCGCACTCGACGTCGGCGCAGCCGCTCCCGAGCAGACACGCGATGAGCGCCAGGCGCCGCATGACCTCAGGATGCCACGTCAGCCCACGCTCATCCGGCGCAGGATCTCCTCGAGGTCATCCTCGGTGACCGCGCGCACCCGGTCGGCCAGCGCGCGCCGCTGGCTGTGCTTGCTGATCGCGAACGGCTTGCCGGGCAGCGCGGCGAGCGCGTTGGCCTCGCGCAGCGCGGTCTCGGCGAGCACGCTCGCGTCGACCGCCCCGTTGAGCCAGCCGACGGTCGCCGCCTCGGTCGGGCGGTAGACCTTCGCGCGCAGCGTCGCGTCGAACAGGTGCGGCGTGGCGATCACCGCCTGCGCGATCTCGAGCGCGAAGACGGG
>Ga0070728_10006979_pt1 | contig 10479 bp, 9 predicted proteins | sample tdDd471_FD_66723 | JGI IMG/M metagenome (GOLD analysis project Ga0070728, IMG submission 66723) | Marine sediment microbial communities from the Atlantic coast under amendment with organic carbon and nitrate - tdDd47.1 | ecosystem: Environmental > Aquatic > Marine > Coastal > Sediment | place...
CCGCGCCCACCGCCGACCCGCCACGCCGTCAACGCCGCGGCCTGGTAGGGGCGCAGAGGGGGTCCCTCCAGCGGCGCGCGCTCGAGCCGCGCGACCTCGTCGCGGTAGCCGACCCCGTGCTCGCGGAGCGCGCGACGAATCGCGCGATGACGATACGCGGGCGCGCGCCACCCACGAGTCCGCGGATCCCAGAGCACTCCGGGCAGCGCGGCGGCGTCGAGGTCGCCGGGTGGGTCGACGACGAGGATCGTCCCTCGGTCGAACGACAGCCTCAGCATCGCGCTGCTCTCGCGGTCATGCGGGGGTCATCGCCCGAAGCGCCGAGAGGTTTCGTCGCTGCCCCCGGGTGCTCCGGAATCCCGGAGGCGAGAGCCGCGTGCAGAGCCGGACAGGGCAGGCTCCGGAATGCCCACGAGTCGCGGTGCGTCCAGGTCACCGCGCCCGTGGGCCCTCCATCTCGACCAGTGCGGGCAGTGGGGACCGGTGATGCGAACACACATGAGGGAGGCGCAGATCCTCCGGAGGGTGTCCCACGATACGATTGGCGGATGGACGACGACGCGGTGCAGTCGCGCGAGGAGACACGCCTCTCGGGGGCGATCGTGCTCGGGAACCTGCGATCGCTCCGGGCGATCGCGGGCGACTCCGCCTTCAGTCGAGCGATGGACTCGATCGACCCCGAGGTACGGAGCTGCATCGCGGAGGCGACGACGCTGTCGTGGGTCCCGATCCCGCACATGGAGCAGCTGATCCGAGCGTGCGCAGCGGAGGCGGGCCGCGACTCTCACGACCTGGCCTGCGAGATGGCGGAGCAGAGCCTGGAGCACAACCTGCGGACGCTCTGGCGCGTGCTGTTGCGCTTCACCTCCGACGACAGCCTGCTGCAGCGGGTGAGCCTCTACTACGCGCGGTCCTACGACGGCGGGCGAGCAGAGGCCGCGGTCATCGCTCCGGGACGCGCGGTGTGTCGCGTCACCGAGCGGCCGGGCATGACGCGCATGAGCCGCGACATCTTCGCCACCGGAGTGAAGACGCTGCTGCGCGTCGCCGGCCGCGAGCAAGTGCGGGTCGAGCCGCGGGCGACCCGAGACGGGGTGGAGGTCGACATCTGGATGTCCTGAGGAGAGCCCTCTGACGTTCGGACGAAGATCGAGCCCGCGCCGCTCCGGATCGGGAGCGATGCGGGCTCCGACCGACCCTCGAGGCCCCGCTGATCGGACTCGAACGCGTCGGCACGGCAAGTGCAGCCTCGTGGCTCATGGTTCGGTGGTCGTGGCTGCTGGGCGCAGTCTTGCTGACGGCCTGCGCCAACGAACAGGGCGTGACGCCGTGCGGCATCACCGTGTGCACGGCCGGCTTCCAGTGCTGCACCGGGTGCGCGAGCAACCACTTCTGCTCGACCGAATGTCCCGCGGTCCTCGACTGCCCCGACGCCGGCGATCGCGCCCCCGCGCCGATCGACGGAGGCGGTGGGGTCGACGGAGGCGAGGTCCTGGATCCCGGCCCCGGCGACGACGCGGGCGCCGGCCCGCCGAACGCCGGAGAGGACCGGATGGACGTGCTCTGCCTGGTCGACGAGCTGTGCAACGGCGTCGACGACGACTGCGACGCGTCGATCGACGAGGGCGGCGACTGCCCCGGCGAGGTCGTGCAAGGCCTGTCGGGCAACGCGTACCTCTTCGACGACGCCGAGCGCACGTGGCGCGAGGCCCGCTCTCGGTGCGACTCGCTCGGGTACACGCTGGCGGTCATCGACGACGCGACCGAGGACGCGTTCGTCTTCGCCCACCTCGCGCGCCTTGGCTTCGACGACGCCTGGATCGGCCTCGACGACCGCGACGACGAGATGACCTGGGTGTGGGTCGACGGCAGCCCCATCGGCTACGAGAACTGGGGCGAGGGCGAGCCGAACGACGGCGGATCCGGCTCCGACTGCGCGGTGATCATGACGCCGCCGGCGTCTCGCGCGTCGCGGTGGGCCGACCGCGAGTGCGACAGCCGGCGGCCGTACATCTGCGAAGCGCCGACTCGATAGCTCGCGCGTCGCTTCACGCCGCGATGCCGAGCGCGGCGTGCGCGAGCCTCCGCGAGAGGCTCAGCGCGCGGCGCGGCTCGAGGTGCCCCTCGTCGCCGAGCCAGCGGTAGTAGCTCGACAGCAGCGCGAACAGCTCGCGCTCGGCCGCCTCGGGGGCGCCGTCGACGGTGGCGACGATGGCGGCGAGCAGCGCGTCGACGTCGAGCGAGCCCAGCGGCGGCTCAGCGCACTCGCCGAGCTGGACCTGGAGCTGCAAGACCAGCAGGCGCACCGCGCGCCGCGCGAGGTCGCGATCGACGGGGTGCTCGAACAGGCGCAGCCACTGCTTCGTGTCCCGCTCCGCGAGGTAGCCGTAGCGCAGCTCGCGGACGCGGCGGACGCCGCGCTCGGTGCAGCCGTGGGCGCCGCGGCTGACGTCGATCGACGAGCGGATCACGTCGCGCTGCCAGTTCGTCAGGTCGCCGCGCGCGTGCAGCCACTCGGTGAACCGGTCGAGCAGGGCGTACGTCCGCGCGGCGCGGTAGCCGGGGACGTAGTGGACGTACACCTCGGTCGACGCGCGCTGCACCCACGCCCCGGCGCCGACCAGATCGGCCCAGCTCGTCGCGTTGCTCAACACGAGCACGAGGACCTCGACCACGGTCAGCGGATCCGAGCAGGGCCGCTCGGCGACGAAGGTCTCGGCGACCTGGCGCCAGTCACTCCACTCGGCCCGCTTCATCCCGGCGTGCCCGGGGACCCGGCGGGGAGGAACCTTCGGTCGACGATCGGCTCGCTCGGGGCGGCGGTAACGGCGCCAGCGCTTCTTCTTCATGACCGACCGCATCGGCCGGCCATCGGGTCGGTTGCGTGGCGCATGATCGTACGGCCTGGTCGGCCGGATCATCGAGCGCGTGACGGACGCGTAGGCGCGCCCCGCGACACGACCACGACCGGGTCGCCGACCGCGCACTCGCCGTCCTCGACGACGCGCAGGTAGATGCCGCGCAGGTGCCGCGGCCGAAAGCGCGCCGACATGTTCAATCGCATCGGCGCCAGCCCGAAACGCTGCGCCCACTTCTTGCAGCCGTTGTGCGCCTTGGGCGTGACCTCGAGCAGGGCCTCGCCGACGCGCAGGCGCGAGCCGGCCGGCAGGTTCTCGTCCGACAGGTCCAGCGAGAGAAACAGGTTGTCGCCGTGCAGCTCGAGCGGCTGGCCGTTGGCGACCACGCGGGCGAAGTCGGTGCGCATCGTCGCGAGCTGCGCCTCGGGCCCGTACTTGGTCTGGTCGACGAACCGGTCGCCCGGCATGCCGCCGGCGACCGTGAGCCGCACGACGTCGTGCACCACGCGGCCGTAGTCGGCCGTCCGCGCGACGAGCCGGTCGACGGTCCCGCGGTCGGTCGGCGCGGGGGACAGCGCGGCGAGGCGCGCCTCGAGCGCCGCAGGGCTGAGGTGGAGCGCGGCGTCGCCGCGCAGCCCGTCGAAGGTCAGCTTCGACGTGTCGAAGCTGCTCGGGACCTCCTCGAGGAGCTGCGCCTTGGTCGGCTGGGCCGGTGCGTCGTCCACGCGACCGATGTAGCAGACCGCGCGCGGCGCGGCTCAGGCGCGCGCGCTCGCCCTGGCGTCGAGCGCCGCGGTGAGGCGCCGCTCGATCTCCTCGTCCGACACCCCGGCGACCTTCGCGACCGCGGCGAGGTACTCCCGCTCCTCGGGCACGATGTCGCCGTCGGCGGCCGCGGCCTCGATGAGCAGCTCGATCACCTCGGACTGCACTGGCGCGCTCATGCGCTGCAGGCTCTCCGCCGCCTCGTCGCCGTCGAGGATCGGGAAGATCACCGCGCGCTCGTCGTCGGGGATCCCGAAGTTGTCGAGCATCTTGTCGACGAACCGTTCCTCGGCGGGGTCGAGCACGTCGTCGGTGACGACGATGCCCGCGACGAGCTGTGCGACCTTGCGTCGTTCATCCGGCGTCATGCCGAGAGGATACACCCGCCGGCGGCCGAATCTCTGCAACCGTGTTACGTTTGCGACGCCGCCATGCCGACCCCGGTCAGCCGAGAGAAGGAGCTCAAGCGGATCCTCCGCGAGGCGGGGATGCGCGCCACGACCGCGCGCGCGCTGGTGCTCTCGTGCCTGATGGACGCCGGCCGCCCGCTGACCCACGCGGAGGTCTGCGAAGCCCTGACCGAGCACGCCTACGACCGAGCGACGCTGTATCGCAACCTCGTGGATCTCACCGACCGCGGCCTGGTGAGCCGCACCGACCTGGGTGACCACCTGTGGCGCTTCGAGGTCGCCGGCGCCGAGGGCCACGACAGCACCACGCACCCGCACTTCGTCTGCCAGGAGTGCGGCGACGTCAGCTGCCTCCCGGACGACGCGATATCGGTCAAGTCCCGCCGCGGCGTCCCCCGCGCGCTCGAGCAGAAGAACGTGGAGATCCAGATCCGCGGCGTCTGCAACGAGTGCGGCTAGAGCGCACCCCACGGGCGCGGCGGCGGAGCCCCCGAGAAAGTTAGTCAAGGGACGCGTCCCCTTGACTAACTCCCTTCCTCCCCTTGACTAACTCCCTTCCCGAGAAAGTTAGTCAAGGGACGCGTCCCCTTGACTAACTCGGAGGCGGCGAGCGCGCAGCGCGAGCCGCCGGCGGCGCGGAGGACGAGCCCGCGTTCCCCGCGCAGGAGGCCGTGGCCGGCGAAGCCGGCCCGGCCGACCCGGCGCGCGCCGAAGGCGCGGAGCCGTTCGCGCAGCGACGGCGCAGCGCCGAGGCCGCGCGCCGACCGCGGGGGCGCGAGGCGAAGCCGAGCACTCCCCCCGCGCGGGGGGCGCGGTCGGGGTGAGGTGCGCGCCAGCGCACCGAGGCCCGGCCGCGGCGGGGGGCGAAGCCCCCCGAGATCTCAGTGATCGTGAGCTTGCCCGTCGAACGGGCACTCGCCCTCGCCCTGGAAGTGGCCCTGGGTCTTGAGCTGCGCGGTGACGTAGTCCCAGAGGTTCGTCAGCGGCGTGATCGGTGAGCCGCCGAGCTGGAACCGCTCGTCGAGCTCGATCAGGTCCGACGGCGCGATCTGCTCGAGCTCCTCGCGCGTGACCTCTCCGTCGAGGTTCAGGTCGCAGTCGGCCAGCCACTGGGCGAGGCGCTGTGTGCCGCCCTCGTCGCTCTCCGGGAAGCCGTTGAAGAAGATGTGGTCGCCGTGGATCGTCAGCGCGATCGTGGTCGTGGAGCCGGCGGTGACCGCGAACCCGGGCATCTCGTCGACCTCGCACGGACCGAACGCGGTCTCCGCCTGCACCCCGAGCTCGAACGCGATGGTCTCGTTGGCGTAGCAAGGGTCGTCCGCGGCGTTCGGCTCGCCGCTCGGCTCGGCGACGCCCGGAGCCGCGAGGTTGGCCGGCGGGCACGACCGGCCGCCCGGCTGCGTCATGGAGCCGGCGATGAGGTAGGTCAGGTCTTCGTCGATCATGCGCGTCATCTGCGCGTCGGTTACCGAGTCGTGCGGCATCGCGCCGTCGGCCGCGCCGGCGATCGCGTAGTTGAGCTCCCACCGCCCCTCGCGCAGCCCCGACAGGGTCCACAGCTCGAGCCCGCTCTGCGGGACGTCGACCAGATCGACCGCGAACCGCTCCGGCGCCTCGACCTGGACCGAGTCGTCGGTCGACAGGTGCGCGTCCACGTCTCCGATCACGACGACGTAGTCGTCGAACGTCACCGCCCAGCCGTCACGGATCGCCTCGGGGCCCTCGCCCGGGGCGAGGCCCTCGGTGATCGTGTCCTCGGCCTCGAGCAGCACGCTCACGTCCACGTCCTCGCCGGGCGTGCCGGTCCCGTCGTCGCACCCGACGAGCAGGCAGAGCACCGCGATCAGTCCGATCGTTCTACGCATGCGACTGTCTTTGCACGGTTGGCCGCTAAACGCAACTCGGTTACGGAAGCAAATCAGTCGAAGTCGAACATCGGCCGCGCTCCGGCGGTCAGCCCGTTGCGCACGCTGCGCCCGATCTGACTCTCGGGGCCGATCTCGGCTCGCTCGGCGCAGCCGACACCTCGCAAGCAGACTTGCCCCATCGCGGCGCAGTCGCGATCCGCGATCAGCGCGCCGTCCTCGGCGCAGGTCTGCTCGACGCTGCCCGCGCAGACCAGGTCGGCGCCGGCCGCGCACATGTCGTCCTGCACCAGCGACCGGTAGTCGGCGGTCACGAGCCACGCCCGCGGGTCGAGGTGCACGTCGAGGCGCGAGCCGCCGTCGGGCGCGATCACGTGGTCGAATCCGTCGGACTCGTTGCTGCGGACGACCGGGACGCCCTGCTCGGTCTCCGGGCCCTGCGCGACCGACATCGCGATCGTGAACGGCACGCGCTGCCCGTCGACGTCGACGCGGCCCTCGATCACCACCGAGCGGTCGCCGAGCGACTCGGCCGCCGGCAGCACCAGGGGCGCGTCGCTCGTGAGCCGCGAGACGATCCCGTAGTCGAACATGTACGACCGGGTCGTCCCCGTGATCGCGTCCATCGTGCCGACCTCGACCGGCGTCGGGTCGAGCGCGTCGACGACGGCGGCGTCGCGCCACTCGGCGAGCGCCTCGTCGCACAGCGCGCCCGCGGTCACCCCGGCGCACAGCGTCAGCGGGCCGAACGCGACGTCGGCCCGCTCGAGCGTGACCATCACGCCGTCGCGCCCTTCGAAGGGCGCGGTCGCGTCGCTGCCGCCGACGTGGAGATCGATGGTCGTCGCCTCGACGGACGTGTCGATGCAGCCGGCCAGGAGCAGCGAAAGAGCCACGCAGACGCGGGTCACGGCGACACCCCCAGCGTGACCATGAACGTGAACGGCGCGCCGGCGGAGCGGTGCCGCGCCGGCACGCGGCTCGGCACGCCGGTCGGGTCCCAGTTCGACGTGAACAGGAACTCGCTCGCCGCCCAGCGCGTGTCGAACAGGTTGTAGAACGAGACGCCGAGATCGACGGGGCCCCACCCGAGCCCCGCGCTCGCGTCCAAGAGGTTCACCGGATCGGCCGAGCCGCCGAACGGCAGCGGCCGCGGCGACAGGAACGAGTAGCCGACGCCGATTCGCCCGCGCAGCGACTGCCCCAGCACGTCCTCGGCGAGCGTCCCGTGCGCGCCGACGTCGGCGCGGATCACCACCGGCGGGACGTACGGCAGGTTCTGCCCGGCCTCGAACGCCGGCTGTGGATCCTCGGCCGACGGCGGCGGCGGCTCGAGCAGCTCCGCGTCGACGTAGGTGACCGACACCGCGCCGACGAGCCACTCGACCGGCCGCGTCTGGGCGTGCAGCACCGCCCCGAGCCGCCGGGACGCGCCCACGCGCTCGAGCCTGCCCTCGCGCGCCTCGAACGCCACGTCGTCCGACAGCTCCGTCCAGAACCCCGCGACCGTGACCGAGAGGTACGACTCGTATTCGAACAGCGCGCCCAGGTCGGCCGAGTGCACCGTGGTGAACGGCGCGCGCTCGCCGTCCTCGAGCGTGCGCGCCTGCGGCGAGCGGTAGCCCTGCCCGTAGCTCGCGCGCAGCTTCAGCCAGTCGATCGGCCGCACCTCCGCGCTGGCGCGCGGCCCTACGAACGCGCCGCCCGCGCTGCGCCGGAAGCCCATGATGAACGCGTCGTCGGGGCGCACCGAGGGGACGAAGTTCCCGAGGCGATCGTCGACGTCGTAGAGCAGCAGCGCCGCGCGCAGCCCGACGTGCAGCCTCACGTACTCGGTCAGCGCGAGCTCGACGTCGCCCCACAGCCCGATGTCCGCGCCGGTGATCGCGGCGTCCACGCGCCGGTCCCACGTCTGGTTGCGCGGCACACCGAGCAGGTTCTGCGCCTGCTCGATGAAGTCCATCCGTCCGTCGAGCCCGACCTCGAGGCGCGCGCCCGCCCACTCCCACGGCCGCCACTGCGCGGTCCGATACCGCCCGCTGACCCCGGCCGAGAGCGTCTGGTTCTGCTGCTCGATGAGGTCGCCGCGGCCCGCGGTGTCGGCGAGGATCCGCGAGCGCTGGATGAACCCGGTGAAGTTCTCTTGTAGCCGGAACGTGTCCGCGCCGAGCCACACCGAGAACCCGCCGTTGTCGCCGTCGGCCCCGCGGTAGTCGCCGAAGAACCCGCCCATGAAGCGGCCCGACAGCGCGCTCTGCGAGTCGGCGGTCGGGACGTCGTAGCTGTCGTAGAAGCCGACCCGGCCCGCGTCGACGTCGGCGACGCGCACCACGCCGGCGAGGTCGGCGCGCGCGCCGTAGAGGATCCCGAGCCCGCGGAAGCGCCAGCGCCCGTCGCGCCCCCCGGCCTGCACGATCGCGCTCGCGGAGTCGCCGCCTCGGTTCTGACCAAAGCCGTCGGTGTGCCGGTACTGCACCGCGCCGAAGGTCTCGTCCCGCTCGCCCTCGGGCGCCCAGAGCACGAGCTGTCGGAAGGTGTTGAACCGCCCGTAGCCCGACTCGACGCGCCACCCGCGGTCCCGCGCCCCCACGCCGAGCGCGAAGTCCACCGAGCCCGCCACCGCGAAGTCGCCCTGCCGCGGGTCGGACACGCCCTCGGTCGCGTTGACCCGCTGCACCACCTCGGGGATCAGCAAGCCGAGGTCCGCGTAGCCCTGGCCGTGGATGTGGGAAGGCAGGTTGACGGGCAGGCCCCCGATCCGGAGCTCGATGTCCTGCCCGTGCTCGGCGTCGAAGCCGCGCAGGTTGATCCGGTGCCCCACCGCGAGGCCCTCGGCGCGCGAGACGAACACCCCCGGCACCGAGAGCATCACGTCGGCGCCCTCCTGCCGCGGCGCGGCCTCGATCACGTCGCGCTCGATGTCGAAGTGACTCGCGCCGCGCTCCTCGTCGCGCAGCCCGGCCGCCTCGACGTCGGCGGTGACCCCGAGCGGCTCGTCGTCCTCGGGCTCGTCCTCGGGCTCCGGCTCCGGCGCGGGCTCGGCCGCGGGCGGGTGCGCGTCGTCGTGGTCTTCGTGCTCCACCGCCGGCACGGTCTCGGCCGGCGTCGCGACGTCGAACGACGGGAGCTCGAAGTGCACCGCCACGCGGATGCGCGACGGGATCGGGGCGCCGTCGCGCTCGGCCGGCGCGAAGGTCCACGAGCGGATCGCCTCCACGGCGGCGCGATCGAAGTCGGGCTCGGCCGAGTGCTCCACGTGTGTGTCGACCACCTCGCCGCGCTCGTCGAGCGTGACGATGAGCACCACGCTCGGGTGCAGCCCGTCTGCGATACGGCCGGCGGGGTACGGCGGCGGGGTCGAGCTGACGATCCGTGGCGGCGTGAGCTGCGGCGGGGTGCGCGGCGGCGGCGGCTCCTCGTCGGGCGCCGCCTGCTCCGGCTCCCCGTCGGGCGGCTCCTCGACGGGAGGCTCGTCGTCGGGCGCCTCGTCGGGAGCCGTATCGACGGGTCCCGCGTCCGGCGCGCCAGCGTCCGGCGTGCCGGCGTCCTGCGCGCGCGCGTCCGCGGCGACGCAGGCCGTCGCCGCGACGAGCGCGACGGCCAGCCACCGGCGATGCGGGTGTCCCATCCCTCCGCAGATACTCTCGAAGACGCCTCGTTGCAACAGGGCGCCTTCTGCAGCCGAGTTGCACGAAGGGCTATCTCGGCCAGTCGCCCATGTAGGCGTTGCCGGCGACGGGCGCGCCCGTGGGCGCGCAGCCCGAGGTCAGCTCGGGCTCGACCGTGCCCGTGATCGAGCACGTCGCCTCGGTCGCCGAGAGCCGCACGCGGCCGAGGCCGCCGCCGCCGCCGTCGCAGCCGCAGCCGCCCGACGAGCCGCCCATCCCGCCGACCGCGGACACCGTGCCCTCGAGCGTCAGCGAAGGCGCCTGCAGGTACACGACGCCGCCCGAGCCGCCGCCGCCCGCGCCGGCGCCCGTGATCGAGGCGCCGCCGTCGCCGCCGTTCGCGCTCAGCACGCCGGTGGCGGTGACGGTGATCGAGGTCGGCGAGGCCACGCGCAGCGCGCCGCCGCCGCCGCCGCCGCCGCCGCCGCCGCCCGAGCTGCTCCCGCGCCACCCCTCGCTGCCGCCGCCGCCGCCGCCCGAGCCGGCGCGGAGCGTCGACCCGACGAGCAGATCCGCCGCGGCGTCGGCGCCGATCGAGCCGCCGCCGCCGCCGCCGGCGCCGAAGTCGGTGGTGCCGCCGCCGTCCATGCACGCCATCGAGTGCAGGCCACTGCCGCCGGCGTAGGGGCCGGGCGCGTCGCCGCCGCCGCCGCCCGCGCAGGTCATCGGCGCGCCCTCGCCGCAGTCCACGGCGCGCCCGCCGCCGAGCCCGCCGGTGCCGCCGGACGAGGCGCCGTCCCCGCCGCTCGACACGTACGCGCCGCCGCCGCCGCCGCCGGCGAACCCGCCGCCGCCGCCGCCCGACGAGCTCCACCCGCCGCCGCCGCCGCCGCCGTTGGCGCCGGCCATCGGCGACACGCACGGGGGGTCTTCGCTCGTCATCGGCGCGCCGCCCGCGGCGCCGCCGCCGCCC
>Ga0070728_10006981_pt1 | contig 10478 bp, 7 predicted proteins | sample tdDd471_FD_66723 | JGI IMG/M metagenome (GOLD analysis project Ga0070728, IMG submission 66723) | Marine sediment microbial communities from the Atlantic coast under amendment with organic carbon and nitrate - tdDd47.1 | ecosystem: Environmental > Aquatic > Marine > Coastal > Sediment | place...
GCTCGCCGACGACGGCGAGAAGGCGAGCGTCAACGACCTGATCCTCAAGGCGTGCGCGGTCGCGCTGCGCCGCGTGCCCGACGCGAACGCGTCGTTCGCGGGCGACAGCATCCGCTACCACCAGGTGGTCGACGTCTCGGTCGCGGTGGCGATCCCCGACGGGCTCGTCACGCCCGTCGTCCGCGACGCCGACCGCAAGGGCATCCGCGAGATCGCGCGCGAGGTGAAGGACCTCGCGACCCGCGCGCGCGACAAGAAGCTCAAGCCCGAGGAGATGACCGACGGCACGTTCAGCCTGTCGAACCTCGGGATGTTCGGGATCGAGGAGTTCAGCGCCGTCATCAACCCGCCCGAGGGGATGATCCTCGCGGTCGGCGCGGTCCGGAAGGAGCCGGTCGTCGTCGACGGACAGATCGTCGCCGGCACCCGGATGAAGGCGACGCTCAGCTGCGACCACCGCGTGGTCGACGGCGCGCTCGGCGCGCAGTGGCTCGCCGCGTTCAAGAAGGCGATCGAGCAGCCCGTCCTGATGCTGTTGTAGCGCCTCAGCAGGCGCCGTGACCGACCCGGGGGAAGATCTTGCCCGGGTTGAGGATCCCCTTGGGATCGAGCGTCGCCTTGAGCGCCCGCTGCACGTCGATCAGCGCGTCGGACTGCTCGAGCCCGAGGTACGGCGCCTTGAGCGCTCCGATCCCGTGCTCGCCGCTCAGGGTCCCGCCGAGCGCGACCACCGACTCGAACAGCGCGCGGATCGCGGCGTCGACCCGGGGCTTCTCGTCGGGGGTGTCCCAGAGGAAGTTGACGTGCAGGTTGCCGTCGCCCGCGTGACCGTACGCGGGCATCCGGATCGCCTGCGCGTCCGAGATCTCGCGCACCCGCGACAGCAGCGCCGCGAGCCGGCTGCGCGGGACCACGACGTCCTCGGACAGCTTGTGCGCGGCGAGCGTGCGGAGCGAGCGGCTCATCTCGCGCCGCGCGCTCCACAGCCGCTCGCGGTCGCCGCCGTGCTTGGCCACCGACACGTCGAGCGCGCCGGCGTCGAGCAGCGCGCCGCCGAGCCGCTCCAGATCCGCGTCCGCCTGCGTCGCCGTGCCGTCGACCTCCACGATCAACAGCGCGCGCGTCGCGGCCGGCGTGGGCACCCCCGCCTCGCGCAGCAGCCCGAGCGTGGTCGCGTCCATCACCTCCACGCAGCGCGGCACCACGCGCGCCCGCAGGCACGCGCTCACCGCCGAGGCCATGTCCCGCTCGGCCCCGAGGTGCACCGCCATCGTGCGCACCGCCTCCGGCGCCGGGATCAGGTGCAGCGTCGCGCGCGTGATCAGCCCGAGCGTGCCCTCGCTGCCCACCATCAGGGCGACCAGGTCGTAGCCCGTGACGCCCTTCTTGGTGCGGCGTCCGACCGACAGCACGCGGCCGTCGGCGAGCACGACCTCGAGCCCGAGCACGTAGTCGCGCGTGACCCCGTACTTGAACGCGCGCGGGCCGGCCGCGTTCTCGGCGAGGTTGCCGCCGATGGTGCAGTACGCCGCGCTGTTCGGGTCGGGCGGGTAGAACAGCCCCTCCGCCTCGACCGCCGCGTGCACGTCGCCGAGCACCGTGCCCGGCCGGACGACGCACACGGCGTCGTCGCGGTGAACCTCGTCGATGCCATCGAACCGGTCGAACGAGATCACCCAGCCGCCGCGCACCGGCACCGCGCCGCCGCTGCGCCCGCTGCCCGCGGCGCGCGGCGTGACCGGGACCGCGTGCGCGTGCGCGACCTCGAGCGCGGCCGAGACCTGCGCGGTGGTCGACACCCGGACGACCGCCTCGGGCAGCTCGGGCTCGGCCTCGCTCTCGTCGCGCGCGTAGGCCTCGCAGACGTCGGGGTCGGTGATCACCGCGCCGCTCGGGAGCGCGCGGTCGAGCGCGCTCAGGGCGCGGCTGAATTCGGGGGGTGGCACGGCGGCGCGGCGAGCGGCGGATTTGCCGCAAATGTGAAGGCTGGTTGTTCAGCTGTATCATGGTCCCGATGCGCTGCACTTGCTTGGCCCTGCTCCTGGTACTCACCTCCTGTGACGATCCTCCCGATCCGCCGCCGCCGCGCCGCGACGCGGGCCCGCCCGCCGACGCCGGCGGCGCGATGGACGGCGGGGGCGTGGATCCGGACGCTGGAGAAGGGGTCGACGGCGGCGACGCCGGCGAGGACTTCGACGGCGGTGACTTCCCCGACGGGGGCATCCCCACCTGCACCGCGGTCGAGGACGATCGACACGTCCTCAGCACCGATCCCGGCGGGCTCGGTCGCATCGTCGGGATGGACGCCGCGCACGACTCCTGGGGGATCGTGTGGCACGAGACGCGCGAGGGCGTGCCGGACGTGTTCGGGGTGCGGCTCACGGCGACCGGGCCGGGCACCGTGCAGCGGATCACCGATCAGCTCAGTCGCGAGAACACCCCGTCGGTCATGGCCAACGGCACCGAGTGGATCGCGGCCTGGGTCGACAACGACGAGTCGATCTCCTTCGAGGTCCGGACGCAGACGCTGAGCTCCAGCCTCGCGCCGTCGGGCACTCGGCATCGAGTGACCACCACCGACGCGCTGCTCGAGGACAGCCCGACGCTGATCAACCTCTCGAGCGGGCCGTTCCTCTTCTACATCGAGGACGACATGGTCGCGGGCACGCGCACGGCCAAGGCCCTCCCGCTGAGCCTCGACGGCAGCGCCGCGGGCCCGCCGCAGACGGTCAGCATGGACGGTCAGCGCCCCGGTCAGGTCGCGCTCGGTGAGCTCGGCGCCGGGCCGGTCGTGCTCTGGTCCGAAGGGATCGGCGCCACTCAGGACCTGCTGCTTCAGGGAATGACCGCCGCGGGCGCCCGTCGGGGCTCGCCGACCACGGTGACGTCCGAGAGCAACGCCGACGGCACGGTCGACGCCGCGCTCGTGCCCGATCTCGGGGGCGCGGTGGTGTTCGGCGTCCTCGTCGGCGGCGTGCGCCGCGAGGTGCGGTTCCGCGCGATCGACGGCGACGGCGCCTTCTCGAGCGACGAGCGCTCGCTCCTCACGCCGCCCGCGACCGGCACCGACGCGTCCATCACGCGCTTCGCCGGTGGGTTCGCGGTCGCGTACCGAGGCGACGACGGGAGCGGGTCGACGAGCATCCGGCTGCTCCTCGTCGACGTGCTCGGCGAGGTCCTCGCGGACGTCCCGGTCTCGGCCGCGCAGCCCGGCGGCGGGCGGGTGACCATCCGCGCCACGACCAGCCGGCAGCTCGCGGTGGCGTGGGCGGACGACACCGTGGACGGAGTCGAGATCGTCACGCAGATCATCCGGTGCGGGAGCTGAGCCGATGACACGCTACCTCCTGCTGGCCGCCCTGCTCCTGAGCGCTTGCGACGACAGCGCCCCGCCCCCCGCGCCGAGGCGCGACGCGGGGCCCGGCGGCGGAGCCGACGCGGGCATGGACGCCGCCACGCCGACCGATGGCGGCGACGTCGACGCCGGCGACGTCAGCGACGACGCCGGGCCGGGCTCGGACGACGCCGGCGACGGCACGGACGCGGGCGACTTCGACGCGGGCGACTTCGACGCGGGGCCGCCGTTCGACGCCGGCCCCGGCTTCGACGCGGGCGACTTCGACGCCGGGCCCGCGGTCGACGCCGCGTTCCCCGATCCGTGCACGCTGCTCAGCCCCGGGACCGCCTGCACCGCGGGTGGCTGCGCGCTGGGCGAGCGGTGCCTCGACAACGGCTGCGGCGAGATGCGGTGCTTCCCCGCCGGTCACCCCTGCGGCACCGCCGCCGACTGCCCCGCGGGGAGCAGCTGCACCGGCGGCGCCTGCCTGAACGCCGGCGGCGGCTGCACGGACTCCCGGGACTGCCCGCTGGGCTTCTCCTGTGACAGCGGGACCTGCGCCAACCGGCGGGTCGGCTGCTCTCCGTCCGAGCCGTGTCCGCATGGCTTCTACTGCTTCGACGAGCTCGTCGACAGCGCCCCGTTCTGCTTCCGCGCCCACGACCCCTGCGCGACGGATATGGGCTGTGTCTTCGGCGCGACGTGCGCCGACGTCGCGGGCGACGGCGACAACGTCTGCATCATCTCCACCGGGCCGACGTGCAGGACGAACAGCGACTGCTCGATGGGCGTCTGCGGCTCCGACCCGGTGGTGTTCGAAGCGAGCTGCCAGGCCTTCGGTCCGTGCGCGAGCGCGGCCGACTGCAACTCCGGGTTCACCTGCAGCGACGTGTGGGGCGACGGCCGAACCGAGTGCATCCCCGCGGGCGCTTGCACCACGCGCACCGACTGCCCCGCCGGCGCGATCTGCGGCGTGCCCTACATGGGCAGCGCCACCGCGTGCATCGACCGGCCCTTATGAAATCTTTTCAGAGTCATGCAATGAGAGAAGCCTCGTCGCGGCTCGTCGACGCAGTTTTCTCTGTGATTTCAGGCTCCGGGGCCAGGTCCGAAGGTTGCATACCCTCTGATCGCCCTACTGCGTCCGGGACGTCTGCATGAAGCAACTCAGCCTCCTCACATCGGCGCTCGTCCTCCTGAGCTGCGCCCCTCCCGGCGAGCCCGGGAGCAACGGCGCGCCCAACGCCCGAGACCCGTTCGAAGACCCGACCCCGGTCGGAGACGACGGTGGGTCCTGCGCTCATCCCGCCGAGGGGTGCGCGTGTGCGCAGGACGTCCCGATCGACTGTTATGGCGATGCCGAGGAGGTCGACGGCATCCTCACGTGTCGGCGTGGCCAGCGGTACTGCGCCGACGGTGTCTGGACCGGCTGCGAGATGATCCACGAGTACCAGGTGGTCGGGCGCGACACCTCGCTGGTCACCGGCCCGAGCCGTTGCAACCCGTGCGACCCCGCGTGCGCGGTGTCCCGCGACATCCCGAGCGACGCCGACCTCCCCGGGCGCTCCGAGGACGTGGCCTACGACCCGACGTTCGGCGGCATCGCGCTCGACGGCGGCGGGACCACCATGCCCATGCTCCCCGACAGCGACGGTGACGGGATCCCGGACGTGGCGGACGACTGCGTCGGCCCGGGCGCGTTCCGCGACGCGAGCGGCGGCTGCTACGGCGACACCTTCTTTTTCCACGAGCTGCCGTACGGCGGCCCCGCGGAGATCGACCCCCTCGATGTCAACGTCCAGGTGCGCACCGCGGACGTGTACTTCCTGATGGACACGACCGGCTCGATGGGCGGCGAGCTCGCGAACCTCCGGTCGGGTCTGACCAGCGGCAGCTACATCGCCGGCTGCGGCGGTGGGATCATCGGCGCGATCCGGTGCACGATCCCCGACGCCTGGTTCGGCGTAGGTCAGCACGACGACTTCCCCTACTCGCCGTTCGGCAGCCGCGGCTGCGGCGACACGGTGTTCACCAACCGCCGCAACATCGACCCGAGCGTCTCCGGCGCGCAGTCCGCGGTGAACGGCATCCGCCTGCACTGCGGCTCCGATGGGCCCGAGAGCCAGACGCAGGCGCTGTGGGCGCTGGCCACCGGCAACGGCATCAGCGGCTACTTGAGCTCCTCGCGCTGCAGCGGGGGTCGCTGGGGCTACCCCTGCTTCCGGCCCGGCACGATCCCGATCGTCATCCTGTTCACGGACGCGCCCTTCCACAACGGCCCCTACGGGTACAACTACTACGGGACCCCCGGCGGCCGGGCGGCGAGCTGGTCACAGACCGTCAACGCGCTCAACCGAAACAACATCCGCGTGATCACGGTCCAGTCGGGCTCGACCTGGTACAGCCCCCCCTACGGCCTGCCCGACGCGAACGCGCTCGCCGACGCGACCGGCTCGTACTCGAGCTCGGGCAGCCGCTACGTGTTCCGGATCAGCGAGAGCGGCACCGGCCTGTCGCGCGCGGTCGTCGACGCGGTCGTCGACCTGGCCAACTACAACCGCATGGACATCACCGCCCGCGCCACCAACAACCCCGCGACCGGAGTCGACGAGCGTGGCTTCGTCGACTCGATCACCGCGGTCGGCTGGGGGCCGGGAAGCTGCACCGGCATCAGCGGCGGCCGCACGTTCGTGCAGTGCCTGCCCGGCACCAACGTCGACTTCCGCATCGCGTTCCGCAACGACATCGTGATGCCGACCACGTCGCCGCAGGTCTTCGACTTCTTCATCGAGGTCCTCGGCGACGGCTCCGCGGTCCTCGAGCGCATCCCGGTGCGCATCGTCGTCCCGCCGGAGGCGCCGGCCTACCCGCCCGAGGGCAGCTACTGGCGTAACTACGACAGCACGCTGTACTGCGCGGACAACGAGCGCCCGGACTGGGGTGACCTCGAGTGGGAGATCGTCTCGCTCCCGCGCGGCACGAGCGTACGCTTCGAGCTGCGCGCCGCGAGCACCCTCGGCGGCCTCGACAGCGCGACGCCGGTCACGTTCACGGTCCCGCGCTCCACGTCGCCCGTCGACATCGCGGACCGCCTCGCGGGCGCCGGGATCCCGAACCTGCTCGAGTACCTCCGCGTGACCGCGGTGCTGCTGAGCAACCGCGATCGGACCGAGACGCCCGTGCTGCGGAGCTTCACCGCGCACTTCACCTGCGTGCCGGTCGAATAGCTGATACTCCTCTGCGGTCATGCGCCGCAGCCCGCTCTGGCTGATCGTCCTCGCGATCGCCGTCGTCGAGGTCGTCGGCCACTACGTCGTCCAGTCGCGCGTGGTGACCGACGGCCAGTGGCACGCGGCGGCCGAGCGCGTGCGCGCCGGCTGGCAGGCGGGCGACACGGTGGTCGCCGCGCCGCGCTGGGCCGACCCGCTGGTCCGGCGCGAGCTCGGAGACCTGCTGTCGCTGAGCGACGCGGCCCCCGCCGATCTCGACCGGCACCGGCGGCTCTGGGCGCTGAGCATCCGCGGCCATCGACCCGACGCCGCGCCCGATCGCCCGCCCGACCACGACGCCCAGGTCGGGCCGATCCGCGTCCTGAGGTGGGACCTCGAGCCCGAGCCCGTGCTCTACGACTTCCTCGCGCACGTGCGCGAGGCGCGGGTGACGATCGCCGACCGGCCGTGCCGCTGGCAGAGCGGCCGCCCGCGCGGCGGGGGCCTCGGCCAGGGCCCCATCCAGCCGGGGGCGCGCCACCAGTGCGACACCCGCCGCTCCTGGCTGTGGGTGGGCGCGACGGTGCAGGAGGACCTCGATCTGCTCCCGCGGCACTGCATCTGGCAGCACCCGGCCGCGCCGGAGGTGATCGCCGCGACGTTCGAGGACGTCCCGCTCGGTGATCGCGTCGTGCTCGCCGGGGACCTGTACTACGAGCACGAGCGGATGCTCGAGCACGGGCCGGTCGAGGTCGCGGTGTTCCTCGACGGCGTGCCGCTCGGTCGCATGATCCACCGCGACGGCGACGGCTGGAAACAGATGCAGGTCTCCACCCGGATCCCCGAGCGCGGCGACCGCGAGCGCGGCGATCTGCGGATCGAGGTGACGGCGCCCGACCCGGACATGCGCACGTTCTGCTGGGCCGGGACGGTCCGCGAAGGGGATCCCGAGTGAGTCGGGCGATCGGCGCGCGCGACCACCTGGTCGGGCTCTGCATCGCGGCGGCGTACGTCGCGCTGCTGCTCGTGAGCAGCCGCGAGCTCGGCATGAACCGCGACGAGGGGTTCTACGTCGTCGCCGCGAACCGGTACGCCGCCTGGTTCGAGCAGCTCGCGAACGACCCGTCGACCGCGATGACGCCCGAGGCCGTACACCACGGCTGGGAGAACAACCACGAGCACCCCTCGCTGGTGAAGTCGGTGTTCGCGCTGACCTGGATGGCCCAGCAGCGCTGGGAGCTGTTCGAGATGCCGTCGATGGCGTACCGCTTCGGCGGGATGCTGAGCGGCGGCCTGCTGCTGTGGCTGATCTACATCTTCGGCGCGCGCGCCTACGGGCGGCAGGCGGGGTTCTTCGCGGCGTTCGCCTTCGCGCTGATGCCGCGGGTCTTCTATCACTCGCAGCTCGACTGCTTCGACATCCCCATCGCGCTGGCGCTCACCGCGGTGGCGTACTGCTGGTGGCGATCGCTGACCGACTGGCGGTGGGCGATCATCGCCGGGTTGGTGTTCGGGCTCGCGCTCGAGACCAAGCACAACGCGTGGACGCTGCCGGCGATCCTCTGGGTCCACTGGGTGTTCGTCGCGCTCGGTCGTCGCAAGGCCGCCGGCGAGGCGGGGCCGCGGCGCTGGGTCTTCCTCACGCTGGCGATCTTCGGTCCGCTGCTCGCGCTCGGCGGCACGCTCTACTTCGGCGTGCTCGTGCCCACGCTCGCGCCCGAGGTGCCGCTGCGCGGCTCGGTCGAGCTCGCGCTGCTGCCGATCCCGCTGTACCTCGTCACGATCGCGCTCGTCGGTCGCTGGGCGCGGGCTCCGCGCTGGCAGCGGCTCGTGCCCTGGGGCCTCATCGCGATGGCCGTGATGGGCCCGGTGATCTTCGTCGCGCTGTGGCCGTGGATGTGGTTCGACACCGCGGCGCGGTTCCGCGAGTACGCCTCGTTCCACCTCAACCACACGCACTACAACATGGCGTACTTCGGCGAGAACTACTTCGCGCCGCCGATGCCCGTCGGGTACCCGTGGGTGATGACGCTGTTCACCGTGCCGCTCGTCACGGTCGCGCTCGCGCTCGCGGGCATCGTGGCGCGGGCGCGCGCGCTGCTGCCCCCGCTGCTCCTCGAGCGCCTGTGGCCGGTCGGTCGCGCCGAGCCGGACTCGTCGCGCACCGACGTGCTGATGTTCGGGATGCTGCTCGCGCCGATGGTGGTGATCAGCATGCCGTGGACGCCGATCTTCGGCGGCACCAAGCACTGGATCACGGCTTACCCGTTCATGGCGATCTTCGCGGGGGTCGCCTACGTGTTCGTCGCGCGCGCGGTGCGCGAGCGCCTCCCCGGCAAGATCCCGGCGCCGCGCTACGTCGGCTCCGTCGGCGTCGCGATCGTCCTGATGGTCGCCCCCGCGATCGAGACCCACCACAGCCACCCGTTCGGGCTGTCGCACTACACGTACGCGGCCGGCGGCGTCCCCGGCGCGGCCGACCACGGGATGAACCGGCAGTTCTGGGGCTTCACGACGGGCAGCTTGACCGGCTGGTTCACCGACGAGATGCCCGACGGCGGCTCGGTGTGGATCTGCGACACGACGTGGACGGCGTGGCAGATGCTCCAGGACGACGGGCACCTGCCCGAGAACATCCGCGCGTCGGGCGACCTGTACGGCGCGGACTACGCGATCGTCCATCACGAGCACCACTTCGTGGAGGTCGACTACCAGATCTGGGCGGCGTGGGGCTCGGTCCAGCCCGTCCACGTGCTCACGTACGACGGCGTCCCGATCATCAGCGTGTACGAGAACCCGCGGCGCCGCGCGCGGCGTGAGCGCGACGCTCAGGGCTCGCGCGGGTCGCCGGTCCGGTAGGGCTGCTCGAAGGTCCCGCTCGTGCAGCCGCCGGGCGTCGCCGACCGCGCGACGAACCGCAGGGTCACGTCGGACCGCGCCGGCACGGTGGCGATGAACGGGTTGGCGACGTCCGCCTCGATCACGCCGTCGCCGGCCACCGGGTCGCCGTCCTCGCCGTCCTCGAGCGTGATCAGGCTCATGACGCGCGCCCCCGCGTCGGAGTCCCCCGGGACGATCGCGAACAGCTCCACCTCGTGAGCGGCCGGGGCGTCGTCGCAGCGGTCGAGGACCACGCGGATCTGCGCGCGCTGCGAGAAGTCCGCGATCGTCAGCTCCTCGGGCGCCAGCGAGGCGTCGGTGATCTCGGCCCACTCGCGCGCGCCGCACAGCTCCACGAGCTCGCCGCCGCAGCTGCGTCCGAGCCGAGTGTCTTCGCAGCCCGCCAGCGCGACCGCGGCGAGCAACACGAGCGACGAGTGCCTCAACGCTCAGGTCTCTTCGTCTTCGACCTCGTCGCGCCGCCTCAGGCCGTGCCGCGACAAGTTGAACAGCAGCTCCCCCACGCCCATCGCGAGGTACGCCGTGAGCAAGGCTACCAGGGCGAACGAGGGATGGTAGAGGATCGCGAGCGCCGCGCTCGAGCCCACCGCGATCGCGACCATCGTGATCGTGCGCAGGTTGAGCTTCAGGTCCTTGAAGCTGCGGAACTTGATGGTCGAGACCATGAAGAACGCGAGCGTGCAGAGGATCGCCAGCACCACCATCGACTGCGTGTGCAGCGCGCCCGAGACCGCGTGGTTGGCGACCACGAGCGAGACGATCGCGCCGGCCGCGCCGGGGATCGGCAGGCCGACGATGTACTTGCCGGGCTTCTTCGGCTTCCCCTTGGAGCTCATCGCGAGCACGTTGAAGCGCGCGAGCCGGATGGCGCCGCACGCCACGAAGGCGAACGCGACGAGCAGGCCGAGCGTGTCGAGCGACTCGAGCGACCAGCGGTAGACCAGGATGGCCGGCGCGACGCCGAACGAGATCAGATCCGCCAGCGAGTCGATCTGCACGCCGAACGCCGACTGCGTCTTGGTCAGCCGCGC
>Ga0070728_10006982_pt1 | contig 10478 bp, 8 predicted proteins | sample tdDd471_FD_66723 | JGI IMG/M metagenome (GOLD analysis project Ga0070728, IMG submission 66723) | Marine sediment microbial communities from the Atlantic coast under amendment with organic carbon and nitrate - tdDd47.1 | ecosystem: Environmental > Aquatic > Marine > Coastal > Sediment | place...
CCAAGCTGGCTTAGCCTCATTGGAGGTGCTAGCGGAGGCTGCCCCCCTGATGGGAACGGAGCTGTTGAGTCTCTGCACGGGCTCTCGACACCCGGTAGATAAATGGGCTTTTCATCCCGATAATACTAGCTCGGCAGCTTGGCTAGATATGTGCCGGACGCTGGAAAAAGCCTTAATCATTGCGGAACAGCATAACATCTTCCTAGGAATAGAACCGGAACTTGGCAATATTGTCAATAACGCTCCTAAAGCCCAGCAATTATTAAGCGAAATGAAGAGCGACCGCATAAAGGTTATTCTCGATCCAGCCAACCTGTTTGAAGAGGCATCCCTTCGGCAGATGAAATACTTCATAACTGAGGCAATCGACCTTTTATCATCGGCTATTGCTATGACGCATGCCAAAGATCGAGATGGGGTAGGGGGCTTCGCAGCACCAGGACAAGGCGTAATTCCTTTTGATTATTTTGTGCAACGCTTAGCTGAGGCAGGAGTTACTGCACCGATGGTAGCGCATGGATTTGAAGAAGAGGAAGTGCCGGGAGTGGCTGATTTTTTGCTAGGATTGGGATAGCACTTTTAGTTTATTCAGAAGAGGGGCGATTTGATCTGTTTTTTCTCAGATTTTTATTGCCATCCTGGAATATTAGCGTAGGTTTCATAGCTTGTTGGAGGAATATAATCAAAAGAGCGATCGGTTTTCTTCTTAAATGCTTGGGAGGCTAGAGATAGCAATGGTTCAAAGTCTAGGTCTGTTGGAGCTAAGGTAGGATCTTGTAATATCCTTTGATATTCTTCTTTACCACTTGCAACAATGGCAGCCCTAACATATAGAAAACCATCCTCTGAAAAATGCCCGGAAGAATAAGCCGCAGCGGCATGTTTTCTAGTATCTAATAAGAACAACTTTGTTGCCAGTGTATCTTCAAATAGATAAATATGACTAATTGGACCTTCTGAAAGGGTTTCAATCGCAGCATCTAGCGCTCTAATTCCTCCATTTGCCGACCAATCCAATAAGCTGATGATATGCCAGAAGTCCTCTTCAGAAAAAGAGGGAGCATCTTCCAAGTTTACCACTTGGATGTCCAAGCGAGAACTTTCTGGATATTTATCTTTCAACTCCTGAAGAAATTGATCATCGATTTCAGATAAAGGCACACTAATTTTTGTGGTCATATGAAGAGCAACTTTATTTACCTTAGACAAAAGGCATATTGCAAACATTTTTTGCTAAAAACAAAATTAATGAAACAATATGTTTTTCTTTACATTAAATAAAAAGAAAGATGGCATTAGCGGATAAGTATGTCAACCCACTAACAGATTTTGGTTTTAAGAAGTTATTTGGCACGGAGCCGAATAAGGAATTAGTAATTGATTTTTTGAATCAGCTATTACCTGAAAAGCATAAAATAGAAGATTTAGTCTATTCGAATAATGAAAATATAGGGTTGACGCAAATCGATAGAAAAGCCATATTTGATTTGCATTGTAGAAGTAATAATGGAGATCGATTTATTGTAGAAATTCAAAAAGCAAAGCAAAATTTTTTCAAAGATAGAAGTGTTTATTATTCTACTTTTCCTATTCAAGAACAGGCAAAGAAGGGAGAATGGAATTATCAACTATCTGCAGTATATACTGTAGATATTTTGGATTTGAGGAAGATAAGCATGGGAAAGAGTTTATCCATCGGATTCAGCTGAAAAATCAAGACTGTAAGGTGTTTTATGACAAATTGACTCATATCTATTTGGAATTACCAAAATTCCGAAAAACAGAAAGTGATCTAGTCGATCGATTTGATAAATGGATATATTTACTAAAGCATTTGTCGGAATTACAAGATAGGCCAAAAAAATTGCAGGATAGAATTTTTAAAAAGTTATTTGAAGCAGCCGAAATAGCGAATTTTTCGCTAGAAGAACGGCAAGCTTATGAGGATAGTCTAAAGTACTATCGAGATCTTAAAAACGTAGTGGATACTTCGAGGGAAGAGGGGATTGAAGAAGGAAAAATAGAAGGAAAAATGGAGGTTGCTCTAGCGCTAAAAAATAATAATATTCCTATTGATATTATTATGAATTCAACAGGCTTATCTAAAGAAGAGATTGACAAATTATAGCAATAATTCTTGGTTCTCTGATCAGGTTAGGCATTTTTTATCAACATCGACTCTTACTCACAAATCTCATCCAACCACCGCTGATCTATCTGGCCATACTCATTAATATGAAATACCGCTCCTACTGCACAGCCTTTTGGGCTTATAGAATCAGTCAGGTAGCGATAGTCAAACCCCATGTCGATTGGTTCGCCCAGTAGCTTTTTCACATAGCTAGTATCCATTTTTTCAGGGAGTAGGGCCATTATCTGCTGTAGATGTTGGTAATCTTTGGATTGCTGAAATTTACGCACTTGTTGTTGCAATGGCTGGGTGCTATTGCAGGCGATTATGCATAACATTAATAGGAGGGCTAGCAGTAATTTATCCATCTATTTTAAGGCAACTTGTAGGGTTGAAATTTTAGATATCCTCACCTCCAAACAAGCTCACAGTTGATCAATTTCTTCTCGGCGGGTAGCGGCGCTTCTTGTTGCGCTTTGGTGCCCCTGATTTAGGAGGTTGTTGTGTTTGTTGCGGTGGCGCCGTATCTCTGGTGCCGTCATCGGGAAAGGGGTGGTCCTTAATGATCGGAATACGCTGCCCCGTCAATTTCTGAATGCTTTTTAAGTAAGCCCTTTCTTCCTCATCGCAAAAAGACAAGGCAATACCACTGGCACTTGCTCTACCGGTCCGCCCGATTCGATGAACGTAAGTCTCTGGTACATTAGGTAGGTTATAATTGACTACCAAAGCCAATTCTTCCACATCAATACCTCGAGCGGCGATATCTGTAGCTACTAATACTGCGGTTTCTCCACTTTTGAAATTCCCCAGGGCTTTTTGCCGAGCACTTTGCGTCTTATTACCATGAATAGCTTCCGAAGGTATATTGGCCCGCTTCAACAACTTAACGATTTTATTGGCCCCATGTTTGGTCCGAGAAAAAACCAAGGTAGAGTTAGCCTCTTTTGTTTTTAACAGATGGATAAGTAGCTTGACCTTATCCCTTTTGTGGACAAAATAGACAGCCTGTTCAACACGTTCTGCAGTTTTTTGCTCTGGTTTTACCACCACTTCTTCTGGGTCACCCAGGATCTTACCCGATAGCTTAATAATGGCTGGAGGCATCGTAGCCGAGAAGAATAAGGACTGTCGTTGTTTGGGTAAGAGCTTAATGATTTTTCTTATGGTATGAATGAAACCCATATCTAGCATGTGATCTGCTTCATCCAATACAAAGTAAGCTATATCGCGAAGGCTAATAAAACCCTGATCAATGAGGTCTAATAAGCGCCCTGGAGTAGCCACTAGTACATCAACGCCTCGTTTTAAGGCCTGTGTTTGCGGCCCCTGTTTCACCCCCCCAAAGATCACAGCCGTTCGCAACTTGGTAAAGCGACCATAGACGGTAAAACTCTCAGCAACCTGAATCGCTAACTCTCTAGTCGGTGTAACAACAAGGGCTTTAATTTTGCGCTCCGTTCGCTTGTCTCTTCTTTGGTTATAGAGGTGGTGCAGGATGGGAATAGCAAAGGCGGCAGTTTTTCCAGTCCCTGTTTGTGCACAGGCTAGTAAATCTTTCCCACGCAATAAAATCGGAATTGATTTTTCTTGAATGGGTGTGGGGTTTTCATATCCTTCGGCCTCTAGTGATTTCAGGATAGGTTCAACAATTCCTAAAGCTTTGAAAGTCATATTCTTGTATATAAATAAGGCTGCAAAGGTAGCCGAATTGTTGGGATAATGGGTGTATAGCTGATAATTTCTCGGTAGGACTGATTGGGCACACCCATATCATTCATCGAAATCCCAATGTTTTGTTATTGGACAGGCCATGAAGTCTGAATAGCAATGTCTTGGAAATAGATGAGCTTATTTTAGATTTTATCTGTTCGAATTCTTGTATAGGCCAGCATTTTTGTCTAGTATCGTTAAGGGAATGTTGGAAGTTGGAAGTCGGAATGTCCAAGACAGCCATCGACCATGGACTATCGACCGACAACTCCATAATTCGGAATGTCCAAGATACCATCGACCGATAACTCTTTAAACACTTTACCTAAGAAATCGCTCGTCTCAATACGGGCCTATTTTTTGGATCAAAATCGCGGACCCTATCATATGAATAAGACAAATCTATGTAATTGTTGTTGGGCAATCTTACTCTTTTCACTACTAGCAGGATGTTCAAAAAGTAATACGGTTCGGCTAAGTAGTCCTGGCGATTCATTTGTACTTAATTTGGAGGTGGATTCGGAGCATTCCGCTGTCTATTATAGTATCGACTTTAAGGGGAATCCCGTCATTACCAAAGCAGCTTTAGGTTTTGAGCTAGCCACTGGCCAAGCCTGGCCCGAGGAACTGGCCATCGCAGAGGTGATTACCCGCTCGGTTAATACCAGCTGGCAGCCCGTATATGGCGAACGGAATGAATATCCTGATCATTATAATGAAGCTTTTGTGCGTTTTAGAGGGGCTAACACAGCCCTTATTTCACTCCGGGTTCGAGCTTATGAAGAAGGCATTGCTTTTCGATATGAATTTCTAGATCAGGAAGGGGACACGCAGATCACGGAAGAGTTGACCGAGTTTCAATTGCCGGCTACAGCAACGGCTTGGGTATCCAGCAGGGCACAAAGCGAAATCACTAAAACGAAGGTGGCTGACATAGCAGAAGCAAAAGAGCGGCCGATGTTGATTCAGTACACGGATTCTCTTTTCGTGGCGATTGGTGAAGCGGCCTTGGTGGACTACGCTCGGATGAAATTGATCAACAAACAGCCAGGATCTGGTACGCTGAAGGCTCAGTTGGAGGGAGAGGTAAGTCAAGCAGGGGCCTTTAATACCCCTTGGCGGTTTATCATGGCGGCGCAGCAGCCTGCCCAGTTACTAGAAAACAACTTCCTATTGCTGAATCTCAATGAGCCTAATGAAATTGCGGATGTTTCTTGGATTAAGCCTGGGAAGGTCATTCGAGAAGTGACACTCACGACCCAAGGAGGAATGGCTTGCGTTGATTTTGCGGTAAAGCACAAGCTGCAATATATCGAATTTGATGCTGGTTGGTATGGAAATGAATACGATGATGCCTCCGATGCCACGACGATTACCGTAGATCCTAAGCGTTCTCCGGGGCCGTTGGAATTGCTCAAAGTGATTGATTATGCCAAAGAGCAAGGCGTTGGCGTGATTCTATATGTCAACCGACGCGCACTGGAAAAACAATTGGACGAAGTGCTGCCGCTGCTCGAATCATGGGGCGTGGCTGGCGTGAAATATGGTTTTGTAAATGTGGGGCCACAGGAGTGGACCAGCTGGCTACATGAAGCGGTGCGAAAAGCAGCTGATCATCAATTGATGATAGATGTCCATGATGAATACCGACCAACGGGCTATTCTCGAACCTACCCGAATTTTATGACCCAAGAAGGGATTCGGGGCGATGAAGAAAGTACGCCCAATGATGGCGTGATCAATACCTTATTTACTAGGATGATTGCTGGAGCGGGCGACCAAACGAATTGTTATTTTGCAGACAGGGTGACCGAGAAAATGGGTTCTCACGCTTCGCAAATGGCTAAAGCCATCTGTATTTACAGTCCATGGCAATTTCTTTACTGGTACGATCGCCCGGTAGGTTCTCCTTCCAAGAAGGGAGGTGCGGGCGGGGCGCAAACCGGCATTCCAGAAATCCCTGACTTGCGCTTCTATGATCAATTGCCGACCGTCTGGGATGATACCCGTGTGCTGGCTGGGTATCCGGGGGAATTGGCTGTCGTTGCACGTAAGGATGGAGATCGCTGGTTTCTGGGAGCGATTACTGGAACAAAGGCGCATGCTTTATCACTGCCCCTTGATTTCCTGGATCCAGCACTTAATTATCGAGCAGAGATTTTTGCTCATGATGAAAGTTTGGGAACCCGTACTAAAATTAAGATAGAAGAAATGGAGGTGAAGCAGGGGGCGATCCTTACAAAAGATATTTTGCAGCAAAATGGATTGGCGGTTATTTTTACACCGATTTAAGAGCTTAGAGCATTGCCCAAACATGCTCTAAGAATGCTTAAAGGTGCAAAGTTTCTGACACCAAATTTACTAAGCGATGTCAAGTTTTGTAAAGACATCTATTTTTATTAAGTTTGGTTAAATTATGGAAAACCCTAAGGAATTTGAAGTGATTTACCTCAAATACTATCCACAGCTTTTTGTGTATGGGAAGTCCTTCTGTGCACACGAGCAATTGATTGAGGATACGATTCAAGAATTGTTCTTAGCCCTATGGCAAAAGCAAAGCCCGCTGCTCCTTACCTCTTCCTTAGAAAATTACCTCTACGTTTCTTTTCGCAATAATTTGATCCGAAAACTCAAAGTCAAACAGCCCGTTTTATTTAGTGATGCCTTTAATGAGGCGGAACTAGAAGTGGAAGATGAAGTACAGTCTTCCAAAGAAAAGAAATTGAGCAAACTGCTACAAAAGCTGCCGGCCCGACAAAAGGAAGTCCTTTTCCTTCGCTACTACAAAAATCAATCCTATCACGAAATCGCCGACTCCCTAGGCATCAGCTACCAGGTCGCTAGGAACTTTGCCTATCGCGCGATTAAGTTTTTGAAGAAGAGAATGAAAGATTTTCAACTTTCAGATACGCTCCCCTTTTTGCTGTGCTGTTCGATTTACCTACAAGCCGTCTAAATCTTCTCCTCGTCATTTATTGTCCATCCTAAAGGCCTAATCTAGCCAGGCAAAAACTATTTCAGAAATAAATAAAAATCTAGGGTTACAAAACTAACTTCTTGTACTCCTATAGGCAACTGTTCCAAATTCCCATAAATGAGTTTTCACGATTTCAAAGATTTTACGACGGATGATTTTTTGGAAAATGACTACTTCCGAAAGTCAATACTGGAGCCAAATAGCGAATCAAGCCGTTTTTGGCAACAATTTTTGTTGGACTTTCCGCATAAACGAGAAGCATTCGATGAGGCCAAAGACCTCTTATTGAATGTGACGGCTCATTTCGATAAGGAAATCCAGCAAGTATCGGAGGAACAGGCAATGGCATCTTTTCGGCAGTTGGAAGCAAAAATGCAAAAAACTGCTATCCCCAAACAAATAAATCGAAGGCAGTGGATCGGATGGTCCACTGCCGCTTGTTTACTCTTAGCGCTAGGTATCTGGAGCTATATTTTACCCCAGAAACAAGGGCCATTGGTTTATAGTACCGGAAATGGGGAACGCATAACCCTCTCTTTGCCGGATGATTCGGAAGTGCAACTTAATGCGAATTCCAGCTTGTCCTTTGATCCACAACAATGGAAGGATAATGAGCTGAGGGAAGTCTGGCTAGAAGGTGAAGCCTTTTTTAAAGTAGAAAAAAAAGCTTCTGGCCTAAAGTTTTTGGTACACGCCGGAGAAGTCAATGTATCCGTTTTAGGTACGCAGTTCAATGTCAGATCAAGAGGCGAAGATGCTAAAGTAATGCTAGTAGAAGGAAAAGTTGAATTGGCGGTAGCTGAACAGACGATCACAATGAAGCCAGGAGAATTGGCTTCTTATTCTAAGACGCAAAAAGCGGTTGAACTCGAAACGGTAGAATCTGAAGGAGTCACGGCTTGGAAAGATGGAATCTCGGTTTTCAATAATACCCTCAGTGAGGTAGTGAAGGAATTGGAAATACTATACGGTGTTCAATTTATCATCAAAAATGAACAGCTAAAGGACAGAAAGATTCAATTATCTGCCCCTAATGATAGCCTAGAGCAAGTTTTAGAAACATTAGAATTACTGTATCCCGAAGAAATTAGGATCGAAGAAAAAGACGGACAAATGATTATTTTTTGACAAACGACATGACTGAAAATATGCGTGCAAGAATACCCTTACTTCTATTATTTCTCTTGCTTAGTCTCGCGACTAATGGATCAGCCGTTGCGCAAGAGATAAGCTCAGCGGACGAGGCGGTTATTGTCCAGGAAGGAAATACAATTTCATTGATAGAGGCACTAACCTCTTTATCGGAGAAATACAAAGTTTTCTTTAGCTATGATGTGGCTGTCCTTCAGAAATATTCTATCCTTCGAAAGGATCTGGAAGGGAAAGACCTCAAAACAGACTTGGAGATTTTATTATCAAATACCCAATTGGAGTATAAAAAAGTAGGGGATAATAATTATGTCGTTTACAAAGCGACAAAAAGGGGCAAGCGGAAGAAAAACAAAGAAGAAACGCCCGAACTGAAGAAAGAGGATATTAGTCTTACTAGATTATCACATCGGCCATCTACAACGCTTGCACCTCAAATTACGGGAGAAGCAACTACGACCACTTCCACTGCTTTAGCGGAAGACAAAAAAATAGAAATCACTGGTACTGTGCAAGATGAAACTGGATTGCCGATGATCGGAGTGACCGTTTATCCTAAGAATAATATCACGCAGGGAACGATCACAGACTTCGAGGGCAGGTATCAACTATCTTGTGAGCAAGGAGATACATTGATATTCAATTTCCTGGGTTATGTAGAGCAAAGCCTAGTAATCGGTGCCGAAACGGTAATCAATGTGACATTACAATCTGAATCGCTGCAATTAAACGAGGTGGTTGTAACGGCTCTCGGCATGAAGCGGGATAAGAAGTCCTTGGGATATTCTGTCCAGGAAGTGGAAGGGGAATCGATCAAGGAAACTAGGGAATTAAATATGGTCAATGCCCTTTCTGGGAAAGTAGCCGGTGTGAATATTACGCAAGGAGGCGGGGGCTTGGCTGGTGGTGGCGCTCGGGTGGTGATCCGAGGTGAGACTTCATTATCTGGCAATAATAGTCCGCTATTCGTGGTAGATGGTATACCCGCAGGATCCAATGATGTAGCCGCGGATGACATTGCGTCGGTTTCTGTTTTGAAAGGCCCAGCGGCAGCCGCCCTCTATGGCTCGCGTGCTGCGGCGGGTGTTATTCTGATTACCACTAAATCAGGGGCTTCTGGCAGCAAGAATCGGATCGGTGCTGAAGTTAACTTCAATATCTCCATGCAAAACCCCTTTGTTCTGCCTGATTACCAAAATGAATTTGGGCAGGGAACAGGTGGTCAATATCGTTACTTTGATGGCAATAATGGCACCTGGCCCGATGGCGCTATATCCAATGATGATTCTCGAATCAATTGGGGCCCACGTTTCGATGGTGAACTTCGACCACAATTCAATGGATATAAACCCTGGGTCGCTTACCCAGACAATGTGAGTGACTTCTATGAAACTGGATTTATTTCCAACAATAACCTGGCTGTATTTGGATCGAGTGATAGAGGAAACTTCAGGTTATCCTATACCAATATCGCTCAGAAAGGAATCATTCCCAATACCGCCTATAAGTCTGATCGCTTTGACTTTAGCGCGGGCTGGGAGCTGTCTGATAAAATAAAAGTAAGGGCCAATATCAAATACATAGAAGGTAGAAGTGGTAACAATCAAGGCTATGATGTACGCCTGTATCCACGAAATATTGATATCCATGCCTTGAAGGATTATTGGGTGCCTGGTTTGGAAGGTATCCAACAATTGAAATGGCGTAGCAGTGAGAACAATCCTTATTTTGTTTTGCGCGAAAACCGACGTAGCAGCGATAATTTGAGATTGTTGGGGTATATCACGACCGATTATCAAATTACCGAAAAATTCTCTGTGATGGGGCGTATCGGCCAGAACAGAAATTACGGGGATTCCAGTAATCGAAATGCTTTCAGTACAGTGGGTACCAATAATCAATTTGGTGGATTCAGTACGAGCCAATCGAATAGCCGAGAACTGAATGCCGATTTTCTTTTACGATATCAAACGGATATTGGTAAAGACCTGAATGCCATCGTTTCCGCTGGTGGAAATCACCTGCGCTCAGATGGCTCTTCGATCAGTAGTAGCGTAGATCAGTTATTAGTTCCAGATATTTATAACCTGGGCAATCGCCGCGTTTTCCCGAATACTAGTAATGGGATTTCAGAAAAACAATTGAACTCACTATACGCTTTTACCAATCTAGCCTATAAGGATTTCCTCTACTTGGATATCACGGCTCGTAATGATTGGTCGAGTGCCTTGCCAGTCAATAATAATTCCTATTTCTATCCATCTTTTACCTTGAGTGGATTGGTGCATGAAGTGGTGGATCTCCCCAAAGCCATTAGCTTTTGGAAGCTTCGAGCAGGACTGGCGAGAGTAGGAAGTGATACTGGTCCCTATAATTTACAGGACCAATATCGCTGGGGAACCGGAGAAAATGGGGTAGCCTCCATTATTCAAAGTAATGTAAAATCTAATCCCAACTTAAAGCCTGAAATCACCAGTGCTTGGGAGGTGGGAACAGACATCCGCTTTT
>Ga0070728_10006986_pt1 | contig 10471 bp, 10 predicted proteins | sample tdDd471_FD_66723 | JGI IMG/M metagenome (GOLD analysis project Ga0070728, IMG submission 66723) | Marine sediment microbial communities from the Atlantic coast under amendment with organic carbon and nitrate - tdDd47.1 | ecosystem: Environmental > Aquatic > Marine > Coastal > Sediment | place...
AGGCCTTAACGCTGACACCGAAACTTCAGCCCGAGGTCGAAGGCTTACCTTTTGCCGGTGGTTTTGTGGGCAGTGCCGGTTACGACATCGTACGGTGCTTTGAGAAACTACCTAACCCGCCGGCGGGTGATGCCGACAGCGATATGCCATTGGCTGCGTATCTTGCGCCGGAATCAATGCTGGTGTTTGACCACTTGACCCATCGCATCGCGCTGTTGCATTCAGGCACTGAAGATGAGCGCTCGGCATTGCGTGATGAAGTCCGCAAGCTGCTGGCAGGTCCGCTACCTGCAGAGCCGGGTCCTGCTAAATACTCGGAGGCTGAAGAAAGTCTGAGCAAGGCTGAATTCATGTCAGCTGTCGGTAAGTGCAAGGAATACATTACTAAAGGCGACATCTATCAGATCGTATTGTCGGTACGTTTTGCCGGTACGCATGAGTTGGAGCCGTTTCAGGCCTACCGTGCGCTGCGCCTGCTGAATCCCTCGCCGTATATGTATTTCTGCGACTTGGGTGATGTGCAGATTGCGGGCTCTTCACCTGAAGCACTGGTGAAGATGCATGACAAAAAAGCGGCGCTGCGGCCGATTGCCGGTACCCGTCCCCGTGGTAAAGATCAGCGTGAAGACCTGGGCAACGAAGAGTCGTTGCTGGCCGATGAAAAAGAGAATGCCGAGCATGTCATGTTGGTTGATTTGGCCCGCAATGATTTGGGCCGTGTTGCCGAGGGCGGTTCGGTGTACGTTGAACCGTACAAATCTATCGAGCGTTACAGCCATGTTATGCACATCGTGAGCGGTGTGCAGGGCCGGGTAAAACAGGATAAAGACTCCTTCGATCTGTTTGCCGCGACGTTCCCGGCAGGCACCTTAGTCGGAGCACCGAAGGTCCGCGCAATGGAAATCATTGATGAACTCGAACCGGTACGACGTGGTTCTTACGCGGGTACCGTGGGTTACTTTGCGAACGACGGCAATATGGATCAGGCCATCGCGATCCGTACGCTGGTGTTTAAGGGCAATCGTTACAGTTATCAGGCGGGCGCCGGCATCGTGGCTGACAGCGAGCCTGAGTATGAGTACAACGAGGTGCTGGCCAAGAGTGAAATCTTACGCCGGGCACTGGCTATGACGGAGAAAGGCCTGTGAGTAACCCACGCAGAAAACTATTGCTCATAGATAACTACGACTCGTTTACCTACAACCTGGTGCAGGCATTTTTAGTGCTGGACACCGAGGTGTTGGTATACCGTAACGATGAAATTACAGTGGCCGAAGCAGAGGCACTGAATCCTACCCACTTGTGCATATCCCCCGGCCCCGGGCGTCCGTCGGATGCCGGTGTCTCTTTGGAGATGATCGCGGCGTTCGAAGGCAAAATCCCCGTTCTGGGCGTTTGTCTCGGACATCAGAGCATGGTCCAGCATTTCGGTGGCGACATTATCTCTGCCGCTCATTTAATGCACGGTAAAACGTCGTTTATCGAGCATGACGGCGACGTGTTGTTCGAAGGCCTTTCTGATCCGTTGGAGGTTGGCCGCTATCATTCGCTCGCCGCCGACCGTGAAAAGATGCCGGATAGTTTGGTGGTGACCGCCCGTACCGAGAACGGTGAGGTTATGGGTGTCAGGCACAAAACACTGCCTATGGTGGGTGTACAGTTTCACCCGGAAAGTGTGTTGACCCCCGAAGGTGATGCACTGCTCAACAACTTCCTGCTGCTGGGTTAACCGGAGACGACTGATGACGATAGATACACGCGACATTCTGGAGCAGTTGTTAGACGGCGTTGACCTGAGCGAGGCCGAGGCCGAAGCACTCATGTGCTCGTTGGCTGAAGACGATATGGCACCTGCCCGGGCAGGCGCTTTGCTTGCTGCTTTACGGGCTAAGGGCGAGACAGCCGATGAGATCCGTGGGTTCGCCCGCGGCATGCGTAAACTGGCTATTAAGCCGCAGATTCCGGCCGGTATAGAGGCCGCGGATTGCGTGGGTACCGGTGGTGACGGTTCGGGCAGTCTGAATATTTCCACCGGTAGCGCTTTGCTTGCTGCGGCCTGTGGCGTACCGATGATCAAACACGGCAACCGTTCTGTTTCTTCTAAGTCCGGCAGTGCTGATGCGCTGGAGAAGCTCGGTATCGATATTGCCGGTGATGCTGATTCGGCAATTTCGGGACTGACGAACAACAATTTTTCATTTTTATTTGCGCCGGGTTTTCATCCGGCAATGAAAAACATCGGCCCTGTGCGCGCAGCGATGGGCGTGCGCACGCTGTTCAATATTCTTGGCCCTTTGAGTAATCCCGCCGAGCCGCCGTATCACCTTATTGGCGCATTCAGTGCAGAGATGGCGGAGATCATGGCTGAAGTACTGGCCGGGCTCGATATCAAACGGGCGTTTGTTGTGCACGGCCATGTCGGTGACGGGCAACCCGGCTGGGATGAAGCCACTCCCTGCGGTCCCTTCGAGTTTTACGACGTCACCCCGGGCAGTGTGAAACATGAAGTTCGTGATCCGCAGGATTTCGGCATTGATCGTTGTGCTCCGGAGCAGTTGGCCGGTGGCGATGCGGATGAGAATGCCGCGGCTCTTAAGGCGGTGTTGGCCGGCGAAGATAAGGGGCCGCATGCCGATGCTTTGGCACTGGGTGCAGGCTTAGTGCTGGAAGTGACCGGCAAAGCGAGCGATCTCAAGGACGGCATTGCTCAGGCACGTGCCGCAATTGATTCGGGCGCTGCCCGCGATTTGCTGGAGAAGCTTGCGTCATGATGACCCGCGGTTCCAATACCGGCAACGCATCAGACTTTCTGCAGAACATGGCGGAAGGCAGTCGTGGTCGCCTGGAACTGGCCCGGCGTGTTTGCAACGACGCCAAAATATTAGAACGGGCAGTTTCTACTGAGTTACCCCCGGTGCTCAATCTTGAGGCTGCCGGATTTGATTTGATCGCCGAGTTGAAGCGGCGTTCACCGGCTGAAGGTGAGCTGGCGACAGAGAGTCTGAGCCTTGAAGAACAGGTGCAGGCCTACACCGCCGGTGGCGCAGCTGCTTTATCGGTACTCACCGAGCCTGAGCAATTCAAAGGCAGTCTGGCTGATTTAGAAGCGGCCATTAAAGTGGCTAACGGCACGCCTGTTATGCGCAAAGACTTTTTGGTGGATGCGTATCAGATTGTTGAAGCCCGCGCTTCGGGTGCTTCGGGTGCGCTGATGATTGCAGCGATTCTGGATAAGCAGCAAATGCAGGATATGTTGGCTGCTGCCAAAGAACTGAATTTATTTGTGCTCATGGAAATTTTCGATGAGCACGATATGGATCATTGCATGCCCGTACTTGAGGCGCATGGTCCGGCTGTTGAAAACGGCGTCTGCAACTGGATGCTGGGATTGAACTGTCGCGATTTACGCACACTGCAGGTCGATTACGGCCGGTTTGCCGAGCTTGCACCAAAACTGCCTGCGGGCATCCCTCTCGTTGCCGAGAGTGGCGTGCGCAGTAATGAGCAGGCGGCTGAAGTGGCCGCACTGGGCTACCGTTTGTCGTTAGTGGGTACCGCACTTATGAAAAGCGGTGACCCTACAGAGGCAACCCAGGGGTTAATTGCAGCGGGGCGGTCGGCATGTTTGTAAAAATTTGTGGCTTAACAACTCCTGAAGCGGTGGCTACCGCTGTGGAAGCCGGTGCTGATGCTCTCGGTTTTGTCTTTGCGGAGTCGCCTCGTCAGGTGACTCCTGAACAGGCAAACAGTTTGCTGGCCGATGTGCCCGGTGATATCACCAGTGTCGCTGTCATGTTGCACCCGGCACAAAGTGCCGTGGATGATGTGTTTGCCGGTTTTGATCCGGAGTGGTTGCAGACCGATGCAGTGGACTTTGATGAGTTGCTCATTGATGAGTCGGCAGAAATCCTGCCGGTGTTCAGAAGCGGTCAGGATGTTCTGGCAATGACGACAGACTGGGATGCACCTTTGCTGTTTGAAAGTGGTGCAAGTGGTCAGGGCGAGCTTGCCGACTGGGAGCAGGCTGCAGAATTGGCACGTGAGCGGATGATTATTCTGGCGGGCGGTTTATCGCCCGACAATGTGGCAAAGGCTGTAGAACAAGTGCGCCCGTGGGGTGTCGATGTGAGTAGCGGCGTCGAATCGGCCAGAGGTGCTAAAGACCTCGGATTGATTAAAGCTTTTATACAGGCCGCCAAAAGCGCTTAAGCGTTTTTGCACGACCTAAACGGAAAGACTATGAACGAAAAAGTAACTGAAATGAGCGACCAGGACCGCGCTGAACATCTGCGCAAACTGATTGATGGTGAATACCCGGATGAACACGGTCGTTACGGACCTTTCGGCGGCAGTTATGCACCTGAAACGTTGGTCACAGCGTTAAAACGCCTTGAAGCAGGCATTCATGATTTTCTTGCTGACGATGAGTTGCAGGAAGAGCTGCGTGCCGAGTTGCGTAACTGGGTAGGCCGTCCGACGGCTTTGACCCATGCCCGTGGTTTGAGCAAGTTATGGGGTGCCGAGGTTTATTTGAAGCGTGAGGACTTGGCGCATACCGGTGCTCACAAGATTAACAACGCATTAGGTCAGGCTTATTTGGCGAAGAAGCTGGGCGCCAAGCGTGTGGTTGCCGAAACCGGTGCCGGTCAGCATGGCGTAGCCACCGCGGCTGCCTGTGCCCGTGTGGGTATTCCCTGTACGGTGTATATGGGTGCAGTGGATGTTGAGCGTCAGGCGCCAAATGTTGATCGCATGTATCAGCTGGGCGCGGCAGTTGTGCCGGTGACCAGTGGTGACGCTACCCTGCGTGCTGCCATTGATGAGGCATTCAGAAACTGGGTTGTTGATCCGGCTGAAACTTTTTATTTGCTGGGTTCTGCAGTTGGTCCTCATCCCTACCCTTGGTTGGTGCAGGTATTGCAGTCGGTGATCGGTACCGAGGCGCGTGCACAGATTCTTGATGCGACAGGCGGGCTGCCGGATGTGGCGGTAGCCTGTGTCGGCGGCGGTTCCAATGCCATTGGCATGTTCCATCCCCTGTTGGGCGATGAAAGTATTGAGCTTATCGGGATTGAAGCGGGTGGTCGCGGCCCCGGGCTGGGTGACAATTCGGCTACTCTGGCTACCGGCAAACCCGGTGTGTTGCACGGTACCTACTCGATGCTTCTTTACGATAAAGATGGTCAGATTCAGGAAACGCATTCTGTTTCTGCCGGTCTGGATTATCCCGGCGTCGGTCCCGAGCATTCATTGCTCAAATCAATCGGACGTGTGAGCTATCAGTCGATTACCGATGACGTTGCTCTGGATGCATTGAAAGAATGTTGCGCGGCTGAGGGTATTCTGCCGGCGCTGGAGTCATCGCATGCGTTGGCCGGTGCACGGGAGTGGGCGAAAGCCAATCCGGGTAAGCGAATATTGATCGGCTTATCCGGTCGTGGCGACAAAGATATGCCTACCTTGAGTAAGCACATCTCATTTAAAAATCAGGGTGAGTAGAAAGATGCTGCCACATGAAAAAATATCTGCGGCCCTGAACGGTGCCGTTGAAGCCGGTCGGGTTGGTCTTGTGCCATTTATTACGGCGGGTTACCCGAAGAAGGATGAGTTCATTCCGACACTGCGTGAGATCTGTAAAGACGGCGATGTGGTTGAAGTGGGTGTGCCGTTTTCTGATCCAATGGCCGACGGCGTAACGATTCAGCGCTCCAGTCACTCTGCGATTGAGCAGGGCGTGACCCTGCACTGGATTATCGATGAACTGAAAAGCAGTGGCGTGGACACCCCGGTAGTATTGATGAGCTACTTAAACCCGCTGCTGGCTTATGGCTATGATGAGTTGGCCCGTGACGCCGCCGCCGCCGGCGTATGCGGCTTTATTGTTCCTGACCTTCCATGGGAAGAGAGCGAAGAGTTCCGTGCCGCTATGGATCAGCACGGTTTGGGGTTGGTGCAACTGGTGACTCCGGCAACTCCGGAAGACCGTCTCGAAATGTTGTGTAAAGCCAGTCAGGGTTTCTTGTATGCGGTTACGGTGACCGGTGTGACCGGTGGATCTGCCGCGATACCTCCGGGCGTGGTGGATTATCTTGATGTGGTGAAATCACACACCAGCATTCCGGTCTGTGCAGGTTTCGGCATTCGTGAAGCAGCTCAGGTGAGTCTGATGGGTAAGCATGCGGATGGTGTGATTGTCGGTTCGGCGTTGTTGGAACGTCTTGAAAACGGCGAAGACCCGGCCGCATTTCTAAATGGCTTGCAGCCTTAAAAACGGGTCGTACCGACTTTAAAGCATTCTGCAGGTCGAGCTGAACTATAGAGGGGTTGAACCGGAAGACCGGTTCAACCCCTTTTTTGTTGTTTGCGGCCTTATCACCAGAACTAAATGGGGTCGATTTTGGTCAACTACGTATATAACGTCACATATTTGCTGCGATGTGACTGGTAGAATTTCTTGGCAAGTTCAGCTTTTTGCTAACGAGTAGAGCGAGGGATAAGTTATGAAACAACTAGCTATAGTTTTTCTGATTAGCTCGCTGAGCATCATGGGTGTCAGCGGCTGTACATCAACGCAGGCTACGGTTGCAGATGCAGGAGAGTCGTCTAGTCGTGTCTTTTGCGCTCCGGGTCAGACCGGCAAAGGTCGCTGTTGACCCGGCCTAAGTCTTAAAGGGGTTGAATCGTAAAACCGGTTCGACCCCCTTTTCTCTAAAAAATATCAGGCTGTTAGTCGCGATCCACTTTGATGGTGAACGAGTAGAACGACAGCAGGATCAGCACGACCAGTGCAAACATAACCGGCGTGGTGGGTGAGAACTGATCGAACAGGAACGGGCCGATCAACGGGCCGGCCACCATGCCGAAGATGGGCATAGCAGAGAGCAAGCCACCGACGCCGCCCTGTTCTTCAGGGCCAACGCTAATGCTTGCCCCGCCACTGGTGCCGGCACTGCACAGCGCCATAGCCACACCAAAACAGGCGAACGCCACCCAGACCCAGGGCAGACTGTTAGCCAGCAGTAAAACCAGCATGCCTGCAGCAAATATCGGGAAACCGATGCGCATCATGTTAACCGGTGCTAAGCCGGCTTTACCGATGATGACGATCTGCGTGATGGTGGCGAAAATAGCCATCGAGAAGAGCACGCTGGCGGCTGCCTGAGCAACTTTAGCGCTGCCCTCGATGCCGATGTGCTGCTCCAGATAAAACGCCGCCAGAATCTGGTTCATCGAAAAGACCATCCAGAAGATAAACACGGCGATTAAAAATGGCAGGATACGCGGGTCAAAAAATGACAGCTTGGCTTTAGGCTTGTCATTGTCGTGGCTGTGTTTTTCGGGTTCTTTCAGTTTCAGACCGATTAAGGTCATGGACATGAGCGCCAGCCCAATGGCCACATACATCGGGAAAACGACGCTGATAAATGCCAGGGTGCCGCCGATGACCGGGCCCAGCATCGTGCCGATGCCGGCGGTCATGCCAAGTAGAGCCATGCCCTGCGAGCGGGTTTCTTTGGTGGTGGTGTCAGCCAGATACGCAGTGGCAGCAGGATTTATAGCGGATGCCAGGGAAGCGTAAGTAATACGCGCCAGCATAATGGCCCCGAGCAGCACCATAGGTGTCGGTGTGCCGCTTAAGCCCCATTCCAGCGCCGTTGCCAGCATCAGTGTGCCGAAGGCATAGCCGAACAGTCCCACAACCATCGTGCGTTTACGACCAAACGTGTCGCTTTTCCGGCCCCAGAAGACAGCGCCGAAAGCCAACACGATATTCGATGTGGCAATGATCATGCCGAACAGGGTTTTGGTCAGTCCGATCTGTTCAACAATAGGCGGGAATACTACATACAGTATCGATTGACCGATGCCGTAGGTTATCAGGCTAACCAGCAATACAATCTTGTCGGTGGTCAGAAACTTTTGTTCTTGCTCGCTCATTTTTTATCTACTTATCTGTTCTGACCGTGGGGAGTTGTATGTGTAACGGGCTTATCGTGGCCGGCCGGACCACATCAGCAGTAGTCCCGCAGCAGCGCTGACTCCACCGAGTAACGGTACGGGCCCGAGAGCGATAAGGAGGCTTGAGGCGATCAATACGGCTGAGCCTGTGAATACCAGATAGCGCTGCTTCGCTTGTTTACGTGCGTGTTGTTCGGCTTTCTTAATGACGCTCTGGTCTTCATCAATGACTGAATCGACCAGCTTGTGCATGACCAGCGGCAGTTTCTCCAATACGTAGCGGATTTCGGGAAGGTCACGCCGTAGTTGCTTAGCAAAGGCTTTCGGCCCTTCCTGCTCTTCCATCCATTCACGTAATACCGGTGCGCCGGTTTCCCACAGATCAAGTTCGGGGTATAGCTGGCGCCCAAGGCCTTCGATATTCAATAAGGTTTTCTGTAGCAGCACGAGCTGTGGCTGAATCACCATGTCGAACTGGCGGGCCACCTGAAACAGACGCAGTAGCACCTGGCCGAATGAAATGTCTTTTAGTGGCTTGTTGAAGATAGGCTCACAGACGCTGCGGATGGCTGACTCAAGTTCATCGACCCGGGTGTCGGCCGGCACCCAGCCGGAATCGACGTGCAGTTTGGCCACGCGGTAGTAGTCCCGGTCGAAGAAGGCCATGAAGTTGCCGGCAAGGTAGCGGCGGTCGCGTTCATCGAGCGTGCCCATGATGCCGAAGTCGACCGCACAGTAGAGCGGCTTGTCAGGGTTCGAAATATCAACAAATATGTTGCCGGGGTGCATGTCCGCGTGGAAGAAGTTGTGGCGGAATACCTGTGTGAAAAAGATGGCGACGCCATTAGCGGCCAGCAACGGAATGTTGGCATTGGCGGCACGCAGTGCATCCATGTCGTTAACCGGAATGCCGTAGATACGCTCCATAACCAGCACATCCTGACGGCAATAGTCGAAGTAGACGTCGGGCACGTAGAGTTTGTCATCGCCGCTAAAGTTGCGGCGTAACTGCGCGGCATTGGATGCTTCACGCATCATGTCCAGCTCATTGAGTATCGTTTTTTCGTATTCTTCGACTACTTCCAGCGGTCGTAAACGTCTGGCTTCTTTCCAGTAGCGTTGTGCAAGGTCCGCCAGTGCATACATGACGGCCACATCACGTTCGATCAGTTCCTGAACATTGGGCCGCAGGATTTTGACGACTACATCTTCGCCCGAGTGCAGCGTAGCGGCATGCACCTGAGCAATCGATGCCGCAGCCAGCGCTTCTTCATCAAAGCTGGCAAAGACTTCATGGGCTGGCTGACCGTAGCTGTTTTCAATGTATTGCAGCGCGAGCTCAGAGGCAAAAGGAGGCACCTTGTCCTGTAGCTTAGCCAGTTCAGCACCGATGTCATCGGGTAACAGGTCTTGCCGTGTCGACAATGATTGCCCGAACTTCACATAGATAGGCCCGAGTTCCTGCAGGGCCTCACGGATCCGTTCGCCGCGGGGAGCATCGGCATCGGCCCTGCGGGTAGCCCATGTCCAGGGCGAGAGGTAGAACATAAAGCGCAGCGGACGGAACAGATGTGCCTCGGCAATCAGGTCGTCGAGACCGTGTCGGACAAGTACCCGCTGAATGCGGATCAGCTGCAGAATCAGATTGATACGTTTCACGATGCGTTCAGGTTCTTTTTAATGATCTTAAGGCGTGCTTCGGCACGGTCTACGGCTTGCGCAAGTGTACTTACTTCGCGGCCAAATTCCTCGACTTCTGCCACAGCAGGCAGGTCACGGCTCTCTTCCTGCAGGTAATCGGCAGTGCTGCGCCCCATGCTCCGTTTGGCACCACCGAGCCAACCGCCCAGCTCATCGGCCAGCAGAGTGACCTGACGGGCAACGCTGTCGCCGACGATGCGCGATAGCACTTCTTCCAGTTCGGGTTTGATGTAGTTAAACAGCAGCTGAAAGTCATCGGCCACATCGGTGTCGCCGGTCAGTTTTACGGCCCCTTCGCGAATAACATCCTGCGGGTTGTCTTTCAGCATGCGCATCAGCGAAAACGGCGGGCCGGAAATCTCAGCATCGGCTTTGGTGCCGGCGGTGTCTTTGTCGAGCTTCAACTGCCCATCGTGTACGCGACACAGAATGCGCAGGTGCAGACCGTTAATGGTGAGTGCAAAGCTTTTGTTAGCAAGCGCTGCACAGGTTTTGCGTGCGCTGGCAGAGCCGGCGATGGCCTGATTCAGGCGCGGCTCAAGCAGCTGCAGGCTTGCAGCAACAGGTGTTGCCGCCGGCATCAGTATTTCTGACCGGTATGCAGGGCAACGATGCCGCCGCTTAGGTTGTAGTAGCGGCAGTCTTCGAGACCCGCGGTTTCCATCATGCCTTTCAGTGTTTCCTGATCGGGGTGCATGCGTATCGATTCGGCGAGATAGCGATAGCTGTCAGCATCGTTGGCGACCAGTTCGCCGAGCAGTGGCAGGATCTTGAACGAGTAGGTGTCGTAAATGGGTTCGAGTAGCTTCAC
>Ga0070728_10006988_pt1 | contig 10470 bp, 6 predicted proteins | sample tdDd471_FD_66723 | JGI IMG/M metagenome (GOLD analysis project Ga0070728, IMG submission 66723) | Marine sediment microbial communities from the Atlantic coast under amendment with organic carbon and nitrate - tdDd47.1 | ecosystem: Environmental > Aquatic > Marine > Coastal > Sediment | place...
TCATAACCTAGTACATCAACTGCTACTGGAAAAAATATTGGAATAGTTAGTAATATTAATGCTAGTGCATCTATAAAGCAACCTAGTAGCAAGTAAATAAGTAAAATCATAGTCATTACACCAAAGGATGGCAGAGCTAGATTAGCTGCCCATGTGGCCAGCGCAATCGGCAATCTAGACACAGCTATAAAACGACCAAATATCATTGCTCCTGCAACCATTAACATTATCATTGCTGTTGTGCGAGTAGTGTCTACCAATGACTTTTTTAAACCTTCATAGTTTAATTGTTTTCTTAGTAAGGTTATTATCAATATGCTTGCTGCACCAATAGCACCTGCTTCTGTTGGAGTAAACCAACCTGCAAAAAGTCCACCAATTGAGATTAAGAACGTTAATATAACTTCAAACAAACCATCTTTTAATGTATCAAAACGTTCTTTCCATGTAGCTACAGGGCCAGCCGGACCTAGTGATGGATTTCTTTTTACCAATATAAAGATAGTAATCATGTACAAAAACATTAGTAAAATGCCAGGCACTATTCCTGCTAAAAACAGCCTACCTATGGATTGTTCTGATGCTATACCATAAATAATAAATATAACACTTGGAGGTATAATTACACCCAGCGCTCCCCCTGCTGCAATACTTGCAGATGACAGGGAATCATCATACTTATACTTTTTCATTTCAGGCAGCGCTATCGCTCCCATTGTAGCAGCTGTAGCTGTATTTGATCCACATATAGCCCCAAACATTGCACAGGCAGCTTGAGTTGCTATAGCTAACCCACCAGGTCTATGGCCTATTGTCTTGTATGAAAAGTTATATAAACTTGCACCAACACCAGAATAATAAGCTATAAATCCCATCCATATAAACATGGGAATTACACTTAATGAATAGCTAGAAAAGTTAGAATATAGTTCTGCTGTCGCCATTGAAAAGGCTGCTTGAGGTGATCTTAATATACCAAATCCTAATAGACCTACAAAAATCATTGAAAAGGATATAGGTATACGAATAGCTATGAGCACCAGGAAAAGCAAAATACCTAATAAACCGATAATTTCTGGACTCATAATTTTTTCACATCCTCTACATTTTTTCTTATTTTAGTTAAAACAACCAAGCACAGTAACCCAAAGCATACAGCTATGACATACACAAAAATACAAATAGGTACTTGTGCATTTGGAGAAACAGAATGTTTAGTTAAGAGCTGAGTTGCATAGCTAAATAAGCTATATGTGAATATTGTCATAATAATAAATGTTATAATATTTGTTATTAAAGACATTACCCCATGAGTCTTTCCATTAAGTTTATCAGCGATAAAATCAATTGATATATGAGCATTGTTAACCAAGCAATAAGCTATGCCAAAAGCAACTATAAGTGCTGTTAAAAAGCCAACATAGTCATATGATACAATCAATAGTTTCGATAAGCCAGTGCGCTCAAACACTGGAATTAACATCTCAATACTTGATAATTTTCGCAAAATAACATTTACAAGCACAATAATCATTGCTGTAAAAACCGTCCAACCTGCAATTCTGTCAAATACCTTAGCTATTTTTACGATTGTTTCTTCTGTTTTGTCTAGTATGTTTTTCTTCATTTTACTTCTTATTTATATATGTCGTTATATTTGTCTGCAAGTTCATTTACTACTCCTAATACATCAGCATCAATTCCTTTATCGTTCAAACTTGCTGCAAAATCTTTCTGAATAGGCATAACCTTTTCAATCCAAACTTGTTTTTCTTCATCTGTTAATTCAATTAACTCCATACCTTGTTCATTAACTGCCCAATCAAGTGCTGCTTCATTTTGCATATCCCAAAGACCAATACCTACTTCTTCATAAAATTGTGCTGTTGCCTCTAATACTATTTCCTGTAAGTCTTTCGGTATAGAATCCCAAGTGTCAAGGTTCATAGTTACAAAGAACAATGTGTTATATAGAAAGGGCGTTGCTGTCAGATAGTCTGTTACCTCAGCATGGTTCCAACCTTTTAGTACTTCAACTGGAGATAAGTTGCCTTTAACAATACCCTTCGATAATGCTTCGTAAGTATCCGACTGAGGCATACCTACAGGGATACCACCTAGAGCTTCAATCGTTTTTGCACTTAAGCCTGTCGCTCTTATTTCCATTCCTTGGATATCCTCAAGTGATTTTATTGGTTCAACAGTAAATAAATCTCCTGGGCCAGTTGCAATAACCATTAATAACTTTGTATCTTGTATTTCTTCTGGATTTAGTTGCTGAATGCCATCCCATGCTACCATACTTGCTGCTTTTGAGTTATTGTAAACAACTCCTGGTAATTCGAATGCTTCAAGAACTGGGAATCGACCTCTTGTATATGCAAAGCATGATAGACCGATGTCTGCAACACCTGTTTCAACTCCATTGTAGGTGTCTGCTGCCTGCAATAGTGTACCACCTGGATAGCTGGTTATTTTCACTTTTCCATCTGTCGCATCATCAATAGTTTCTATCCATCCTTGTACAAATTCTGTTTCAGCAGGATGTGTTGCAGGGAAAAAGTGAGCTAAATCAAGCTCAATTACTTCATCTTCTCCAGTACTGCATGATGTTAAGGATACGATTAGAATTAGTACTAATAAAAGCGCTAATTGCTTCTTGTGTGACTTAAAAAATTGCATAAAAAAATACTTCCTCTCAAATAGTCTTGATGAATACCTCATAATAAAAAATCACAAAACAAAGGAAATATATATAATATCTATATTCCATGCTACCATTCTACATAATATTGAGTTATCCATACTACAAAAGCCATACTTGTCTGACTTACGAGAATTATATACTTTTTGATATTTTATGTCAATATTAAAACATTTAAATGTATAATTATAAAAAAAATATTTGACATCCACAACAAAAAGTAGTAATCTATTGATAATTATTTAATAAGAATAAACCTATGAGTAAGAAGAGTAGGTTTGGTATCCACCTTGTAGAGAGTCGCAAATGGTGAAATTGTGACAGGTTGGGCTGAACTGAATGGACTTATGAGGGCAGATCGAAAACAACTAGTATTGTGAGTAGTCTCTGACGGGGATTTCGCTCGTTATAACGAAAACCATATGATGAAAGTATGGAGTTAAGTGGATTTAAATCACATTCTGTTGATTTAATCAAATTAGGTGGCACCGCAGGAGCAACTCTTGTCCTAAAGTTAGGATAGGGGTTTTTTATTTTACCTGAAACTAAATTGGAAATAATGAAAACTTTTCTTTATCAGCATAAAAGATGAAGTTTTTATTAAAAATAATAAGACGAGACATAAGGAGATTAGACATGTTAGAAAAGAATGTTGATTTTGCAGTTTATACTAAGACAACTCCAAACAAAGACGGATATTTCGGAAAATACGGTGGTGCATATATTCCCCCACAATTAGTAGAAGAGTTTGAGAGAATATCTACTGCTTATCAAGCAATATGCAAAAGTTCAAAATTTATCCATGAACTAAGAAGAATAAGAAAAGAATTCCAAGGTCGGCCAACACCAGTATGCCACTGTGAGAGACTATCAAACTCAATTGGTAATTGTCAAATATACTTGAAAAGAGAAGATTTAAACCACACCGGTGCACACAAGCTAAACCATTGTATGGGTGAAGGATTGCTTGCTAAATACTTGGGCAAGAAAAAGATAATAGCTGAAACAGGTGCAGGTCAGCACGGTGTTGCATTAGCAACTGCAGCTGCATATTTCGGATTGGAATGTGATATCTATATGGGTGAAGTAGACATAGCTAAACAAGCACCAAATGTTGCGCGTATGAAACTACTAGGTACTAGAGTTATACCAGTATCTCACGGACTAAAGACACTAAAAGAAGCTGTTGATGCAGCATTTGAAGCATATATGAACGAATATGAAGATACAATTTACTGTATTGGGTCTGTTGTTGGTCCGCATCCATTTCCAATGATGGTTAGAGATTTCCAAGCAATTGTTGGAATAGAAGCCCGAGAACAGTTTTTAGATATGACGGGTGAATTACCTGATGCTATTGTAGCTTGTGTAGGCGGTGGATCAAATGCTGCAGGTATTATGACTGCATTTTTGAATGATGCAGTTAAATTATATGGGGTTGAACCATTAGGCATAGGTACAAAGATTGGCGAACATGCTGCAAGCTTAACCTATGGCAAAGAAGGTGTTATGCACGGCTTTAATTCAATCATGCTTCAAAATGATAAAGGCGAACCAGACCCTGTATATTCAGTAGCTAGTGGATTGGATTACCCTTCAGTTGGTCCAGAGCATGCATATCTTAAGGATATTGGTCGTGTAGAGTATAAAACAGCATCAGATGATGAGACCATTGATGCATTTGGTAAATTGTCAAAACTTGAAGGTATTATTCCAGCACTTGAAAGTTCTCATGCTGTTGCATATGCTATGAAACTAGCAAAGGAGATGGGCACTGGTTCAATATTAGTTAACTGTTCAGGTCGCGGAGATAAGGATTTAGACTATGTCATAGAAAACTACGGTGATAAATTAGGCATAAGGTAAAGCAAGTATCAAATTTATTATAAAGATGGCTGTTTATCTAACAGCTGTCTTTTTTACTGCATTTACACAAAACCAAATTTAACCAAAACAATTCTTGATTTAATATATGAATAAAATTATAATAGTTACATAAGTCTTTGCGATTCCATATAATGCCGACAAGGAGTGTACTTATGGTTATAAAAAAGAGAAGGTTGTTTTTAGTTTTACTAATTATTGTTTTAGTGTTGGAGATTATTGTAGCACTAAACATTTATGAGATAATTGACATAAGTAAAATCATTTAAAATTAATAGTTCCACAGTACAAGTAAACCTTAGAAATTCTATACTATTGCAATTCATATTTAGAACATCTTTCACTAACCAAGAAATCTCGGTATATTGTTATGCTATATCTTAATTTTTATAAGAAAACATATTAATCATTAAGGGCTAAAACAATATAAAGTATAATACAATAAATAATGTATTATTTTATATTGGAGGATTTAAAATGGAAACTACAATTAAGAATATATTCAATAAAAATAAAAAATGGTACCTATTAGCCTTAGTCATTATACTTGTTGCATTATTTGTGCTCTTAGCATCACTATATGCAAACTGTGGTGTAATAATTAATGGAGGAGCTGATAACTCTGCGTATTTAGATGTGAAGGATGTTCCTGTATATGATTTTTACAAAAATGAACTTGGTTATGCAGCAACACCAAATAAGAACGCAACAACGATTCCAATAAATATTAATAATAAAGAAACATTTGATTTAGCAGGAATCTATCAGTTTATAACAGAGGAACAAGTAAATGCTGTTAACAGTTTAGATAATTATCTCTTCAGTTACTTAGCCCTATCCTCAACCCGTGGAATATTTATTAAATTCAAAACAGATGGTACAGGTTATAAGAAACGTTTTGAAGATATAGAAAATGAGTTTACTTGGGAATATCTGATTGTAAAAAATAAAGTAAAAGGGATTATTGTAACCTTTCTAGAAGATGAAACAAGACAAGTATGGCAAATAATTGAAAATAAAGATGGTAGTACATATTTTGATGTAAAAAAATTAGATGAAGATTTAGATAGGTATGGTGAAAGTTTTAAGAGAATAGTTAAAATTGATAAACAAGAAACCTTTGTAGTGGTAACAAATAACGATGGCAGATGGATACCTATACGTAGAGAGTTTATGTGGTCTCAAACACAGCATGTGAATAAACTTGGCATAAAATCTACATTATGTGCTGATGGTGGGCAACTAGGATTTCTAGATAAAGAAGGATTAATAGCTAGCCTTTATAAAACTACAAGTATAAAAGATGTATTTACATATGGCAACCTTAACAGTAGCCCTTTCTACACAGTTTATGATGCGTTTGGTGATGACATTAATCTAGTAGGTACAAGTGGAGACAGTCTAGTGTATTACGGTGAAGAGCTTATTTTGCCAAAAGAAGCAGGAGAATATATAGTTGGCATTTCAGTAGTATGGGATATTGAAAACGGTAAAAGCTGTGATAAATGTTTCTTTAAATATGTTGTAGATAAATAAAACTACATATCTTAAATAATTACATATTACTATTGATTTATATTGACATATTATAGCACTTTTAATATAATGCAAGTAAGTACTTGCTTGCGGAGGTTTGTATGTGTACTGCAAAAGAAAAGATTATTGAAGCTGCAAAAGAATTATTCTCACAAAAAGGATATGCTGCAGTGCGTACAAAAGAGATAGCAAATCATGCAAAAGTAAACGAAACCACTTTGTTTAGAAACTTCAAAAGCAAGAAAGATCTTTACGAAGAAGTAATAATAGGTAATATAAAATCTGTAGATACAAGAAGAATCTTTCATAAAGGTTTAACAGGTAATGTGGAAAAAGATTTATTATCTATATCTAACCAACTATTCATGATTTATGAAGCCAACTATCCGATCATCAAGATGGTTATGAAAGGTATCATTAAAGATGGTGATTCCTTTAAAGATTATTCATCTGAATGTAGATGCGCCCATATAAAGAGCCACCTAGTAAACTATTTCGAAGACTTAAAAAGTAAAAATGTTATTAATGATGACCCAGAACTTTTAACTGAACTTTATATGAGTTGTATGAATGGCTATCTTACTTCAACCTTTGTACTAAAAGATAAGGAAGCAAGCCTTGATACACTAATTGCTCTAACTCATAAAATAATTAATTCTATAAACTTTGTATAGACAATGTATAAATACTTAATTACATAAGATACATAAGATTTCAATTTGCAATATGTTGCAAAATAAATATAAATAGATAGAAAGGGGATTGTATATGTCAGAACAACTTATACAATGGATGGAAATCACTTTTGACCTTGCCTACTTAGCTACAGTTTGGATACTAACAATACTTATGTATAAAAACTGGGACAAGTTATCACCAGAAAACAAAACTGTAGGAAAGCTATTTACTTTAGCATTCTTCCTTTTAGCTTTAGGAGACACAGGACATGTTGGATTCAGAGTACCTGCTCACCTTTTAGGAGGACTTGAAGCCAATCAAAATCTTGTAGGTATAGGCGGACTTGCTACTGCCATTACTGTGACACTATTCTATATGGTAGTTGCTGAGATATGGCGAGTAATATTTGATAAAAAACGTGGATTTTTGTGGTGGTGCTTAATGCTATTTGGTGTAATAAGACTAATTGTAATGGTGTTCCCTCAAAATGAATGGTTTACACATAGTGCATCATACGGATGGTCATTAGCTAGAAATATTCCACTAATGCTTCAAGGATTGGTTGTGGCAATTGCAATTCTTGTATGTGGTATGAAAAACAAAGATAAGTTCTCTGTAATAGTAAGTATTATGATTTTCTTGTCATACGCATTTTATATACCAGTAATACTATTTGTACGCCAAATACCAATGTTGGGAATGTTAATGATACCAAAAACCTTGGCATATGTTGCTATAGCTGCAATTGCTTATGTTGTGCTATTCCGTCGCCAAGCAGTAAAAGAGGAATAATAAACAGAATAAGAATCTATAAAAGTGGGCTCCGACACAGTGAGTTCACTTTTTTTAAACATTTTTTTGCATTTTTTTTCATATTTTGTATTGCCAATAATTGAAAACATTACAATTGGGTGATATAATGATAGTGGATTGTTTTATCTTTTGGAGGGAGAAATAATGGGATTGTCTTTGAGGAATAAATTGTTAATTGTTATGTTTGCTACCTTGTTATTAATGACCACTATGCATTCATCATCGCCATATGTTGAAAATGTAAATGCAGGTGAAATTACTACAAGTGACGGTTTTGTTTTTAACAATGGAAGCATTACAGGATATGTCGGAGCAAAAGCAAATGTTGTGATTCCATCTACTATAAATGGACAAGCTGTAACCACTATTTCATATAGAGCATTCGCTGAGAATGAGACTATTACACAGATAACATTATCAGAAGGGATAACCCACATAAAAGCACAGGCTTTTTATAGATGCAAAAAACTAGAAAGCATCTCTATCCCATCTACAGTTACATCCATCGAGGACGGCTCATTATCTGACAACGAAAAGCTGTCATCCATTGCTTTAAGTGAGTTAAACACATATTTTATCCTAGGAGAAGATAATGTTTTATATAACGCAGATAAAACAGAGTTAATACAATACATCGGTAAAAGTCCTGCTACTACTTTTACAATTCCTGATACAGTAACAACTATTCACGACTTCGCTTTTGGCTACGCATCGAACCTAAATACAGTTGATATTCCGTCTACTACCACTAATATAGGCATAGGAGTATTCCACTCTTGCTATAGTCTAACATCAATTAATGTTGATATCTCTAACCCTAACTTTATGAGTCAATCTGGTATACTATTTACAAAAGATGGTAAAGGGATAAAATCTTATCCAGCAAATAGAGCTGGAACAGACTATACTATATCATCTCAAGTTGAAGCATTAGGATTTAGCACATTTCAGGGGTGTAAAAACCTTAATACATTAACGTTGGGTGATAATGTGTCACAACTCTCATTTTCATTACTGGGTGAATCAAGTATTCAAAATATTAATGTTTCTGATAGCAACTCTACCTATTCGTCTTTGGATGGTGTTCTAGCTTCAAAAGATGGTTCTATTTTATGGGTATATCCTGCTGGTAGAACAGACGCAGAATATATTGTACCTAATAATGTAACATGTATAGGAGGATATGCATTCTTTAAAAGAGAATATATACAAAGTGTTGTTTTGCATGAAGGAGTAAACGAGGTTGGTACTTATGGATTTTATGAATGTCCTAACTTAGCAAAACTAGAATTCCAAGGCAATATCATTAATTTTCACCCCTATGCTATTACTGATGTAGAAGGATATGTACTTAAAATCTGGGGTTATCCTGATTCTGATGCCGAACAACAAGCTATCGATAATAAAGTTCATTTTATAGCAATGGGTAAAAACAGCGAATGGACATATATGGACAACGAAAATGGGACATGCGATATAACAGATTACCTAGGTTCAGATACCGATGTTGGTGTTCCTTCTGTTATTGATGGTTTATGGGTAAGTGCAGTAAATCATACTACATTTGATGAATGTTCTGAGATAGAATATATCACATTCTATGAATCGGTATCTTCTATTGAAGTATCTAATACTGATGGATCGAATTATCTATTTGAAGACTGCATTAGCTTAAGAGAGATTTATCTGCCTTCAAGCTTGAATTCATTAGAATCAAATGGTGCACCATTTAAGCCATTTAAAAGTTGTATATCCTTAGTTAATGTTATTGTAGATGAAGACAATGAGTCATATTATGATAATGATGGGGTATTGTTTTCACAGGATAAAACACTATTATCATACCCAAGCGGTAGAACAGCTACAAGCTATTCAATTCCAAGTGGTACTACAAGCATTTATTTTAGTGCATTTGAAAATATATATCTAAAAACAGTTACTGTCCCTGGTTCTGTTTCAGCACTTGAAAAGGGAGCAGAGCCTACTTTTAAGAATAATATTGTTACTGTAAATATAGATGATGGTGTTCAAACTGTAGAAGATGTTTTCTCTGAAACTACAGCGATGGATATTTCATTCCCAAGTTCAGTAACTTCAATAACTGGATTTGAAGATGCTGACATTCACACATTCTATGTGTTTGAAGAATCTGTAGCACATGTTTATGCTGAAGAACACAGCATTGACTATGTATTCTTATGCTTAATCACCTTTGATAGCAACGGTGGGTCAAGTGTAGTGTCCCAAGTTGTTCCTGTAGGCTCAAAAGTAACTAAGCCCACTGATGTTAGTAGAGAGGGCTATATACAGCAAGGTTGGTTTACCGATGAAGACTTTGTAAACGAATGGTCCTTTTCTGGTAATAGTGTAAAGAACAGTATGACATTATATTCAAAGTGGATTGAAGGATATCCCATCATATATCATATGAATGGTGGAGTAAATAATAGTTCCAATCCTGATTACTATGTTGCAGGTAATGTTACTTTACTTAAAGATCCAACAAAATCTAATTATACTTTTGATGGATGGTATACCGACTCTAGCTGTTCATTAAAATATAAATTTGAAGCAATAGAAAAAGATGCAACTGGGAAAGTTGAATTATGGGCTGACTGGTGGGTTAAAAAAATACCTACAAGTGACAATAACGATGATAGCCCAATAAATAAATCGGCCCTATCTGATGAAAGAAGACCTGAAATATCATTTAGCAAGTTCCCTGATTCTGTTGCATATATGAAAGTTGGACAAGAAATAACTGTAACTGGAAGAATTGATATAAAGTACGCTGAAGTTAATGAGATATCAGTAGATTACTCAGGCAATACAGAAAAGTTGTATAAGTATCAAGA
>Ga0070728_10006992_pt1 | contig 10469 bp, 9 predicted proteins | sample tdDd471_FD_66723 | JGI IMG/M metagenome (GOLD analysis project Ga0070728, IMG submission 66723) | Marine sediment microbial communities from the Atlantic coast under amendment with organic carbon and nitrate - tdDd47.1 | ecosystem: Environmental > Aquatic > Marine > Coastal > Sediment | place...
TGTACTAGAAGATTATGTGTTTTGCGGGCCTAGTATGGTTTTCACAAATGTAAAAATTCCTCGTTGCCAGTACCCAAGAAACACATCTGATGACTACATAGAAACGCGAGTAGGATTTGGAGCGAGTATTGGAGCAAACGCTACAATTGTTTGCGGGGTTACGATAGGTAGACACGCTTTTGTAGCTGCCGGATCGGTAGTAACAAAAGATGTGCCAAATTATGCCACTATAGCAGGTGTGCCCGGGAAAATTGTAGGATGGCGTTCTCCTGATGGAAATCCGCTTCATTTCAACGATTTTAATATGGCCAATGATGAAGAAGGTAATACTTATCAAAGGGTAGGTGATGAAGTCTTTTCAGTGGGCAAGTGACCTTCCAGAGGTTCCTCAATTAAGGTTATCAAGGCCCACTCAATACTTTGATCTGATTTTCTTTGTACACATTCTTTTAGGTATAGCTATCAGTCGAGAATTGTTCTTAGCGCTTTTTCTGTCACCGTTGGCCTTTATCATTGGATTGGTTTTGACTTTGACAACAAAAAACCAAACTAAATCCGCCCAATTTTATTCCGCATATATTGTAGGAGCTGAAATCTTACTTCGTATGGCAAAGAGTCCTTTACCGTATGAGTTTTCGAAATATGCAGTATCAATTCTTATGTTCTTAGGCTATTTATTTGAATATGGTCGAAAACGAAATACAAAGACAATTTGGCTTTATTTTTTTCTCTTACTACCATCAATATTGGTGTTAGATGTTCCAAGTCTTGATCGAACGCGACAGTTGATTTCCTTTAATCTATCCGGGCCTCTATCTTTAACCATGAGCCTTTTATATTTTTATGGCCAAAAACAAACACCCGATCAAATTAGAAGAACCTTTGCAATGTTAGTCAGCCCCATAATTTCCTTAGTGGCCTTTTTAACCTTAAATGCGAGTGATTTTTCAAATTATAGCTTTAGGTATTCGGCCAACTTTGACACCAGTGGGGGATTTGGTCCCAATCAGGTTTCTACGGCACTCGGGCTTGGCCTATTGATCCTATTAGTATGTTTGTTTTGGAAGCGGTCCCTAACCAGAAGTGCGACTCTAGCCTTTGGACTCATTTCTTTTTTTATATTTAGAGGCTTTCTGACCTTTTCCCGGGGGGGAGTAATTGCCCCAATTGCAGCAGTGCTGATTTGTATTTTGGCCCTTCAATTTCGCAGGTTTAAAAAACAAAATACTCGTTCAAATATAATTCCCCTATTTATATTCATTATTCCTATTTTCCTCTATGTAGGCTACAAAGCCAATGAAGTATCTCAGCATAGGTTGACTGGACGATACATGGGAGAAACGATGACAAGAGGAAAAACAAATTATCTTTCTGGTAGGGAAAAAATAATGATGTTTGATTTGACCATTTTCTTGAAACATCCCGTATTGGGAGTTGGACCTGGAGGGGGAATGGAGTTGCGATCCAAATTGGGATATGGGGCCTCTGTTTCGGCACATAATGAGCCTTCGCGAATGTTAGCAGAACATGGTATTTTGGGCCTTATTGCTCTGTTGATCATGTTAGGATATTGCATTCAGAGAGTTTTTTCTCCAAACATATCTCGCGAAGATTTCATTTTAACAGTTTTATGCATATCTTTTGCTTTCCTATCTATGGGGCACTCTGCCATGCGTTTATCAGCTATGGGGTTTATTTTTGGACTAGGCTTCCTTCGATTTCAACTCAAAGAACCTAAGGCTTCTCGTCACATTCAAGCTGATGAGGATCCCCCTCAGGCTTTTTAGCGACAAGAAAATAGCCATAAGGGAAGATTGGTGCAGTGGAGTTTTTGATTGTCCGGCCCAACCTAGACTGATAAAATATTGAACTAAAGAACTGAATCAAAGTAACTAGTGTACTCTTGAAAAAAGGAATGCGGGTTGCCATTTTTGAAAAGATATCAGCAACGACTTCAAAGGCTCCTCCGATAGGCTCAAGTTGAACTAAGGTTAATCCGGAATGCTCGATGTACTTCTTAAGGGCGAACTCTGTAAACCTGTAATAATCGTGAGGACCTTCATGTATCCAATATAAAAATGGAACGTTCATAATTAAGTGCCCACCGGGCTTCAATATTCGATGAATCTCCAAAACTAGCGCATCTGGCTGATACAGATGTTCCAATACATCAGATAATACTACCGTATCAAAGTAGCGATTATGAAATGGTAGTGGCTCGTTGAGATCACATTCTAAATCCAAGTGATCCGAATCGTGTAGACTTTTGGTCCAATCGACGCAAATATTTTCTTCAATAAATGGTTGATAGGCCTGGTATAAAGGGACTTTCCCACATCCTAAATCTAAGAGTATACCCTTAGCATGTTTTTTCAAGGCAGGTTGGTAGTATGATGCGACGATATCGGCCATCAATCGCGAAAAGGGATTGACAAAGTTTGGATTTTTGGATGAGACTAAGGACGCATTCTTGAAAATATATTTTGTCGGCTTCCATTGGTCTTGGTTTTTCATTATAAGGCTGAAGTCCGTTTTATAAGTTAACAGCAGATAATTCAAACAGTAACTCAACAGATTATAACTGACAAGAACTACTTTAGGAGAAGCATGTTTTGCCATTTTTTTTAGGTTAATATACTATTATTGCAGATGTTTATTCTTGAAAACCAGAATTATATGAATATATTCGGGTTTAAACTTAAAGTGAGTAGGCTAGTGACAATTTTCGGATCTGGGTTTATGGAAATCCTCAGAGACCCTGTAGACCATTCAAAGGTTAAGGAAATAACTTCCGAGGCGATCTATTTTATGAATGGCCAGACTTACATCCGCCATAAAGGGATTCCAGTTTTAATTGATGAAAGAAACTCCTTATTTCAAGTGCAGGAAATTGTAAAATCAAAACCGACTACACAAAATAAATCGTATCGGAATCAAAAAAATTTTAAAAACTTTGTAAGGCAGAAGTTTCTCCCCTCTTTGTCCAAGGATTTCAAGCTCAATGATCGATATAAACAACTTTCAAACCGGATGGAAAATGGCTTTGTGTTAATACTAGGGGCCGGAGACAAGGCAGCCTTCTATCGCCAATCTTTCTCAAAACTGAAAGTCATTATCACTGATGTGCATGCATTATTTGATGTAGACCTGATCCTCGACGCCCATCAACTACCATTTGAAGATAACACCTTTTCTGCCATAGTTTTGCCTCAAGTTTTGGAGCATACAGCTAGACCTTGGGTTGTTGTGTCGGAACTTCAAAGAGTCATCAAACCTGGTGGTGCCATTCTTGTAGAGGTTCCCTTTTCCTATCCTTATCACAGTATGCCTTATGACTTTTTTCGTTTTACACCAACGGCTTTACGTTTTCTTTTTTCAAAGTGCAGCATGGAGAAAGTTGAAACTCCTGAAGGCAATTGGAGTGGGGCTGCGACACTTCTCTCAAACTCATTCATTAATTTATTTTCGAAGCGTTGTTTTCGAATTTCTGCAATGGTTTTCACGAGACTTGCCTTTGGATGGCTAAAGTTTATCGACCGTTTTATTCCCAATCAGAAACATCTAGCGCCAAAAGGAACTGCGACGATCTTTGTTTTTGATGGAATTGAACGCAAGGATATTGACATGTTGCGCGAAATTGAAGAAAACTATTAATAAGTGTTCCATACCAATATGCCTGTAAAGGGCTGGACCGAATACTATTTTTTCGTTTAAATAGGGCAATAATTCAGAACAACTTATAATCACACTTTGTTCTCTATTTGTCTCATTGTAACTATGGAGGCGTTTTGAAAAAGCATTCATTTATCCCATTTGCTAGGCCGGATATTGGAGAGGAAGAAATAAAAAATGTGGTAGATACAATTCGTTCAGGCTGGATGACCATGGGACCTAAAACTGTAGAATTCGAAAATCTTTTTGCAGAAAAAATAGGACCAGGACGAATTCCTGTTTCGGTGAATTCTGCTACTGCTGGGTTGCACTTGGCTTTGGAAGCTCTCGGCATAGGACCGGGTGATGAGGTGATTGTTCCCACATGGACATTTACTGCATCTGCAGAGGTTATTCGATATTTGGGTGCAACTCCAGTTTTCTGTGATGTGGACCCCGACTCATTAATCATGGATCTAGAGCTTGTGCCTAGTCTTATTTCTCCTCAGACCAAGGCAATTATGCCTGTGCATTTTGCTGGATTGACATGTGACATGAACCGGCTGTTTTGTATTGCAAAAAAATTTGGTCTTTACATCATCGAGGATGCTGCTCATGCACTCCCTTCTACATTCAATGGCAAATTGATTGGTCATTGGCCCACGGATGCTACGGTTTTTAGCTTTTATGCCACAAAGACTATCACCACGGGTGAAGGTGGAATGATATTATTGAAGGATTCCTCCGTGGCCAATCGATGTAAAATTATGCGATTACATGGAATTAATCGTGATGTTTTTGATCGATATACCTCAAAAAAGCCTAAGTGGCACTATGATATTGTTGCGCCCGGCTATAAATATAATTCTACTGATATTGCATCCGCATTGGGAATGGTTCAACTGAAGCGTCTCTATGAGATGCAGAAGAAGCGTCAAGAGATCGCTGATCGTTACTTGGATGAACTAAAGTATCTTCCAATAAAATTGCCAGTAAACGCTGCGCGTGGTGATGATCACTCTTGGCACCTCTTTGTTATTCAGCTAGAACCGGAGGCCAATCAGAGCAGAGATGGATTCATTGAAAAAATGTCGAATATGGGGATTGGTTGTTCGGTTCATTTTATTCCCCTTCACCTACACTCATATTGGAAAAAAACTATGTTTTTGACTGAAGATCAATTTCCCAAAGCAACTAGCGCTTTTAGTTCTTGCGTTTCTTTACCTATTTATTCAAGTTTAGAAGTAGAGGAAATCGATTACATCATCGAATCAACCCAGAAACTTCTTGAGAAAAGGTGATATTGAGGTGAGACCAAGTTTGATGTAAATTCCTCTCTTAAGGTGTAATTATGATTTTTCCATTTTTGAAGTATGTCCATCCAATTTGGTACTTCAATGTCCAACCGAGCAAAGGGAATAAAGGAATATGGCCAGATTTTCGTACTTTGGAAGAAAAAGATCAGCATGTTATCTGCTATTATAAAGATTACATCAGTAAAGAAGCATCCTTGAGAGATGCAGCCTTTCAGGCTATACGTAACGGAGTAATCAATCCAAAAAAATGCTTAGACACCACGATTTTGGAAAAGCCATTGCCAATAGAAGACAATTATTGTTTTCTAAGGCGCCACTTTAAAAAAAAATGGGTTATTTATGTTTTGCTTTTGAGATTGATCACATTGCACAACCCGATAAAAGAATTGGTTGCGTTTTTAAAAACTCGATCTGTCAGGCAAATTAGTTCCGGTCTGCATGTCCGATATTCCGAATACGCTACTTTTCAATCCCAACTTTGTGAAGTCAAGAAGCCCTGGGTTTCGGTTGTTATTCCCACCTTGAATAGATATGTCTACTTGAAAGATGTTCTTACAGATCTTGAGAAACAAAATTATTCCCAATTCGATGTTATCGTTGTGGATCAAAGCGAGCCATTTGAAAGAGAGTTTTACAACCAATTTAATCTAAATCTTAAAGTTCAACACCAGAAGGAAAAGGCTCTTTGGCTTGCTCGTAATACGGCCATCAAAAACTCCCAAGCGGAACTTATTCTATTATTTGACGATGATTCACGGATTGAAGCTGATTGGATCTTTGAGCACATAAAGGCTCTTGACTACTTTAACGCGGACATATCTGCAGGAGTTTCCTTATCTAGGGTGGGTGCAAAAATACCTGAAAACTATAAATATTTTCGTTTGGCAGACCAACTAGATACTGGAAATGTATTGATGAAGAAAGATATCTTTCGAACTATTGGTTTGTTCGATCGTCAGTTTGAAAAACAGAGAATGGGAGATGGTGAATATGGTATGCGATGTTTTAAAAATGGGTATTTAAGTATTTCTAATCCCTATGCGAAGCGTATTCACTTAAAAGTGTCTAGTGGGGGACTCAGGCAGGTGGGCAGTTGGGATGGATTTCGACCGAAGAAATTATTTGCTCCCCGCCCCATTCCAAGTGTCTTATATTTTTATCGTAAATACTTTGGAAACGCGAGGACCTTGCTCTCTCTTTTGATTCAACTGCCGCCATCAATCATGCCCTACAAATTAAAGCGATATTCGTGGTTGATGCATTTAGGACGAGCTCTAACCGTTTGCTTCTTTCCGTTTATTCTTGTTCAGGTAGTGCGTTCATGGAGGCTGTCGAGTAACATGTTGAATGAAGGTGCCCATATTGAAAAGATGTAAGATGTCACTCAAAGTGCTCCAGGCCATTGATCGCTTAAACGCAGGTGGCGCCGAAAGGGTTCTCGTTAATCTTGCCAATTTACTTAAAAAAAAGGGAGTGCATGTTGCTGTGTGCTCGTTGTTAGGAGCAGGCCCTCTGGATGAGGCAATTGACTCGGAGGTTGAACACCGAAGGTTGTATCGAGATTTCAAATATTCCCTTATTACCTTGTTCCGATTCCATCAATATGCAAATCAATTCGATATCGTTCATGTCCATATGAGGCATAACTTGAAATATGTGTGGTTAGCAAAGTTTTTATATAGGGGGAGTTACCGGATTGTATTTCATGATCACTACGGTGAGATCCATCGTGATCGGCATGCTGGTTTTTTTCTCAAACTTGCCATGAAATCCTCGACATATGTCGGTGTAAGTACCGTCCTGTGTGATTGGGCACAGAGCCATGGTCTACCGTCCAAACGTGTAAATGCGTTATTTAACACTGTTGAGAAAAAGGCTTATAAACAGGTAATCAATCCTGTTTCTCCTATGAAATTAATTTTAGTTTCAAATTTTCGGCCGCAAAAAAACTTGGAATTTGCTGTAGACCTGATCGATCATATGAGGATGAAGAATGAGGTGCGGTTAGATTTATTTGGTCAGTTTTCTGATAATGCATATTTCGAGAAAATTAAGAAAATGGTCCAGGAACGAGGTTTGAACGAGCATTTCCGGTTTATTCATGATTGTACCGATATTCAATCCGTTTTGGGTCATTACCACTGTGCGATTCATACTGCAACGTCAGAAACAGGGCCACTTGTTCTCCTTGAATATCTTGCTCAAGGGCTTCCTTTTCTGTGTTTTCGAGTAGGCGAAGTGCCCGAACAAATCATTTCTGAATTTCCTGAATATGTGCTGGATCATTTTGATGTTGAAAGATGGTCTACTTCAATTAAAGCGTTGATCCAAGAGAATTCAACAACTTTTCGCAAACAGCGTATCCAGTTTTTCACCCAAAAGTTTTCACAACAGGAGTATGTTAATTCATGCCTCGACATCTATCGTCGCGCCCTAGCTTAGTCATTATTTCAGATACTGCCATGCGTGTGAACCCAAATGGCAATATCGAAGCTTTTGAGCCTGTGGTTCGTGAAATCGAACAGTTTCAGCATCTTTTTAGCCATATTACCTGGATGGGGTACAAATACGATTACGATGTAAATGTTAAGAATATGAGAAACCTGGATTCGTCAAAAACAAAAATGATTTGTCTGAGTCGAAGTGGAGGAAAATCGTTCGCTGCAAAAATGGGAATACTTGTGAATATGGTTCGTGTTTTTCCTCGGGTGTTAAAGGCAATTCTTAGTCATGATGTGATGCACACAAGAGCACCCTCTATGCCAGCATTTTTGGCAATCATTGTTAGTTATTTCTACAGAAAAAAGGTGTATTGGCATAAATATGCGGGGAGTTGGAGTGAATCAAATGTGCCACCGTTCTATAAGCTTCAGCGCACGATCCTTAAATTTCTTACTCATACTCATGTGACAATTAATGGGAAATGGGAGAACCAACCAAGCCATGTGTTAACATTTGAAAATCCATGCCTCACTAAATCCGAGATTACCGATATTACTACGAAAAGTAAGCCCGTTGACTTTTCAAATACCTTGAATTTCTGTTTTATTGGGAACTTAACCTATTCAAAGGGAGTAGACGATTTAATCGAAGCCCTCCATAATCTCCAAGAAAAAGATCGACTAGGTTCGGTTCATTTTATCGGGTCAAGCAAGAAGTTGGATGTATATAAAACCAAGGCCAAAGGGTTGCCCGTATGCTTTCACGGGTTCATGCTAAGGGCGGAAATGGTAGCGGTTTTACAAAAATGTCATTTTCTAATTTTACCATCGCATTCAGAGGGGTTTCCTAAAGTTGTTGCGGAGGTATCACCTTATGGAATAATTCCAATTGTTTCCAGTATTTCTTCGATTCCCCAATATGTGATTCATGGTAAGAATGGTTTTTTGACGGAAGCAGGTAGCGTCTCATCGATAGTTGAAGTCCTAGAGATTGTTTTGAAAATGGAAATAAATGCACTTCAGCAAATGTCTCATCGGTTCAGAGAGATGAAGGAGCGATTTACTTATGAATATTATAATGAACGAATTGAGAAAGAGATTTTAAGATAATGATTCAACTTCAATCAACACGGGGAACGGATATCAGGATGTTTGATTACGAGATAGTGAAGGCCGATAATATGGAACACTTAAGGCTTGTTTCCATTTGTTTTCAGTCTTCGTTTCCAGATTCATTTGCATCCAAACTTGGGATCCCATACCTGGTGAGAATGCATGAATGGTTCTTAGAAGAACCAGATGGTTTTATACTTTTCATTCGACATGAAAAGCAATGTGTTGGATTCGTGAGCGGATATGTTGGAACCAGCTCCGCATCAGCAATGATGCAATTTGCTCTATGGGCTGCGTTTCGGTCTCTTGCTTTGAGGCCCTGGCTTGTTTTTGAGCCTGAGGTTAGAAAACGAAGGCATTTCATTACACGCAACTTGAAGAAACGTTTTTTCGTTACGAGAAGGGTCGAAGAGCGAGAAAAGGAACAGAATGCCTATTCGTTTTCAGACAGTGTAGGATTGGTTGGTATCGGGGTTCACCGAGAATATCAGGGAAAGGGTCTAGGGTCTATTATGCTAAGAGCTTTTGACCAAGAGGTGATGTTGAAGCGTCTATCTCACGCCCATCTTTCCGTGAAACGCGAAAACAAAAGAGCCATACATGCCTACCGAAAACACGGCTGGAAGGTTCTAACTGACAAGGCGGTGGGCATCACAATGGTTAAAGAATATGAATGCCACGAGGAGGATCCTTGACAAATTTCCGCCATATCCTCAATGCTATGTTTAGTCTGTGAGTTACCAATGATTTTATATTTTGGTAACGCACTATCATGTCATGGAAAGTCTGTTTCGGTTGTTGAGACCCTTGGGCCAAAGCTAGCCTTGCGCTATCCGATTAAGTATGGATCCTCAGTACTCAATCCCGTTTTGCGTCTCTGTCATATGGTAGGAATGCTACTCATTAACCGTAAGAAAGCAAAGGTGGTCTTGATTGATACCTACAGCAGTCTAGGGTTTTATTATGCGTTAATATTGAGTTTACTTTGTCGTTTTTTTGGGATTCCCTACATTCCAATTCTTCACGGAGGTCATTTAAGGAGTCGCCTCGAAAAAAATCCAAAAAAATCATCATGGCTGTTTGGAAAGTCTCATATTAACGTTTCGCCATCACTTTTTCTGTTAGAAACTTTTCGTTCATTTGGGTTTGAAGTTGAATATATACCAAACTCTATAGAAATAGGGGGGTTAGACTTCAAAGTTCGTACCAAACTTTTGCCAAAATTATTTTGGGTTCGATCATTTCAGCAAGAAACGTATAATCCCTTTATGGCGGTATACACCCTTAAAAAACTTGTTGCTTTGTATCCTAAAGCGACTTTATGTATGGTTGGTGGAGGTGACTCCCACACCCAGAACCAGATACAACAATGGATTAAACAGAATGATTTGGAGGAAAACTTTTCGGCCACAGGCGCTTTGAGCCGTAAGCAATGGCAAGCGTTGTCAGTCGATTATGATGTTTTTATAAATACGACAAACTATGATAATCACCCTATAAGCATTATTGAGGCAATGGCCTTGGGGTTTCCTATTGTTTCGACCGATGTCGGCGGCCTGCCTTACCTGATAAAGAATAATGCGGATGGGTTATTGGTAGGTTGCAATGATTCAGATGCGATGGTTTCCGCAATCCTCAAATTGCTGCATGACCCGGGGCTAGCGACCAAGCTCAGCAATCAAGCACGAAGGAAAGCCGAAAGTTTTTCATGGAATCATGTTGAGCATAAGTGGTATAAATTATTGGATTCATTTGGCTTGGACTGACTTTAGTTGTGGAGTAATACAATTAGATGGGCATTCTATCCAATCTCTACCTTCATGCACCTTTATGGGCTCAAAATACAGGAGTTTCCTTATACGGATTGTATTGGAAAAAGAGGCGATATGGAGGGATTTTTAAACAAGAATTAGAATTATTCAAAGCAAGAGAGTTTTATACAAGTGAA
>Ga0070728_10006994_pt1 | contig 10464 bp, 5 predicted proteins | sample tdDd471_FD_66723 | JGI IMG/M metagenome (GOLD analysis project Ga0070728, IMG submission 66723) | Marine sediment microbial communities from the Atlantic coast under amendment with organic carbon and nitrate - tdDd47.1 | ecosystem: Environmental > Aquatic > Marine > Coastal > Sediment | place...
ATCCTTTTCAAGCCCCTGGACTTCTGTGGAACCGACACCCCGTAACCGATTCCGCCGAAGATGTCCGGCGGCGTCCTCACATTCTTTAAAAGTACTACGCTGCAACACTCGCGGGACACTTACGGGGCGCTCACGGGACTTGTTTTGACATAATTCCGTTTAAATTAAACAACTTGAGTTACAACACAGGATGTGATAAATAGTTATTCCTTGTTTTCAGGGCATCATATCCCCGTGAAAGCCCCGCAGCAAGGCGCACCTAACTTATTTCCGCCCCTACAAACGGAAAAGCTCTGTCTCGAAACCGGGAATGCGCAAAAAAATACTTCGGTTTACCTCACGCAACGCGAGTGGGCAAAGGCCGTTGAGCTTGCATACCCGCCGATGGACGCAGAATAGAAATCCAGCACCCAGCCCTGGTTGGAAGCTCCGGCGACAACGGATGATGTCCAGTACCTGCTGCACATGCCAATCAGATCTCTGGTCCAGTAGCAGCCGCCGGGCCCGGCGTCATCGACGCAGGAAATCGGGCTGCATACATCCGCTTCGTAACATGAAGTTATGCTGAGGCATACATCTCCGGCGGAGACGCCGCAGGGAGTGCAGGTATCCTTTACGCCACATGCGCCGTCGTTTCCAATGGGTTGACAACCATATACCAGCGTTCGCAATTCGCTGATGTTCGGCAAACGCCAGCCGCCGCCATCCAGTGTCAGGCCGGTGCAATGGCTTCTAGCGGCATCCTGCACCTTGCTGCCGCCGGTGGGTTCCTGCTGCCATTGCAGCCCGGTGACGGTATCGGTGCAAATACCGTCGGCACAGGAAAGCGTCACCGGCGGCAGGCAGGCGTCATTCATGCAGCCCCGTTGCTGACAGTCTTCCTTCATTTCTTCCAGACCGTCGCAGAAATTGAACCAGTACACATCGCCGTCTTCACAGGCAAAATATTCATGGGACGGACAGGCGGGATCTTCATCCACATCAATCACGCTGTCCGGCTCAGGCTCAGGCTCAGGCTCAGGTTCAGGCTCAAGCTCGGGTTCAAGCTCCGGTTCCGGTTCGGGCTCGGGGTCCGCTTCCACATCGGGCTCAACATCAATATCGGTGTCTATCCCGGAATCGGTATCGGGATCATCTTCAAGGTCGGTTTCCGGGCTGACTTCGACATCATCGACGGTATCCGGTTCGATGTCATCGTCGGTTTCAACAGCCACATCCTCATCGGCGTCAATGTCAGAATCGGTGTCGCCATCGACAAGGCTCTCCTCCCCTTCCGGCGACTGCTCGTCAACATCGCCGTCCACCGCGATATCATCATCCGCGTCAGCATCGGTGTCGGCATCTTCGTCCACCACATCGGTTACGGTATCATCGGTGTCTCCGTCGGGATCCAGGTGTTTTTCGGACAACGACCAATAATCGCAACCCGCGAGCAGAAACGCCAGTATGCTCAGCGCCAGCAGTTGTTTTTTCATGTCACCACCTCCCTGCCAGACCGACGGAAAGCCCGCTGTTTCCGGGACACAGAATCAAACTCATGGTGGGTTTGTCTTGTTCCGGCGATTTTTTTTGCACGGCATCGGCGATCCACAACCCGATACCCGTAGCGATCAAGGCGCCGCCAAGCACATAGCCGGTGACGGCAACCGCTTTCCATGCATCGTGACGGTCCACGGCATCCTGTTCGTCCGCAGAGCCGAAGGGCGCATTCTTATGATCATCCCAGGCGACCACCGTCTGCCACGAACCGATGCCTCCCAAGGCCACCAGGGCTACTCCGGAAAAAAAAGTGCCATAGGCGGCTTTTTGCAAAATGCTCAAACCGTTTCCAGAACCGGCAATTGCCGGGACGACGGCAGTGTCGTGGTCGAACAATTCCGCCACCGCACCGGGCAGGGCCTCCACCATGGGGGTAATGTTGTCACCCTTGACCTGGCGGCTGCAACGCTTCAGCACATTCACCCTGCGTACGTCGATACGGCGCAGATTCAGTATCCATATACCTCCCACCTTTCCAAGGTCGCCCGCCACGGCTTCGTCAACGCCCAAGGCATTGCCCACCTCCGCCATGCAGGAGGCGGTATCCTGATCCGCACCGCAACGCTGACGGACCTCTTCCCCCTTGAGAACCGTTTGGATATCCGCTTCGGAAAGAACCTGTCCGCTGCTGTTTTTCGCCACCTGACTGGTCAAATAACCGGACAGCGAATCGACATCCCCGGCGGAAACGCCGCTTTTCGCTTCCAGTTGCCACACCAGAATACGACGCGTCTGATCTTCACCGGCCCAAACCGGAAAAACCGCAGTTATCGCCGTCAGTATCACCAAACAAAACACCACTATTTTACTGCGCATAACATGACTCCCAGTATAAACAATTCAGGATATCCACCCTACTCATTCTGCCGTAGAAGGTCAATCATGTACTACAGTTTCTATCCATTTCTTGTGTCACCGGCAGACCCGACAAGTATGCGCCCTATTGCCCGCACAGTTACGTTTAAAAAGCAAAACGCCTGCCGGTGGCAGGCGCAGTTTTGGCGGTTACGGTGTAACCCGTGCCATAATCATGGTACTTCGGGGGGCCTCAAACCTCCAGATGCTTGAGACAGACCCGGACCTTGAAGCGACCACTGGTATGGTCCAGCTCAAGGGTGTCGTCCAATGGCACCATTTTGCGACAGATAAAACACACTACCTTTTCTTCGCGCACCACTTCCCGTTTCCGGGTCCCCCGATCAACATTATTTACTGCGCGTACTTCAGCCATGATAACCTCCATGTCTGTCTATGGTGATTATAGACGCAAGCCCTGTGCCAAAACCCCAAATACAGTCAAACCTCACACAATCCCCTGTATTCACTGGCATAACGCCCCTATCTCTATTTATTTACGGCATTCTCCCCGGCTCCCGGGTATGACTTTCTTTACAGATACATGCAAAAAAATGCCGCCCTGTGACATTCCTGTCATGGGCGGCATATGATTGTCTTCAGGCTCTGTTACTGGAACAGGAACTGGCCTCCGGCGCGGTTGATGGTGCTGGTGACCTGGGGTTTCTGGGTAATATCCGTGGGCATCAGTTCCTGGAACTCGGTAAATACCGGGGTCAGGGCATTGTTTACATAATATCGCACCACAATACCGGCGCCGATCCAGTCGCATCCATAGACCTGGCCGCAAATAGTGCAGTCATTGCAGCAGTTGAAGCCAAGGCAGATCAGGCAGTGACAGCCGCAACGGTCACAGTCGTCGTGATAATCGATGCACTCCTGGTGATAGCCGCAGTCCTGGGCCGGATCTTCGTATTTCAGGGTCAGGGAATACTGGCCGTCGCCGGGATCGGGATGGGTTACGATTTCTGCGGATATGCCGTCGGTGCTGTCCACCTGATGCACCGGATGTCCGTAGCCCTGATAATGCCAGTCCGGCGTGGGGTTGGAAGGACGACAGTCGCCGCTGGTGTTGTACCCGCCGTTGGGGCGGATGTAATGCAAATCAACGTTACCTTCGCCGCTCCAGGTGGCTTTAATGGTCAGGCTCTCTTCATACCCGGCATGCACGTTGATAACCGCCCGCTGGCGGCTGCGCAGGCCATCGTTATCCATTACCGAAAGGTACACCAGGTAATCACCAAGTTCGGTGAATACATAGCCCTGGGTTTCGCCGGTGCCAAACCCGTGTTCTTCGCAGGTTTCGCCATCGATTTTGCAAACATACCACAGGTATTCAACGATTTCGCCATCGGGATCAACGGAATAGGAGCCGTCAAAGGTGGTAACATCCCCTACCCGGGCCACCACGTTGTCCGAAAGCGTCACCGCTTCGACCGCCGCAGCCACGGGATAAGCCTGACAATCCACATTGATAACGCTGTCCAGGGTTTCAAAGCTGTCGCCCTCGTGCATATCCGTTACCGTGAGTTTTACCTGCCGCTCGCCATAGGTGGTAAAGCCAATGGTGGGGCCCGCCATATTGGGCAGGGTGCCATCGCCAAAGCGGTAATCGCTGCGGGGCTCCACTTCCCACTTGTATCCGGTGATGCTGTCGCCTTCATCCAGATCATAGCTCTCGGTGCCGTCCACGGTCATCCAGCACAGACAGCCGTTGCAACCGCCGGGAGGCGTTTCCGAGGATTCGGGAATGGCAAGAGTACGGGTTCCCTGAGGGCCTTCCGGCACACCGGCGGGGCTTTTGGCAATGGCCACCGGTTCGGTGTTTTCGCCGCTGTTGACCTTCAGATGCAAACGGTACATGGGGAACTGGTCGTGATCCATGTCCTGATGATCCACCAGCAACGAAGCAAACTGCTGAGCGCCTTCGCTGGGAGCGATAAACTCCACCTGAGCCACAATCACATCGCTCTCATCCTCGGTAAGGGTCACCGGGAAGGGCGCGTCGTTGGGCGTGGTAACGCTCAGCAGCTGAAAGTCCGGGGCTCCATCCAGAATCACGTCATTAACCACCAGCGGGCCGAAACCGTCGTTGCCGATGGTTACCGTGGCGTGGCGGCTTTCGCCCTCCAGCACAAAGCCGAAGTTCACGGTATGATTCGGTTCCGTGGCAACGGTAATACCCGCCTCGGTGCCCACGGCCTCAACCGTCAGATGCGGGCTGATGACGTGGGTGATGATAATGGCGGCATGGGGCTGCATATCTGAATCGTTGCACCAGCCCTGCATGTTGTTGGCGTTGGTGGCGTTGCTGCACACCACAAGGTACCCAAAGACATCCGTCATGGATGTGGGCGTGTATTCCAGGGGCACGGTGATGCTCGACCCCGGCAGGACCTCGTTTGCGCCAAGGTCGCCGATATCAAGCTGGGTGTTAAGGTGATAGGGCTCCAGAACGACTTCCGCCAGCTCCAAAGTGGCGGTGCCGTTGTTCTGAATAACAAAATTCTTTGTGGTGGTAACACCAACCTGAGCGTCCTCAAACACGATGGTGTCGCCGCTTTCACCTTCGGGATGAATGGTGATCATGGGCAACACACCGCTGCCGGACAGGGCGATGGTGGGTGATTCCTCGCCCATTTCAACGCAATTAACCTTAACGGTGCAGCTGTCGGCATGTTCGCCCTGGGGCTCGTAGCCCACCCAGGCAAACTGCATTTCGCCGGGTTGCAGAATCAGCGGGAACTGCGGCGATTGCACGCTGTCCACCAGGAAATTATAGCTGGGGCCCATAAATTCCAGGTTGGTGATTTCAACGTCAACATCGCCGGGGTTGCTGATTTCCACCGGTACGAATTTGTTTTTGCCAACCTGTACGCTGCCGTACTGAATCGCGGCGGGGAAAATCGTGATGTAGCCCTGAATGCCTTCGCCCTTGAGGGGAATCGGTGTGGGATACGGCATGGGCGTTTCTTCGCTGCCGCCCAGAATTTCCAGTACACAGACGTCAACCGACTGGGTCAGGGGCGAAAACGTGACGGTCACGGTAGTGTCTTCCCCCGGGGCCAGGGTGTGGGGCAGCTGGTGCATGTCCGTAATACTGAAGGTGCCGGGGCAGGATTCCGCCAGCCCTATCTCGTTGATCACCACCGGCGCGCCGCCGGAGCTGGAAATCCGCAGCACCATATCCGCAGAGCGGTTGACTTTCACCCGTCCGAAATTGATGTTGCCCGGCTCAATGCTGAAATCCGGGGACACGCCGGCTCCGGTCAGGGCGATAATCTTCTGGGGAGCGTTGTCCGCGGTACTGGTAATGGTGATGTGTTCAGTGTGCTGCCCGGGATCGCGGGGGCGGTACACTACTGTAATGGTGACGCACTGGGTGTCGGAGCGCGGCGGCACCAAAGCAGGCAGCACCGTGGTTTGCTGGAGTTCAAAATGCTGACCAAAGGGGTCGTCCAGGGCGATGTTCCGGATTTCCAATACCGCATTGTCGTCGGTGCCCGGCGGGGTGTTGCACAGGGTGATTTCCCGGGTGGCGGGAGTGGAGCTGTCCACCAGCACGCTGCCCATGTCGATGTCACCCTCGGGGTTTGTCACCAGCACCGGCACGCCCTTGTAGCGGGTGATGAGATTTACCGTGGCGGCATCCTCGCCGCTGTAACGGGGATCGTTGGATACTATCCGAAATTCGCCGGTGTCCGCCCCTCCGTTTTGGGGTTCGTATTTGATCTGGAAGGTATGGGATTCATCCGGGGCAATGTAGACCCAGCCCGGGGGCGGATTCATCAGCTCGAACTCGCCTTCAACATCGCCGCCGCTGACCTGCACAAAGAGAATTTCCAACGTTTCGTTACCATTGTTGGAAATGGTGCAGTCTTTGGTTTGATGCTGGGTATAAATCACCGCGCCAAAGTCGATCTGCTCCGGGAAAATCAGCACCGGGCCGTCGATGGGGATATCGTTGCCATCGATGGCATCGTCCTCATCGTCGCTGTCACCATCGGGCTGATCGCCGTCAGTGTCATCACCGTCGGGGTTGACGATAATGTAAATGCACTGACCAAAGATGCAGTCGAATTTTTCGCCGCAGTCGTCGTTATTGCTGCACTGTGCAGGAATGCAGAAGCCTTCGCCGCTGCATATCAGATCCGGACCGCAGTCAACATCCGCCAGGCAGTTGTCGTTGAGGTTCGGCGTACCGTTTGGTTGATTCGATGCCTCACTGCCGCATGCGACCACCAGCAGGGCCAGCGCCACAAGCGCCAGCAGTTGCACCGCATTCCCTTTTATTGACATGATTGGACTACGCATAAGCTCTGCCCTCTTTACCATTCGACATAGTAATCATTATACATCATTACTTTTTTATCCTATCATTAATGCCATCCCTTGGCAATCCGATCCCCGCAATAAGCATATACAAATTACAACCTCAGGCGGCCTTCTGTTCGCCGCGAAGTTCCTGCTGAAACCCCACCATGGTTTCCCGGGCCTGCCCCATAAGGCGATCCCGTTCCTGCTTCTGTTCTTCCTCTGTTGCGGGAACAGCGGCAGGCAACGCTACCGGCGGCAGCACATGGACCTGCACCGGTTCGGAGTAAATCAGCAGTTTTTTGGTAGGCAGCACCTTTTGGGTGCCTTCGATTATCACCGGCACGATGGGCACCCGGGCCTGTACCGCCAACGCAAATGCGCCCTTTTTAAAGTCCCGGATTTCGAAGGTGGGGCTGCGGGTGCCTTCGGGGAACATGAACACCGACAGTCCGCCGCGCATTTTTTCACCGGCCTGCTGCAACGACTCCCGGGCCTTGTCCCGGTTGGAACGGTCGATGACCACGGTGCCGATCCACTTCATGGCAGGACCAAACACCGGAATCCGCACCAGTTCCTTTTTGGCCACAAAGGATACCCAGCGGTCCAGCGCCGTATACAACACCGGCACATCCAGATGACTCATGTGGTTGGACACAAAAAGATAGGGCTTGTCTGCATCAATATTTTCCAGACCGTGGACCTGCAGCCGGATGCCGCAGCCCTTTACCAGCGCCGGACCCCAGACCTTGTAGGCCCAGGCGCGGCCCAGACGTCCCGAGGGCGCCACGGGAAACAGGCAGTACACCACCACGGAACTCAGCAGGGTAAAGGATACTGCATGTACATAATTGAATATCGCGCGTACTGATCGCATATCAACCTCCTTGCCGGGTGACACTGCACCCGCATCAGCCCATGCTAATAGGCTTAGGAAATAAATCAACTGGTCACAGGGATTTTTTTACACCCTTATATTCTATTTCAATGTCTCCACGCCCGCCACCGGAATACCTCCGGTGTGTTGGGCACAAAAAAAACGGACGTGCTATCGTCCGTACCGTGAATAGTAGCAAAAAGCGGAATTACGTCAAGCGGAATGGTTCGTTTGACCGCTCGTATGTAGCATTTGTCCGCCTTTTACCGCTTTTGTCCGCCAATTGCCCCTTTTGTCCGCCTTTGTCCGCTAATGTCCGCCTTTGGTCGTAAATGTCCGCTAATAAGCGGCAAATCGGGGCATTATATGCAATATTTGTAATTTTGGAGCGGGCATGGGGGAACAACCTGTGCGCCCTTCGAGACGCCTTCGGCTCCTCAGGGACGCGGCCTTGCGGGTGTCTCCTGACCAGGTGTGCCATGGGCCAAGCGGAATGAATTGGCGCTTGCCCATGCATCATATTTAACGGTTGAAATAGACACGGGCAAGCTCGGCTACGCCTCCCTTAGCCCGTGGCACCCGGGGTGTTTAACATCCGCAAAACCTTGCATTTTCATTGATTTACACACACTGGCCATTCCCTGAGGAAGCCGCTATGCGGTTGTCTCGAAGGGTGGCCTGTGTTTCCCGGTTCCCCCACAGGGCGGCCACGGGGGGACCGCCCCTGCACACTGTCGCGGAAAAGGGGCTAACACAGCACTCGCCCTGCCGCAGACGCCAAGCCACGGGCCCGTGCCCCGTGATGTCACGCCGCCGTCGGGCCGCAGCCCTTCCCTGCCGTGGCAATTCCCTTCCCGCAAAGGCCCGGGGCACGCCCAATTATGGCATGTGCATGCCCGGCATATCCTTTACGCAGCGGAAACCCACAAAGAAACTTGCTGTCCAGGGGGTTATAGGGTCCCGGTGATCAACGGCGTTATACACATAATCGTTTACGTTGCAGCCCTTGGTAACCATCAGGTCATTGCCCCAGGTGGCCTCGCCGTCAAGACCTTCCGGGGTCCAGGGGCTTGCGGTCCATTCGCTGATATTGCCCGCCAGGTCATGCACGCCATAGGGAGAAACATCGCCGGGAAAGCTGCCGCCTTGGGCCACATCGATATTGGCAAAGGCATCCAGCATGACATTGGTTTTTGGATTGTCGAACGAAGGCTTATCGTTGCCCCAGGGATATATGCGGGAGTCCTCGTTGCCCCGGGCCGCCTTGCTCCATTCCGCTTCGGTTGGCAGACGCTTGCCCACCCATTCGCAGTAGTTCCGGGCTTCGTACCATTCCACATACAGCACCGGCCAGTCCTGATACAGCGGGTTGTCATAGTAATCCCGAATGCGCCCGGAGCGGTTGCGCTTGGGAGCGGCGCAGGCCCCGGCGGCAACGCAGCGCTGGTATTGCAGGTTGGTCACTTCGTATACATCGATGGAGAATGCATCCAGCCATTGTTCCTGTTGCGGTCCCTCCCATGGGCGGTCGTCCAGTTCCGAGTCCGGCGGCTCCGGCACGCCTCCCCACAGGAAATTTCCTTCCGGCACCTGAACCATGGGAGCATCGTCGCTGCCGGTGAGTATGCCGGTACATGCACCTTCTATGCATACATCAAAGGGTGTGGCGTCGCTGCCGTCGTCGCAGCGGTCATGGTTGTAGCGGTAATGGCAGCCGTTTTCGCTTACCCACCACAGGTCGTCGGTGCAGGGGTTGTTATCGTCGCAGTCGTAGTCATCGGGAATGCGCCCGGCCTCCGGCAGGGTGTGCAGACCAACCCGATTGCCATTGACATAAGCCAGACGTCGGTTTTGAAGTTCTATCCGTTCCTGGACAAAGGCATCTGCATAATCCCACTTCTGTAAGGTTTCAATATGAAACACTTCCGTTGGACCAGCTGGGACATACTGATCATCCCAGAAATACCAGCCTACATAAGGATAATCGAAGAGAGTTCCGCTTTCATTCCTGCCGGGATTATCGGTCAAAGGAATTTCCCGGCGATACCTAAGGTCAAACACATAAGCCCCGTAGCCTTTGGTGTCCCAGAATTCATTGCGAATCATATCATTGGAGGAAATATAGGAAACAAAGCCGCTATCTGCTACAGGCTGGAACACTCCTTCATAACGGCCATTAATGCTAACAGGGAACAGCTTTCCACTTGTAATATCAACCTGCCAAATCCCCATACCATAGGCCTCATGATTATTTTCGGGATATCCGGCCAAAGTTACCTTGCTATCTGACCAGGTTACGGGCCCATTGGCACTGCCACAGCGTATGGAGTCAACGAATATGTTAGAGCCGGTTTGCATATTGTGAACATGCAAGGCGGCCTCCTGATGATTTGCAAATACATATGGAGAGCTGTATCCATTTAGTCGCCAAATGCCTTCCATTGGTAATGCGTATGAATGCAAATTCCCAAGGTCACCTGCAATTAGGCCAAAATCATACCGGCTGGGGGAGTATTCAGCGATGAGGATGTCTTTTCGCAGGAGTATTCTTCCGATTACTCTGCTGTAAGCATCTGCTTCAAGAATTTTGTACAGTCGACCATTAGGACCATAACAGCCATATACCTCCGAACGATTTGTTGCGCCTGTTTCAGTCCCTACGAACATTATCCATGTATCGTTTGATGTCCCGTAAAATAACGGGGTAATAAATTCGTCTTTGGAATAAAGTATACCGTTATCGGTCATATTGCAGCGGAGGCCGGTTTCTACGGGGCAAAAGGTCCATTGCTCGCCGCTTTCCCCGCACTCCCATTCAATGGCTTCCGGCTCGGTCTCTGCCTCATCCGGATCTGCATCTGCATCGCCGTCGGTGTCGG
>Ga0070728_10006995_pt1 | contig 10464 bp, 12 predicted proteins | sample tdDd471_FD_66723 | JGI IMG/M metagenome (GOLD analysis project Ga0070728, IMG submission 66723) | Marine sediment microbial communities from the Atlantic coast under amendment with organic carbon and nitrate - tdDd47.1 | ecosystem: Environmental > Aquatic > Marine > Coastal > Sediment | place...
CTGGAGGAGATCGAACAGGAAAACCGGCTTGGCCGCGACGGTCAGGCGGTGGTCGAGCTGGACCAGCAATCGGTCGGCCGGCTGAGCCGCATGGACGCGCTGCAGAACCAGGCAATGGCCAAGGCGCAGCAGGTCCGCCGCGACGGTGAGGCCCGGGGGCTGCGCGCCGCGCTGGCACGGATCGACGCGGGCGAATTCGGCTATTGCGAGGAGTGCGGCGAGACGATCGCGCCCAGGCGGCTGGAGCTGAACCCCGCCGTCACCCGTTGCATCGGCTGCGCCTCGGGCTGACGCCCAGCGCGTCCAGCGCCTGCAGAACCATGACGAAACACCGGCGATAGACGGGGTCGTCGAAATCCGGTTCATCCGCCATCGGATAGTGCCGCGCCGCCGCCATCAACGATCCGTTGCCCCAGCGCGGATGCAGCCGGGCGTGGCGCAGCCGGAACCGGTCCGCCGCCTCGGCCTCGCACAGCATCCGCCGACAGAGCGCCGCGCGCGCCCCTGGCTGCGCGGCAAGAAGCGCCCGGGCGGCACAGCTGACATCCCCGTGCAGCACCGGCCGCATCGGGATTACACCGGCAGGTCGATCCGGGCGAACAGGCCCGGCCCGTAGCGTGCCGAAACCTGTGCCACCTCCAGCCGCGCCGGCAGGGAAACCCCGTCGGCGGCCTGCGCCGCCGCCCCATAGCTCCAATGTGGCGCGCTGACGGTCTCCTCGCGCAGCAGGGTCTCCCCCTGCATCACCCGCAGCAGATAGGCTTCGCGCTCTTCCCCCAGCGGCACCTCGTCCAGCGTCCAGTCGCTGCCGTCCACCATCCGCGTGCGCCGGATCCAGTCGGCGGAATAGGCGCCCGTCGCATCGCGTGCCACCTTGAGGTGACAGGGCGCAAAGGGGCGCAGCCCGTTGCCGTCGAACGCCTCGATCAGGTGCTGGTAGGACGGGTCGTCATAGCCCCGCCGCGCCGATCCGATCCGGTAATGCCGCGCCACACGCCGCTGCGCCGGGGTCAGGTCTATCTGCGCAGGCCGCCCGTCCAGCAGCACGACCCACGATCCCGCCGGCCAAACCTCGGGCATCAGCCCGTCGCTGCCCGCCTGCCCGCGCAACCGCCCGGTCAGCAGATAGGTATCGGCCGCCACCAGTTCGGCTCCGCGAAACTGGAACAACTCCCAATTGCCGCCGGTCCCGTCGCCAATCGCGGCAAGGTTCGCCCCGTTCAGCACCGCCAGCGCATCGCGGCTCTCCAGCCCGTCGTTCAGGAGTTTGACCTGCAGCGGCGCGCCCTCGTCCCAGAACCCGGGTCGCGCCGCCGCCAATGGCGTTTCGGTCATTCCGATGACCGACCGCGCGGCAATGATCTCGTCCAGTTCGTAATTCTCGTCCGCCGCCGAGGCATAGAGCGCCACCGTCCCCGGCCAGGGGGTTGCGGTCACCGCCAGATGCGGCGCCTGCAGAACCTCGTCCCCGTGGATCAGAGGCAGGTCCAGGAACAGCGGCAGCACCGGCACCGGCGCGGCAAACGCACGCGCCGAGGGCAATCCACCCACCGGTTCCGACGGGGTATAGACCGCCGGTTCGATCCGCACCGCCTCGATCAGTTGCGCCTGGGTCTGGTCCACCCGGTCGATCCGGTAGAGCCCCGCAGTCTCACCCCCCTGCGCCGGAAGCCGGACCACATCGCCCGCGCCCAGCGCCATGCGCGACGGCGGCAGGGACAGCCGCGCGCTTTCCCGGGCCACCCGCGCCTCGGTCAGCCAGCGTTCGGCCACCGCGCGCCCCTCGTCCCGGGTCATCGCCAATGGCAGATCGGTCACCGCCACCGCATGAGTGGCATCATCGGCCAGCACTGCCTGTTCGGCGGTCACGTCGTGATCCCCGCCCCATTCAACGAACCGCACCTGTACCCGCCCGGCCAGTTCGGCCTCGGGCTCGCGCGCCTGTTCGATCAGCCCCTCGATCTCTTCGCTCTCGGCCAGGGCGGCGCGATCCAGCGCCACCTCGCCAAGACCGTCACGCGGGAGGAATCGCAGCAGCCCGTCGCGCTCCACCGAGTCCACCGCGTAACGCAGCATCAGCGGCTGCAGTGCCGCGCGCACATCGTCGATCCGGTCGATGCGAAACCCGCGCAGGATATCATGCACCCGATCGGTATCGATATCGTGCAGCCCGGCACGCGCGCAAAGCTCCTCGATCACCGAATTCAGCCGGCGTGCGCCCATGCGCCCGTTCAGCCAGTGCCCGCGCAGATAGTTGTCGCCGTCGCTCCACAGGTCGGTGCGATTGGGGAAACTCGGGAACGGGCGCGCGTCCCAAGCCCAGACATAGGCGTTCGCCAGATCCAGCATCGGCGCGCCATAGACCTCGGACAGCGGGTTGTTCCCGTCCTTGTCCCAATGGCCGAGTTGGGCCTGCAGGTAACACAGCTGGATCAGGTCGTCGCGTCGGCCATTGGAATACCTCGGCAGCGTCGATTCCGAGGATTTCGGATCGAGGAACTTGTTCGGCTGGTTGGTGCCCTTGTCGATCGCGGCGCAGCCCAGTTCGGTGAACCAGATCGGCTTCATCCCCGGCTCCCACGCCGTGGCCGTGGCCTGCCGCACCCCGCCGATCCGCTCGTGATGATCGTTGCCCCACCAGCCGCGCAGATCCTTGTAGCGCCAGACCCAGGGTTCCGCGTGATCCCCATCACTGATCGGCGTGCGGATCTGCGCCGCCTCGGCCTGGGGCGAATGATAATACCAGTCGAACCCCTCGCCGCCTTCGACATTGGCGTCGAGATAGGCGGGGTCATAAATGCTCTCCCACCCGGCCTGCGCATCCAGATGATCCGCGCCCTCGCGCCAATCCGACAGCGGCATGTAATTGTCGATACCGACGAAATCGATCTCCGCATCGGCCCAGAGCGGATCGAGGTGGAAATAGCGGTCGCCGCTGCCGTCTTGCGGCATGTAACCGAAATACTCCGACCAGTCGGCGGCATAGCCCAGTTTGACCTCAGGCCCCAGAATGCTGCGCACCTCGCCCGCCAGATCGCGCAGCGCCTGCACCACGGGAAAGCCCGTCGCGCCCCGGATCTGGGTCAGCCCGCGCAGTTCGGATCCGATGCAAAAGGCGTCCACGCCTCCCGCCGAAGCGCAAAGCGCCGCGTAATGCAGGATGAACCGCCGCAGGCCCCACTCCTCCGGGCCGGAGTAGGTGACCGCGCCGTCCCCCGCCGAAAAATCCGCCGCCGTGGCGGAGCCCATGAAACCCGCCACCTCTGCATCCGCCGCGGCGGAGCCGTCCGGGCTGCCCTCCACGCCGGGGGCGAGCGACAGGGTGATCCGCCCGCGCCAGGGCAGGTGCGGCTGATCTTCCGCCCCGATCCAGGGATCGGGCAACCCGTTTCCCGCGAGCTGGTCCATCAGGATGAAGGGATAGAACATCACCCGTTTCCCGGCGGCGCGCATGTGCCGGATCGCCTCGACCACCGCGGTATCCGCCGGTGTTCCGCCATAGATCGGACGATCGTCCACCAGCACGATCTGCCCGGCCGCGTCCCGCGTCAGCCCCGCGACCTGCCAGGGCATCCCCTCGCCCTCGGCCTCCTTCTGCTCGACCTTGGGCACCAACCGACATTCACCGCAGCGCAGATCGCCGCCGAACCACGACACCACCAGCGATACCGCCTCGCAGGATGGCAACTCCTCGGACAACTGCTCGAAGGCACGCGGGAAATCCGCCAGCCCCGAGGGCGTGCTCAGGTTCGCCGCCCGGCGGCTGCCGGGCCCGTCATTGTAATAGACCGGCGAGGTTGCCAACGCGTATTCCCCCGTCCCTGGGATCAGGGCCACCCCGCGCACCAGTTGCGCCGGGGCATGATCATATCCCCCGGCCCCCGGCTGTTCGGCCCGCAGCACCTCGAAGGACAGCTGCGGCACCCGGTTGCCGAAGGGCGCCAGGTCCACATCCTCCAGCACCACGTAGGCGGTGCCGCGATAGGCCGGAACCATGCCCGCACCCTCGATTGCCTCGATCAACGGATCGGGCAGTTGATCCGCGCTGCCGGGATAGACCCGCATGTTCAGATCGGCGCGCGACACCTCCTCACCATCCGCCCAGACCCGCCCGACGCTGAGGATCTCGCCCTCGCAGAGCGCCACCGCCAGCGACACCGAATAGCTGTATTCGGTCACCCTGCGCGAAGGCGCGGCCCCCTTGCCGCCGCGCGTGGTCCTGGTCTCCTGGAAGTCCGAGGCCCAGATCACCTGTCCGCCCACCCGCATCCGGCCATAGACCTGCGCGATCGGCTCGCCCTCGCCCGCTTGCATCAGGCGAAACCGGTCAACCTTCCCGGTCTCCACCGGGTCGGCCCCCAGCCCCAACAGGCGCTGGTCGATCAGCCGACCCATCGTCGCCCCGACGGCCCGGCCGACGACGACCGAGGACAGCCCCGCCAGCGTGCCGCCCACCGAGCCGCCGATCGCCGCCCCCGCCGCCGAGAGAAGTATCGTCGCCATCAGCGCTCCCTCCTTGGAAATTCGAACCGCGCCACCACCCGCCGCGCCCAGGGCGCGCTCAGCGGGCTTTCGATCACCCCGCGCCCGGCATAGGCATGCACAAAGGTCGGCATCGCGCCGACCTCGGCCAGGATGCCCAGGTGTTTCGCGACGGCACCCGCCCGCATCCGGAACAGGACCACGTCACCGGGTTCCGGCGTCCGTTGTTTTTGCACCAGGTACATCCGCGCCGCCTGCCACAACCGTTCCTCCCCCTGCGGTTCGGACCAGTCCATTGTATAGGCCGGTACCCGCGCGGGTTCCGCGCCGCGCAACTCGCGCCAGACCCCGCGCACCAGCCCGAGGCAATCGGCCCCCGCCCCGCGCCTTGACGCCTGGTGGCGATAGGGGGTGCCAAGCCAGCCGCGCGCCGCCGCCACGACCTCCGGACGCCCTTGGATTACAACACCATTCACCGCAGGCTGCCCCCGGTGTTGGGGCTGGTCGATTTCGGCACTGAAACCACCCAATCCTCGCCCGGAATATCCGGAAACCCCTGGAAATTCCGCAGGTTGTTGAACTTCAGCCGACAGGTCTCCATCCGCTTGTCACAGCCGGCCTCAAGCCGCAGCAGGTCGCCCGGCGCAATCTTTGCCCGCAGCGGCTCCCACAGAGCGATCTCGCGCCCCTCCGCATCGGTCTCGTCGCGCTTGATCCCCCCCCAGAGCCCCGCCGCAGCGCCGCTCAGAACCTCCAGCCGCCCGCGTGCGAACCAGCCCGGCTCGAACCCGGACAGGTCGTTCCAGCGAAACACTCGCGCGCCCTCCACGCCCTCCACCGCGCGCTCCTCCGCATAGCCCGGCGTGGTCAGGTCGAACCGGCAGCCCCCGTCGCCCAGCACGGCGGTGCAGGCGGTCTGATAGATCCGCCCCAGCGGCCGGTTCAACGCCTGCGTCAGCCCGCGCAGATCGGCATGAAAGGCCCCGCCACCGCGCCGGATCTCGCCCAGCGTGCCGCGAAACTGTAACCAGCGGACCGAGACATCGGCCCAGTTCACCAGCCAGGCCCGCACCTCTGCCCCGTCGAACCGGCCGGCCTCGATCTCCTCGTCCCGCAACCCCGCATCGCTCAGCGCGCCGATCGCCTCGGTATTGTCCACCGCCAGCCCGGTCGCCTGCTGCACCGCCTGCGCCGACAGCCCTGTCTCGGCCCGAAAGGTGATGCCGTCGAACGTCAGCGTCCGGTCATGGTCGGTGAAGCCCATTTGCACCCCGTCGCTCCGGGTCAGCGCCCAGCACCGGCACAGCGTCGTCACGCCGCTCTCCACATGGGCACGGAACGCCTCGCTCATGCCGCCAGTTACGCCCGCGCTCATACCCGCACCTCCACCACCGGCACGTTTGGCACGTCTCCGGCCTGGAAACTGGCGACGCTGGTCTGGATGCCATCGGTGTCGAACCGCACCGGCACGTCGAACTCGAACCCGGCCATCACCGCAAGCCCGATCCCCGGCGGATGGGAAAATGTGATGAGCCCGGTGCCGGTGTCCACGGTATAGTCGACCGCCTCCTGCAACTCATCCTGCTCCAGCCCGACCCGCACCGTTCCAGCCACCGGCTTTGCAATCGGGCGGGCATAGCTGTGCGGCCCCGAGCGATAGACCTTGCGCAGTTGAAACACCGTGGTTGCGCCGTCACCCCGCGCGATCTCCTGATCGTCAAAGTGGACCTCCGCCCGTGCGCGGCCGGACTTGTAGTCCGACCAGTCCTTCCAGCGAAACCCGTACATCTGCCCCTGCCGCGCCTCGAAAAAGGCGATCAGCACCTCCACGTCATCCAGCGAGCGCATCCCCAGCCCGGCGTCATAGCGCCGCCGCGCATGCGCCCAGGGCGTGTTGCGCTCCTCAAACCCGTTGGCCAGTGTGACGATATCCGTCCGCCGCTCCGGCCCGCCCACCGAGCCGAAGCTCAGCGAGGCGGGAAACCGCACCTCGTGAAAATTCATCGCTCTTTCCCCACCTCAGAGATTCCGTCCACCCTGCGCCAACGCCCGGCGCATCTGTGCCGCGATCTGGCCCCGGCTGCGCTGGAACCCGGTCACGTCGGGGGTGGTGACGTTCATCACCACGTTCACCGCGCTGCCGCCCGCCCCCGCGCGCACGCCAAGCTTGCCGTCGCGACCCCGCGCCAGCGGCAGGATCGCCTCCGGCCCCGCCTCGCCCATCAGCCCTGTCGCGCCGCGCATCGGGAACAGGGTCGCGCCGCGCACCACGCCACCGCTGGCAAAGGGCATCACCCGGCCCTGCGCGAACCCGGCGCCGTTCCCGAACGGCAACAACCCCTCGACCAGGCTGCGCACCCCGTCGCCGAGCAGCCCACCGAACTGATCGGTCACCGGCTTGATGGCGGCGGAATAGGTGGTCTGCACCATCGTCTGCGCCAACCCGTCCAGCGCATCCGACAGGCTCTTGCCGTCGAACACCACCCCGTCGAAGGCCCGCCGCAACCCGCGCGAGAACCCGCGCTCCAGCGTGGCCACATCGCGCCCCGTCGCCGCCAGCGCCGTGCGCATCCGGGCCAGCTCGGCCTCGAACTGCGCCGCCATGCCCACGGCGCCGCCCAGGCTGTCCTCCAGCCCCTCCGCCGCCACCGCCAGATCGTCAATCGCCCCGTCGTCCGCCATTCCCTGCATCCCTTGTCGCATCGGGCCAGGCCGCCTCAAGCGCCGCCAGCCCCGCCCGTGTCATCGGCGCCGCGCCCTGCCCCTGCCCCAGCATCAACGCCAGTTCGGCCGGGGTCAGCCGCCAGAACGCCTCTGGAGACAGCCGCAACCCCTGCATCCCCGCCCGCATCAGCACCGGCCAGTCGATCCCACTCATGCGCCGCCCGGCACCGTGAACGCCCGCGCCAGCAATTCCGCCGCCGCCCGCGCCGCCCCCAGCGGCCCGCCCTCGATCTCGGCCCGCATCAGGTCCTCCGGCCCCCAGTCGGCCCCTCCGCCGCGCAACCCGGCCAGGATTAGCGCCAAGAGGTCGCGGCTGGAAAACCGCCCGCCCTCGAACCGTTCGACCAGTGCCACCAGCGTGTCCTCGCCCAGCCGCTCCTCCAGCTCCGCCAGCGCCCCCAGCGTCAGCTTCAGCACCCGCCGCTCGCCACCGATCACCAGCGCCACCTCGCCTGCCCAGGGATTTGCTAAAAAATTCGCCATCCCCTAGACCGCCGAGAACACCAGCACCCCGGCGCTCTCCATCGACATCTCGTAGGTGGCCTCGCCGTCATGGCTGCCGGCGTATTCCAGCGCGGTGACCTGGAACGGCCCCTCGACAATGCCGAAATCGGGGATGATCACCTGGAAGTCCGGCACCTCCCCATCGAAGAAGAGCTGTCGCGCGCGCTCGTCCGTGCCCGCGTCCTTGAACACGCCCGAGCCGGAAATCGCCGCCGATTTCACCCCCGCGCCGGACAACAGCTCACGCCAGCCGCCCTGGCTTTCCAAACTGGTCACATCGACGCTCTCGGCGTTAAAGCTCACCCGCGTGGCGCGCAGCCCCGCGATGGTCTCGAACAGCCCGTCGCCGGTCATGTCCACCTTGATCAACAGATCCTTGCCGTTCTGGGCACCCATTTGCCGCCTCCTGCTCTGGCCCGCCTATGCGTCTTCGACACGGGCACGAAATTTCAGGTCGATGCGCCGGATCTGTCCGGCGCTGCCGGTCCGCCGCGCCTGCGCGCGCTCAAACCAGATCCCCACCACGCGGCCCCGCCTCAACGCCGGCGTCGCATCCACCAATGCCGCGCCGACCGCCGCCGCCGCCTGCTTCGCGGCGGCAAACCCCTGCGCCTCGCTGATCACCGACACCGTGAACCGATGCAGCGCCCCGGCGCCCTCCCGGTCCGAACGATCCCGAACCGTCTCCGCACCCAGGCTGACATAGGTCTCGGGCAAAGCGCCGGCCGGCAGCCCGTCATAGATCGCCCCCCCCACCAGCGCTGCCAGCGCCGCGTCACCGGACAACAGCTGATACACCGCCGCCTGCAGCGGCGCGGCCATCGCGTAGCTCATGCTGCCACCTCCTCATCGGCGAAACAGGTCAGGAACCGCCCCGCCGGGTCATGCTCGGCCACCGCACGGATCAGATAGAGCCGCGCGCCATCGCGAAACCGCTGCTCCGGCGCCGGGCGCTGCGCCGAGCCCGCCGGCGCGCCGCGCACCACGATGCGATACCCCATGGTCGAGACCGGCTCGCCCGCCTGCGCCCGCTCGCGCCCGCTGCGCGGCCGCACCTCCGCCCAGAGCGTGCCCAGGCTCGTCCAGCTTTCGATCGCGCCGCCGGCGCCATCGGGCACCCGCACCGGCGCCTCCAGCACCAGCCGACGGCTCAGCACCGGCGCGCTCATCGCGCCGCCCCCGACCCCAAACGCACCACGCGGTAACGCTCGATCAGGCTGCTGACGCCAAACGGCATGCAGCCCGCCACCAGCGCGGTTTCCTCGCGGTAGGCATAGTAATGCGCCGCCAGCAGCAGCACCGCCTGGCCCAGGTCGGCCGGCAACCCGCCCCAGTCCGCCGCCATCCCGGCGCTGAGCGCGATGCGCGCATGGCCAGCGGTCGGGATCGTCGGCAACAGCACCCCGACGGGCCGCAACACCGGCCGCTGCGAATCCTGCTCCAGCCAGTACCGGCTCGGGTCCACCGCAACCTCCGCCGCCGCCGCATCGACCAGCACGACACCGGTCACCGCCGAAACCGGCGCCACCGGCAATCGCGCGCCCTCGGGATCCGACCAGGCATGGACGACCCAGCTGAAATCCCGCGCCAACAGGATCTTTCCAGTACGTGCCTCGATCGCCGCGACGGCCGCGCGCAGGAACCCCTTCAGCAATTCGTCCTGCAGGTCGTCCTCGCCGAACCCGCTGCCCAGCCGCAGATGCGACCGGAACTGCACCACCGGCAGCGCGGCATCCGCGATCGTGGTCACTTCGCTCAACATCATTCGCTTTCTCCGATGTTCCGGGCCTATACTCCGGCCCCGCTCCGATCGCCCGCGCGGACGCGCACCGTGCCCCCGTGTCGCTCGGACGGAGGGGAGCAGCTAGACAACACGAGGGGTTATCCCGGCACGCGCCCGCCACGGCGCCGGTTGCCCGGCGCCGTGATCCGGTCCGCGTTACACGGTGCCGAATTTCAGCAGCTTGATCGCGGCGAAATCGCTGACATCGCCGCCCACCCGCTTGGTGGCGTAGAACAGCACATGCGGCTTGGCGCTGAAGGGATCGCGCAGAACCCGCAGATCGGGCCGCTCGGCCACGGTATAGCCGGCGCGGAAATCTCCGAAGGCCACCGCAAAGGCATCGGCGGCCACGTCAGGCATGTCCTCGGCGATCAGCACCGGATACCCCAGAAGCCGCGCCGGTTCGCCCGCGGCCAGCCCATCGGACCACAGGAACCGCCCGTCGGCATCCTTCATCTTGCGCAGCACGCCCGCGGTCTTGGAGTTCATCACGAAACTGGCGTTGGCCCGGTACTGCGCCCCCAGCGCATAGACCAGATCGACGACCGGATCGGCGTCGGGCAGGCTCCCGGAAGCACCCGATACGACATACCCCAGCTTGCCCCAGGACCACGATCCGTTGTCGATCTTGGTATGGGTCAGAAATCCGGTCGGCTTGTCGGTGCCGTCGCCGTTGACAAAGGCATCGGCCTCGGCCCGGGCAAATTTTTCGGCGATGCGCCCGGCCAGCCAGCCCTCGATGTCAAAGGCGCTGTCATCGAGCAGCCGCTGGCTCGCCTTGGGCAGCGCGCTCAACTCGTGCAGCGGGATGGTGATGCGGTCGATCAGCGGCGTGCCCGTTTCGCTGACGGTTCCGGTCTCGGTGGCCCAGCCCGCGCCGGCCTCGCTGTGGTCGATCAGCACGTCATAGGATGTCGCCTCCACGTGCACCACCGCCGCCACCGCGCGGATCGACGCGGTCGACAGCAACA
>Ga0070728_10006996_pt1 | contig 10463 bp, 8 predicted proteins | sample tdDd471_FD_66723 | JGI IMG/M metagenome (GOLD analysis project Ga0070728, IMG submission 66723) | Marine sediment microbial communities from the Atlantic coast under amendment with organic carbon and nitrate - tdDd47.1 | ecosystem: Environmental > Aquatic > Marine > Coastal > Sediment | place...
GCACGTCGCCGACGACGTCCCTGCCGACGACGAGCAGCAGCGACAGCTCGTCGTCCGCCGACGTCTTGACCGCGCGACGAAGCGCCGTCAGCCGGCGCCCCTCGGGGAGCAGGCCGCTGAAGAACGGCGGCAGCGCGCCGCCCGCGTGGCGCACCTCTCCGACGTCGAGCGGCAGCGTCGTCGCGACCTGTGGGCCGCGGTAGTCCGGTTCGTACGCGAACGTGACGCCGTCCGCGGAGCGCGTCAGCCGAGCTGCGCGATGTCCGCGCTTGAGCACGGCGGCGACCTGCACGCGCCGGGCGTCGTCGAGGTTCATGCGCTCCCCCGCGGCGGGACGTCGCCACCGTCGATGCGTTCGAGCCGCAGCGAGAGGCCGAGCACCCGCAGCACGTCGAGCAGCGAGTCGAGGCGCAGCGTCGGCTTGCCCGCCTCGACCGCGTGCACGAACCGCGTCGAGCAGCCGGCCAGCTCGGCCAGGTCGACTTGCTTGAGGCCGAGCGCCCGCCTTCGCTGGCGCACGTCCGCGCCGAGCGCCTTTGCGAATGCATGATCGTGCATATCCGGAGCGATCATCGGCAGTTCATCCACCTGGATCAACCCCATGTGCACGATCGTGCATCTCCGGACCCGACGAAGCGCCAGGCCTCGATGCGGGCCGCCCGACATGCACGATCGTGCATATCGGGGCGCGCGGAGCCTACCGCGTCGGCTTGCGCATCTTCAGCCCGGACACGCCGCCGACGACGCCGGGCTTCTTGGCGCCGACGACGCCGCTGACGCGCGGCCGCGGGGCGGGCGAGCCGCCGGACATGCCGCCCATGCCGCCGCCCATCGCGCCGCTGTCCATGCCGCCGCCGGCTCCCATGCCGCCGCCGCCGCCCGCCGCGCCCGCCGGCGCCGGCTCGGGCTTGCGGCCCATGCCCATCGTGTCGAGGCCGCTCGGCGCCGCCTTCGGCGAGATGCCGTCCAAGCGGCGGCGCACGTCGTCCGGCCGGTTGGCCTTCGCGATGCAGTCGTCGGCGGTGATCAGACCCTCGGCGTAGGCCTTCAGCAGCTCGTCCTCGAGCGTCGTCATGCCGTACTGCTTGCCGGTCTGCATCAGGTTGAGGATCTGCGCGGACTTGCCTTCGCGAACGAGCGACTTGACGGCGTCGGTGCCGACGAGGATCTCGCGCGCCGCGACGCGGCCGCCGCCGATCTTCGGCACGAGCGTCTGCGAGATGACGCCCTGCAGCGTCGACGCCATCTGCACGCGCACCTGCTGCTGCGCGTCGGTCGGGAACACGTCGATGATGCGGTCGACGGTCGAGATCGCGCTCGTCGTGTGCAGCGTGCCGAACACCAGGTGGCCCGTCTCGGCCGCCGTGATCGCCATCGAGATCGTCTCGAGGTCGCGCATCTCACCGATCAGGATCACGTCCGGGTCCTGGCGCAGCGCGCGGCGCAGGCCTTCGCGGAACGAGTTGCAGTCCTGCCCGATCTGGCGCTGCGTGACGAAGCACTTCTTGTCCGGGTGCACGAACTCGAGCGGGTCCTCCATCGTCAGGATGTGGCCGGACTCGTTCTGGTTGATGTAGTCGATCATCGCGGCGAGCGTCGTCGACTTGCCGGAGCCGGTCGGGCCGGTGACGAGCACGAGGCCGCGCGGCTTCAACGCGAGGTTGAGGCAGATGTCGGGCACGCCGAGCGTCTTGGCGTCCGGGATCTGGTCGGGGATCTGGCGGATGACGACGCCCGACGCGTTGCGCTGGTGCAGCGCGTTGACGCGGAAGCGCGCCAGGTCCTTCACCGCGTGCGAGAAGTCGATGTCCTTCTCCTCGACGTAGCGCTCCCACTGCTCCTTCGACATCAGCTGGCGCGCCAGATCGGAGGTCGCCTCGGGCGTCAGCACGCCGAACTCCTCCTGGGCCTGCACCTGTCCGTCGATCCGGAACCCCGGCGCGCTGCCGGCCTTGATGTGAAGGTCCGAAGCACCCTTCGCGACCATCGCGCGCAACAGATCCTCGATTTGCAGCGACATCTCTCTTCTCTCTTCCTGAGTCTGCCGACGCCGATCCCCGCCGGCTACCGCATCGGATCCCGCGCCGGCGTGCTTGACGCACGGTCCGCAGGATGGCCCAGGGCGAGACCCCGCGCGCCCGGTGGAGAGGATGTGGACAAGTTGCTGGCTCGACCGGCGGGATGGCCGATACTGAACGGTCCGCATGACCGACCTGCCCGAACCGACCTTCCCGCGCCTGCCCGTCGACAAGCTCGGCCGGCTCCACCGGGTGCCGGAGCAGGGCGGCGGCGGCGGCGGCGGCGAGCCCGAGCCGGTCGCAGCGGACGTGCCGCTCGAGGCGCTGCCGAAGAGCACGCTGTTCGTCAACCGCGAGCTGTCGTGGCTGGCGTTCAACCGCCGCGTGCTCGAGGAGGCGCAGGACCCCGGCAACCCGCTGCTCGAGCGCGTCAAGTTCCTGGCGATCGCCAGCACCAACCTCGACGAGTTCTTCGAGATCCGCGTCGCCGGCGTGATGGAGATGGTCGACGCCGGGCTGCAGGCCGAGAGCCACGACGGGCTCAAGCCGATCGAGGAGCTGCAGCGGGTGCGCGCCGACGCGCACGCGTTCTCGACGGCGATGCACCGCACGTGGAGCGAGGAGCTGCTGCCGCAGCTGCAGGAGCAGGGCATCCAGTTCCCGTCGGTCAAGCAGCTCGACGACGAGCAGCGGCGCTGGATCGACGCGTACTTCCACCGCGAGATCTACCCGATCCTGACGCCGCTGGCGGTCGACCCGGCGCACCCGTTCCCGGTGCTGCTCAACAAGTCGCTCAACATCGTCGTGCTGCTGCAGGACCCGAAGCAGACGCGGCGCTCGCACCGCATGGCCGTCGTGCAGGTGCCGCGGTCGCTGCAGCGCATCCAGTGCCTGCCCAGCAGCGACGGCAAGCTCGCCTACATGTTCACGGCGGACATCGTGCAGGCCAACCTGCACGAGCTGTTCCCCGGGCTGGAGGTGCTGCACACCAGCACGTTCCGTGTCACGCGCGACAGCAACCTCGAGGTCGACGAGATGCAGGTCACCGACCTGATGAGCTCGATCGAGAAGGAGCTGGTCAAGCGGCGCCGCGGCGAGCCGGTGCGCCTCGAGATCGAGTCCGACGCGCACCCCGAGGTGCTCGACCGCTTCCTGCGGGCGTTCCAGCTCGAGAACGACGACATCTTCTTCTGCGACGGTCCGGTCAACCTCGGCCGCATCATGGAGCTCTACGGGCTGATCGAGCAGCCCGACATGAAGGACCCGCCGGCCAAGCCGCGGCGCATCGCGCGCTGGGCGTCGGCCGACGCGATGTTCTCGGACCTGCGCGACGGCGACATCCTCGTGCACCACCCGTACGACTCGTTCTCGACCGTCGAGGACTTCGTGCGGCTGGCGGCGCACGACCCGAAGGTGCTGGCGATCAAGCAGACGATCTACCGCGCCGGCAGCAAGAACGTGATGGTCGAGGCGCTGATCGAGGCGGCGCAGGCGCGCAAGCAGGTGACCGTCATCGTCGAGCTGAAGGCGCGCTTCGACGAGGAGGCCAACATCCAGTGGGCGCGGCGCATGGAGCAGGCCGGCGTGCACGTCGTCTACGGCATCGTCGGCATGAAGACGCACGCCAAGTGCACGCTGGTCGTGCGCCGCGAGGACGACGGCAGCCTCGGCCGCTACTGCCACCTCGGCACCGGCAACTACAACCCGTCGACGGCGCGGCTCTACACCGACATCGGCGTGATGACCGCGCGCGCCGACATCGGTGAAGAGGTCGCCGAGACGTTCAACATGATCACCGGCCACACCCGCGTGCCGGAGATGGAGTTCCTGCTGGTCGCGCCGTTCATGATGCGCAAGAAGCTGCTCGCGCTGATCCAGAAGGAGATCAAGAACCAGCGCAAAGGCAGGCCGGCGGCCATCAAGGCCAAGCTCAACAACCTCGCCGACCCGGCGGTGATCCTGGCGCTCTACGAGGCGTCGCGCGCCGGCGTCAAGATCGAGCTCTGCGTGCGCAGCGTCTGCTGCCTGCGGCCGGGCGTGCCGGGGCTCAGCGAGAACATCACCGTCAAGGCGATCGTCGACCGCTTCCTCGAGCACAGCCGCGTCTACTACTTCGAGAACGCCGGCGACCCGATCGTCTACCTGTCGTCCGCCGACTGGATGATCCGCAACCTCGACCGTCGCGTCGAAGCCGCGACGCCGATCGTCGACCCGGAGCTGAAGCGCCGCGTCGTCGAGGAGGTGCTCGGCATGTCGCTCAAGGACAACGTCAAGGCGCGCCTCGTGCTGCCCGACGGCCAGAGCCGGCGCGTGCAGCGAGAGGTCGGCGAGCTGCCGCTGCGCAGCCAGACCGCGCTGGTCGAGCTGACCAACCGCAAGATCGAGAACGCGCTCGCCGCCGCCGCCGCGAAGCGCAGCAAGAAGAAGGGCGACTGACCGGCGTCGGCCCGGCGACGACGTCCGTCGACCGGCCGCCGATGACGTGACGTCGCAGCGGCGCTTGCCCGGCGCGCCTCCATGCAGACGCGCGCGGCACCGCGCTTGCTCTGCGCGCGGCGATGAGAAGGAGCCCGCTCGCCGCCCTCGCCGCGGCGATCGTCTACGGCGCATCGTGCCTGCTCGACGCGCCGGACGCCGTCCCGTGGGGAATGGGCGTCGAGTACGCCGCCATGTCCGAGGACCCGCTCGGCCGCGTCGGCGACCACCCGTACCGCGTGCTCGGCCCGCTGCTCGCCTGGCTGCTGGGCCTCGGCGGCGACCGCTACTGGCTGTTCTCGCACGGCTGCGTCGTGCTGGTGCTGTCGCTGGTGTTCGTCGTCGCGCTGCGTGACACGCGCTCGCCGCTGCGCGCGTTCGCGGTCACCTCGCTGTGGTGCGCGACGCTCGCGAACCAGCTCTTCAAGGGTTCGGTCGGCTACGCCGAGCCGTTGACGTTCGCGCTGATGCTCGTGTCGCTGCTGTGCGCCGGGCGAACGTGGTGGTTCTGGCTGATCCAGCTGCTCGCGCTGCTCAACCACGAGGCGATCGTGTTCGTCTGGCCGTGGCTGCTGCTGGAGAAGCGCGAACGCGCGCAGGTCGGCGCGCCGGACCTCGTCGGCGCCGTCGTCGCGCTCGGCCTCTACGGCGCCGCGCGCTGGTGGTTCACGCACGACTCGGGCGCGTCGCTGCAGTCGGTCGAGTGGTACTGGAACAGCCAGACGATCTCGCTGGAGACGATCGGCATGTGGGCGCTGATCGTGCCGTACACCCTCGTCGCGTTCGGCGCGCAGGCGGCCGTCGTCGGCTGGCAGTGGGGCGAAGAGGGGTTCCGGCGCGGGGTGCTGCCGAGCCTCGTGATGCTCGGCGCGATCTGCGCGATGCTGCTGCTGGCCGTCGACCTGCAGCGCTTCATCTGCTTCCTGGCGTTCCCGATCACGGTCGGCGCGATCCGCATCGCGAACACGCGCCACGGGCCGTGGGTGCTGTTGGCGCTCGCCGCGGCGACGCACTTCACGATCGTCGTGCAGACGCCGTACGTGCTGACGATCCTGCGCACGATGCACGCGGTCGGCGCGGACTCGGTGGCGCGGTTCTTCCCCGACGTGATCCTCCGCATCTGGCCGATCTACCTCGGCTACGTGCTGGCGCTGGCCGCGCTCGTCGCCGTCGGCGCGTGGTTCGGCCGGCGAGCGCATCGGGCTGCGGCGAGCGGTCGACCGACATGACTCAGCGCGTGACGACCTCGACGTCGTCGCCGAGCAGGTGGCGCACGTAGTTCGCGCGGGTCACCGCCAGTCCGGCGAGCTCGACGCGCGTCAGCGAAGGCAGCTCGGCGAGGAAGTCGAACTCGAGCCCTTCGCCCTTGCCGGCGCGGATCGAGACGGCGCGCAGCGTGCGGCACTTCGCGAGCCCCGCGCACAGCTCGGCGTCGACGCCGGTGACGAGGTCGAGGTCGGTCAGCGGCAGCGACGGCAGCACCTTCGCCAGCGCCGACGAAGGCGCCCCCGCGTCGACGGCGAGGCCGCGCAGGTTCGCCAGGCGCGCCAGCGACGCGACGCCCGTCGGCGTCAGGCCTTCCACGCTGATCAGCTCCAGCCGCGCGAGCTTCGTGGGCAGCGTCGACATCAGCGAATCGCTGACGACGCTCGCGCCGAGGTCGAGCTCCTGCAGCAGCGGCAGGCTCGCGAGCGCGCGCATCGCGTCCTCGCCGAGCACGACGCGCTCTTCGCCATCGACGAGCCCGGTCCGCTGGATCTGCTGCCGCTCCACGGCGCCGTGCGGTGGATCACCCGGCAGCGGCTGCGTGCGTTGCATCGAGTCCGCGAGTCGGCTGCCGACGTTGCGCAGCTCGAGCCGCCGCACGTTGCGCAGGCGCGACAGGCTCTTCAGGTCGCACCGGTCGATGTGCAGCGGCAGCTCGAGGCGCAGCTGCTCGAGCAGCGGCAGCTCGCACAGCGCCGGGAACGCGTCGGGCATCACGCGCGGCGCCGTCAACGTCAGCCGGCGCAGGCCCAGCTTGGCCAGCTCGGAGACCAGCGCGCGATCGATCACGTGCTGCGCGCCCATCAGCTGGAGCTCGTCGAGCAGCGGCAGTTCGCCGAGCACGTGCAGGCACGCCGAGTCGAAGTCCTGGAAGTAGCCGATCGACAGCGAGCGCAGCGCGCGGCACGAGCGCAGCGGCAGCAGCGCGTCCGCGCCGGCCTCGCGCCAGCCGCTGCCGAACGAGCCGGCGCGGCCGGTCGACGCCTTCGTGCGCACCTCGAGGTGCTGCAGGTGCACGAGCCGCTCGATCGGGCGCAGCTCGTCCGGTGACTCGATCGTCAGCTTGACGCGACGCGTCTCGACGTCGACCGCCGCGAGCGCGTCCTTGCCGTCGACCGCGAGCGGGCGCTCGTTCGAGGTGCCCTGCGCGGCGAGCGCGGATGCGAACAACGCCACGGAGATCGCGCGCGGGTTCATGACCCTCGTGTACCGCGTTCGACGCGGGCGCGCAAACGGCGCCGCCGGCGGTCGACGGCGCCGAGGCCGCGCGGCTACGGCTCGCGCCGTAGCCCGCGCAGAGGGCGGATCAGCCCTCCATCGCCTTGTGCACGTTGCCGACCAGGTCGGCGCCGGGCTTCAGCGACTTGTCGCCCTTCTTCTTCCACGTCGCCGGGCACGCCTCGGCGGGCAGCTTGCTGAAGTGCACGAACGCCGTCGCCTTGCGCGTCAGCTCTTCCATGTTGCGGCCGATGTTGAGCTGGTTGATCTCGCTGCCGGCGAGCGTGCCCTCCGGGCTGATCAGGAACGTGCCGCGCAGCGCGACGCCGGCGTCGGCGAGGTAGATGCCGAACAGCTTCGCGACGGCGCCGGTCGGGTCCGCGCCCATCTGGTACTTGACGTCCTTCAGCTCGCCCTCGTGCTGCTGCCACGCGAGGTGCGTGAACTTGGTGTCACAGCTGACGCTGAGCACTTCGTAGCCGGCTTCCTTGAGCGCGGCGTGCTGGTCGGCGAGCGCGCGGAACTCGGTCGCGCAGACGAACGTGAAGTCCGCCGGGTAGAACATCAGCACGGTCCACTTGCCGGCCTTCTTGGCGTCGGCGAGCTTGAAGCGGCCGAAGTCCTTCGTCTCCGGGTTGTAGGTGTCGAGCTCGAACTCGGGCACTTCCTTGCCCACTTGCACACAGGTCACTTCGTTCATCGGATTCTCCTCTCGGGATTCGGGGTCAGTCGGATAGTCGGTTCAGGTCGCGGCGAGCGGCTCGTTCGCAGCGTGCTGCTCCTCGAGCCAGCGCTCCGCTTCGATCGCCGCCATGCAGCCGCTGCCCGCGGCCGTGACGGCCTGACGGTAGTAGCTGTCCTGGCAGTCGCCGGCGGCGAACACGCCCGGCACGTTGGTCGCGGTGCGACCAGGCGCCGTCTGCAGGTAGCCGACAGCATCCATGTCGAGCACGCCACGGAAAAGCTTCGTGTTGGGTTCGTGGCCGATGCCCAGGAACAGCCCGTCCGCCGGAACCCGCTGCACCTCACCGGTCTGCGAGTGCGTCAGCTCGAGGCCGGTGACCCGGCCGTCGTCGACGCCGAGCACGTCGGTGACGTTGTGGTTCCACAGCAGCTCGATCTTGGGGTTGGCCTTGGCGCGCTCGGCCATGATCTTGCTCGCGCGCAGCTCGTCGCGCCGCACGACCATCGTCACCTTGCTCGCGAACTTGGTCAGGAACAGCGCCTCTTCACACGCCGAGTCGCCGCCGCCGACGACGTAGACGTGCTTGTTCTTGAAGAAGAAGCCGTCGCAGGTCGCGCACGCCGACACGCCGCGGCCGAGCAGCTTCTGCTCGTTGTCGAGGCCGAGGTACTTCGCGCTCGCGCCGGTCGACACGATCAGCGTCTCGGCGCGGTAGACCTTGCCGCTGTCGGTCTTGACGGTGAACGGCCGCCGCGACAGGTCGACCTCGACGCCGAGCTCGTAGACGACCTCGGTGCCGAAGCGCTTCGCCTGCTGCTCGAACGTCGCCATCATCTCCGGGCCGGTGATGCCGTCGGCGAAGCCCGGGTAGTTCTCGACCTCGGTCGTCGTCGTCAGCTGGCCGCCCGGCTGCGGGCCGGCGAGCAGCACCGGCGCGAGGTCAGCGCGCGCGGCGTAGATCGCCGCCGTGTAGCCGGACGGGCCGGAGCCCAGGATCAGCGTCTTGTGGATGTCGTTCATGGCTGGTCAGCGCGAGCGGTCCCTCGCGACGGGCGACACTTTCGCCCATGGCCGGCCGCTGCCGCGTACGCATGACGCGATCACAGTGATTCGCCGGCCGACGCTCCTGGCGGAACGCCCGACTCCCTAGACTCGTGCGCCATGCGGCCGACGATCGCGCAACTCGAGAGCTTCCTGGCGGTGGCCAAGACGCTGAACTTCCGGCGCGCCGCGGCCGAGAGCTTCCAGTCGCAGTCGGCGCTGTCGGCGCAGGTGCGCCGCCTCGAAGAGCTGCTCGGCGCGAAGCTGCTCGAACGCGACCGCCGCCGCGTGCTGCTGACCGACAAGGGCCGCGAGGCGGTCGAGCTCGCCAACCGCGTGATCGCCGCCGTCGACGGCCTGACCGGCGCGATGCGCGCGCCGCAGGACGAGCTGCGCGGCTCGCTGCGCCTCGGCGTGATCCCGACGATCGCGCCGCACATGGTGCCGCGCTTCCTGCCGCGCGTGCAGCGCGAACACCCGGACCTCCGGCTGCTGCTGCGCGAGGACCAGACGGCGCGGCTGGTCGCGATGATCCAGGCGGCCGAGCTCGACGTGCTGCTCGTCGACCTCGACGGCGAGCTCGCCAACCTCGAGCAGGTCAAGCTGTTCGACGACGCGTTCCTGCTGGCGGTGCGCGAGGACCACGAGCTGGCCGATCGCAAGCAGGTGCCGTTCGACGTCGTCGAAGACCTCGAGCTGATGCTGCTCGAAGAGGGGCACTGCCTGTCCGATCGCATCCGCGGCTTCTGCCGCCGCCACCAGGACCACGAGCACGCGTTCCACGACTTCCGCGCGACAAGCCTGACGATGCTCGTGCACATGATCGCGAGCAACGGCGGCGCGACGCTGGTGCCGGAGATGGCGGCCGACGACTACCGCGGCGTCGACGGGCTCAGGCTGGTGCCGTTCGAAGCGCCGGCGCCGGTGCGCCACATCGGCCTCGCGTTCCGCCCGGGCGACGGCCGCGCGCCGCAGTTCGAGGCGCTCGGCGCGCTGATCGAAGCGGGTTAGTCGCCGCGCGATTCGCGGAACACCTGGATGCGCGCCGGGCCGCGCCCTTCGCCGCCCTCGCTCGCGATCACCATGTCGCCGCCGGGCAGGAACGTCATGCCTTCGGGCTGCGGCATCTGCTGCGCGTCGAGCAGGTGCGCCGCGCACAGCCGGCCCTCGCGGGTGAACACGAGCACGGCCTCGTCGGCGGCCGACAGCAGGTAGAGGTGGCCGCTCGTCGGGTGCACGGCGACCGACGAGAACCGCGCCTTCAGCCTCGAGTCGCGCAGCTCGATGCCGGCCTCGTCGGCGTCCGCGACGATGCGATCGACGGTCGTGTCCAGCGCCGGCGGCTTGCGCCGCTCGCCGCTGACGGGGTCGAAGCGATGCACGACGCGCTCGGCACGCTCGCTCTTGCTGCCCTTGCTGCGCTCCTTCTGCGCGACCAGCAGCAGCCGGTCGATCGGGTCGTAGCCGAGCCCCTCGAACTCGCGGTTCTTCAACCCGAGCTTGCTGCGCTGCTGCGGCACCAGCTGATCGCCGCGCATCGCGAGCTCGATCAGCCGCCCGTCGCTGCGCAGCACCCACAGCGCGTCGCCGACGCTCGCGAGGCCCTCGTAGTCGCCGTCGCGGCCGAACGGCAGCTGGCGCACGACGCGGCCTTCGCGCACGTCGACGAAGAACACGACGCCGACCTCGTCCTGCACGCACGCGACGGTGCGGTCGTCGATCGCCGTCAGCGCGGAGATCTCGACGAGCTCGTCGGGCAG
>Ga0070728_10007000_pt1 | contig 10459 bp, 7 predicted proteins | sample tdDd471_FD_66723 | JGI IMG/M metagenome (GOLD analysis project Ga0070728, IMG submission 66723) | Marine sediment microbial communities from the Atlantic coast under amendment with organic carbon and nitrate - tdDd47.1 | ecosystem: Environmental > Aquatic > Marine > Coastal > Sediment | place...
CTCAACACAATCCCCTACCCCGAAACCTATAATGTACGATGTCTAATTGATAATTTGATTATCGATGGAGAAGTATCTAATACATTCGGAGCATTAACACACTACACCTTCTGGATTTATCATATGGTTGGATTAACGGTTCAATTGGAATTACAACCCGAAGATTTATGGGTGCCGATTTCGATGGTATTAGATGGCATTGTTACAGTTGCTGGTAAAGACTACCCCTTTACCAGCCCAGAAATTTATCAACGGATTGACCAATCACTCGAAAATGGATTAATGGGATTGCCCGTCAGCAACATGAAAGTATAAATTGCCCTGATTACGGATTTTAAGTTGGTCTATAGTTCGTTAGAATTGGTACTTAAACGTTAAATGTCCAACAAACAACTCAGGGGACAACTATCATGTCGGAAGAAAACAAGACAGATCAAGCCTCACTCAGCAATGATATTCGTACATTAGGGAACTTGCTCGGAATCATCATTCAAGAGCAAGACGGGGTTGATGCCTATAACCTCGTTGAGGAAATTCGCACCGTATCAAAAGCGCGTCGTAGTGGAGATGCAGAGGCAGCGTTCAAACTTGCGGATCGGCTTGAAAACACCTCGCTTGATTCCAAGAATGTCCTAATCAAAGCTTTTTCCAATTACTTCCAGCTCATCAATATCGCAGAAGATTTACAACGCATTCGCGTGATTCGTGACCGTGAAGCCAATAATACCCTCAAAGAATCTATCTATGATGCCATTCGCACCCTCAAAGATCATGGCAAATCAGCAATGGAGATGAAGTCATTGCTCCATCAAACACGCTTACGTTTAGTATTTACTGCCCATCCATCTGAAGCAAAACGCCAAGAAATTCTTATTAAGCTTCGTCACATCGCACAAATGATGGAAGAACGTGACCGTAAAAGCCGCTTACCTAGAGAAAAGCGACAACTAGAAGATAACCTCGCGGCAGAAATTGAAGAATTATGGCAAACACGTCCCATTCGTGCCTCTAAAAAATATGTCTCAGACGAAGTCGATTTTGGCATTTATTTTATTACTTCCGTTGTGATGGATGTAGTCATTGATATATACGAGGAATTACAAGCCGCTTTAGAAGAATTTTACCCTAAAGAAGATTGGTCAGACCTCCCGCCTGTCTTACGTTATGCATCATGGATCGGAGGTGACCGTGATGGTAATCCAAATGTCACAACTGATGTCACGCTCCAAACATTAGCAACCTTGCATAAAGCAGCTCGTGAAGTCTATTTGTCTGAAATCGAATTCTTATTCCAACATTTAACACAAGATACTGAAAACTTTGGTGTATCACAAGCGTTACAAGATGCCGTTGCGGTTGATGAAAATTCTGTCCAACGCTTCCCCGGTGAAGCCTACCGTCAACAGATGAATAGCATCCATACTCGCCTCGAAAACGACAACTACCGCTCTAGTCGTGAATTATTAAACGACTTACTACTGGTTCAAAATAGCCTTAAGCAACATAAAGGCAATCGGGTTGCAATGGGTGAAGTTCAACGACTGATTCGGAAAGTTCGCTTATTTGGATTACACCTTGTACCACTTGAAGTCCGTGAAGATGCAGGCTTACATGCAGCAGCGTTGGAAGAGATTTTTGACTATTACGAAATCACAGAAGATTATGTCGCTCTACCAGAAGTAGAAAAACAGAATCTGCTCACTGACGAAATCCATAATAAACGTCCCCTTTTCCCCAATGAAATCAGTGTCTTTACAGAGACAACCCAAAGTATCATCCGTACATGGCAAATGATTGGTCAAGCACATAAGACCTATGACCCGATTGTGATTGATACCGTAATCGCAAGTATGTCCAAACAACCTAGTGATGTTTTAGCAATGCTTCTATTTGCCAGAGAAGTCGGTATCGATAACGAAGTCTATATCGTGCCTTTATTCGAGACGATTGACGACCTCTACAATGCACCAGAAATTATGTCGACATTGTTTAACAATGCTGCTTATCGTCGTCACTTAGTGGCACGCGCAGGAAAACGTGGTTTACGCCAACAGGTGATGATCGGTTATTCAGATAGCAGTAAAGACGGTGGTTATCTGGCATCAAATTGGAATTTATATAACGCCCAACGGATTTTAACGGAACGCTGTGTTGCAGAAGGCGTATCGTTAGAATTATTTCATGGTCGCGGTGGCAGCATCGGACGGGGTGGTGGACCAACCAACCGTGCGATCTTATCCCAGCCCCCAGAATCATTACAAGGTGGTGTAAAAATCACCGAACAAGGGGAAGTTATCGCTTATCGCTATAGTAACGAAGCCATTGCCCGTCGTCACCTCAACCAAGTCTTAAATGCGGTTTTAATTGGCATGGGTATTCAAGAAAAAACTGTTGTCCCACAGCATTATTTTGAAGCCATGGAATCCTTATCGGAACTCGGTCGCAAAGCCTATCGTAATTTTGTATATGATAGCGACGGATTCCTCGATTATTGGCAACAAGCAACCCCTATCAACGAATTGAGCATGATGCAAATTAGCTCACGTCCAGCCAAACGTAAACAAAAAGGTGGATTTGCTGCGATGCGTGCAATTCCGTGGATGTTTAGTTGGATGCAAAGTCGGGCGATTGTACCGAGTTGGTTCGGGATTGGTCATGCATTTCATACTTTCACACAAGAAAATCCCGACGGCATGACATTACTTCAAGAGATGTATCAAGAGTGGGCATTCTTTAAGGCGATTATCGACAACGCACAATTAGATGTTGCTAAAGCCGATATGGGAATCACCGAGTTATATGCATCATTAGTTGAGCCCGCCGACCTACGCGAGACTTTTTTCAATCGCATCAAAAATGAGCATACCCTCACCACAGAATTGATGAAACAAGTCACACAACAAGATGAATTATTACAAACCATGTCCGCCATCAAAACATCTATAGAGCGACGTAATCCGTATGTTGACCCGCTGAATTTCTTGCAGGTGGCATTATTGCGGCAATTGCGACAAATGGATGAAGGATCCGAGGAATATCGTCCCTTGCTTGATACCACTTTAGCAACAATTAACGGTATCGCGGCAGGTATGAAAACAACCGGCTAATCGGACTGATCCCAATCGGCTTCTGCAAACCGCTGTACTTCCAGCAGATAGCCGTTGGGATCTTTTACAAAAAAATGATAAATGTTGTAGGTTTCATTCAATCGCGGGGCATATTCACATTGCCAGCCATGTGATGTGATGCGCTCATACCACATATCAACTTCTTGTGTCACAAACGTAAAAATGATGCCTTCGGGATTATCAGGTGCAGTGGCGCGTTCGCAGATACCGAAATACGCCTTGCGCCCTGCCACATGATAAATCCGACACGTTCCTTGATCGACAGCCAAAGACAAGCCGAGAATCGTCCCATAAAAGTTGGCGGATTTTTCGAGGTCTTTGGTATACAAAAAGGTTATCTGAGAATCAACAGGTAAGACGGACATATTTTACTCCTGTGTCAAAGTGATTAATCTGTCTTGAGTTTACCAGTTTTTCTTGGTGATAAATCCCATTGAGGCAGAATCGGTTTAATAAGCGGGAATAATGCCACACCAGCAATCGTTAACCATAGTGGCAAAAATTCTAATATTCCCTGATTCCCCTGCCACAACGCAACATGATAGCCAAATAATACAGCAATAACTTGCGTAGCTTGTACTCGAATCGGAATAAGCGGTTCTCTAGTGATGTCGGCGGTGACTACGAGTTGCCTTGTATTTAAAATCACAGGTATAAAAATGAGGGTTGTGACAAGGATACTCACAATAAACTCTGTTGTCGGGAGTGTTGCATTTAACGTGCTATTCTGCATCACAAACGCGACAATCATGATAACTGTGGACAAACCCGCAAACAACAAGTTCTTTCGATCACGGTCAGGCAAAATACTATCAACAAGAAATGCTGTTGCCCCCATCATGGCATATATCCAACTTCCGGCTAACCCAACCAATCCTGTAAATAGCAACAGTAGAATACTATCCAAAAGCGTTGCAGGTAATCCAACCGAGCGATTAACAATACGCGACATCGACATCATATAGAATAAAACCAGTAAATTATATTGAACATCAACGATGAACAATGCTATCGTCATCAGTACGACACTTACAAAAGCTGATAATTGCTCTTGGGGGTCGATTTCACGCGCAAATGCCCACACAACAAATATCGTAATACCTGCAAAAAACGAAGAGACCCCTGCTTGAATAACATCACCCGCTGTCACTAGCCGAAATCCGAACATTAGCGCACCAACAACTGCACACCACACCATAATAGCTAAATTCGTAGGATAACGTGGATCAACAGGTCGTCCTATATGTGAAATTTGAGTCATAACAAAACTTTCTACAAAGAAAATCAACGTGAGTAGATAATAACAAAGTTAAGTGAGAGAGAGCTTAGCCTAGGCTGATGGGTGGATTATTCTATTGTGCTATCAATGAATATCAACTATTCATCATCTTCTACATCAACAAAAAACGAAGCAACATTGGGATCACGGAGAAACTCGTTGCGTGTCCGTTGCGATTGTCGGACTTGCTCCGCTGTCAATTGTGACCAGAACAATTCAGGGGTTGCAATCAACCCGTCGCCCTTGCGTCCATATTCCCACAACAAATCAAAAAATGCGGTATCGCCAATATCTTCGCGCAGGTTATGGAGCATCTGAACACCTCGCAAATACACGGCATTGATATAAGCGCGTCCTGTCGTGAATTCATAGACGTTACTATCAACATCCCCTTGTGGGACGAAGTCCGCCACACGGAATGTCCACCACCAATTTTTATCATCAGGATAATATTTTTCAATGAACAAGTATTCACTGTAGGTTGTTAGTGCTTCATCTAGCCACGGATGAAGTGCAGAATCATTGCCTACTCGCGCGTACCACCACTGATGAGACACTTCATGCACAGTAATTAATGTCAAATAATTATATTGTGTACCATCAAAATAGTAGAACCATGCAGTCCCAACAAACACTAGTCCGGTAAATTCCATCCCATCAGGAAAATCGCCTTGTACGACAACCATCCGATCATAAGGGTAATCCCCATATAATTCTTGAAATAACGTAACAGCTTTAGCCGCTTCTTCCAGTGCATGTTGTGCCCCATCCACAGGGGTTCCATTCACATTTAATATCGCATCAGGAAATGTGTAAACAGCAACCGTTACATTACCGGGGACTTCTTTCTCATGTAGTACAAAATCTTCGCTCATGCTGATGGCAAAATCCCGTGACCTCGGTAGTGTCACTTGCCAGCGTAGGGTATCAATCTCGACGACGGTACCCGGTGCCGCAATTTGGAGCGACTCGCGCGCATTCTCCACACTGATGACCACATCCCAATCCGCGATTTCGTTCACAATTTGCTCACCAATACCAATGGGCTTATGAATCAGCCATTCTCCATTGATTCGTGCAGCGACTGTTGGTATGAAATTTGCGATATTCAATTGGCGTGGACTATAGCCAAAGAATCCACGATATGAACTTAGTCCATCGCGGATTGCCCCCGGTTGTGCGCGAAAGCTCATCTTAATCACAACCTCACAACCCATTTCGAGTGGTGCAGGTAACGGAATTTCCATGCGATTATCAATCAGTTCATAGGTAGCGGCTAAATCATTGACAGATAAACCTTCTAGTACAAATCCATTTTCCCATTGATTAGCTTGTACATCTAAGATAATAGTTTCTAACGCGACTTCTTCCCGATTAATAAACGTAATTAGTTCATCCACATGGGATAGCTTGGTCGCATAATCAACATTCACCACCGCCGAAATATGACGCGCTGAGAGGGTTTCGTCATCAACAACATCACAGGCATACGGAATTGATGTTTCGGTTGGTTCGGGAATCGGGGTCGGTGTAATAGTCTTGGTTGGAATCGGTTGTAAAATTCGCTCTTGAGTCGGAGCAGGCGTAACTTGTACCTGAGCCAAACGGATATTTCCCCCATTAGCGGGCGGTGACGTCGGGCTTGGGACTGGAGTCGATAAATTACATCCTGCAAGCAAGATGCCAAGAACAATGTAAGAGAAAATTAACCGTTTCATCACTAAATGATACCGTTTGATGATAGGGAATACAATGTAGTTTTCCCATTATTATCGCAAATTACCGTAACGAATTTTTGAATCTTGTGTTATTCTTCACAAGATACTTAGCCATGCAAACTACTTTGGATTCCGAGGATTTATGGATATTCCACTCACCAAATCTACACCTACAACAGAAACGAAGCTAAGTGGTATTCTGCGTTTGACTCGTTGGCGCGAACATGTACCATTTACTATTCCGTTAACTTTAGCCGGTGGATTACTTGCTACACAAGCCATCCAATCTACAGTTGATTGGCGATTATTTGCAGTCATCATCGCTAATATACTAGCAATGTCTTTTGCCTTCATGATTAATGATGTGGAAGATGCTCCCGATGATGCCCTTAATCCAAAAAAGAAAATGCACAATGTCATCAGCAGTGGGGTTTTAACACGGCGTGAAGGCTGGACTGTAACATGGTTAACCTGTGTAATTTCGCTTGTTTTGTATGGGATTAGTGGGATATGGACACTCATTCTCGGTGGTGTCACACTGGCATTATGTTATCTATATTCAGCGCATCCCTTTCGTTTAAAAGCGCGTCCCGTCACCGATGTTGTCTCACATGCGCTTATGCTCAGTGGATTATTAGTCATGACAGGGTATTTTGCATATGATGCTATGCCAAACAACGCTTGGCTTGTGATTATTGCCGCAATATTATTCTCAGCTTATGGACAATTTTATAATCAGGTCGACGATTACGAAGTCGACAAAAAAGCTGGCTTGAAGAATACTGTTGTTCTCATCGGCAAAACACCAACATTGATCCTCAGTTATGTGTGTCTCATTGGTGCATTAGCATGTATGGGGATTGCGATCACACAGGGTTTATTTCCAAGTTGGTTGGGAACAATCCTAATTATAGGCATAGTGACGACCATTATCTTTCCATGGGAACTTGATATGCGGGGTAATCCTGCATCTGATGGGGGAAATATTCAACGTCCAGCCCTCATCGTTGCCAATATGATTACACTAGCATGGTTAGCATCCTCGATGGGATTTCTGATCATAGCATAAATTTGATTACCCTGTTTGTTCCAAAACTGATCAAACAGGGCAAACATGACTATTGGAACTATATTTGTTGTTGCTTTTTTTGTAGGTACATTTCTAATTCTGTAGCGTATGGGAAACTTCCCGGTTCATACATGCAAAATGGCTCTTCCCCTATAGGATCACCCGTCATTGCATAAGCTCGTGATCGTGAACCACCACATACTGAGTTGAATTCACACTCACCACAACGTCCATGAAAGTCATCAGGTTGACGTAAACTCTGGAATAAAGATGCATTTTGGTAAATATCAGGTAGTGTCTGTTCACGCACATTACCCGCACTCAAAGGCATAAAACCACTCGGGAATACATCACCGCGTCGTGAAACAAATACAAAACCATTACCAGCGTTGATATTCATCGGTGTACGGCGAACAGGTGCCATATCCTGCGGTAATAACATATCACTTGTATACTCATCAAGTTGTTCACAAAGCATTTTATAAGTTACGCCTAGTCCCATACTCTCAACGGGATCATCACCTTTAGCATCCAAAATTGAACGCTGAATAACAACTCGTTTAAAATGATGGCCTTCTGTTGTCTTGACTCGAATATAACGACTCGCTTCATAGAGCCAATTCATAACATCTTCATACTCAGCAGGAGAAATTTCATCTTCTACCATACCACGACCTGTGGGAACAAGGAAAAAGACACTCCATGTCATAACACCTTGCTTACGTACTAACTTGAGGATTTCTGGTAGTTCATGTAAATTGTGACGAGTAACAGTAGTATTCACTTGTACCCTCAACCCATTCTCTTGAGCCATACGCCAACCATCCAATGTCATCTGGAATGATCCATCCACGCCACGGAACGTATCATGGCTCTTTGCCGTTGCGCCATCTAAGCTGAGGGACATGGCTTTAGCACCTGCTGCACGTATTTTCTTAAGGTTATCATCATTTAATAAAGGTGTTGCAGACGGCGATACCGCAATCGATAGCCCAATTTCTGTACCATATTCGATTAACTCAAATAGGTCTTCGCGTTTAAATGGATCTCCACCAGTGAATACAACAATTGGGTAGGATTTGCCAAAATCTTTAATCTGATCAAGCAATTTTTTACCCTCTTCCGTAGTGAGGCGTTTGGGATCTTTTTGGTTGATCGCTTCAGCGCGACAGTGCATACAAGCCAAATCACATGCCATCGTTGTTTCCCAAATAACCATGAAAGGTCGTACATTGGTATCTTGTGAAGGATGGCGAATCAGTTTTTTAGTGCGTACCATGAGTAGTTCCTCCTCTAATTTCTTTGTTTAATTCGTGTTGAGATAATTTGCTCAGCAGTTTGTTGTGCTTGATGCACACAGTCTGGTATGCCCACGCCATGATAGGGACTGCCCGTTACATATAAGCCATCAGGAAGTGATTTTTCAATCTCATTTACCCGTTCTAAATGACCAATATCATATTGCGGATTCGCATTCCACCAGCGATAAATACGATGAAATAAAGGTTCAGCATCAATCCCTAAAATCGTACATAACTCATCACGAACGACCTGTAGTAGATCATTGTCATCCCATTCCATGGACTTAGGGCTACGTGATCCTCCGAAAAAGACTCGCAAGAGCATGTAGTCATCAGGTGCACGATTATTGAACTTCGTCGATGATATAGTGATAGCATTGATCGGACGATTTTCATTGCTAGGAATCACCAGCCCAAATCCATCCAACACTTGAGGAATATCAGAAGTACGATAAGCAAGGGAGAGTGTACCTGTGCTGACATACCGAATTTGTTTTAAATAGTCGGTAGCAGACGGAGCAAACGATTCGACAAGATTCGCAGTTACAAAGGCTGGTGTTGCCAAAACCACCATATCTGCTTCAAGCGTAGTGCTATCGCCCAAATAAACCTGATACATATTATTAGTATCTTTTTGAATCGACGTTACCTGAGCACCTGTCTTCAAATTGGATTGTAACTCACTCACGAGCGCGTGGATCAGTTCTTCTGTGCCACCCTGAAACGACATGAACGCCGATAGTTTAGATGAGGCAGAAGCAGTTGAATGTCTAGCAGATTTACGACGTGAGGCAATCATCCCGCGAGTTAAGCTACCGTAAGTCTTCTCTAGATCGCGAAAACGCGGGAAGGTCGCCATGATGCTTTGTTTATCAGCCTGTGCATTATAGATACCAGACATCAAGGGTTCTGCAATTTTATCAAGTGCTTCGTTGCCTAACCTGCGTCTGATAAAATCCGCCAATGTTTCATCTTCATCATCCATCTTCGGTGGAATAAATGACTCCAGCCCCATACGAAGTTTACCAAGTGGCGAAATCAAAGATGATTTAACAAAGGGCATAAATTTTGTCGGTACAACCAATAAAACACCCTCAGGTAAAATTGTAGGTTTGCCCTTGTTTAGAACATAGATATTACGTTTTTTGTCATTTGTTCCAAGGAGTTGATCGTCTAACCCAATCTCTCTAGCGAGTTGTAGTGCCCAAGGTTTCTGAGTTAAGAAAGAGTCAGGCCCTGCTTCAACCACAAATGGATTATTATTAGACGGGCTATCGACTAGCTCAGTACAGATTTTACCGCCCCACCGTTCAGATTGTTCCAGAACAACACATTCTAGGGAAATATCTTGCGTGTTAGCCAACTTTTCCAAATACCACGCAGTACTCAGACCTGAGATACCCCCACCAATAACGATGACTCTTAGTTTTTCTTGTGTTACAGTTGTCATGTCAAACATCAGTATCAACTACTTACTTTATTCAGTCATTATGGAAGGGTAACATATTGACTGATAGGCGAGCATGACCATCGTCCTAAAATAGTGTGACATACATAACATTAGATAACGATTCAAAACTACGTTATGAAGTTAATGGCATACGTTTAAAATCAGTCAACTTCATGCTACAATCGCACAAGCTTAAATCATTTAGCTATAGGAATCAAAGATGCCAGAGATACATGGAATTCTCTTTAATATGCACATCTTTTACTCACTTGCATTGGGTATTTGGGCGACTGTCATTGCAGCACGACGTGAACCGATTTCTGGAAATTATTGGGGCGCAATCTTGACCTATGCACTATTGGCAGGTGCAGTCTTGGTAGTTGGTATCATAATGTTGTTATCTGGAATGCAACCGCGATCAGGGCGTATCATTGTCTATGTCCTCTATATGTTGTGGTTAGCAATCATCATGCCCGGCTTATTTAGCCTCATGCGTGGACGCGATGACCGCACA
>Ga0070728_10007002_pt1 | contig 10456 bp, 8 predicted proteins | sample tdDd471_FD_66723 | JGI IMG/M metagenome (GOLD analysis project Ga0070728, IMG submission 66723) | Marine sediment microbial communities from the Atlantic coast under amendment with organic carbon and nitrate - tdDd47.1 | ecosystem: Environmental > Aquatic > Marine > Coastal > Sediment | place...
GATCTTCTCCCGCAAGATGTATTGCCCCAGCCGCTTCGCCTCGGTGACCTGCTGGCGGAGCCCGAACAGGACCCAGGACGCGACGGTCGCCGACGCCACGACCACGGTCAGCCACATCACGAGGTTCAGGATGAGGTCGGGCATGTCCGCGTCGCCGCGCCGGTCCGGCATGCGCACGTGCGCGGCCCAGGTCAGCGCCAGCGAGACCACCGCGGCGATCCCGCTGATGATCGCGGTGCGCCGCGCGTCCGACGGGACCATCAGCGCGCGCGTCTGCAAGATGAGCATCGCGGTCAGCCCGGTGAGCAGCACCCCCGAGATCCCCGTCTGCCCGATCACCGACATCAGCGTGTACGGCACGATGGCCGCCAGCGTGCCGAGCGCGTCGATCAGCAGCAGCTGCCCGGCCGTGCGGGACCCGCGTCGCGCGACGAGCCAGACCAGGAGGCTGACCACCGCGCCGGCGGCGTTGAGCGACCCGTTCTCCGACAGCAGGTGCCGCAGCGCGCGGTCGGGCGTGTAGAGCACCGCCTCGGCGCTGATCGAGACGACGAGGAAGCCGCCTCCGAGCAGGAAGGTGACGAGCCCGAGCAGCGCCAGGCGCGACTGCGTCAGGTGGCGCATCTCCTCGGAGGCCCGAGGGTCCGGCGCCACGGTCGGGACCCCGCTCACCGGCGCAGGTTAGCAGGGAGGCTGGTGCGCGAGCGCTCGCGTGTGTACGTGTGGCGAGGGCGTCCGGTCGACCGACGAGGTGATCGACCCGCCGCTCCGCTCATGACCGACCCGATCGGACATCGCCGCGCGCTCGCGCTCGAGGTCACCGGCCGCGTGCAAGGCGTGGGCTTCCGCCCGTTCGTGCACGGCCTCGCGTCCGAGCTGTCGCTCGCGGGGAGCGTCCGCAACCGGGCCGGCGCGGTCGAGATCGAGCTCGAGGGCTCGGCCGCCGCGATCGAGGGCTTCGTCGCCGCGCTGACCGACCGGCCCCCGACGCTGGCGCGGGTGGACTCGGTCCGGCGCGCCGACGCGCCCGTGCGCGGCCGGCGCGGCTTCCAGATCCTGCCGTCCGAGGACGGGGCGGGCGCGCCGGTGTTCGCGCCGGACACCGCGACATGCGACGAGTGCCTGCGCGAGCTCGATGACCCGACCGACCGGCACTTCGGCTACCCGCTGCTGAGCTGCACGGCGTGCGGCCCGCGGCTCACCGTCGTCGAGGGCGCGCCCTGGGACCGCGAGCGCACGACGATGGCGCCCTTCGCGCTGTGCGACGCGTGCCGCGTCGCGTTCGAGGATCCCACCGACCGGCGCTTCCACGCGCAGCCGATCGCGTGCGGCGCGTGCGGCCCCGCGCTCGACGGCACGGTCGAGGGCTTCGCCGCGGCCATCGAGGCCGGCGCGGTCGGCGCGCTCAAGGGGCTCGGCGGCTTCCACCTCGTCTGTGACGCGCGGCGCGGCGACGTCGTCGAGCGGCTGCGCGAGCGCAAGCGGCGCCCGCACGAGCCGCTCGCGGTGATGGTCGCCGACCTCGCGGCGGCGCGCCGTCGCGTGGCGCTCGGCGACGTGGAGGCGCGCGCGCTCGTCGAGCCCGCCCGACCCATCGTGCTCGCGCGGCGGCTCGCCGACGCCGACGTCTCGCCGGCCGTCGCGCCGGGCCTGTCGCACCTCGGCGTGATGCTGCCGTACAGCGGCCTGCACCACCTCCTCGTGCGCGCGCTGGGGGACACCCCGCTCGTGATGACCTCCGCGAACGTGCACGGGGCGCCGATGATCCATCGCGACGCCGACCGAGACCAGCTGACGCGGCTCGCGGACGTCGTGCTCTCGCACCCGCGCGCGATCGCGCTGCGCGTCGACGACTCGGTGGTCCGGGTGGTCGACGGAGCGCCCACGCCGCTGCGCCTCGGCCGCGGCGCGGCGCCGTGGTCGCTGCCGCTACCGGGGCCGCTGGCCGCGCCGGCGGTCGCGCTCGGCGGGCACCTCAAGGCCGCGTTCGCGCTCGGCCGCGGCGACGAGGCGATCGGGGGGCCGCACGTCGGCGACCTCGACGACCTCGAGGCCGAGAGGAGCTTCGAAGCGTTGCTCCGGCGGATGTGCGACCTGCATCGGCTCGAGCCGGCGTCGGTGGTGATCGACGCGCACCCCGACTACGCGACCCGCCGCGTCGCGCGCGGGCTGGGGCTGCCGATCGTCGAGGTCCACCACCACCACGCGCACCTCGCGTCGGCGATGGCGGAGCACGGCCTCGACGGGGAGGTGCTCGGCGCGATCTTCGACGGCGCCGGGCTCGGTCCGGACGGGACGATCTGGGGCGGGGAGCTCCTCGCAGGCGGCTACCGCGGCGTGCGCCGCGTCGGGCACCTGCGGCCCGTACCGCTCGCCGGCGGAGACGCCGCGATCCGTGAGCCCTGGCGCGTCGCCCTCGCGCAGCTGCGCGACGCCGGGATCGATCCGGCGCCGTGGATTCATGTCCCCGACCGGCGGCGGTCGGCCGTGGAGGCGATGCTCGACCGCGCGGTTCGCAGCCCGCGGACGAGCGCCGTCGGGCGGCTGTTCGACGCGGTGGCGTACCTGTCGGGGCTGGTGCGCGAGCCGACGTTCGAGGCCCACGGCCCGATGTGGTTGGAGAGCGCCGCATCGGGGACGGGGCGGAGCGACCACGGGGCGTACCGGATCGACGTGAGCCACGACGGGATCCTCGACCCGCGCTCGATGTGGCGTCCGCTGCTCGACGACGTCCGCCGCGCCGAGCCCATCGAGGCGATCGCGGCGCGCTTCCACGACGGCCTCGCCGCGGCCACGGCCGGCGCGCTCGCCCGCGCGGCCGAGCGCACCGGCCTGCGGCGAGTCGCGCTGAGCGGCGGGGTGTTCGCCAACGCGGTCTTCACCGAGGCGCTCGCCGCGCGCCTGCGCGCCGCGGGCCTCGTCCCCTTCGTCCACCGCCGGGTCCCGCCCAACGACGGGGGGCTCGCCTACGGTCAGCTCTCGGTCTGCGCGGCGCGGGCCGCCATGGGATGATCGGCGCCATGTGCTTGGGCATCCCGGGACGGATCGTGGACCTCGAGGACGACCGCGGCCTGCGCATGGGCCGCGTGGAGTTCGGCGCGATCCGCCGTGAGGTCTGCCTCGAGTACGTCCCCGACGCCCAGCCGGGCGACTGGGTGCTCGTGCACGTGGGCTTCGCGCTGTCTCGGATCGACGAGGCGGAGGCGAGCCGGATCTTCGAGCTGCTCGAGCAGATGGGCGAGCTCGAGGAGGGCGCGTGAGGTACCTCGACGAGTACCGGGACGCGGACGCGGTGCGCGCGATCGCCGCCGCGATCCACGAGGCGACCACGCGGCCGTGGGTGATCATGGAGGTCTGCGGCGGGCAGACGCACAGCATCGTGCGCTACGGGCTCGACACTCTGCTCCCCGACGCGATCGAGCTGGTGCACGGGCCCGGCTGCCCGGTCTGCGTGACGCCGCTGACGATGATCGATCGCGCCCACGCGATCGCCGCGCGCGAGGGCGTCGTGTTCTGCTCGTTCGGCGACATGCTGCGGGTCCCGGGCTCGCGCGGCGACCTGCTGTCGCGCAAGTCCGAGGGCGCCGACGTCCGGGTCGTCTACTCGCCGCTCGACGCGGTTCGCCTCGCCGAGGCGCACCCGGACCGCGAGGTCGTGTTCTTCGCGATCGGCTTCGAGACCACCTCGCCGGCCAACGCGATGGCGGTGAAGGTCGCGGCGCGGCGCGGGCTGACCAACTTCTCGATGCTGGTCTCGCACGTGCTGGTGCCGCCGGTGATCGACGCGATGCTCGACGCGGGCGACAACCGCGTGCAGGCGTTCCTGGGCCCCGGGCACGTGTGCACGGTGATGGGGACGCGACAGTACGAGGCGATCGCGGCGCGCCACGGCGTGCCGATCGTGATCAGCGGCTTCGAGCCGCTCGACCTGCTCGACGGCGTCCGTCGCGCGGTGATCCAGCTCGAGGCGGGCGAGGCGCGCGTCGACAACGCCTACGCGCGCGCGGTGCGGCCCGACGGCAACCCCGCGAGCCGCGCGGTGGTCGACGAGGTGTTCGAGGTCTGCGATCGCGACTGGCGCGGCGTCGGGCCGATCGCGGCGAGCGGGCTGCGGCTGCGCGCCGCGTACCGCGACCACGACGCGGCGGCGCGATTCGCGGTCGAGGACCTGCGCACCGCGGAGCCGGCCGAGTGCATCAGCGGCCGCGTGCTGCGCGGGCTCGCCAAGCCGAGCGACTGCCCCGCGTTCGGCACGCGGTGCACGCCCGAGCACCCGCTCGGCGCGACGATGGTCAGCTCCGAGGGCGCGTGCGCCGCCTACTTCGCCTACCGCGCCGACGACCTGGTGACGCTCGGGGGCGGCGCGCGGTGAGCGACGACGACGCGGCGTGTCCGCTGCCGGCGAGTCGGTACGAGCGCGTGGTGCTGGGCCACGGGAGCGGGGGCCGGCTGAGCGCCGATCTGCTCGCGGACGTCTTCCTCGCCGGCTACGGCGATCGGGGCCCGGACGCGCGCGAGGACAGCGCGACGCTCGCGGTCGAGGCGGGGAGGATCGCGCTGACCACCGACGCGTTCGTCGTCCACCCGCGGGTGTTCCCGGGCGGCGACCTCGGCGCGCTCGCGGTCTACGGCACGGTCAACGATCTCGCCGTGAGCGGGGCGGTGCCCCGGTGGCTGACCGCCGCGTTCGTGATCGAGGAGGGGCTGGAGGTCGCCGAGCTCGCCGCGCTCGTCGCGTCGATGCGCGCCGCGTGCGAGCGCGCCGACGTCACCCTGGTGGCCGGCGACACGAAGGTCGTCGATCGCGGCAAGGGCGACGGCGTGTTCGTGACGACGACCGGCGTCGGGGTGATCCCGCCGGGCCGGTCGCTGTCGGCGACGGCCGCGCGGCCCGGCGACGCGGTGCTCGTGAGCGGGACGATGGGCGACCACGGGATCGCGATCCTGAGCGTGCGCGAGGGGCTGACGCTCGAGGGGCCGGTGCGCAGCGACGCGGCGCCGCTCGCGTCGCTCGTCGAGGCGGTGCTCGCGGCCGCGCCCGACGCGCGCTGCCTGCGCGATCCCACGCGGGGCGGGCTCGCGAGCACGCTGAACGAACTCGCGGGGGCGTCGGCGGTCGGGATCGAGCTCGACGAGCCGGCGGTGCCGGTCGGCGACGCGGTGCGGGGCGCCTGCGAGATCCTCGGGCTCGATCCGCTGCACGTGGCGAACGAGGGCAAGCTCGTCGCGATCGTGCCCGAGTCCTCGGCCGACGCGGCGCTCTCGGCGATGCGCGCGCACCCGCTCGGCGAGCGCGCGGCGCGCGTGGGGCGCGTGGTCGAGTCGCGGCCCGGGACGGTGGTCCTGCGGACCGCGCTCGGGACGCGTCGGGTGCTCTCGATGCTGAGCGGCGAGGCGCTGCCCCGCATCTGTTGAGCGGCGACGCGTTCGGTGCGTAGATGGGGCGGGATGCACGAGATGGGCATCGCGATGCGGATCGTCGACGCGGTCATCGAGGAGGCGGCGGGCGCGCGGGTGACCCGCGTGCGGGTCGAGATCGGCAAGCTGGTGGCGGTGCTCCCGGACGCGCTGCGGTTCTGCTTCGACGTCGCGTGCGAGGGCACGGCGCTCGCGGGCGCGACGCTGCAGATCGACGAAGTGCCGGCGCGGGCGCGCTGCCGCGAGTGCGCCGCCGAGCTGACGCTGGACCAGCCGTTCGGGCGCTGCGACTGTGGCTGCGCGCGGCTCGACTGGCTCGCCGGCGACGAGCTGGTGATCCGAGAGATGGAGGTGCGGTGATGTGTACGACGTGTGGATGCGGGCACGACCACGCTCATGGGCATTCGCATGAGGGCGGGCACGCTCATGAGCACGGGCATGAGCACGGGCACGGGCACGGGCACGGGCACGGGCACGGGGAGGACGACGCGGGGCGCGTCGTCCTCTTGGAGCGCGCGATCCTCGACAAGAACGATCGGGTCGCGGAGCGCAACCGCGGGTTCTTCCGTGGGCGCGGCGTGGCGGCGTTCAACCTCGTCAGCTCACCGGGCGCCGGGAAGACGGCGGTGCTCGAGCGGACGATCCGGGAGCTGGACGGGCAGATCCCGATCGCGGTGATCGAGGGTGACCAGGCGACGGAGAACGACGCGGCGCGAATCCGCGCCGCCGGTGCGCGCGCGGTGCAGGTCAACACGGGGACCGGCTGTCACCTCGACGCCGAGATGGTGTGGAGCGAGCTCGACGGGCTCGACCTCGCCCCGGGGTCGCTGCTGATGATCGAGAACGTCGGCAACCTCGTCTGTCCCGCGCTGTTCGACCTCGGCGAGCGCGCGAAGGTGCTCGTCGGCTCGGTGACCGAGGGTGACGACAAGCCCATCAAGTACCCGCACATGTTCCGCGCGAGCCGGCTGATGCTCCTCAACAAGGTCGATCTGCTGCCGCACGTGGACTTCGACGTCGCGCGCTTCGTCGAGCACGCGCGCAGCGTGAACCCGGAGATCGAGGTGCTCGAGATCTCGGCTCGCGACGGGACCGGCTTCGACGCCTGGCTGCGCTGGCTGCGCGACGAGAGCGCCGATCGGTTCGAAACCAACCCCAGCTACGGCGGCTGAACGTCGAGCACGAGCCGCTCACCCGCGTTCGGCTCGATGTGCACCACGATCGTCTCCGCCGCCGCCTCGTCGCCGTAGGGGAGCACGCGCAGTCGGTGCGTGCCCGTCGGGACCTGGGTGTCGACCGGTGTCCGACCGAGGCTGCGCCCCCCGAGGTAGACGAGCGCCCACCCGGACGAGGTCGAGAGGCTCAGGTGGCCGGTCCCCGCGCGCGGCGCGGGGCTGGGGGACGGCGACGGTGAGGTCGACGACGACGAGCCGCCGTAGGTCGTCGTCCCGCCGCCCGAGACCACCGTGGTGACGCCGCCGCCGCCGCGGCGCCGGCGCCGCGAGCGCGACCCCTCGTCCTCGCCACCCTCGTCGTCGTCGGCCGCCGTCACCCCGTCCGCGGGCGGCGCGTCCGTGGCGTCGCTGGCCGCCGCGCCCTCGCCACCCTCTCCGCGATCCCCGCGATCTCCGCGATCTCCGCGATCTCCGTCCTCGCCGTCGATCGGAGCGGCCACCGCGTCCTGTAGCGCGCCGACGTCTTCGCCCTCGCGATCCGCGTCGTCGCCGTCGGTCGCGTCGTCGCCGGTCGCACCTCCGGTGTCGGCTGGGGGCTCCATGCCGAGCAGGTCGAGGAACCAGGGCGCCGGCTCGTAGAGCTGATGGACGTACCAGCCGGCGACCCCCAGGAGCAGGAGCAGCAGCAGGGCGAGCAGCCACTTGCGGCCGGTCTTCTTGGTCGGCAGCTCGGGCGGCTCGCTGATCGCGTCCATCCGGCCGCGGCTCTGGCGGGGCAGCGGCCCCGAGACCTCGGGCGCCGGATAGCCGTCGTCGTCGTCGTCGTACGGGACCGCCTCGAGCGGGGCGCGGGCCGACTCGAGGAGCTGGACGTCGTCGGCGTTCACCACCTCGTACAGCGGCGCGGCCTCGACGCTCGAGATGTCCATCTCGCGCACGCGTCGGGCCTGCTCGGCGCGGTCGAGGCGCTGCTTCTCGAACATGAAGTCCATCCACTCCGCGAGCTCGGCCGACTCGAGGGTGAAGCCGCTGTCGGCGATGAACTTGCGCAGCGCGCGCCCCATCTCGCGCGCCGACTGGTAGCGGTCGTTCCGGTCGCGCTGCAGGGCCTTCTGCGCGATCGCGGCGACCTCCTCGGGCACCCAGTCGCGGCCGTCGGCGGCGCTCTCGACCTCCTCTTCGAGCACCGCCATCGCGGTCGACACCGCGGTGTCCCGCGTGAAGAGCGGGCTCAGGGTGAGCGTCTCCCACAGGCACACGCCGAGCGCCCAGACGTCGGCGCGGGCGTCGACCGCCCCGGCCTTGATCTGCTCCGGCGCCGCGTAGCCGACCTTGCCCTTCATCACCCCGGTCGAGGTGTGGGCGACGCGCTCGGCCGCCTTCGCGCAGCCGAAGTCCACGACCTTCACCGCGCCGTCGTAGGTGAGGAACAGGTTCTGCGGGGACACGTCGCGGTGCACGATCCCGAGCTTCTCGCCGTTGGGCCCGCGGGATACGTGCGCGGCGTGCAGCCCCTCGCACGCGTCCGCGATGATGCGGGCGGCGAGGTAGGGCAGGACCTCGCGGACGTCGTCGAACCGCTCCACGAGCCGGTTGATCACGTCGAAGACCGGCTCGCCGAGCAGGTACTCCATCGCGAGGTAGTAGACGGCGTTCACCTCGCCGAAGTCGTGCGTGGCGCAGACGTTGGGGTGCGTGACGTGCGACGCGATGCGCGCCTCGTCGAGGAACATGTCCACGAACGCCTGCTCGCGGGCGAGGTGCGGGTGGATCGTCTTGAGCGCGACGAGGCGCTCGAGCCCGGCCGCGAGCTGCATGCGCGCGAGATAGACCGTGGCCATCCCCCCTGCCCCCAGCTCCTCGCAGAGGGTGAATCGGCCGAGCCGAAGGGGCAGCTTGGGGCCCAGCGGCGTCTCGCCGGAGGGCACGATCTGCGGCGATGCTTCGCCCATGCGTCGTGGGTAGCGTAACCCGAGGCAGACGTTCCGTCTCGGCTCTGCCCGGGGAGGCGCTCCCCGAGGGAAGACGCAGCGGGTGGGGTCCACGTACCCGGGTCGGGCGGCGTCGACCCCGGCGAATCACGTGTGAGCGGGGTCCGTCGTCCCCGGGCGCACCGCCGATCGCGCTCCGAACCGCCTCATGGCACGGCCGTCGCTTTGGAGTCGCGCATGCGTCGTCCCCTCCTCTTCGTCCTGCTCCTCACCGCCTGCGCTCCGGCCACCCCCCGATCTTCGGGGCGCGCGTGCAGCACGGCGGCTGACTGCACGCGAGGGCAGGTCTGCGCGAGCGGGGCGTGCGTCGACCCCGGCGGCCCGACCGACGCGGGCGCGGAGTTCGTCGCCGACGCCGACACGCCGCCGCCGTCCGTCGACGCGGGCGCGCCGGTGGCGACGAGCGACGAGGAGATCTGCGGCAACGGCCGCGACGACGACGGCGACGGAGAGGTCGACGAGCAGTGCCCGTGCTCGGTCGGCGAGACCCAGGCCTGCTACGGCGGCGACCCGGCGCGGGCCGGCGTCGGCGCGTGCGCGCTCGGAGCGCAGGGCTGCATCGCGTCGGGCGAGTTCGGCGTGCTCGACGCGTGCGAGGGCTGGGTGCCGCCGGCCGAGGAGGCGTGCAACGGCGTCGACGACGACTGCGACGGGACCGCCGACGAGGGCTGCGAGTGCGCGTTCGGCGAGCTGCGCGGCTGCTACACCGGCCCCACCGGGACCGAGGGCGTGGGCGAGTGCGCGCCCGGAAGCCAGACCTGCGGCGCCGACGGCTGGGGCCCGTGCGACGGCTCGGTGCTGCCGGACGTCGACGTCTGCAACGGGCTCGACGACGACTGCGACGCGATGGTCGACGAGGGCTGCGGTTGCACGCCGGGCGCGACGCGGACTTGCTACGAGACGCCGTCGGGCACGCCGGGCGAGGGCACGCCCGGCGTCGGCGCGTGCCGCGACGGGATGAGCCTCTGTGAGCCGTCGCCGGGCGGCGGCAGCGACTGGGGCCCCTGCGTGGGCGCGGACACCGCGTCCGCCGAGGTCTGCCGCAACGGCATCGACGAGGACTGCGACGCGCTCGTCGACGAGGGCTGCGGCACGCCGATGGTCGACTGCACGGTCGCCGACGTCCTGTTCCTGGTGGACACCACGGGCTCGATGTCCGGCGAGATCGCGCAGATCCAGGCGCGGCTGCGCGACACCATCATCCCGGGCCTCGCGGCGGAGATCGCCGACGTCCGGTTCGCGGTCGCGAGCTTCGACGACTTCGCGGTCGGCAGCTACGGCACGTTCGGCGACGACCCGTTCACGCTCGTGCAGCCGATCACCTCGAGCGTGCCCACCACGCAGTCCGCGGTGAACACGCTGCGCGCGGCGGGCGGCGCGGACGGACCGGAGAGCCAGGTCGAGGCGCTGTTCCAGGCGGCGACCGGCGCGGGCATCGGCAGCTACGTCGCGCGGGCCCCCGGCTGCGCGGGCGGCGGCCGCGGCTACCCGTGCTTCCGGCCCGGCGCGACGCCGATCATCTTGCTGTTCACCGACGCCGACTTCCACAACGGCCCCGGCGGCGCGTTCAGCTACTCCGGCATCTTCCCGACCCCGCACACGTACTCGGACGCGGTCACCGCCCTCAACGCCATCGGCGCGAAGGTGCTCGGCCTGATGAGCGGCTTCCCCGCCCGCGACGACCTGATCGCCATCGCCCGCGACACCGGCGCGCTCGCCTCGGACGGATCGCCCATCGTCTTCGACATCGGCAGCGACGGCCGCTCGCTCGGCCCCGACGTCGTCCGCGCCGTCCAGACCCTCTGCCGCTGACACCTGCAAACTCGGGGACGCATCTGTCTGCAAACCTACGCGGCGTTGGTTTGCGCAGAG
>Ga0070728_10007003_pt1 | contig 10455 bp, 11 predicted proteins | sample tdDd471_FD_66723 | JGI IMG/M metagenome (GOLD analysis project Ga0070728, IMG submission 66723) | Marine sediment microbial communities from the Atlantic coast under amendment with organic carbon and nitrate - tdDd47.1 | ecosystem: Environmental > Aquatic > Marine > Coastal > Sediment | place...
TCGTCTCCAGACAGCTGTCGAGGCTGTGCGTCAAAATGGAGAAGGTCGGGACCGACTCCATTCTGAACTGATTGATCTCGGCGTTTCCCAGGCTAACCGTTTTGGCTGGAATGACACCTATACCTTCACCAAATGGATGGGGGAGCAGCTCCTGCTCAAGGAGTTGAGGGGACATGCATTAACGATTCTTCGGCCTTCTATTATAGAAAGTGCCTTGACGGATCCGGTTCCAGGCTGGATCGAGGGCGTCAAGGTTGCCGACGCACTGGTGCTGGCCTATGCGCGGCGCCGTTTCAGTTTTTTCCCGGCACGCAAAAAAGGCATCGTCGATATTATTCCTGTGGATCTGGTGGTTAACAGTATTATTCTGGCCTCTGCAGAGGCTTTGCTGGACAAACCTCGACACCGGATCTACCAATGTGGCAGCAGCGACTCCAATCCCATTCGAATTAAAGACTATATTCGGCTGATTACCGGCGAACTGCGGCAAAACTGGAGTTCCTATCCGCGTCTGACGCGCAATAAACCGCCAAAAGAGCGCATTCGGGCGGTGGGGCCAAAAGAGTTCAAGGTTGCCATGCGGACATTGAATGCCCTGTCTGAATTCAAGACCTTTCTTGCTGACGATTCCGAGTCTGACCGTGTTCGACGAAAATCCATTGATGTCACATTGAAGCTGGCGACTATCTATGCGTTTTATACCCAGCCCCGATATCGGTTTGATACCCGGAATCTGCAGGCACTGGCGAAACGTTTTGAGCAGGATTCAGCTGTTTTTGAGGTGAGTGCATCGGCGATTGACTGGGAGGACTATATCAGTCGGGTGCATTTGTCTGGTCTTGAGCGATACGGGCTCTCGCAGGCGCCTGAATAAAAGTTGAATTATTGTTCATTATTTTATGTTTTTTTGGAATCAGTTGCTAAACTGAATATGGAAATAAATCGGATTTTCTGATTGGGTAGATCCCGTTCGGGCCGGGTTGGCTATGGATATGACATGGATAAGTGGTATGTGGCGTGACAGACTTTTGGTGAGCGTATGTTTCAGTATGCTGTCGTTGGCAGTATCGGCGGAAACCCTGCGTTTTAGTTACTGGATCGAAGCGGCGCCGCCTTTGGCTTTCAAGGAAGAAGGTCGGCTCGTTGGTGGTATTATCAAACAGATAGGTGATGCCATCGGGGAACAAATGGACGTTCCCGTCGAATATGTCGAGCTGCCGGTTCCGCGCATCGAGCCCTATCTTCTCGATGGTCAGATTGACATCGACTGCATTACCAATCCTGCATGGAAACATGACCCCAGCAAACTTGACTGGTCTCCCGCGCTATTTGACGGTGCCGACCGCTTTATTGTGCGCAGCGGGAAGGACAGCAGCATTGATCAGTTTACGGACCTGAAAGGGCGCACTCTCGGTATATACAATGGCTACATCTATCATCCTGAAATTATGCGGATGATTGAGGAAAAGGAAGTCTCGGTCGTCAAGGTATCCGACGTGACCAAAGCCCTCCATCTGCTTGAAATGAAGCGCATCGATGCGCTGATCGATTTCGGTGTGATCCTGCGTTATCAGCTTCAGCAATTTAATCAGAGCGGAGCCTTCGCTCTCGCAAACAAGGCGGCGGACAGCTATCAGTTATTCTGTGCCTATTCCCCCAAACTTGCTATCGGTGATCAGGGTAGCGAGGCATTCGATACAGTCATCGAATCACTGGTTAGTTCCGGCAAGATTGATGCAATATTGAAGCAGTACGAGTGAAGGCGCTAGCAGGCGCGAAGGTCTGGAGCTTGGAAACGCCTGGCGGTGCGGATAACGTCTGATCAATGCCATTAACTTAAGCATTTAACGCCTCTTTTGATAGGGGGGTGGGGTATTTATTCTTACTGATACGGTAATCCGGTATTCGTGCTTGAGCTTTTTCATGCTGTCCTTGGCGATTGTGGGCGATATCGGTGCCATTGTGGTTCCCCTGGGGTGTGGCAGTCACCTGAATTTGGCGGATATAGGCTGGGCCGCGCTTGGCATTTCGGTGATCAAGGGGATGGAATTGTTTCGTATCCGCAATGTCGCGCTGTTCTTTAAAAAGGCGAAAATCACTTGGCCGGCATTGGCTTTACCCAGGCCATTTTCATTGCCAACCTAGCCTTTGCTCCTGCGCAAATCAATGCCGCTAAATTGGGAATTATGCTGGCGTCAGCGTTGTGCACCGTGATTGGCCTGGCATTGTTGCGGTGGTTCTCACACCGCAACAATTCAACCCAGACTGTTTGATTCCTCAGTCTCTAGTGCAACAACACAACCAGATCTCAGCCTTTGTTGGCGGTTAGGGTCTGGTTGATGATCAGTATTTCCACCCGTCGATTACTAGCGCGTCCTTCCGGGGTGTCGTTGCTGGCCACCGGCTGTTCTTCACCGTACCCTTTTACTGAAATCTTTGGTGCGGGAATACGGCCTATTTCGGCCAGGATACTGGCGACCTGGTCGGCGCGTTGCTCAGAAAGTACCTGATTGGATTCGGGGCTGCCACGATCATCGGTATGTCCTGAAACGACGATACTGGCACCAGGAAATTCACCGACCGCCTTGATGATTTTGTTGACCAAGGCATAGTTCTCACCCTGGATTTCACTCTTGCCTGAGGGGAAGTTAAATCCGTGCGCACGAATCAGCACGTTATCTAACTGACGGTAGACGTTGGCTTCCTGCTCAGAAAACAAGGATTGGACGATAGCAAACTTCGACTTAATGGCCTGGTCTTGTTGCTCAGCTTGTTGTCGTTCCGTCATAAAGCGTTCTTTCTCGGCGCTCAAGGTATCTGCGCTGTCCCTGGCGGAGAGTTTCTCTTGTTCCAATTTATCGAGGGCGGTGTCTCTGTCCTTGGCCAAAAGGGCGATGGCGGCGGCATTTTCACTTAAGATGCCTGACAGCTTGGTGTTCAAACTAGCCACCATTTCTCTATTTGACTGATTGAAAGGCAGCTCCGTCATTACCGGCGAAACGATGTTGGAAACTTGCTCCTGATACCAAAGGATCTTGTCTTCCTCATTGAAATCCGAGGTTTCAAAGTTGGTCATCATATCGCCGATATATTGAGCGCGTCGTGTGTTCCAAAGTGCATTTTCGGCATGACTCTGGGCGCGTTGTGTATCGGTTCGGTCTGCGTCCAGAATCTTCAACGCGAGCTGAAACTCTTCTTGCGCCAATGCCATTGTTTTAGGCGCTTTGCGGTCAAGTTTGTCGCGCTTGGCAGCGGCAATGGCATCTCTTGCCTGGTCGACAATATTGCCTTTCAGGGCGGCCAGCTCAGCACTGATGTATTGCCGTTCTACGTCCGCACGGCCGGCTTTGGCCTCGTCGAGTCTGTCTTTTTCGATCAAGCCGGTAAGTCGAAGCAAGTCTTTTTCAGCCTGGCGAAAACTGTCGGGCGTCATTTTATCTGCATTCACGGCCAGAGATTTTTTACGGGCTGCCAGTACTTCACTCAAGTGGTAGGTGGCCAGCGTTTTATTTTCCCGCGCGGCATCTAATTCGGCCAGTCCCTTCTCCGCGACGCCGACCGCTTTCGCGTTATCCGTTTTGGCCAGGCGAAGGGCATCCTGATACAACTTGGTGGCCAGATTGAAATGGTGAGGAGAGTAGATGTCCAACTCCTGCATATTGCCTTGCGACAATTGTGTATTCAGTTGCTCAAGAACGGGGTACTGCTGATAGGCGGACTGTTCACTTAACGTTGTCCGCGTCGCGCAACCGGCCAGTGCAAACGCGAACAACGCAATTATCAGATGTGTGGTCAGTATTTCGGTAAGTCGTTTGGTCAGTCTCATCATCTCAGAGCCTCCAGTTGCGATTGGCCCTGACATCGATTACTCGAATCCCAAATTCTGACAGAGCCTTGAAGACCCAGTGTGCGTATTGCAGGAAAGTTTGTATGTGCGCTAGAGCACCGAGCGTTGATATCGGCCCTTTATACAGGCCTGACTATTCACGCATGACTCGCAGTTATTGCTGTCAGTAGTTGCAGTCAGCCACTCGTCTTCCCGGACCAATGGCTTCCGGAAGGACGAATAGCTTGGTAAGCGACGGAGAAACATTTTGAGTCGTCAGAACGATTTGAATTAAAAGAACACAATTACTGCGACCTGTGGTTTAAAAGCTCACACGAACACCCGCTAAATAGGTGGTGAGTTCGTCGCCAATCTCGGCACCGACGTTAAACCCGACCTCGGGTGAGATCTCGAACAACACATTGCCGATCAGGCTGAAATTATCGACCTTCTCGATATTGGTGTAGCGGGCACCGACAGAGCCTTCCAGCCACTCCACCATTTGCCCTCGCAGAGATGCATCAACGAAAAAACCGTCGGATGTGTCATCACCCAGATCACTGAGCGAACTACTGCTGCTGCCACCGAAATCAAAGTTGCCGACATCAATGTCGCTGTAAGCGACGCGGAAAACCCAGTCGGCCTGTTCGTTGAGTGGCAGGTAATAGCCCGCGCCGAAATCAAAGCGTTTGATATCTGTATCGGCATTGAAACTTTGGTTTACGTTGTCGACAAAATCCGCGTCGGCCTGGACAGATGAGTAGTTGGCAAAAACGAACCAGTTCGGAGAGAACTCAAACATGCCGCTCAGGCCCCAGCCTCCGCCATCATTCAGATCGCGCAAAAAATTTGAATGGTCGTCATAGCCGTCGATATCCATGTTGACGTAATCGGCCTCTATTGATGTGTAACTGAGACTCTCTCCAGCCATTACGCTGACCGAAGTGAATAATAGTGCGGGAAGTACAAGCGATAATTTTTTCATATGATTGCTCCGTGACGGGTGATCCGTCGGGTCACATTACTCGCCACCTACAAAGCCGGTCTGTACGTAAACGCACGCAGAGCGGTGAATCTCACGAATCAACATGTGAAATTTTATCGGTACGTTATGTGGTTAAACGCACCGATAACGTGCTGTCGCAGCCTTTACGCTGAGTTGGCCTTGCGGTCTCACAACCCAGGTTTTTTTCGGGGTATGGAGTGTTTGACGCCTAAATGATAGACGCCCGGCAGGCCATACGAAACAGCACACCCAATGAGGTTTACCCAGATGATTATGAAACGTCACATCGGATTTCTCGCAGCGGCCTGTCTAAGCATGGGCGCCAACGCGGCGATTATATTTCAGGATAATTTTGATTCGGAAGCCGGCGGAATCGGTGTTTCGACCCTTAACTTCACAGGCTTCATCAATTGGTCGGTTGCAGAAGGCACAGTTGATGTTGTTGCCAATGGTGGCTGGGGTATTTCCTGTGCAGGAGGTAGCGGTAAGTGCGTTGACCTGGACGGATCAAATAGTAATGCTGGCTTCTTTTCCAGCCATGAATTAATGCTGACGCCAGGTTATTACACGCTCAGTGTTGATCTTTCAGGGAATCAGCGTGGGGGCGCTGACACCATGAGGATGAAGCTTGGCTCGTATGTTGACGAATGGTTTTCTCTCGCTTCAACCGACCCCTGGCAGACGGTCGTCCGCGATTTTATGGTCACGTCTGGAAGCTCAGAATACATAACGCTCTTGCATGATGGTGGTGACAATATCGGCGTCATGCTCGACAATGTTTCGCTCAACGCTGAGCTGGCTCCAAATGTAACGGTTGTCGCGGAGCCTTCATCAATGTCCTTGATCGGACTGGGCTTGATCGGTTTGGGCGTCATACGTCTTAAGCAGCGCGCCTCGAATCAAACGTAATCCAACGCGAAAGGCTCCTTCGGGAGCTTTTTTTGTACGTTCACTGGTATGCTTTTTAACATAAGGAGAATCACCATGAACACTGGAAAATATAGAGTCATCAGATGATCGTGTTAACTTCTTTCTGGATACCGTGCTGCGCTTTGGTATCATCGTACTGCTTGTTTGGATTGTCGCAGTACCGCCAACGCCTCGCCTCCCTCCGCTCCAACAGGTAATAGCCACAAGGAGATAACACTCCGACCTGAGCAGGTGCCGCTTGTCAGCTCTTGAACTGCTTCGCCACTGTCATTTACCTCTGTCTTTCACCTGCTATACGCCACACTCAGTTTTATTTGATGCTGTGTGCGTCAGAGTACAGAGCACTGAGGCGGCGCTCGTATACGGTGCTTGTCAGAGCAATCAATAGATTGCTTGTTACCTGACAGGACAAACATTATGGTCAACTCAACGATGAAATTTTCAGTACTAAAAATGGTATGGGGCATCTTGGCGGTGTTCGCGTTTGCAATGAGCAGCAGCACTTATGCGGCGACGGCGGAAGACTTGGATGCCGACGCAGATCTGGCACTCGAAACGCTTTATTCAACGCATCCTCTTGCACTGGAATTGTCAGCAGAGGCAAAGGCAATTCTGGTGTTTCCAAACATCATTAAAGCGGGTCTGGTGTTTGGCGGTAGCTTCGGAGAAGGGGTGTTGTTGAAGGATGGAAAATCGGTCGACTACTACAACTCGGTTACGGGCTCGTGGGGCTTGCAAGCCGGTATCCAGTCGTATGGGTATGCGGTGTTTTTGATGAAAGACACCGCTGTGAAGTATCTGAAAGATTCCCACGGCTGGGAAATCGGCGTGGGACCCACGGTCGTGGTGGTGACAGAAGGTGTTGCCAAGAACCTGTCCACCTCGACGCTGAAGGATGATGCCTATGCGTTTATCTTCGATCAACAGGGCCTTATGCTGGGCGTGAGCATCGAAGGTACCAAAATATCTCCGATTAAACGCTAAAAACACGCGTAAACAAACAGTGCCAAGAAAAGTCTCGCTTGACGCTGTTTCAGCTTTTCCTGCTCCTGCGGTCCGTCGAGTTTGGCGATACTTTTGAGGCGTTCTGGAGGGAGTTGGAGCGTCGCTATTCTGGGAGGTGATATCGCGCCGGCAAAAATATCCTCATTCCCAGCGGACTCTGCTTTTAGTTTCGGCCGCTGCGCGCAATAGCTCAATCAATGGCAGTGCCCGATGCTTTATGCTCACCATGGGCTCTTCGTGTTCCTCTTTTGTTGCGGGCGGCTCAGCTGGCACGCGTTTAATCGCTTTGCTCAGCGCGCGCAGTGCAGCAGGAACATCCTCGGCGTAGAGTGCGCCGGGCACATCTTGATCGCGTCCCATCATGCCTAGCAGTTCGAGTGCGATGTCACCAAACAGGGTGACGTCTGGCGAGGATTCTGTTTTGAACGTGACTAACATAGCTACACCTTTGATGTGAGGCCCCGTCTTTATCTTTCAGGGGTTCCTTAAGTTTACTGCAAGTTCTTGGGCTGCTCGGTGTGATAACGCACCGACGCCCCGCGACAGGACTCCTATGATGCTTTCTCTGACATGCAGGTTGTCAGAGTCGGCGCATTGATCCAAGCGCTGGTTATCCCAAAAAATCAGGAGCACTCAAAAATGAATCTACCCACGAAAGAAGAAGTCAAAGGTAAATGGAAAGAACATGTCGGCGCGGCCAAAATTGCGTGGGGCAAGTTAACGGAAGATGAAATACTGGAGGCGGAGGGTCATCAGCAAAAACTCTCAGGCATCATCCAGCAACGTTATGCCATCACCAAAGAGGCGGCGGAAAAGCAGGTGAAGAAATTCTTTGCCGAGCGCAAAATCTGAGCGTTGATATCACCGTAACATCAAGGCCCGCGTGCGGAGACTTGCGTGGGCCTTGTGCCGCTTGGGTCGTGCATGAAAAACACATCATGCGCGTTCTGTATTCACCTGAACATGCACCCTAGTATGCGAGCACTCTTTAACGAAAAATTTTGACTTCGGTAACAAGCGGTCTGTTTCGCGCCTGACTACTTCATAACATTCGCAACACATTTGCTCAAGTTTTGCGCGATTTTTTACCGTAATATGACCCCTTTTGTATTCGATCACGCCCTGTTGTTGCAACTTTCCGGCGGCCTCCGTTACGCCCTCCCGGCGCACGCCCAGCATATTGGAGATCAATTCCTGCGTCATCACCAGGTCGCTGTCGGGCAGGCAATCCAGCGATAACAGCAACCAACGGCACAACTGCTGGTTGATGGTGTGGTGCCGGTTGCAGACCGCCGTTTGCGACATTTGCGTAATCAGCGATTGGGTATAGCGCAGCAATAATTCCATCATGGCGCCGTGCTGATTGAACTCGGTCATCAGCAGCGGCGATTTTAAGCGAAAGAAACTGCCTGCACTTTGCACGACGGCCCGACTAGGGGTGCTATTGCCGCCCATAAACAGTGAGATACCGACCATGCCTTCATTGCCGACCACCGAAATCTCGGCAGAGGCTCCGCTTTCCATGACATAAAGCAACGAGACAATGGAATTGATTGGAAAATAGACATAGTGGAGCGTGTCTCCGGGTTCATACAACACGTGTCCAAGGGGTAATGAAATGGGGTGGAGATCTGGAAAAATCCGTCTTTGTACGTCGCTCGGCAATGACGCCAAAAGATTATTTTGAAATGGAGAAACGTTGGGACTTGGAGCTTTGGGCATCATTGCCACCAGTTAGAATATTGAAGTTTTAAGAAGTTGCGGAGCTGATAAAACAGCAAGTGTCGGCAAGCAAGCGATTGTGGGCGAATAAAAATGGCCCAGACTCACTGTTGATCGAAATCATAGCTTCAAAGGCACCGTGCTAATGTACGCTACCGAACATAGCATCTGAATAGCAATGTATTTGCGCGGAAAGCGTTGAATCGTTCGCCCGTTCAGCCGCTCTATAGGCCACGACTGTCCGGACTTTTCCGCTCGGGATCAATGATCTGGATCATGTATCAGGGTAGTTTGCGTGTATTGTTCCACAGGCTGAAAGTTGCCAATGGTTGTGTGGGGTGGCGAACCGACCACTCGTCCCGATACACCTTATGATCAAGCCGTTCGAAACGTTTTGCCGTTGCATCTTTATCACACAGACCTGCGTTCAGGCAGGCAAACACAGGAGCACTGAGCATGTTGGAAACTGTCGCTATCTTATTGATCATTCTCTGGGCGCTCGGCCTGGTCTCGTCGGTGACGCTAGGTGGCTTTATCCACCTGCTGCTGGTGCTGGCCGTCGTCGCCATCATTATTCGGGTAATCCAGGGTCGCAAGATCCTATAACCATCCTGCTGCCTTGTTGGGGCGGGAAACAAAAGGACATGGACATGAACAAGATTGTTTACACGATCTGCTCGATATCGCTTGTCACCGCGATGCTGTTATCCCTTAGCGCTTGTGACCAGAACGATGGCCCGCTTGAAAAGGCGGGTGAAAGTATCGACGAAACCGCGACCGATCTGGGCAACAAAATCGAAGATGCCTGCGAAGACGTGAAAGAGGGCATGAATGCTGACGACACGCGGTGCTGAGGGTTAGCAATATCAGCCACTAACCGACCTGATCAATCGTCTGGCATCCGGTTTTTTGTTTGGCTGATATCCACCATGGTGATCACGACGCCATCGATGACATTGTCGAGGCGGCGATACGGCATGATGCGGACGGAAAACCGGCGCCCGTCGTCGGTTGGAATCTGCTTCTCTGAAAACACCAGGGTTCGCAATGTCTCCTGTGCGTCGTGATTCAGTTCGGGGTATTGCAGGTTGGTGGTCAGGTCGCTGAGCGGACGACCCACGTCGCTTTCGCGCAGGCTGATGATATGGGCCGCCCGGTCGGTATAACGTCTGACATTGAGGTCCTGATCCAGAAACAGAATCGCAATTTCGATGCTGTTCAGCACATTCTGCATGTCGCTTTCGGCCAGGGCGAGATCATCCAGTTTGGTCTGCAACTCGGTATTGATGGTTTGCAGTTCTTCATTCATCGACTGCATTTCTTCTTTCGAGGACGTGAGTTCTTCATTGGTCGACTGAAGCTCCTCATTGGACGATTGGAGTTCTTCTTTTGAGGCCTGGGTTTCTTCGCGTAAGCGGTTGATTTCGTCCCGATACTGTTGCAGCTGTTGTTCGTGGCTCTGGTTTAAGGCGGTTTTTTTGCTGCGCCCATGCTTGGTCTTTTTGGGATGTTCGATGTCGTGAAAGACCACCATGAGCATGTCTTTCAGGTGGGCAGGTTCATTGAATGCCTGGACGGTGACATCGACCAAAATTTCCCTGTCTTCGAACACCACGTTCAGATTCTGTAAATGGATCGGCGTCGTTTTTGAGGCGGCCTGTTCCAGCGCGAAATACAAGGGGGTACGTAAACCTTCCCGGCACATGGCGTGAAAGTTCCAGTTGACCTTTCCTGTGGCGGGTTCGAGATATTTTCCCGTACGTCCGCTGATATACACGATATCGCCATCCTTGTTGACCACGACGGCGGCCGGGGCGTAGTTTTGGAGCAAGACATGGTCAGCGGCACTTTGCAGGCTGGTGACAGGTTTCTCTGGCGTAAGCGGCGAGGACACAGAGGGCTCCCGTGTGAGATTGGTCAGTGGAGGAAACGAGTTCATGATGAATGCAGAGTTGCGAGCTGCGTT
>Ga0070728_10007004_pt1 | contig 10454 bp, 11 predicted proteins | sample tdDd471_FD_66723 | JGI IMG/M metagenome (GOLD analysis project Ga0070728, IMG submission 66723) | Marine sediment microbial communities from the Atlantic coast under amendment with organic carbon and nitrate - tdDd47.1 | ecosystem: Environmental > Aquatic > Marine > Coastal > Sediment | place...
CGGGGTTCACGTTATCCCAATATGATCATATCCGTCTTGATGCGTTGGGCGGTGTTGACAATGTTTTCGGCGGTATTGTTTTGGGTAAACACGGGATCGTAGGGATAATTCCGGGCGGTGGAGGACATTTTTTCCAGATATTCCCCAAAGGCGGCTTTGGTTTCGTCCCGATATTGTTCCCATGCGTTATGCATGGAAAGCATGCCAAGGCCCATGCCGCTCTTTTCGCTGCCTGCCATGACATGCTGAACAAACAGGTCGCTCATAAATTCCCGGGCAAGTTCGAAGCCGTTTGACAGCACCTGTTCGCTGGCGGTATCCAGATTCACCGCCACCAACAGCCGGTTGATGAGATTATCGAAATCGCTGCGGTGCAGCAGCAGGGGGGTATGGCTGGGGATACGCACCAGCCGTCCCGCCACAGTGCCAAGGCCCAGTTGCCGCGGCAGGGTGGAGGAGAGCCCCAGGTGCATGCGTTCCACGGGTTTGCTGCCGATAATCAGCAGATGCGCCTCGTGTTCACCGGCGGCATCGCTGAGTTCCTGAGCCGCAATGCCGTGGCGGATCTGCACCCGGTAGGTGACATGCAGCCCCGCAAGCTCCGGCAGGGATGCGATGGCGGCGTCGCAGTGCTGTTCAATGCGTTGTGTCAGCTCGACGTCGCCCTCCACGCAGCCGTTGACCACATGGACCACCTCGGCCCGGGCCCGAAAACGGGCGGCCAAAGCCAGACCGCAGCGCAGGGCGCGGCTTGCCTCGGGGCTGAATTCATAACCGATCATAATTCGTTGAAACATATAAACATCATACCCCATGTTCCTCCGGGGTCAACAAAATCGCCGGTGGTTATCAGGGGATGGGCCTTTGCAGCCTTGACGCAGGCCGTCGCCCCGGAGTATCGTATCGGTACACACAGCAAGGATGCTACGCAGGAGATGTCCGGGTTGCCCGTCACACCGGGAAGGAAGAAATAATGCAACGCATATGTACAGGTTTTATGGGGTTTCCTGCAGACTCGCGCAGCCGCTTCTCACCATGCCATAAACACCGGATTTTTCCCGGATAATATTTTTTGGAACCCGCGACTTGTGTTTGAAACTTTTTATGCTATACTTTTATTGCTACACCCCACAGAACATGCATGAAAAATATTTGGATGAAACGGATGAAACCCGTCGTTTATCTAAAAAATATGGGCTTTTGCGGCAAAGCGCAGCCCGCTTTGGGGTTTGTTAATAATCCGGATGCCGCCATGCAGGTGCAAAGCATCAACGGCTGGCCCCGGAAAACCTGTAACAACAACTGAACACAATTAAAACGGAGAATATTAATGAACGAAGACAAAAAGTTTAACAAAAATAATTGGCCACAAGTAACGGTTCAAAATAAGACAAGTTTTGGGATAGTGATAGATGGCGACCCTAATTGGGACGACCAAAGATTATTAATCAATGGAAAATACAAACAAAATATTTTACTAAAAGAAGGAGAGTTCGCAATATTAAGTGTAAAATGGGATGCTGAACCGGATGAATTAATGATGGGAGTTGAGTATACCAAAGCTGGAAGTAACAGTGCAGAAGGTTTGCAGCAGGAGATTGGACAGAATAGTGAAACAGGGAATTTAGGGGTGAGTGATAGTAATTGGTGGGCGAAGAAATGGGCAAAATTTACTCAATTAGATCAAAACCCATTATCATTCACCTTGGTTTTCGAAGATATTTAAAATAGCTAACACGGAAAACGTGTGAGTGCCCCCTGTAACATCAGATACATAACATTCCAAAAGGATTAAGAATATGTATAACCAGGTAGAAAAGCCAAAAGAGAATAAAAGCAAGGCCGTTGCGAATTCTGTTGGGCAAAAGAAAAGCAGTGGGCAGCAAGGTTTTAGGTTTGTGGATAATCGACCTGAAGCGACTGCGCAAGGAAAGTTAAAGGAACAGATATATGCAAGCACAGGTAATCAAGCCGCAGCTCAATCACATCCTACAATCGCTAATTCCCCCGTTGTTCAGCGTATAATTAATGTAGATGGTAGAGACTATGGGGTTGGTGATCAAGCAGCATTTGAAGAACGATACGATGAAAGGCACCGAATAGGAATGCTTCCTGTTTTTGGTGATTTTCCTTATCCACCAGGAAGCATTGCTGATGCCTTAGCCGACCCTCGTCACATCTACTTAACGTTTCAGGAAGACGATCCTAAATACGGGGTGATTTATGGTGGTGTAGCTAGTGCGTTGATCGCAGACGTAGATGGTGGTAAACAACGTGTTGCCGCTGAAATTCCTGAGTTGATTCTAAAACCCGCAGTCGGATTTGAGCAAATGGATATCATCGGCTTAATCATGTGTATCGGAATTGTTATTGAAGCCAAAAAAGACAATATGGTAGAAGCTGCATCGGGAGGGCATTTTGTGACACCCAGCGCTATAGAAGAAGGCGCATTAAATAGCCGTGGCGCTGGACAATTAACTACTCTGATTAATCTTGCAAAATCACATGGAACTCTTTCGGCCACATTGTGCCATGCTGCAAGTGCCGAGAATATCGATGCTTCTAAGAAAAGTACAAATATGTCGGCAATGACAGCAATCAATGCTATTGTCTCATATCTTCTTTCCAACGGGGTATCTAAGGTAAACATCCTACAAACAGGCAGTACAATAAGTTACAAGGTTGATTCTAATGGTAATCGATCACTTGAGTAGTTTAAAAAGTAAGACACCCATCATTTTTCACAAAACAAAAGCCCATAACAAAACCTAAAAGCAACTAACGCAGCTTTTAGCCCAATTGTTGCTTTCTTCAACAGTTCCAGGCATGCAATTAGATGCTTTTCCGTAACATTCAAAAGGGGGGCTTGAATCTCCGGCAGACCATGCTATACTTCTTTTCCTGCTGCATTTCGAATTATCCAGCGTGATACATCCAGACCTCACACCATGCATACATCCTGCGTCATCTTCCTGAACACGGTTGCAGCCTGCATTGTGCAGGTTCATGAACATATACCATGCTGTACCTGACCAAGGAGATGCCATGAAAAAGAAGCTGACCAATAATGTCGGTGCGCCGGTGGTGGACAATCAGAACATCATGACTGCCGGGCCCCGCGGTCCCGCACTGCTGCAGGACGTGTGGTATCTGGAAAAACTTGCCCACTTTGACCGTGAGGTGATTCCCGAGCGCCGCATGCACGCCAAGGGCTCCGGGGCCTACGGCACCTTTACGGTGACCCACGACATTACACAATACACCAAAGCCGACATATTCTCCGAGGTCGGCAAAACAACGGATCTCTTTGTTCGGTTTTCCACCGTGGCGGGCGAGCGCGGCGCCGCCGACGCGGAGCGGGATATCCGGGGATTTGCCATCAAGTTTTATACGGACCAGGGCAACTGGGATCTTGTGGGCAACAATACGCCGGTGTTTTTCCTGCGCGATCCCATGAAATTCCCGGACCTCAACCATGCGGTGAAGCGCGATCCCAAAACAAATCTGCGCAGCGCCCGGAACAACTGGGATTTCTGGACCTCCCTGCCGGAAGCCCTGCATCAGGTAACCATCACCATGAGCGACCGGGGCATCCCCCAGTCCTACCGCCACATGAACGGCTACGGCAGCCATACCTTCAGCCTTATCAACGCAAACAATGAACGCTACTGGGTGAAGTTCCATTTCAAAACCCGGCAGGGCATTAAAAATATGACGGACCAGGAAGCCGAAGCTGCCATTGGCAAATGCCGGGAAAGCCACCAGCGGGATCTTTTCGACAGCATAGAAAACAAGGACTATCCCCGCTGGTCGTTGAAAATACAGGTGGTGCCGGAAAAAGACGCGGCGAATTTTCCCTTTAATCCCTTTGATCTGACCAAGGTATGGCCTCACAAGGACTATCCTTTGATAGACGTCGGGGAGCTGGAGCTGAACCGCAACCCGGAAAATTATTTTGCCGAGGTCGAGCAGGCGGCTTTCAATCCCGCCAATATTGTACCGGGCATCGGGTTCTCCCCGGACAAGATGTTGCAGGGGCGGCTGTTCTCCTATGGCGACGCCCAGCGCTACCGGCTTGGGGTCAATCATCATCTGATTCCCGTCAATGCATCCCGTTGTCCCGTGCACGGTTTCCACCGGGACGGCTCCATGCGGGTGGATGACAACTACGGCGGCACTCTGGGCTATGAGCCCAACAGCTACAACGAGTGGCAGGAACAGCCGGACTTTGCGGAACCGCCTCTGGAGCTTAACGGGGCCGCGGACCACTGGAACCACCGGGAAGACGACAGCGATTATTACACCCAGCCGGGCAATCTCTTCCGTATGATGACGCCACAGCAGCAGCAGGTGCTCTTTGAAAATACGGCCCGCGCCCTGGGCGATGCGCCGGACATCGTGAAAAAACGCCATGTGAACAACTGCACAAAGGCGGACCCGGCCTATGGTCAGGGCGTGGCCAATGCCTTAGAGACACTACAGAGCGAAACCACGGAGTAATCACAGGGCCTTATAAATTTTGAGGGATGGATGCACACAAAAGCCTGGCCTGTTCCCGCGATGTGCAGGAGCAGCGCCGGGCTTTTTGTCATCTGTAACTGTTTTCTCTGATCCTAATGATGGGGCATGCTTCGTATTGTGCCAATACTTGAAAAATCAGCATAGTATGTTATACTTGCCTGTGTGCGCATCTTGAATCCACAGGGACGAATAGCTGAACGCTTTTGGGAAAGGCGCAATGGTATGTATGCTGCAAGAGTATTATTCGTGTGTATTTTGACGGCGGGCCTGTGTGTGGCCTGTGACAATGATAAAGCGTCAGATCCTTCCGGGGTGGGGATTGGATGCAGCAGCGATGCTGACTGCCCGGGGGATTTGATCTGCTACCAGCAGCACTGCGTGTTTGTTGATTATCCTTCAGACGGTGATCTGCCGCCCGACGGCGACAATCCATTGCCCGATGGAGACCAGCCGCAGCCCGATGCTTTGTGTGTGGCCTATTGTGAGAAAATGATGTTCTGCGGTGTTGACTTAGGGCCTTACTGCGTGGAGGCCTGCGGTCAGGGCGTTTTTGCCGGGGGAGATGATTATCTGACCTGCGTGGTTGAAGGAGACTGCGGGGATATCGGTTTTTGCGCTAGCGCTGACGCTGACGGAGACCTGGACGAGGTTGTGCGATGCCGCCCCGGAGATACAATGTGTGCCGGTCATATGCAGTATAACTGTGTGAACAATGATTGGGAAGCAGGCATCTATTGTCCTGATATCGGCATGGTTTGCAAGGACGATGCCTGTGAGCCGCCTGATGAAGACGGCGATATGGATATTCCAGATAGCCCGGGAGATGAACAAGATACGGTCATCTGCATTGACGGCACAAAGAAGTGTGTCGGGAATATGGTGTATGCATGCGCCGCTAATACTTGGGCGTATTACGAGGATTGCCATGCTTACGGGGATGTCTGCAATCAAGGGTATTGCGTTGCGGATACACCGGAAGGGCTTTGTCCCCGGGGGCAATCCTGCGAGGCAATAATTGAGACCGGGCTTATGGGGTGTTTAGAGGGGAATAATCTTCCCGCCGACAGCCAGACCGGCTGCAACGAGTCGAATCCCTGCACCCAAAACGGCGGCAACGCCACCTGTCATTGCCAGGACACGGCCTGCAATGAAACAATATGTACCAGTAATTGCGGGGTGTGTCCCGCCGGACAGATTTGCGTTGACATTACCGGCACCGGGATTAAGGGCTGTGTCGTCGGCCAGCAATTGCCTGAGGACAGCCAGACCGGCTGCAACGAGGATAACCCCTGCACACAAAATGGTGGCAACGCTTCCTGCTACTGTCGGAATGAAACCTGCTCTGAAACCGTGTGTGTCAACAATTGCAGCTGATGCCGGGGGATTGAAATAAATATACCGGTTACCTTCAGGCGCTGAGGGAACCCGGGCTCAATCCAGCGGGGCGTCGTCCGCCTTAACGGGTATGAGTTCGTCGGTGCCCCGTTTGTGGGCGTAATACCACCAGATGCCGTCGCAGGCCTCGTTAAGGTCGCAGTCGGCGCACTGCGGGCCCTTGACCCGTTCCTCGTCCCACTTGTTTTCGTTTTTATTAAAGGTCTCCGGCTTGGCTTCAATGCTTGAGTGGGTGACCCGGTAGTGGCGGAAATGCCCGCCAATGCCCGGCACTACGCACAGAGGAATATCCAGCAGCATAATGGGCACCGGAATACTGTGGGCCGCATCCACCAGCGCCTCGATATAGGGGCCAAGGCTGTCCAGCCGGGGCACCACGTCGTCAAAGTTTTTCAGCGCAAGCCCGTGGGGATACACAAAGTAAAAATCCATTTCATCGGGTTCAAAGCCCGCCATAAACCGGGCGGTTTGGGGCAGCACATCAAGATTTTTTGTGTGGATCACCGTGTTGGTGCGGAACTCCGGCACCGGCAGCCCGTCTTCCCGGCGCTCCCGAATAATATCCCGGATATTTTGCAGGCTGGCGGTTTTTTCCGCCCAGGCCTTGGGATTTTGGGTAATGGCGTTTTCAAGCTCTGCGGTATGGCTGTGCACCGACAGGGTGATTTTGGCCACACCGGCGTCGAACAGGGCTTTGGCGTAGTACCGGTCTGCGGTTTTCACGCCGTTGGTGACGATCTTCACTTTGTCAAAACCGATGCGTTTTGCCTCGCGGATAAGCTCCAGCAGATCCTTGCGCAGGGTGGGCTCCAAAGAGGTGAACTCCACGTCCCGGAAGCCGTCGTCGTACACCTGCTGCATGCGGCGCTTGACTTCATCGGTGGGGATATAGGTCAGGCGGCTGGGGCGGTCGGTGCAAAAAATGCAGTTGTTCTGACAGGCGGTGGAAATCAACAGATCGGTTTCCAGATTGTCCTCCGGGCTGCTGAGCAACTGGGGCCGCTTAAGCCACACCCGCCGGACGCCGGTGTCCTCGTTGCGGCGGATGATCTGCACCACGGCCTGTGCCAGACGCATGCCCCGGTCTGCAGGGGGATGTCCGGCAAAACCGATTTTCGTGGTGGCGGTGGCGGTCCAGTGGGGGACATCCTCACCGGCGGGATACAGCAGCAACCGCAGGCTGTCGCCGTCGCTGTGATCAAAACGCAGGCGGGCCAGGTTGTCTTCCTCCACCAGGGAACGCAGCATCCAGCCCCCAAAAAAGGGGGTGCCGGGCTTCAGGGGTCTGATGAGGCTCCATAACAGGCTTCGGGTGATGTATACGCTCATATGTTTTTGCTCCAAAGGATGCGCTATCCACCAATTCAACAGCTCATGTTACTCCAACTTGGCACTCCGGTGCAAGGGGGAAGAAAAAAGCAAAAACATCAAGGGTATGCAAAACCGCCGGAATCGGTCTTAATCCGGCGGGGGTGGATGGTGTAATGAAGGGGAGGCGCTCAGCCCGGGCCTCTCAAGCTCCGGCGTTGAATATGTCGCCCACGGATTCCCGGCGGAAGACCTCGGCGGCAGCACAGTTGTGCTGTGCTCCGGTAGCCCCGGCCCAGGCGCGGATCAGCAGATCAATGCCCGGTCCCGGGTTATCCGGGTCGATCACGGGTTTCAGGGCCGCGCCCTCGCCGGTGGCGTCAATGATGGCGGCAAAGTCCTCCATCATGGTGCGCACCTGGCTGCTGTGGGCCATAATGGCCTTGATTTTGGTGTCCAGGCTTTCGCTGATGTCCACGGCAGTGGCGGCGATATCCTCGTTGCGGCCAAAGAGATACCGCAGAGGCGTCATATGGGGCCGCAGGCCTGCGCTGATCTGCTCCGGGTAATAACGGGGCATGGCGGCAAAGCTTACCGCCTCGTGGGCCGCATGGGCCACACGGCGATGATCCGGGTGAAACTCAAAGCGGGCGCCGGGATCAAAGGTCAATAGCAGGTCCGGCTGCAGGCGGCGGATATGCTCCATGAACACGCCCCGCAGCTCGTTTTTGGGCACATCGTCCAAAAAGCCGTCGCCGTGACCAAGAAAGATAACGTCCTTTTTACCCATGATGGATGCTGCGTTGCGGGCTTCCTGCTGGCGAATGGTAGCCAGGTCCGACAGCCCCTCGGGCAAAAAGGTGCCCCGGCATCCGTCGGTGGCGATAACCTCGGTGACTTCCACTCCGGCGCGGCACAACAGGGCCACCAGTCCACCGGCAAAAAACTCGCAGTCATCGGGATGAGCCGCCAGCACCAGCGCCCGGCGAACGTGTCGCAGATTCTTCATGAAACAGTCTCCTGCCCGTAGCGCTGCGGCTCGTAGATCCGGCGTATGTTCGGGCGGTACAGGTAATAGATTATCAGGCCATGCAGCAGTATTAGTATGGCGGAGAGCGCAGCCCACATAATATACAGGGTGGGACCAAGCCAGGGCATACTGATGGCCGGGCCGCTGTAGAGCATTTCCATCAGGGCGTCATACAGCATCATCATGCCCTCAATGGCAAACCCGGTGACCACAATGGTAAACACTGTTGCCAGCACCAGCAGCCATATCTCCATCAGCCAGGCCCAGCGTTTGCGCATAAGCAGACCGATGCCTGCCGCCAGCGCCATGAGGGACAGCAGCGCCTCCCCGAGATTAACCGCAGCAGGGTACGGCACGATTTCCGCGTTGAGTTTGTCCGACAGCTTTTGGGCCTGCTCCATCATGGAGTTCATGTTGGTGCCGCCGTAGCGCTGCATGCCCTGCATTTCCTGCTCCAGCTGCTCAAGCTGTTTTTCCATATCCGGCATACCGCTCATACGCAGCACAGCGCTCATCATGTCGTCATCAATGCCCATGGAAATCCAGGAGCCCGCAACCTGCATCATGCCGCAGCCCCCCAGCAGTATTCCGAAGATGGCCAGCATCCAGATAAGGGCGGGCAGGGGAGGCGGCTTTTTGGGGCCGGAGTCCGTTGCGGTACCGGGCTGGTTCATGGGTTCCTGCATGGTCAGTCTTCCCGTTGCTGCCGGAGTTCCTCCAGCAGGTCGTTCAATGGCATACATTCTTCCCGCAACAGGGAAAGCAGGTCCATATCCATCCGTTTGCCGTTGTGTACCACCACCTTGCGCATAACGCCTTCGTGGCGGAAACCGCATTTTTCAGCCATGCGGCGGCTGGGGGTATTGCCCACAATAATGCTGGCCTGCAAACGACCAATGGGTTTGGTGGCAAAGAGGTAGGCGGAAAACAGCCGCAGCGCCTCGGACATAAAACCACGGCTGCGGTCTTCACGGCGGTATATATACCCGCCGACCTCGGCGTGATCCATGTAAAACACTGTGGGAAAAAATCCCAGGTGTCCCACCGGGCGGTCATCGGCCATATCGCAGATCAGCAGCATGCCTTCCTTTTTATCCCACAGGGCGCTTTCCTCGAAGCGCTTTTTCAGGTCCTGCTCAGTGGTAAGGAAGGGTGGCCAAAACTCGCCGTTGTGATACATGTCGTTTTGCAATTCCACCAGCCGGGGCAGATCATTCTGTTCCACGGGCCGTAAATATATGCTTTTGCCGCGAATCATGACTGCACCTCCCCATCGGGAATGACATCGGCCCAGGCCGCTGCTTCCTCTGCCAGCATGGAATACACCACGGTGTCGTGCCATTCTCCGTGGAGGAAAAACGATTTCCGCAGAATGCCTTCCCGGGTAAATCCGCATTTTTCAGCAACCCGGCAGCTCCCGGCGTTGTCCGGGTGGGCGCAGAGTTGCAGCCGGGGAAAATGTTTGAGGGTGAAGATATAGGCGGAAAACATCCGTAGCGCCTCGGTCATGTAACCCTTGCCCCGGTCTTCGGGCCGGTATATCCGGTAGCCGGTTTCAAACCATTCTCCGCCGGGTGTGCCCTGAAAAAATCCTATGTTGCCAATCAGGCGACCATCAAGATCTGTGATTTGCAAAAAACCGTGGTCCTGAGCCCAGAAGCCGTCAGAGTCAAAGTCCTGGGATAATTTCGACAGTGATCTAATCCCCAGAGGCCAGAATTCCCCCCGGGTTTCCAGATTCTCCATAAGCCGGTGAATCTCTGGCAGATCATCCCGCCGGGTGAGCCGCAATATGATATTTTTACCGCGTATCATAATCAGCACCTTTCTGATTGTGGTGAATCACGCAGCCGCCGGGCGACCACAGGCAACGCAATTGTATACCCATGCCCCGGTGGGGTCAATGGGCGTTTGGGGCTTTGCTGCCATGCCGAAACCGGCCCCGGGTACTGACTTCCCCAAGGATCTACTCGTCTGATAGTGCGCTGACTTCCCCGGTAATCCAGTCGGGAGGATTGAGAATTGTCGCCGGGATGGTGTACACCCACTCCCGCATGAATACCTTCAGGCGCTTTGCTTCATAGTCAAACCACTGCTGGCGAACCTCGGGAAATTCAAACAGGGCGTCCTTGAAGCGGCGAAAGGGGTGGCGTTTGTCAAGGGCCCGAAACAGTTTGCGCCGGATATCTTCCTGGGGCAG
>Ga0070728_10007007_pt1 | contig 10451 bp, 11 predicted proteins | sample tdDd471_FD_66723 | JGI IMG/M metagenome (GOLD analysis project Ga0070728, IMG submission 66723) | Marine sediment microbial communities from the Atlantic coast under amendment with organic carbon and nitrate - tdDd47.1 | ecosystem: Environmental > Aquatic > Marine > Coastal > Sediment | place...
AACGTGTAAGAGAAGGATTATACCCAAGGGGGCAGACCCGACGAAACTCTAACGCGGCAAATTGAAATTTTATAGCGGAGTAAATCAATAGCTCCGAAAGTTCAAAGAGAAAAGTACAGGCCCGAACGTCAGAAAACGCTTTGGGCTAAACAATTTCGAGAAGTTTGTAATAGATTAAAATCTGTAAAAGAAGGATTAGACGAAACTCTAACGCGACAAATTGAAATTTTATAGCGGAGCGTATTAACAATCCGTGAGCAAATAAAATTTCAATTTAACAAAGTTAGAGTGATGAATAAGCCTTCGAATCGAGAGGTACATTATGGCTGGTCACTCAAAATGGGCAAACATCAAACACCGCAAAGCAGCACAAGATGCCAAGCGCGGGAAAATCTTTACCAAAATCATTCGTGAGCTAGTAGTTGCCGCGAAAGAAGGTGGTGGCGATCCCAATGATAACCCAAGACTAAGAGCCGCCATGGATAAAGCGCTCGGCGCTAACATGAAGAAAGATACCATTGAGAAAGCTATTGAACGTGGTACTGGCAATGCAGAGGGTGACAACTACGAAGAATTAACCTACGAAGGTTATGGCCCCGGTGGTGTGGCCATTCTTGTGGAGTGCATGACCGATAATAAAAATCGCACAGTGGGCGAAGTACGCCATGCATTTACTAAGCATGGTGGAAACTTGGGTACCAATGGCTCGGTTGCCTATCTTTTCGAGAAAAAAGGTCAGTTCATCTTTGGTGATAATGTCGAAGAAGAAGCACTGATGGAAGCTGCATTAGAAGCCGGCGCCGAAGATTTCGTTGCTCACGATGATGGCTCCTTTGAACTGCAAACCACTCCTGAAGATTTTCTTGATATCAAAGAAGCGTTAGTCAAAGCAGGCTTTGAGCCAGAAAGTGCAGAAGTTTCCATGCTACCGTCGACTCAAGCTGAGTTAGACGTCAACGATGGTGCCAAAGTGATTCGACTGGTGGATCGGTTGGAAGAGCTGGATGATACACAGAATGTGTATACGAACGCGGATATTCCCTCTGAATCTTACGACCTCGTCTAGAAATGTTTATATTCGATGAGGTTTTGTTGAAAGTGATTTGGTAGGGACAACTCATGAGTTGTCCGTACAACAGAGGGATTTATGCCAGGTATATAACTTGGGCAGACACACAGGTCTGCCCCTACCTAAGTCCTGAGTTTCACAATCATTTTGCTTCGTATCGCCTTCGCCTAGAGAGCTTCTAATTGTTAGGGGTATATTCGATGAGGCTTTGTTGCAAGCACATTAAAAGCTCGTTATTCACTTTATGTGAACGCCTCTCTTTTAGTGTGCTTTCGTCGCGCCTCACCTTCATCTAAATCATTTCTGGATAGATTTATTTCTCCGATACGGTGTTAAATTTATTTTTATTCAGAATCAGTTGAACACCGTTGAACTAAAAACTCGCCTCTTTATAGGTTGGGTTAGCCGAAGGCGTAACCCAACAAAGGATTTTCGGGCAGACACACAGGTCTGCCCCTACTAGATAATTGACAATTTGTAAGATAATCCTCGAAACAATTGGAACTTCGGAATAACTTGGTAGGGGCGCACCTATGTGTGCGCCCGGTAAATATTTTTATAATTGCTGTTATTCATTGTATTGGGTTTACCCCTTGGGCGCATCGCCAGCCTGCAAACAACGTCTCCTTGCTCCCCGCCTTGACCATTGCTGCTAGAAAAAGTCTAATAGGCGATTGAATATAAGCATCTTTATTTGTTTGGAGCTTTAATGCCTATCATCCTTGGAATTGACCCTGGCTCACGCCTGACGGGCTTCGGTATTATCGAAGTGGGTGGTCAAATTCCTGCCAACCGGCCACGTTACATCACCAGCGGCTGCATTCGAATTAAGGATGAAACCTTGGATTTAAAGCTGAAGCAAATTTTTGATAGTGTGTGTGAACTGATTCAAGAGTTTAAGCCTGATGAATTTGCCATTGAATCGGTGTTTCTGTCGAAGAATGCAGACTCTGCTTTAAAATTAGGTCAGGCGCGTGGAGCTGCCATAGTTGCCGCCAGCCATTATGCCTTGCCTGTTTCGGAGTACCCCGCAACAAAGGTTAAGCAGTCTGTGGTGGGGACTGGCGGAGCTGATAAATCCCAGGTTCAGCACATGGTCAAAGCCTTGCTCAAATTACCTACCAGCCCACAGGCTGATGCGGCTGATGCCTTAGCGGTGGCTTTATGTCATGCCAATACCTCCCAAGGTTTAGCCCAGTTGAAGGGCGCCAAAACGATAACTAGAGGACGTTTACGTTGATTGGAAGAATACGCGGTACATTAATCGAAAAAATCCCACCTTTTGTCATCATCGAAACCAGCGCGGGCGTCGGTTACGAAATTCAGGTGCCAATGACGACTTTTTATCAGTTACCGGAAGAGGGTGAGCAAGCCATTCTTTCAACCCATATGTCGATATCTGAAAACTTACATGCTCTTTACGGTTTTATCAGTACCAAAGATCGTGCGTTATTTCGTGAGCTGATTAAAGTGAATGGCGTTGGGCCTAAGCTTGCACTGGCCATTTTATCGGGCATGGAAACGGATGAGTTTGTGATGACCGTGCATGATGGCAATGTGGATCGCTTAGTTAAGCTACCTGGAGTTGGTAAGAAAACTGCTGAACGCTTACTTGTGGAAATGTCTGATCGCTTGAAGGACTGGTCAATATCTGCAGGCTTATCAACTAGCCAACCATCTGAAGCCAATATTGTACAAACAGCAAAAACCGATGCATCTCAGGAGGCTATAAGCGCTCTCATTGCCTTAGGCTATAAGCCACCCATTGCCAGTAAAGCTGTTGCGCAAGTGGCTCAAGATGAGATGAAAAGTGAGGAGCTGATTCGACTAGCCCTGAGACAGTTAGCGAGTTAAATAACCATGTCGTACAGATTTATAATGATTTTGTTTTATGTGTTACTGGCTCAGCTTCCAGTGAAAGCGGAAGAGGATCCTGTGCGCGCAAATGCCGAACAACGCTACGAAAGCTTTAAACCCATAGATTCATTGAAAAAGTCCGGAATAAGTGCACAACTGAAATTGTTGCTTAGGACTATCGGTCAGGAAGAGCTTCTAGAGGAAGCAAATCAATATTACTATGCCGTTGATTTGTATGATTCAGGTCACAAAGAACTCGCTTTTTATTATATGCACCACTTAGCCCAGCTAGGGTATAGCGCACCGCAATTCTATTTAGGTTATATGTATAACTTCGGCGAAGTAGTTGAGCAGAGTTATGCAGAAGCCGTTTATTGGTATCTCGTTGCGTCAATGAACGGAGATGCAGATGCACAGCGCAATCTTGGTTACTTATTCTATGATGGGGAGGGTGTTGAGACCGATTATGAGGAAGCTATATATTGGTTGAGTCAGGCGTCGTTTAATAGTGATCCTGACGCTCAGTTTGAACTTGGAAACATATATGACATGGGTGAGGTGGTTGCTGAGGATAATTTTAAGGCCATAGAGCTTTATAAAATGGCATCGCGAGCAGACCACCAGGTAGCGACCTATTATCTGGGGCTGACTTTCCGTGATGGTGATGGTGTAGAAAAGAATTTTGAAACTGCTTATGAGTATTTCAATAAAGCAGCTGAACTAGGTCATTCAGCAGCTATGAATGAGGTTGGATATTTTTATTTAAATGGCCTTGGTGTAAAAGAAGACAATGCAAAGGCATTTGAGTGGTTTGAAAAGGCGAAAGCAGAGAATGAACCTTATGCCTACTACAACCTGGCCTGGATGTATGATAATGGGGTAGGCGTTAAAAAGAGCTATAAAAAAGCATTAGACCATTACCTTGTCGTGGCAAAAGCAAATGACCCTGAATCATTATTTCAAGTAGGTTACTTTTATGAGATGGGCAAAGGGACATCGAAAAATATTCGCAAAGCTATTTATTGGTATGAACGAGCAGTAAGCCACGATAGTCTTGGCGCAATGAATAATCTTGCGAATATTTATTATTATCATAACGGAAAGTGGAAGAATAAAAGAAAGGCTCAAGAACTTTGGGAGAGGGCTGCCACTGGAGGCTATATCTTAGCTCAGTATAATCTCGCAGCCTTATATGAGAACAGCGACAGTAATATTCAAAATAAACAAAAAGCATTTGAATGGTATATGAAAGCCGCAAAACAAAATGATGGGCAATCTCAGTATAAAGTGGCGCAAATGTTTTTTGATGGAATTGGCACTGAAAAAGATATAGAGAAATTTTACTACTGGCTAGAGCAGGCGGCTGAAAATGATTATCAAAAGGCAATAGACGATTTACAAGCTATCCGTCAGGAGATGTCTCTGGGTGGTAAATAAAGGCACTCAAATGAGTGCCAGTAAATCTTATTGTTTTAGCTTTTTTAATAAAGCCTCTGCAGCTGGTTTTGACGAGGCAGGGTTTTGTCCCGTTATGAGCAGTCCATCTTGAGTAACAAAAGGCTCCCAATCATCACCTTTGCTGTAATTCGCTCCTTGTTCCTTTGCAACAGACTCTAGCAAGAATGGAACAACATCCTCCAGGCCCACTGCTTTTTCCTCACTGTTACTAAAGCCAGTAAACGATTTATTACTGACTAATGGTGTACCATCCTTGTTTTTTGCTTTAAAGAAAACGGCTGGAGCGTGACAAACGGCTGCAACGGGTTTACCAGACCTAATGGTTTTCTCTATGAGCTCAATGGAGTTTTTATCATTAGACAGGTCCCAAAGTGGGCCATGGCCTCCTGGATAAAAGACAGCATCATAATTATCTGCAGAAATCTCTGACAATTTAGTGGTGTCAGCTAATTGTTGTTGAGCTTGCTGGTCTGTTTTGAACCTTTCAGTTGCTTCAGTTTGAGCGTCTGGCTCATCACTCTTAGGATCGAGAGGAGGTTGACCACCTTTGGGCGAAGCGAGTGTAATATCAACGCCTGCGTCTTTTAGCGTATAGTAAGGGGCTGCGAATTCTTCTAACCAAAAGCCTGTTTTGTTGCCAGTATCGCCGAGCTTATCATGTGAGGTTAGAACCATTAATACTTTCATTGATGCCTCCGTATAAATATTATGCTGACTGCAAGATATGTAGAATTTAACATTGCACTGGAAATTAGATTGTAACCAGCTTGGAGTGGACTATGCGTGAAAATGTGGTTACATTCGAACTTTTTTACGTTCCCGCTTGTTTATGAACATATTCTGATCGGCTATTTCAAGCAACTCGTCTACATCATCGGTATCATCAGGAAAAATCGCGACACCAAAACTAGCGCCTAGCTTGAACTCTTTACCATCCTCATGCATAGGTTCTTTCAGTGAGTCAACTAAGTTAGCGACAACAGTTTCTGCTGATTGCTTTCCATCGACTGGAGATAAGGTAATGGCAAACTCATCTCCTCCGAATCGGGCTACCGTATCGGAACTTCTTATTTTGTATAAAAATCTTTCAGCCAGTGCTATTAACGCTTTATCACCAATATGATGCCCGAAACTGTCATTCAAAACCTTCAGGTCATCCATATCAATGGCTATCACTGCTACTTTGCTGCCATCGCGTCTTGCGTGCGCAATATTCTGGTGAAGGTGATCCATAAATAAAGCTCGGTTGGCAATGCCTGTGAGTTCATCCTGAGTGGCACGGCGAAATAATTCATCTTGGGCATAGTACTGCGCATGAAACATGGTGCTGGCAACCAGCTCTGACATATAAGCAATGATTTTAAGCTCTGCCATCGAAAAAAAGCTTCGTTTCTTTGAGACAACTTTTAAAACACCTACCACCTTCTTCTCATAGAATAAAGGAAAGACAATCATCGAACGATGGCCAATAGCTGTTCGGGAAACTTGATCGACTCTGGTGTCATTTTCGGTATCGTTGGCAATAAGTGCCTGTTTGGTTTGGATAGCGATGGATGACATGTTATTAGCGCTATTTCTCCTGAATCCGTAATACTGAGAAGCGATACCAGAAGCAGCTCTGATTACCATCTCATCTTCTTCAATTAGCTCAATAACCGCGCCATCTGCGTTGGTTAATTTTTGAGACTGTTGGGCGGCTTCGTTAAGAATAGAACCAAAGTTGATACCAAGGCGGGCAATTGAAGTTTGCGCCTGAATAATCTCTTCAAGCTTTCTATGGGGAAGTAACGTGTTTTCAATGGTTGCATCGTTACATTGGAACTGCATCCGTAGCTCCTTAAGTAATTACAAAATCTACACTGACACTATGGAACAAACCGAATATGCCTGTCAAATGAGGGAACTCGAAAATAATGGTGAGATCACTAATTGCATACCGACTCAGGCCAATTTAGAATTAATGTTAACAAACAGGAAAACAGGTATTCAGTAGTGAACTATTTTGAAAAGCAACCAATCATGCCTAAAAAGCTGATACTGGCAGTCACCATTTTGCTGGTCTTCCTTTCGGCATTATTTGGATATTCGTTTTATGAACAGGAGTTTCTCGGTAAACCCGTTCCAGCGAATGGCATTGCCAGCCATTGGGCATTGCTGATCTGTGCCATTACCGCTTTGGTGGCCTGGTATGTGTCGAAAATTGCCATTATTACCAAGGTTGAAGATGAGTATCTTTTCGTAAGCCTTGGCAAGTTTGGCAAAACCAAGGTTGCACTAAAGGATATTGAATCTGTTGAATATAAGAAAGGGAATCTTGCAGCGGAATTTTTGGGTTATGGTTATCGAATCAAACTCAAACAGCTGGGATATATTGGTCGTGGCAAATCAGCCATCGAATTAAGAATAAAAGACCAGAAGCGTACTCTGGTTATAACAACGGATAATGCCTCTTCACTAAAAGAGGCATTACAATCGAATGGGGAGTCTATTGGAGTTCATTAGCTTCGAATTTAATCATTTGAACAATTCCTGAAGGCCCATTCTTGATGTTCCAGCTTCCGGTCATGGCACGGTTATTTACATCAATCTCAAGAGAGTAGTCAATAATTGTGCCGCTGCTGTACTTTTTGGTGAACTTAAAGGTATTACCATTGATGCGTGGATTGATAACTTCAGCAACTTGTGCGTAATACTGAGGGTTAAGATCGGGTTCTAAAATCATTGCAACGATTCCACTGTTTACCTTCTCCATTACCATGGAGAAGCTATTTGGTGGAGGCGTATCGACAGTTCGATTGTTATAGTCATAGACCCCAATCCAATGCCCCGTCATTAACTGATCAGAAATGCTTGAAACGGTTTGCTGATTGTTAGCCCCATCCAGCATCTGCTTCAGTTTATCTTTATTGGAGTCTGCAGCCACCGCAAAACCACTGAATAAAACAAGCAAGCCAAGAATAACTAACTTAATAGTACTTTTAGATAAAAACATATAACCCCCAATTAAATTCTTATTGATATAAAGATAGGACTCAGTCTAGCACTGGATTTGTAATAGGGAAATAATCAGTTTTGTATAAAGTATTGTACTGTTGTAGCCTGTGACTTTAGGAATCCCTTTAGGAAATTAGCTTTAGCGCACCAAGGGTACTTCCTTCAGTCGTAATCGAGGGTTGGTGCGAATAATTGAAAAGTAACAGGTTACTTTGACTACATTTGGGTCTAAAAGCCTTAGATTATTCAGCTTCTTTTTTATCTTCTGCTTTTTTAACACGGATTTTATTGCCATCAACGTTGCGGCCATTAAGATTCTTGGTTGCCGCTTTGGCCTCGCCGATCTTAGGCATCTCAACAAAGCCGAAGCCTTTCGAGCCACCAGTAGCTTTATCCATAATTAAATTGCACCACTGAACGGTACCGAACTCTTCGAATAGTGCTATAACTTGTTCTTCGGTAGTGGTGCGTGCAAGATTTCGAACTAATAATTTCATAGGGAGAATTGATTGGTGTGTATTTGCCGCATCATACCATTGGACACCGTGTCTTTACTATAACTATAGGCTAGGTTAGACCTAGATAATGTAGCCTGTGACTTTAGGAATCCCTTTAGGGAATAAGCGTTAGCGTAATCGAGGAATATTCAATAAAGCTCGAAGTCACTTTGTTCCTTCGAGGCTACGACTTGGGCACCCACCTCAACGACTCGATTTAATGAAAAATTCCAACCGCTAGCTCCGCCCAGATCAGCAAAAACGCCAGAGCAATAACAATGATCGAGACCAGTCTATAAGGTGGCTTCTTGGTAATTATAAGCACCAGCTCAATAGCCAGGCCAGCACCAAGCAACATGATACCGAACACCAGGTAATCAAATTTAGTCCATATAAACTCATGGCTGAACTAATTGGCAGTTACAGCGCTCAACATCAACAGGGCTGCAATAACCCAGTAAGTGGTTCGTAATTTGTTACTGTTCATTGATTGTCCTTGGTTTATTCGTCACTCTCTTTCCGAAATATTATAGCATTCGTTTCAGGGTCGGTAGAGAATGCTAATAGCATATGAGTATCGCTATATCCGACTGCCATAGCTTTGATGGGTAATTCCTCGGAAGACTGGATGCTCTGGGAGTAATTCATAAGTTGTTCGCTTTGAACACCTGCAACTTTTGCTAAACACATTTTTGGGGAACACTGTAAGTTATTCAGTTGCGCCTTGCCTTCAATATGAAAAGGACTGGTATTGAAGTAATGCTGGTATTTAATCTTGGTTTCGTAGCTATACTCTGGTTCATAGTAAGATTCTTCAAGGCGATGCAAAGCCATATCAAAACCTTTCGAATCAGACATTAGTTTATAAATCTCATTCGAATTCAAAGCGCCATTTTCATCAAGAGCATCAATTATTTTAACAATGTCTTTATCTTTATTACTGGCTGGAGTTGAGTCGGTAGCTTTATTGTTAGGGCTTTGAACAGAAGCAGTCTCGTGATCATTGTTGGGTAACTCAGAAGTTTCGATAACTTCTTCAGCTATAGATACTTCTTTTTGGCTTTGAGTGACGTCAGCTTTTTGTGGAGTCGGCGGTTTGTAATTCGTATAAAAATAAGCGCCCGCTAGTGCGGAAGTTATTAAAATGAGTATTATCCAAATTTTAGTTTTCATGGTTTTTATATCCTTTTGATTTTATTAATTCACTCGGTCCCTATTAGCTTCGAGCAATGAAAAGTTAAACCGAAAAAATTATATTCTGCAGAAGTATTAAGGCTGCAATTAAACTCAAAGAGTAGGGCAAGTAAGTATTAACTTTTGAGATTATGGATTCAAATCGGTTCAGTTTTTTCATGCGTTCACGTTGAGACTGGTGTTCTTTGAGATAGTTTAATTGAGCTTTCCTATTGCCAAATGTTATTTTTGAATCATTTGATAATACGTTATCTTGCCTATCTATTTCAGCTTGGATTCTATTAATTTCATCTTTTATTAAAAACATGCGCTCCTTGGCATCATAAGTATCTTTTTTACTGTTTATTATTAGAGTGAAATTCCAAAAAATGAGCACTATTAAAGCTACAATATTGACTTTAAGGACTGAAGAATCTGATAAATCAATTCCGGCGATTTTAACTTTGCTCAAATCTAAGGATAAAAAATAACTTGCAATAATTACTGTACAAATAAAGACAATAAAATGCCTGGCCCTCTTAGTTTCATCAGAAACTATAGGTCTTGTTAGCTGATAATATTTTTCAAAGTCATAGTTCATAAGGATGTATCTATAGTTTTGGTTTTAGCGTAATGCTATTAGCTAAAGCTGGTAACCTGTTGATTTGAACTGATACTAGCAAAATCAAGGTATTCGGGGAAGCTTTTGGATAGTTACCAAGATCTCGCTATCGCTGCTGATTCTGATTGTACTGCTTTGGCTAAGCCTTATAATGTCTGCAATTTCTATCAACTGATATTTCCATGCTATTTTTCGAGAATACGGCGCTTCGCCGTGGCAAAACTGTTTTATTCGAAGATTCGAGTTTCATTATTAATCCTAGAGATAAGGTCGGGGTGACGGGTGCTAATGGTACCGGTAAATCGTCTTTATTTGCTTTGATTCGTGGTGAGCTGGAGGAGGATGCGGGTAATTTCTCGATGGCGGGTGGTATTACTATTTCCAGCGTGCGTCAGGAGACGCCGTCGGTTGAAGCGCCTGCGTTGGAGTATGTGCTACAGGGTGACGAGGAGTTGTGTGACATCGAGGCGGAGTTGGCTCGTTTAGAGGAAAGGGCGGTTTCGGGTGATCACAATGACGCGGATGGTCAACGGGTGGCTAAACTGCATCAACGGCTGGATGAAATTAATGGTTACTCAGCGCGTGCTCGCGCTGGGGCTTTAATGCATGGCTTAGGTTTTAGCGCAGAGCAAGAATCGTTGCCGGTGTCGAGCTTTTCGGGCGGTTGGCGGATGCGTTTGAATCTGGCGCAGGCTTTGATGTGTCGTTCTAACCTTTTATTACTCGATGAACCGACCAACCACCTGGATATGGAAGCGGTGATCTGGCTGGAAAACTGGCT